>Ga0302202_10006699_pt1 | contig 11411 bp, 9 predicted proteins | sample II_Bog_N3_3_FD_194579 | JGI IMG/M metagenome (GOLD analysis project Ga0302202, IMG submission 194579) | Peat permafrost microbial communities from Stordalen Mire near Abisko, Sweden - II_Bog_N3_3 | ecosystem: Environmental > Terrestrial > Soil > Wetlands > Peat | place: Sweden: Abisko, Stordalen... | reverse complement strand
ACCGTCCAAACAGTCAAGCTCACCAACACCGGAACAGCTTCCATGACCATGTCCGGAGTCAGCATCGCGGGCGTCAACTCTTCCTCATTCTCGCAAACCAACACCTGCGGCACAACCCTGGCGGTCAACGCCGCCTGCACCGTTACGGTCGCGTTCAAGCCTGCCGCATCGGGCGCGCTGTCGGCCGAGATTGTCTTTGCGGATAACGCCGGCACTTCCGGGCAGACGGTGGCCTTGAGCGGCACGGGAGCGTCTTCGAGTACCGTCGCCGTCAGCATATCGCCCACCAGCCTCACCTTTCCGTCCACCGCCATGAACGCGGTGTCGGCATCGCAGTCCGTCACGCTTAAAAACACGGGAACTTCCTCACTGACCTTCACCAGCAGCCCCGTTATTTCCGGAACCAACAGTTCGATGTTCAAGGGCGCCACTTCGTGCGCAGCATCGTTGGTGGCCGGCACGTCCTGCGTCGTCACATTTACCTTCAACCCCACTGCGGCAGGTACCTTTACAGCCACTCTCAGCTTTTACGACAACGGCCCTGCTTCGCCACAAACGGTTGCCTTGAGCGGAACCGGCGCTGGAGTACCGGCAATCGGCTTCTCGCCCACCACCCTCACTTTTAGTTCGACTAGCATTGGCTCCACGTCGGCCGCACAGACCGTCACGATGAAGAACACGGGAACCGGCGCACAGCCCATCTCCAGCGTCTCTTTCACTGGAACCGGCGCTGCTTCCTACGCGCAAACCAACACCTGCGGCGCCTCGCTGGCTGCAAACTCCTCTTGCGCCTTCTCGGTCACCTTCGCCCCCACCGCCGTCGGAGCAGCCACCGCTTCGCTAAGCATCGCCGCCAGCGCCGCATCCTCCGCGCTAACCGTCGCGCTCACCGGAACCGGTGTGGGAGTGCCTCAAGTCACCCTGTCGCCCAGCAGCCTCACCTTCGCATCGACCAACAACGGCTCATCCTCAGCGGCACAAGTTGTCACGCTCAAGAACACCGGAACCGGAACACTTACCCTCACCAGCATTACTACCGGTGGCGCGAGCCCCTCTTCGTTCTCCCAGACCAACACTTGCGGAAGCCTCACAGCGGGCGGATCATGCACCGTCTCAGTCACTTTCAAACCCACCGCCGCGGGAACACTGACCGCCTCGCTGAGCTTTGCCGACAACGCAAAAAACTCTCCGCAAACCGTAGCGCTCACCGGAACCGGGGTTGCCCCGCTTCCTTCCGTAACCCTCTCCGCAACATCCCTGAGCTTCCCTGTCACCGCCGTCAACTCGACCCCCGGCTACGCCTACAGCCCGGCGCAGGCCATCACGCTCACGAACTCAGGCAAAGCCGCCCTCACCCTCAGTTCGATTGCTGTGGGCGGAACAAACCCAACCTCGTTCACGCAAATGAACAACTGCCCCACTTCCCTGGCAGTCTCCGCGAGTTGCACCGTACTTGCCCGATTCGCACCCACGACTTTGGGCAGCCGGTCGGCCACGCTGGTGTTCACCAGCAATGCAAGCCCCTCCACTCAGTCCGTCGCCCTCACCGGAACCGGCGGCAGCGCTCCGGCTTTGACTCTCTCCACCACCTCGCTAAACTTCGGATCGCTGACGGCGGGAACCGCCAGCGCCGCGCAGGCAGTTACGGTTACCAACAGCAGCAGCACCACGCCCGTAAATCTCACCGCTATCGCGCTCAGCGGAACCGGAGCCGCGTCCTTCGTTCAGGCAAATAATTGCGGATCAGCGCTGGCAGCCGGCGCAAGTTGCCTCGTCCTGGTTGAGTTCACACCCGCAACCACAGGCGCGGCAACAGCAGCCCTGACCGTCACAGCAAACAACCCTGCCGCAACCGCAGCGGTTGCGCTCAGCGGAACCGGCCACTGAGAAGCAACCCGTAGCCCCATAGCAATATAAAAGGGGCCGGCCGGGCGTGTCGCCGCCAGGCCGGCCCCTTTTCAAGATATACATATGCGGCTTGGAGCTCAGGCCTTTAGCTTACGTTTGACGAGGCCAGCCAGCCCCAGCAGCCCGCTGCCCAGCAGAAGGAAGCTGGATGGCTCCGGCGTGGCAGACGTGCCCAGGATTTCGAAAGTCTCCGATCCAGAGGCGCCGTTGCCATAAAACTGGCTTATTGAGCCTACATCGCCGTTATATGCGCTCGATGGGCCATCGCTCTCGTCCCAGCTAGCCCCGTATCCGAATGCCGAACCGACGTTGTCAAGCTCGAGCCAGTAGGTGCCTGCATCCAATGTAAGGCCTGGAATCGCAATCGATCCCGTGTAGATGGGATAACCGAAGGAGGTAGTCGCCTGGGTCATGGACGAAGCGTCCGACGTCCCCGATTCCAATTCGGTGCTGGAGTCAAAGTCGGTGAAGCTGGAGTCAATCTGCCAGGTCACATTCAACGGCGAATCCCCCGTATTGAGCCACAGGGTAAGGTTTGCGCCGGTAATCGTCGAACTCTGCGAGAGCGTGAACGAATCCGAGGTCGGCGTACCCCATCCGTTGGCGGTGTAAGTGCCTGGGCCCGGGTTGTTGTACAGCACGTCGGCAGATGCGGGAGCAGCTCCAACAACGCAAACGAAGGCAAGCGTCAAAACCGAAAGAATTGCAGCGTTCTTCATGTTCGTACCTTTCACGATCACAACGCCCATCGTCTAGGCGTTCCGGGGCGGAGGAAATGTTGGCTTTCAGGATCCGGACTGGCGGAAGTGCCGTTGGCAAGGTTGGCGGGATGGGGCCCGGAAAAGAGTCCCGCCTCAGGAATACCGAAATATGTTCTAGATTCATGCATGTGAATGGCCAATTTAACCTTTTTATTTTGAATAGCTTGAGATGAGAACAAATTGACAAATAGGTAAACCTTTACCACTTTCCCAAAAAAAGAACCCTCATTTCTGACCAGCGCAAGTCCCTTGCGCAATCGCGGAACGGGCCGTCATCCTGTGAGGGCAGTCCCCCTTCTCGACACCGATTCGGTTCAATGTGCCTAAAAATGCAGAACGGCCGCCCCGGAGGGTGGCCGTTCTGCGTTGCGTTCTTAAAGTAGCGCTCTACCGCTCGTTCTTCCGCCAGTTGATCAAATCGCCAAGAGTCGTGGTCGAGCTGGAGACGGGGGCCTTGTGGGCCTCCTTCTTGTAGGTTTCCACCTGGGCGCGGCTGGCTTCGTGGCCCACAGCGCGCAGGCTCAAGCCTACCTTCTTCTCTTCCACGTTGATCTTGATGATCTTGAACTCATGCTCCAGACCAGTCTCAAGCTTCGACGGCCCGCCGCCCTCGTCGCCGGCCTCGGAGATGTGGCACAGACCTTCCACGCCCTCCGCGATCTCGACAAATGCGCCGAACTGCGCTGTCCGCAGCACCTTTCCATGAACCACGTCGCCCACGCGGTGCGCGGCGAAGAAGCTCTCCCAGACGTCGGGCTGCAACTGCTTGATACCCAGGCTCAGACGGCGGTTCTGCGGCTCAACGCCGAGAACGACTGCCTTCACCTTTTCGCCCTTCTTCACTACTTCAGAAGGATGCTTGACGCGTTTGGTCCAGCTAAGGTTCGACACGTGAACCAGGCCGTCGATGCCGTCTTCAATCTCAATGAAGGCGCCAAAGTCCGTCAGGTTGCGCACACGGCCCTCAACCACCGTCCCCGCCGGATACCGCTCGGTCAGGTTCTCCCACGGGTTGTCGAGCAACTGCTTCATGCCCAGCGAGATGCGGCGGTCGGCCGGGTTCACGCTGAGAACAACCGTCTCGACTTCGTCGGCCGGCTTCACCAGCTTGGACGGATGCTTGAGCCGCTTGGACCAGGTCATCTCAGAGAGATGAACCAGGCCTTCGATGCCCTGTTCGAGCTCGACAAACGCACCGTAATCCGTGACAGAAAGCACGCGCCCCTTGACGTGCGCGCCCACCGGGTAACGCTCCGTTGCATCAAGCCATGGATCGGGCGTCAACTGCTTGAAGCCCAGCGAAACGCGCTGCTTATCCTTGTCGAACTTCAGCACCTTCACCTGGATCTCGTCGCCCACATTCACCAGATCGTGCGGATGCGTCAGGCGGCCCCAGCTCATATCGGTAATGTGCAGCAGGCCGTCAATTCCGCCCAGGTCGACAAACGCGCCGTAGTCGGTCAGGTTCTTCACGGTCCCGGTGAGAATGGCGCCCTCGCCCAACTGCTCCAGCGTGCCAGAGCGCTTGGCGTTCTGCTCTTCTTCCAGAATTTCCTTGCGGCTCACCACCACGTTGCCGCGTTTTTTGTTCAGCTTGATTACGCGGACTTCGATCTTTTGACCCAGATAACCATCGAGGTTGCGGACTGGACGAATCTCAAGCTGCGATCCGGGCAAGAATGCCTTCAGCCCGATATCGACAGTCAAGCCGCCCTTGACCCGGCTCACCACCGTGCCCATGACTGGGGTCTTGTCGGCAGCGGCCTTTTCAATCACGTCCCACACGCGCAAACGCTGCGCGCGCTCGAAGTTGACAAGATAGCCGCCTTCGGGCTCTTCGCGCTCAATCACCACGTCGATCACGTCGCCGGGCTGGAAGCGAACCGCGCCGGTGTGGTCCAGCACCTGCTCCAGAGGTACAAGGCCCTCTGACTTCAGGCCGACGTCGATTACCAAATGCTTTTCCGTCTGCTTGATCACAGTGCCGGAAACAACTTTGTCCCCGTAGGCTTCAACAGCGGCTGCCTCGGCTGCCTGCTCGCGCTCAAACTCGGCCAGAGCGGCTGAAAAGTCATCCATGGTCTCAAGGCCGTGCGGCTCATGCGCGGGCGCGGCTTCGGCAAATGGGGTGGGTTGCGCGGACTCTTCCGTTACAACTACGGGCGTGAGCGCGGCCTTCCCTGTAGGTTCCACATGTGTGGCAATCTCTACAGGCGCGGCCTCTTCTACAGGCTCGGTTGGGGCATCGGCGTCCAGCGCGTTAAGTTCGGCAATTTCGGCGTTCTCGGTGTTGGACGTGGATTCATACAACGGCTGCTCTTGCTCCGTCGCAGGCTCTAAAACTGTGGCTTCCAATTGGGTGTTCAGGGTTATGCTCTCTGGTTCGGGATTGAGGACGTTTGGCATCACTGCGGCTCCGGAATTCCTTGCACTCGCGACCGGCGCGCCTGCCGCTGAGGGTGGCTCCCGCGCTGCGATCGCCGCAGGACGGGAAACCTTGGGCCGTGACCTCGAACCAATGCATTGTTCATTCCGGCTGGTTCTTCACGAAGCACTGTCCCCCCAGCCGTTTACGCTGGCATGGAAAGCGATTGAGCTTCGTGGGAAACACCCGGCAGGCAACTGCTCGCTGGAGGGCGACCGCAGCCCGCTGCTGGAATCCGCGCAGAAGGCTACGCTCATGAGTGTAGCAACCTCTGGATTCCCGCGTCAATCCAACAGCTTGGCCATTTTGCGGTTCGCATCGGCAAATTCGCATTCGCGGTGGCGAACCAATGGACTTAGGGCCGCCGGCGCCCTTCTTGATCCGCGTGAGTCAATGTCCCGCAGGGTGGGAAATCGCGATGGCCGGGCGGGGGAATCGGAAGCCTATACTGTTTTTACGGCGCGACCCGCATGGATATTCTCTGGACCCCCTGGCGCTATACCTACGTCACTTCGGCGGAAACCGATGCTCGCCCCGGCGTCCCATCGAGTCTGGCCGCGTGGCCTGGCGACCTTGGCTGCGTCTTCTGCAACCTCATTGCTTCCATCGACTTCGCCACTTCCACCGGCATGAGTCAAGACGTGGCCGAGGCCGCGGGCGGCCTCATCCTGCGCGGTAAACACTGCTTCGTCTGCCTCAACGCCTACCCCTACACCAGCGGCCATGTGCTGGCGATGCCCTATGCCCACATCGACCGTTTGGCTGCACTGCCCGCTGATGCGGCCCACGAAATGATGGATCTGGCGCAGCTCACGGAGCGGGTTCTTCAGAGCCTCTATCGCCCGCACGGCTTCAACTTTGGCCTGAACATCGGCAAGGCGGGCGGAGCGGGCGTTGCTGGGCACATTCATCTGCACGCCCTGCCCCGATGGCTGGGCGACACCAACTTCATGACGACGTTAGGCGAGACGCGAGTGTTGCCCGAAGATTTGGAAACCACCTGGAAGCGGATGCGGGAGGCGTTTGGCGAGCTGGCCAGTTAGCGGAAGTCTATTCCAGAATTGGGGTATATTCCACCGCTTCCGGCAACGCCAGGCCCGGTTCCTCGACACCAGCCGCATCCAGCAAATTCCGCGGCAGCGCCTTTCCCGTCCGCACGCCTAGCCCTTTCAGCATCTCCACCTGCCGGATCAGGTTGCCGCGCCCTTCGCTGAGCTTCTTCATCGCGTTGCCGTAGCTCTGGTCCGCTGAGCGCAGGCTCTTGCCCACAGCCTCAAGATCGCTGACGAAACCGACAAACTTCTCATATAACTCGGCTCCGCGATTCATAACATCCTGCACGCTGCGGGCTTGCAACTCCTGCTGCCACAAGTTATCCACAATGCGAATGACGAACAGCAGCGTCGTGGGGCCAACCAGCAGGACCTCCCTTTCATACGCATAGCGCCACAACCCTTCGTCCTCATGCAGCGCCACCAGGAACGCCGGCTCGATGGGCACGAACATCACCACAAAGTCCGGCGTATCCAGACCGCCCAGCTTGTGATATCGCCGCCCCGCCAGCTCTTCAATGTGCCCGCGCATACTGGCCAAATGGCGCTTGACGGCAACCTTGCGATCATCGTCCGTGGCCGCGTTCACCGAGTCCGCATACGCATTCAGCGAAACCTTGGAATCGATGACCAGGTGGCGGCTGCCGGGCAGGTTCACAATCACGTCCGGGCGCGACTTCCTTTGCCGATCGTCGCCGTTTCCAGCCGCGTCAAACGTCTCCTGGACACGGAACTGCTCGCCTTCCCGCAATCCAGCTTTCTCGAGCAAATTGCGCACAATCAACTCGCCCCAGTCGCCCTGCGCCTTCGAGGAGCCGCGCAGCGCCGTGGTCAAATTGCGCGCTTCTTCGGTGAGTTGCTGGTTCAGGCTGCCCAGCGTGCCCACCAGCGTCTCCAGCCTGGTTACGCCCTTGGTTGAGTCGGTCTGCGCTTCCTCCACTTTCTTGCGGAACTCCTCAATTTGTGTTTTCAGCGGCGTCAGCAGGTTGCCAAGTTCTTTCTGGCTGCCTTCTGAAAATGTCTTCGATTTTTTCTCCAAAATCTCCCCGGCCAGAGCCTCGAACTGATGGGCCAGCGTCTGCTTCGCGCTCTCAAGCAGAGCCAGCTTTTCCGCCAGTCCCTCGCGTTCACTTTTCAATTCGGCTTCCAGCTTGCCAATCCGCGCCGCCGACTGGCTCTCGACCTGCCCCTTGGCCTGTAATTCTCCGCGCAGTCCATCCCGCTCCTCGGAAAGCCGTGCGATCGTTTTTTCCCGCTCCGCCGCCAGCGGTTCAAAGCCCGATTTTGCAGCGGAATCGGCCTGGCTCTGCGCCAGCTCATTGCGCACTGCGGCTAACTCCACCGTAAGCTCCTGAGTTCGCCGCTCCAGTATCGACTTCTCCGCCTTGGTGGATGCCGTGCGCAGCCAGAAGCCCACGAGAATTCCCACGAAAGCGGCAATCGTTCCGGCAATCAAACCCTGCATCTTCCCGTCCCTTTCCCACTTCGCCTAATGTACGCCTTCCGCCTGTGCATTTCTTGCCCTATTCCCGCTGTTTTCTAATCCCTAATCCCTATTCCCTATTCCCTAATCCCTACTCCCTGGTCCCTCGTCCTTTACACACCCCCACCCGCCCGATAAACTTGATATTCGGGGCTGCGCGCTTTTTTTCGGCGCAACGGTTGTGTTCCCCCGCCTTGTGCCGTTATCGTAGGCTGGCGGCACTTGATGGAACGGTACCCCGGAAGAAAACTTGAATCGAAAAGAAATACCGAGGAGAAGAAGGCATGGCTGTTGAAGAGAAAGTGAAACAGATTATCGTTGAGCAGTTGCAGGTGGACGAAGCCGAGGTTACCCCTGGCGCCAGCTTCCAGGAAGATCTGGGCGCGGATTCGCTGGATGTGGTCGAACTGGTGATGCAGTTCGAAGAGGCATTCGATCTTGAGATTCCAGACGAAGACGCCGAAAAGATCAAAACCGTGAAGGACGCGATCGACTACATAGAAAAGAACGCGAAAGGCAGCAAGTAGCCCTTGTCCAATTTGTCCCGCAGAGTCGTTGTCACCGGGCTCGGTCTGGTGTGCGGTGTGGGCAACACCGCTCCCGAAGTTTGGCGGCAGCTACTGGCCGGAGCCAGCGGCATGGCGCCAATTCGGGGGTTCGACACCACCGGATTCCCGGTTACATTTGCCGCCGAGGTCAAGAACTTTGACCCACTGAATTTCGTCGACAAGAAAGAATCGCGCAAGATGGGGCGATTCATTCATTTCGCCTTCGCCGCCGTCGCGGAGGCGATTGCTCAGTCGGGTCTTCAGATTACCCCGGAGATCGCCGATCGGGTCGGCGTCTTCATCGGGTCGGGCATCGGCGGCTTCGAGATAATCGAGCGCGAGCACTCCAACCTGCTTGCAGGCGGTCCGCGCAAAATTTCGCCGTTCTTCATTCCCGCTGTAATCGTGAACATGGCGGCGGGGCAAATCAGCATCCGCTACGGCGCAAAGGGGCCCATTTCCGCCACGGCTACGGCCTGCGCCACCAGCGCCAACTCCATTGGCGATTCGGCGCGCATGATTATGCACGGCGACGCGGACGTGATGATTGCGGGCGGCGCGGAAGCTTCGGTTACAGCGCTTTCCGTGGGCGGTTTTGCCGCAATGCGGGCGCTCTCCACGCGCAACGGCGAGCCCACCAAAGCCAGCCGGCCGTTCGATAAGGACCGCGACGGCTTTGTCATCGGCGAGGGCGCGGGCATTCTCATTTTGGAAGAGCTGGAGTTCGCCAAGGCGCGCGGGGCAAAAATTCTGGGCGAAGTGATTGGCTACGGCATGAGCGCCGACGCGTACCACATGACGGGCATTGCGCCCGAAGGCCAGGGCGCGCAGCGCGCCATGAGAGCGGCTCTCAAGGACGCCGGAATTCAACCGGAGGAGGTGGGCTATGTTAATGCCCACGCCACGTCCACGCCAGCCGGCGACGGCAACGAGTCGCGGGCCATCGAATTGGTGTTTGGCGAACACGCGCTGAGCCGCAAGCTGAAGATCAGCGGCACCAAATCCATGACCGGCCATTTGCTTGGCGGCGCGGGCGGACTCGAAGCAGGCATCACCGTGCTGGCGCTCATCAACCAGCAGCTTCCGCCCACCATCAACCTGGACAACATCGACCCCGAGTGCCGACTCGATTATGTGCCCAACCACCCTGTTGCGCACAGCTTCGACATTGCGCTCTCGAACTCGTTCGGTTTCGGCGGCATCAATGCCACACTCATCATTCGGCGCTGGACCGAGTAACTCAGTTACGACGCGAAAAGACAAACAGCGCGAGTCCCCGAAAGGTTCGCGCTGTTTGCATTTCATAGCAGGAGCAAGCCTCAGCCGAAGGCCAGTGTCCAGCCCACTCCGACCAGCACGATCAGCGCCCACCACCCGAAGGCCGCGATATATCCCGAACTGCGCTTTACCCCCGCGACGATCGCAAGTCCGATTCCCATCAGGGCGATGTACCAGATAGTGGTCACATCCAGCGAGCTTGCCAGCTTGTAGAGGGCGGCATTGGTTTCAAGCGGGTTCAGAAAGGCTCCCACGCTGGTAGGCGCAAAGTTGGCCAGGTTGAACGACTCCGGCGCGGCCCCCGCGAAAAGCACCACCGATCCCAGCAGCGATTTTATGATTCCAGGCAAGGCCGCATACATCCACACGGCAAGCACGCCTCCGAATGTGGCCTTGCCGCCGAACACGAAATTGATGGTGCCCCACAGGACGACGGCGATGACGAGCGCAAAGATCAGCACCAGAATGGGGCTGGCGGCAAACGCGCCTTCCATGCTGTATTGCGTGATCTTCATTGCCATGTCCCGTTGCTCAGGCGGCTGCTGAGCCATCTTTTCCTCGGACTTGGGATTCATGTGGATTGCATTCTCCGCCACTTGCCCCCAGCCGACCTTGAGTGTGACGGCCCCAAAGAAGATGTAGCCGATCAGGATCAGGATCAGAAACGGCATCCACCAACTCTTGTTTCCGCGCTTGATGTCTGCAAACGTCTTCGACGGCGCCGTAAACGTGTAGACTACGCGCTGCCACTGTGACAGGCCGGGCGCCTCGGGGGCTGCCACTGCCACGGATTGCACTTCCAGATCGCTCATGATTCCGCCTCTCGAAAATTCCGCTGCCGGACAGGAAGCAATGCCCTCTGACGCGAAGGCAGCGCCCTGCCGCAAACGGCTGCATTTTGTCCCAGGCAAGCGGCGTATTCATTACCGGCCGCACCGGAAACTGAAATGCTTTTGCCCGCGATTGTACCCCGGAATGGGGCAAAAGGCCCAATCAATTTCCGTTTACCGCCTGGGGACCGGCAAATGCGGGGTAACTAGCGCCCGATGGAAGCGATCTCGGCGATTGCATCGGGCCGAGGTTGCCCGTTCGTTTTTCGCGCCTTCGAATCTGGCGCTTTCGCATCGGAGCCGGCAGTAGGCTGGCCCGTCTTGGTTTGTCCGGTTTTGGGCGCCGCAGCCTTCTGCGCCGGCCTCGGCGGAACATAGTTCTTATAGACGGTAATGTGGAAGCAGGCCTGCTGAAACTCCTCCTCCACGTCGATCTTGCCGGCCTGTTCCAGCGCCAGCAGCCGCGTTCGCATCCAGGCCATTTCCTCCCGGCTCAGGCCATACTTGGCAATGTCGATGGTGGCCCCGGTCAAATGCGGGCTAACAATGTCGCCTTCGGCCGCCGCGGCGTTCCCGTTGGTCCCCATCAGGCGCTTCTGGTACTCCACCGTCCTCACCGCCGAGCTTACCTCCAAGGGGCGATGAAACTCCTCGTCATGACTGCGCGCCAGATCGGCAAGGAAGATCGCGGTCCACGGCCTGCAATAGCGATGATTCACGGGCAAGTTTCCGTTCACGGCCAGCGCCGCGGAGGTCGGCACCGGCACCAGCAGCTTGTGCGCAATGCGATCTGCCAGGTCGTCCTCGTCTTCGATCCGCTCCAGGCCTTCGGCATCCGACTTTTCGTTTTGCCTTGTCAGCGACTCGTGCGACCCCACCAGCGCCGGCGGCATTACCAGCCGGGTTCTGCGCAACGAAGCGTCCCGGATGGAGGCCCCGTATCCAGAGTTTCTTGGTTGCCTGGCAGGAATCGCCGATTCGGTTGCGATTGAGGCAACGTCGGTCGTAGTCGCGGGTTGGTCGGCTTCAGCGGCTGCGGAAGTACGCACGCTCAATGCGATTGGTGTTGGCTTTATCTCAGGGCTCGACTTCAATAGCCTGCTCTCAGCGGAGTCGAATGGTGCCG
>Ga0302202_10006698_pt1 | contig 11412 bp, 9 predicted proteins | sample II_Bog_N3_3_FD_194579 | JGI IMG/M metagenome (GOLD analysis project Ga0302202, IMG submission 194579) | Peat permafrost microbial communities from Stordalen Mire near Abisko, Sweden - II_Bog_N3_3 | ecosystem: Environmental > Terrestrial > Soil > Wetlands > Peat | place: Sweden: Abisko, Stordalen... | reverse complement strand
ATCTGCGCGAACTTGACGCGCATGGCGCGGCCCGCGTCGCCGTCGCGCCAATTCCGGCGCACGGCCTCGGCGAGGCGATCCGCGACCGCCTGCGCCGCGCCGCGAGCTGAGAAAGACGCTTAAACCTCGACCTCGACCCGGAAAGCCGCCGCGAACAGCGCCTTGGTGTAATCGTCGGTTGGCGTGTCGAAAATTCGCGCGGCCGGCCCCGCTTCGACGACCTTGCCGTTGCGCATTACGATCACATGCGCCGCCAGCGCCTTCACGACCTTCAGATCATGGCTGATGAACACATAGGCGAGCTGGCGCCGCGCCTGCAAATCGCGCAGCAGATCGACAATCTGCGCCTGCACGGACATATCGAGCGCCGAGGTCGGCTCGTCCAGCACGATAAGCCTCGGCGCCAGCACGATGGCGCGGGCGATCGAAATGCGCTGGCGCTGGCCGCCGGAAAATTCATGCGGGTAACGATCCATCGTCGTCGGATCGAGGCCGGTCTCCATTAACGCGCCGGCGACGATTTCTCGCCGCTCGCCCAGCGAGAGTCCGGGCCGATGGATGGACAACCCTTCCGCGACGATCTCGGCCACCGACATGCGCGGCGACAGCGAGCCGAACGGGTCTTGAAACACCACCTGCATATCGCGGCGCAGCGGGCGCATCTCCTTCGCGGTCTTGTCGTCGATGCGCTGGCCCATATAGACAATCGGTCCCTCGGAGCGGATCAACCGCAACAGCGCGAGACCCAGCGTCGTCTTGCCGGAGCCCGACTCGCCGACGACGCCGACCGTCTCGCCTTCGCGCAGCGTCAGCGAGACGCCGTCCACCGCCTTCACATGATCGACCACGCGGCGCAGAAAGCCGCGCCGGATTGGAAACCACACGCGCAATTGTTCCGTCGAGAGAATGATCGGCGCGTCGTCCCGCGCCGGATTGGCCGCGCCCGAGGGCTCCGCGGCGAGCAAAGCCTGCGTATAGGGGTGCTTGGGCGCCGCGAACAGGCTTTGCACCGGGCCGGCTTCGACGATCCTGCCATTCTGCATCACGCAAACATCGTCGGCGATGCGCCGCACGAGGCCGAGATCATGCGTGATGAACAGCATCGCCATGCCGTAGGTCTTGCGCAAACGGTCCAGCAGCGCGAGGATTTGCGCCTGCACCGTCACGTCGAGCGCCGTGGTGGGTTCGTCGGCGATGAGCAGGTCCGGCTTGTTGGCGAGCGCCATGGCGATCATCACGCGCTGGCGCTGTCCGCCCGAGAGCTGGTGGGGAAAAGCGTCGAGGCGCTGGCTCGGATTGGGAATGCCGACTTCGCCCAAAAGTTCGATCGTGCGGGCGCGCCGCGCCTCGCGCGAGCGCATGCCGTGCAACTCCAAAATCTCGCCTATCTGCTTTTCGATGGGGTGCAGCGGATTGAGCGAGGTCATCGGCTCCTGGAACACCATGGTGATCCGCGCGCCGCGTATGCTCCGCAGCGCCGCGTCGTCCATCTTCAGCACGTCGGCGCCGGCAAAATTTATGCTTCCCGAGGGATGATGCGCCGATGGCGGCAGCAGCCGCGCGATCGACAGCGCGGTGATGGATTTGCCGGAGCCCGACTCGCCGACCAGCGCCAGCGTCTTGCCCTTTTCGAGCGAAAGCGAGACGCGGTCGACCGCCAACGTCTCCTTGCCGCCTTGCGTGAAGGAGATCGAGAGGTCGCGAATGTCTAGCAGCGGAGCGGTCATGGAATCCCTTGTCATCACCGGAAAGTCTTGCGCGGATCGAAGGCGTCGCGCACCGCTTCGCCGATGAAGATAAGCAGCGACAGCATCAACGCGATGATGGCGAAGCCGGTCAATCCGAGCCAGGGCGCCTGCAAATTGGATTTGCCCTGCAACAGCAATTCGCCCAGCGACGGCGACCCCGGCGGCAGGCCGAAGCCCAGGAAATCCAGCGAGGTCAGCGTCGTAATCGAGGAGTTGAGAATGAAAGGCAGGAAGGTCAGCGTCGCGACCGTGGCGTTGGGCAGGAGATGACGCAGTATGATCTTGGCGTCGGAAAGACCGAGCGCCCGCGCGGCGTTCACATATTCGAAGTTGCGCGCGCGCAGGAATTCGGCGCGCACCACATGCACCAGCGACACCCATGAGAACAGCAGCAAAATCCCCAGCAGAATGAAAAAGCCCGGCGTAAGAAACGACGAGATGATGATGAGCAGATAAAGCTGCGGCAGCGACGACCAGATTTCGATGACGCGCTGGAAAACGAGATCGACCCTGCCGCCGAAATAGCCCTGAATGGCGCCCGCCGCGACGCCGATCGCCGACGACACGCTGGCGAGGATCAGTCCAAACAGCACTGAAAGGCGGAAGCCATAGAGCAGGCGCGCCACGACGTCGCGCCCCTGATCGTCGGTGCCGAGCCAGTTCCATTCGATGTCGGCGCATCCGCGATTGAGTTCGCCCGGCGCGATTTTCTTCGCCGCCGCGGCGTCGCACTGCTGCTTGCTGAGCAACCAGGTCGGCGGCGAAGGCGCCGGCGTCGGCAAGTCGAGATTATGCGTGTCGTAGGAATAGCGGATCGGCGGCCAGAGCATCCAGCCATGCGCGTCGATCTCCTTGGCGATGGTCGGATCGCGGTAGTCTGTGCGCGCGAGGAACCCGCCGAATTTTTCTTCCGGATAGGTGACGAAGGCGGGAGCAAGCAACTCGCCCTTGTAATAGGCGAGGATTGGCCGGTCGTTGGCGAGAAATTCGGAGCCGAGCGACATCAAAAACATCGCCAGGAACAGCCAGAACGCCCAGAAGCCGCGTCGGTTGGCCTTGAAATTGTCGAGCCGGCGCCGGTCGAGCGGCGTGAGCCGAAGGACGCCCGAGAGCAGGATTTTCGGAGCCTTGGCGATTGCGTCATCCATGGCCTACACCTCGCGCGTTTCGAAATCGATGCGCGGATCGATCCAAGTGTAAGTGAGATCCGAGATGAGATTAACCACAAGTCCGAGCAGCGCGAAAATATAAAGATTGGCGAACACCACGGGGTAGTCGCGGTTGACGATGGATTCGAACGAGAGATAACCAAGGCCATCGAGCGAGAAGATCGTTTCGATCAACACGGAGCCGGTCAGGAACGCGTGGACGAAGGCGCCGGGAAAGCCAGCGACGACGATCAGCATCGCGTTGCGGAACACATGGCCGTAAAGCACGCGGTTTTCGGTGAGGCCCTTCATGCGCGCCGTCTGCACATATTGCTTGCGTATTTCGTCGAGGAAGGAATTTTTGGTCAGAAATGTTTGCGTGGCGAAGGCGCCCAGCGTCATCGAAAACACCGGCAGCGCGATGTGCCAGAGATAATCGCCGACCTTGCCGAGCAGCGAGAGCTGATCGAAATTATCGGAAGTGAGGCCGCGCAACGGAAAGATTTGCCAAAACGAGCCGCCGGAAAACAGCACGATGAGCAGCATTGCGAAAAGAAAGCTCGGGATCGCATAGCCGACGATGATGACATTGGATGTCCAGCTGTCGAAACGCGTGCCGTCGCGCACCGCCTTGGCGATGCCGAGCGGTATCGAGATCGAATAGGAGATCAGCGTCATCCACAATCCGAGCGACATCGACACCGGCAGTTTTTCGCCAATCAGCTTCAGCACGCTCTCGTCGCGAAAATAGCTGCGGCCGAAATCGAACATCGCGTAGTTCTTTACCATCAGAAGAAAACGCTCCCAGGCCGGCTTGTCGAAGCCGAACTGCTTTTCGAGTTCCGCGATGAACTTTGGATCGAGACCCTGCGCCCCGCGATATTTCGATGATGCTTCGCCGCCGCCGGCCCCCATTTGCGTCGAGGAGCTTTGCCCGACTTCGCTTCCGCCTCCGGAAAAGCGCCCGGTGGCGCCGGTGTCATAGCCCTGCAGCTGCGCGATGATGCGCTCGACCGGGCCGCCCGGCGCGAATTGCACGATGACGAAAGAAATAAACATGATGCCGAGGATCGTCGGGATCATCAGCAGCACGCGCCGCGCGATATAGGCCCCCATCGTTCAGCGCCCCGTGAAGTTGATCTTGCGCGCCTTTTCCTCGTCCCACCACCAGGTCGAGGCGACGCCGGGATCGAAATGCGGCGGCCGTTCCGGACGACCGAACAGATCCCAGTGAGCGATGCGATGCACAGGGTTGTACCAATGCGGAACCCAATAGTGGCCAGCGCGCAGCACGCGGTCGAGCGCCCGGCAGATTGTGACGAGCTCCTCGCGCGTCGCGGCGGTAAGCGCCTTTTCGATCAGCGCGTCGACGACGGGATCGGAAATCCCGGTGAAATTGCGCGACCCATCCACATGCGCGACCCGCGAGCTGAAATAAGCGCGAAGCTCCTCGCCCGGCGACCAGCCCATCGCCAAATTATCGACGATCACGTCGAAATCGAAACTGTCGAGCCGCTGCTTGAATTGCGCCGCATCGACGATTCGCTGGCGCGCATTGACGCCCAGCAGGCTCAAATTCTTGATGAAGGGCTGCGTGTGGCGCTCGAACAAGCTGGAATAGTCCAGAAATTCGAATTCGAGCGGGGAGCCATCGGGCAGTCGGAGCCCATTGCCTTTGCGCTGGCAGCCGGCCGCAGCGAAAAGTTCAGCGGCGTGCTTTAACAGCGCGCGGTCCTGGCCCGAACCATCGGAGACTGGCGGCGAAACAGCCTCGCCGAAAACCGCGTCAGGCAATTTGTCGCGAAACGGTTCGAGCAGCGCCTTCTCGGCGTCGCTCGGCAGGCCCGTCGCCGCGAGCGGAGAGTTCTCGAAATAGGAAGTGACGCGCTTATAGGCGTCGTACATCAGATTGCGGCTCGTCCACTGGAAATCGAAGCAATAGCCGATCGCCTCGCGAACGCGCGGATCGGCGAAGACTTTGCGCCGCGTGTTAAAGACCCAGCCCTGTATGCCGGGAATATTGGCGTTGGGGAGTTCGAAGCGCTTGACGCGGCCGTCCTTGAAGGCGGGGAAATCGTATCCCGTCGCCCAGACGCGGGCGATGTTCTCCTCGCGCTCGGTGAACGCGGCCGCCTTGAAAGCTTCAAAGGCCACCTGACTGTCGCCAAAATATTCGAACCGGATGACATCGAAATTGGAGAGGCCGACATTGACCGGAAGATCCTTGGCCCAATAGTCGGGGGCGCGCTGGTAGGCGATAAAGCGCCCCTGCTCGAACGAGCCGATTTTATAGGCGCCGGAGCCGAGCGGCGGCTCCAGGGTCGTCTTCTCGAAATCGTGTTTCTCGTAATAGGCTTTCGAGAAGATCGGCTGACCCGCGACGGTGATCGGCAGGTCGCGCGTGCGCTCCGGCGCGAAACGCACGACCAGAATGTCGTCGGCCTCGGCCTCGGCGCTTTTCAGGTCGCGCAGCAGTTGCGCGATGACGGGATGCCCCTTGGCGCGCAAAATATTGAGCGAAAATGCCGCGTCATGCGCGGTGAGTTTGGAGCCGTCGTGAAAGCGCGCTTCGGGACGCAAAATGAAACGATAGGTCAGCCGATCCGGCGAGATGCGCACGGATTTGGCGACGAGGCCATAAAGCGCGTCGCGCTCGTCCAAGCTTTGCGTCATCAGACTGTCGAAAGTGAACGACAGGCCGATGGCGGGATTGCCACGCAGAACATAGCCGTTCAGCGTGTCGAAGGTTGGCGAGGGCGGCGATAGCGTCAGCGTTCCGCCCTTGGGCGCGTTCGGATTCGCATAGGCGAAATATTTGAAGTCCGGTTTTTCCGCCAGTTCGCCGAAAGTCGAGAGGCCGTGGCTTTCGGTTTCGCCCGCCTCCAGCGCGGCCGCGAAATCTCGCGGGCTTGCCAGCAAAGCCAGCCCAGCGGCGCCCGTTTGCAAGGCGCGGCGGCGGGATATCGGAAACGCAAAGCGATGCTCTTTCACGGGATCGGCCTCGAATTGTGCGGGAAACGCGCGCCCGGCGCGCTTCCCAGATGATTCGCCGCGATTATGTCGGAATTTGGCGCCCTCGCCAGTCCCCATTCCTCCCCAAGGCCGGCGGGAGCGCGTCGGGAAGGTTTTTCGGTGGTTTTATATCTCGGCGCTTTTTCTTATATGAGCAATGCGCCGCGACCCGCGAGGCGGGCGAAGCGGCGCAACCATAGAGGGAGAAACGATACGATGGATCCGCGCCAGTCCAGCCTGTTCCGCCAGCAGGCTTTCGTCGATGGGTCGTGGATCGACGCCGAGAGCGGCGCGGTTTTCGCCGTGCGCGACCCGGCGACCGGCGAGCTTCTGGGCCATGCGCCCGACATGGGCGCGAGCGAAACGCGCCGCGCCATCGCCGCCGCCGAGCGTGCTCTGCCGCTCTGGCGCGGGAGGACCGCCAAGGAGCGGGCGCAAATCATGCGCCGCTGGTTCGAGTTGATCCTGGCCGAGCAGGAGACGCTGGCCCAAATCATTACCGCCGAGCAGGGGAAGCCACTCGTCGAGGCGCGCGGCGAAATCCTCTATGGCGCCTCTTTTATCGATTGGTTCGCCGAGGAGGGGCGGCGCGTTTATGGCGACGTGCTGCCGATCATCGGCTCCGACCGCCGCCTGTTGACGTTCAAACAGCCTGTCGGCGTGGTCGCGGCGATCACGCCGTGGAATTTCCCCTCCGCCATGTTCGCCCGCAAGGTCGGGGCGGCGCTCGGCGCAGGCTGCGCGATGGTGCTGAAGCCGGCCGAGCAGACCCCGTTCTCGGCCCTGGCGCTGGTCGAACTCGCCCAGCGCGCCGGCGTTCCCGACGGCGTCGTCAATGTGGTGACCGCGCTGGACCCCACGTCCATCGGGCTGGAGTTCGCGCGAAATCCCGCGGTGCGCAAGGTGACCTTCACCGGCTCGACCGAGGTCGGCAAGATCCTTCTGCGCCAGGCGGCGGAAAACGTGCAGAAATGCTCGATGGAGCTCGGCGGCAACGCGCCGTTGATCGTGTTCGAGGACGCCGATTTCGACCTCGCGATCAGGGGCGCGCTCGCCACCAAATACAGAAATTGCGGCCAGACCTGCGTCTCCGCCAACCGCATATTGGCGCATGAGAGCATCGCGCGGGCTTTCGCGGAGCGCCTCGCCGAGGCGGCGGGGCGGCTCAAGGTCGGCGATGGTCGGGAAGAGGGCGCGGTGATCGGCCCGCTGATCGAACAGGCGGCGGTCGAAAAATGCGAGCGCCATGTCGCGGACGCCGTGGCGCGCGGCGCCGCGCTGCTGACCGGCGGCGCCCGCCATGCGCTCGGCGGAACCTTTTTTCAGCCGACGGTGCTGGCCGGCGTGAGCGAGGACGCGCTGATCTTTCGCGAGGAGACCTTTGGGCCGGTGGCGCCGATTGTCTCTTTCAAGGACGAAGCGGATGCGATCCGTCTCGCCAACGGGACGCCCTATGGACTCGCCTCCTATTTCTATAGCCGCGACCTTCCCCGCATCTTCCGCGTCGCCGAGGCGCTGGATTTCGGCATGGTCGGCGTCAACGAGACGCTGATTTCCTCGGAAACCGCGCCTTTCGGCGGGATCAAGCATTCCGGTCTGGGGCGCGAGGGCTCGCGTTATGGTCTCGATGATTATCTGGAGATCAAATATGTGTGCCTCGGCGGAATGTAGAGGACGGGGGCCGCGCGGCCCCCGCTTTCGCATAACGTCAGCGCACCAGTCCTAGCCCGATGACGCCGGAAATAATCAAATAGATCGCCACGATGTAGTTGAGCAGCCGGGGCATGATCAGTATCAGGACGCCGGCGATCAGCGAGACTATGGGTTGAAGATGCGCGATGCCAATTGTCATATTTGATGCTCCCTCGCATTGCCGCGAGCGCGTCTGGCCGAGTCGCCTCGCGGGATCGCGCGAACGATAAACTAGCGCCAAGCTATCACAAGACCAGCGGTCAGGCTTTGCTACTAATTTGGCGGGATTATACCATTCCTAACCGAGGCAGGCTCACGAAGGGGATTTCCGAATCAGCCGAATTTGATTCTACCGGGCGAACGCAAGCAGGTTCGTCATGGCGGCGGCGACTTGGCTTCGAGGGGATTATGATGCAGGTGCTCCGCGAGCGATGGCAAAAAGGTCGAAGGACAGCCCGCAAACGCCCGGCTGTTGGCTCTCGCCTCGATCTGATGGCGTCCCGCGAAGCGAGTTGTTTGATTGCTGGCGTCGTTTTGCGTCACCGTTGTAATGACTATCGCCTGCGGATGTTTACCGTGGCGAATGGCCATGGCGATGCTCTATAACCACCAGTCTTTCACTTATCACCATCTTGCGTTAGGGAGACAACCCCCAAAATTTATAATTAACACCCAATTTAACAGTGTGAACACCGCCGATGACATCAGTTGTTGTCCATAAAAAGTGGCACGAACAATAGCCATAAGTGGATTGCGTGTTGTTTGTTCCTAGATAGAGATATTCCACTTTTACGGAGATATTATCGAGCTGCTCCAAGGGTAACGCATACTCAATACCGGCGCCAACTCCATAACGCACAATATTACTTGAGCTTGAAGTATATAGATCATGGTGCGGTGTAATGTTGTCCTCTGTTTTGCTGCTGCCGTAAAAAGTTTTAATATTCGTAAAAAGCGCGCCAGCCTTAACATAAAAAAGAGCGCGGTCCATCGCATATCCAATTCGCCCTCCGATCAAGCCATAGCCATAAGACCCACCTATATTAGTGCTATGCGTACCGTTGTTGGACAAAAAGTTATTGACGAGAGCGCCATAAAGCGTTTGGTTTGTATCTGTCCCGCTACCGTGTTCGTATAGGGAGCCATACTCGCCTTCCAGGCCGAGGAGCAAAGGTGAACTTTCAATCTGCCAGTTGTAACCTAGGGTGCCCCCACCAATGAATGAGGAGCTATCGCCATATCCGTATGAATTATTGAATGGCCTGAACCAATAATTATCATTGTCCAGTCTTAGAGGCTCTGTAGTATTAGTATTAGTCTCTCCGGTCCCACCGGCGAAACCGCCTAAATAAAAACCGCTCCAAATATACTGACCGCTAGGATTTGATTCACCAGCAAGAGCGAAACAAGGAATCAACATCCACAAACCAATCAAGCTCTGCTTAAGCAGGGCAGTTAAATAAAACTCTCTTCTTCCAAAACGAATCCGAAGATAGGGGCTTTTATAATAAAATTTCATACGTGCCGCTCCCAGTTTAGGTAGACAATTATGTAAAAGGTGGTTTCATCGCGTTAACAGCATTCGATAGCCCGCTCTTGCAGCCCAAATCTGCGGCGGTGTGGCATAGCTGTCAAGGTTGAAGCGACGCAGCCACACCAGGAGCGGGCCGACGAGAGGTGGTATTATAGTAAAATTTACCGCGAGCGCGCTACCCTCGCCGCGAGCATAGCCCGCGCTAACGCTCGCGAAACACTGCCCGCGCTTTCCACTTTTCGCGCGTCCGTTCGGATGAGTCCGTCAGCTCTAGCGGAACTTGCTTTAGCGGACCAGCCGATCCCTCGCCCCGATTGGTCGCGAAGGCGGCGTTTCAATTTGTTTTCGTGCGTGAGTGTTCACTGCGAGTAACGTCCATGAGGAGGATGCTGTTTGGCCTGCTGACGCTTGGCGCCTGCGCCACGAACGCCGCCGCCCTGGCCGAAGAGCTTTCCGCGATGGACGATGCCACATCGCCGCTGCGCAAGACTCTCGACCCTCAAGTCGAGATTTTTCCGCTCGCCTTGGAAGACCGTCGGTTCGATCCGCGCGCGAACGCCGAGATCGCGGCCGCGCCCGCGGATTCGACGCTATTCGACCGCATTGGCCTTCGGGTTGAGCCCGTGGGCACACAAGCCGCGCGCCCGACAGCGGAACTCGCGACCGCGGATTTTATCGGTCCGCCATTCTGGGCAAGTGATCAGATTAATATTGTCGGTCGCAAGGCGAGCCTAAACGCTTTGCTTGGATATCAAACCATCGTCGACGCCATCAAGTTTCAGGGATGGTTCGGCGCCGCGGCGCAAGCCCGAATTTGGAGGCTGGATCAGGAAAACAGGCGTCCCGGCGGCGGCGCTGCCCTCGGAACCATATGGGAATTGGACGCCGCGCCGAGCTCCCAGACAATGTTTTTCGCGAAAGGCTTTTATTCGGATGTATTTCAGAGATCTCTCGTCGAGATAAAGCCAGGCTATGCCGTATTGGACAATTTTTCGTTCGCGGTTTTCGCGGCCGAAAAGCTCTACATCGGTCCCTACGCGGTTTTAACCGGCCATTGGCGCGATAAAATTTGCAAGGCCGGCCTTCAACTGACGTTCGGCGAGATAGGCGCTTTCACCCTAACCTTCGCGAGCGGCCTTTCGCGCGACAAATACGCCGGCGCCGGCGCCTTCGGCATGATCGAATCGTCTCTGCGATTCTAACGACGCCCGAGTCGCCGGCGGCCGGCCCCGCCCTCGGCGTGAAATGGACGATTACGCGCCGGCCTTCGCCGGTCTGCCGCGTTTGCGCGGAGCGGCCGCGGCCGCCTTCTTCGCTGGCGCGGCGGCGCTCTTGCGCAATTGCCCCAGTCCCGAGCGCTTCGCCAATTCCGATCGCTGAGCCGCGTAATTGGGCGCGACCATCGGATAATCGGCCGCCAAGCCCCATTTCGCGCGATATTCGTCCGGCGTCAGTCCAAGCGTCGCCAAATGTCGGCGCAGCGACTTGAATTTCTTGCCGTCGTCAAGGCACACGAGATAATCGGGCGTGATCGACTTGCGGATGGACACCGCCGGCTCTTTTTTCTCCACTGGCGGCGCAGCGTTCGCCGAACCGCTCGCCACTCCCGTCAAGGCGGCGTGCACGGAGTGGATAAGCGCCGGCAATTCGCTGATCGGCAGGGAGTTGTTGGCGACGAAAGCGGCTACGATCTCGGCGGCCAGTTCGATCGATTTCGAAGGTTCGGGGTCTGATGTCGTCATGGGACAATTCCTCGAGTGACTGGAAGGACACGAATACGCCTTCGTCAGCCATTCGTCGATACCTAAAATAAACTTTACGTCATGAGAGCGACAAGTCTCCGCGGCGACATATCGAGTAGCACGACAACTTTTAGGGGAATTCAGCGGCAGCATGACTTTCGCGCCGCCCGTATAAATCGGCGGCGACGAGGTGGTCGCCGCGATTTCGCGAGGCGTCGGCGTCGGGAGACGGCTCCGAATCAGTAAAATGGAGCGGCTGAAGAGATGTTCGTCCCAATTCGCCGGGGGGCTCCGCCCGGCCCGACGCGACACTTAGCCGCTCTTGTTCAAGAAGTGGATGGACACAAGCTTCTCATTCCCGGACAATATTTCGAGCGCTCGGCGTCGGGGGCGGTCCAGAACGCGAGCGAACAGGAAGAGGCGTTCCAAATGCCGATTGAAATTGCGAGCGAAGTTCGCGCGAGAGCGAGTATGTCGCGAGAGCGCGAAAGCCGGTTGTCATGCCCGAAGCGGTAATGATCCGATCCGGTTCAGCG
>Ga0302202_10006680_pt1 | contig 11427 bp, 9 predicted proteins | sample II_Bog_N3_3_FD_194579 | JGI IMG/M metagenome (GOLD analysis project Ga0302202, IMG submission 194579) | Peat permafrost microbial communities from Stordalen Mire near Abisko, Sweden - II_Bog_N3_3 | ecosystem: Environmental > Terrestrial > Soil > Wetlands > Peat | place: Sweden: Abisko, Stordalen... | reverse complement strand
CGAGATCAAGCGCGACTGCGAATATTTGCTGCGGCTGTGGGACGACATCCGCGAACACACGATGAAGTCGGTCGCGCCCGCCCTGATCTATGAGGAAGCCAGCCTGATCAAGCGGGCGATCCGCGATGTCTATTCGCGCGACATCGATGAGATCCTGGTCGATGGCGAAGACGGCTGGCGCGCCGCGCACGACTTCATGCGCATGCTGATGCCGACCCACGCGAAGAAGGTGCAGCTCTGGCGCGAGCCGCAGCCGCTGTTTGCGCGAAGCCAGGTGGAGGCGCAGCTCGACGGCATGCTGCAGCCGATCGTGCAGTTGCGGTCGGGCGGCTACCTGGTGATCAACCAGGCCGAGGCGCTGGTGGCGATCGACGTGAACTCCGGGCGCTCCACGCGGGAGCGCAATGTCGAGGAAACCGCGCTGCGCACCAACCTGGAGGCCGCCGACGAGGTGGCGCGCCAGTTGCGGCTGCGCGACCTGGCCGGGCTGATCGTGATCGACTTCATCGACATGGAGAGCAAGCGCCACAACGCGATGGTGGAGCGGCGCATCAAGGAGGCGCTGAAGAACGACCGCGCCCGCATCCAGGTCGGCCATATCAGCCATTTCGGCCTGCTGGAAATGAGCCGCCAGCGGCTGCGGCCATCGTTGGCCGAAACCAGCTTCATCCCCTGCCCGCATTGCGCCGGCAGCGGCCATGTCCGCAGCACCGAAAGTGCGGCGATCCACGTGCTGCGCGGCATCGAGGACGAGGGCGGCAAACGGCGCAATGCGGAGATCGTCGTGCACATGGCGACCGCGACCGCGCTGTATATCCTCAACCACAAGCGCGAACGGCTGCGCGAGGTCGAGCAGCGCTATGGCATGCGGGTGGTCGTGGCGGCGGATGACGCGGCGACGGTCTCGCAATTCCGCATCGAGCGGGTGCGCGCGTTGATCCCCGGGGAGGCGCCGTCGGTCATCACCCCGGACCTGCCGCCGCCCCGTGCTGCGCTGGCGCCCGAACTGGAGCCGGAACCGGAACCGGAGGAAGAGGCGGTCGCGGTCGAGGAAGACGACGACGAAGACGAGCCGGAGACCGAGGAACAGGTGGCACGCCGAGCGGCCGGCGGTGAGACGGCGGCGGAGGGTGAGCGCCGGCGGCGGCGGCGGCGGCGGCGGCGGGGCCGGCGGGACGAGATCGCCCCGGCCGTGGCAGCCGAGACCGGAACCCCCGAACCCGAAGCCGCACCCGCCGCGATGGATGGCACCGTCGGCGACCTCGTGGAACCCGCGGTTGATGGGGTGCCTGTCGAAGCCACACCCGAACCTGCGACCGAGACCGAGGAAGAGGCGCGTAACCGCCGGCGCGGCCGGCGCGGCGGACGGCGGCGGCGGCGCGACGATGGCGAGATCTCGCCGGTGGCCGTGCCCGGCGCCGAACAGCCGGAATTGCCGCCGGTCTATACCGGCCCGACACCCGCCAACCCCTTCGGTGGCCAGGCCTTCGACATCTTCGACGTGATGGAGCAGGCCGAACTGAACGCGGCTGCCGCGCGTCCTGTGCCGGCACCCGTTCGGGTGGCGGAGACCGGGACCGTGACGGAAATCGTCAATGCCGCCGCCCCGGAGCCGGCCGCGCACGACGCGCTCGTCGCGGTGGCGGCGGTACCCGCAGCAATCCCGGTCCCGGAAGACCCCGAACCGGTGGCCGCGGAGATCGTCAACACACCGGAACCCGAACCAGAGCCGGTCGCGGTGCAGCCTGCGCCTGATCCCGTGCCGGAACCGGCGGCCAGTGAACCGGAAACGGTGGCCGCCGCATTGCCGCCGGTCCCGGCCAATGACGTGATCGCTGAACCTCTGATCAAACCGATTCTCATTGGCGCCGACGGCGAAGCGCCGGTGGAGAAGAAGCGCGGGTGGTGGCGGCGATAGGCGACTCGTACCGCGGTGGCCGTGGACGCCGGGGGTAGCCGCGGCGCCCGATGGCCGTCCGCTCCGCCGATCCGATGAACCGGCTGGAACAGGCCAAAGCGCTGCACCGGCAGGGCAAGCTGGCCGAAGCCGAGGCGATCTACCGGGACCTGCTGCGCGCGGAGCCGGATCACGCCGGCGCGCTGCACTTCCTGGCCATGGTCCTGTACCAGACCCGGCGGACCGAATGCGCCGCCGCCCTGCTTTCGCGCGCCATCGCGCTGAACCCGGGTGGTGCCGACATGCACAGCAACCTCGGGCTGATGCTGGCCGCGCTGCAACGGCCCGCCGAGGCCCTGATACACTATGAAACCGCGCTGGTGCTGGACCCCGGTCACACCGGGGCGCTGTTCAACCGCTCCCTGCTGCTGATCGGCCAGCACCGGTTCGCCGAGGCCCTGGCGGGGCTCGACCGGGTGATCGCCCTGCAACCGAACCATCCCGACGCGCAGTTCCATCGCGGCGTCCTGCTGGGCGGATTGGGGGACAGCGAGGCGGCCCTGGCGGCCTTCGCACAGGCCATCGCCTTGCGGCCGGACCATGCCCTGGCGCAATTGCATCGCGGGATTATGCTGCTGCATCTGCGACGCTACGCCGGGGCTCTGGCCAGCTTCGATGCCGCAATCGCGGTGCGGCCAGACGACCCCGAGGCGCACCACAACCGCGGCACCGCCTTGTACGAGCTGCGGCGTTACGACGAAGCCCTGGTCAGCCTGACCAGAGCGCTGGATCTGCGGCCGGATTATGCCGCGGCATACGGCAACCGCGGCAACGTGTACCGGCATTTGCGCCAGTTCGGGCCGGCGCTGGCCGACCTGGATCGTGCGCTTGCATTGGACCCGAACAATCCCGTGGCCCACAACAACCGCGGCGACGTGCTGCGGGACCTGCGCCGTCCGGATGAGGCTTTGGCCAGCCTGGACCAGGCGCTTGCATCGCGGCCGGATTTTGCCGTGGCGCTGAACAACAGAGCGGCGGTGCTGAGCGACCTGCAACGCTATGAGGCGGCGCTGGCCGACTTCGATCGCGCGATCGCAGTCGATCCGGCCTACGCCGAGGCGCACGCCAATCGTGGCCTGGTGCTGCATGACCTGCGGCACCTCGACGCGGCGCTGGCGAGTTTCGATCGCGCCATCGCGCTGAAGCCGGACGATGCGAACGGCTATTGGAACAAGAGCCTGACGTTGCTGCGCCAGGGCCGCTACCGCGAGGGATGGCGGCTGTATGAATGGCGGAAGGCACTGGCGGCGCCGGTCGGCAACCAGTTCAGCCAGACACAGCCCTGGCTGGGAGACGGGGACATCGCGGGCAAGACGGTGTTGCTGCATGCGGAACAGGGGCTTGGCGACAGCTTGCAGTTCTGCCGCTACGCGCCGCTGGTGCGCGCCCGCGGGGCCCGGGTGATCCTGTCGGTGCCGGGACCGCTGGTGCGCCTGCTGCGTTCGATGGACCCGGCGATCGCGGTCGTTGACATGGACGACGAGATACCCGCCTTCGACCTCCATTGCCCGCTGCTGAGCCTGCCGTTGGCGATGGCAACGACACTGGAAACGATCCCCGCCGCGGTGCCTTACCTGCACGCCGATCCGAGGCAATCGGCGTTCTGGCGGGACCGTCTGGCCGCCCTGCCGGGGCGCAAGGTGGGGCTGGTCTGGGCGGGATCGCCGCGGCCGCATGATCCGCGGGCCAATGAAGTGGACCGGCGGCGGTCGGTGACGCTCGATCATTACGCGGCCCTGGCGACGGTGCCGGGGCTCTGTCTGATTTCGTTGCAGAAGGGCGAGCCGGTGCGGACACCGCCACCGGGGATGGTGTTGCATGACTGGACCGGGGAACTGCATGATTTCGCCGATACGGCGGCGCTGGTATCCGCACTGGACCTGGTGATCAGCGTCGACACCTCGGTCGTGCACCTGGCCGGGGCGCTCGGCCGGCCGGTGTGGGTGCTGAACCGGTTCGATCAGTGCTGGCGCTGGTTGTCCGATCGAACCGACAGCCCCTGGTACCCAACCGCTCGGCTGTTCGGCCAACGCGCGCCGGGACAGTGGCAGGAGGTCATCGGGCGGGTGCGGGACGCGTTGGCCGAACACCGGCGTTAGGTAATTTCAGCCGTTGTGCATACTCGTTTCTATACCGGGGATTCCGCGTGGCATGCCGCCGCCGCTGGACGCGCGGCCGTTCACGCCGAGCCAACGTTACGCGGAACACAGGGCCAACGTTCCGCCGCGGCCGGATGGGTGTCGGGCAGCCGGTCCCCGGCACCGAACAGCTTCTGCCGGTACGTCCCGGCCGCGTAACCGGTCTTGTAAGCGCCACGTTCCTGCAACACCGGAACGACCAGATCGATGAAGCTCTCCAGGCATTCCGGCAGCACCGTGCGCGACAGGTTGAAGCCGTCCACATCGGCCTCCGTCATCCAATCCATCAGCGCATCCGCGACTTGCGCCGGCGATCCCACGATCGGCGGCTGACGGCTGCCGAGGATGAACCGGTCGATCAGCATCCGTTTCGTCCAGCCAACGCCCAAGGACGCGGCGATCGCCTCCACATTGGACCGGATCGCCTGGCTGTCCCGGGCATCGACCGGCTCATCCATGCCGAAACGCGAAAAATCGATCCCCAGCGACGCCGCGGCATGCGCCAGCGCGCCCTCCACCGAGGCGTGGCGGCGGTACTCGGCCAGCCGGTCCTGTGCTTCCTTTTCAGTGCGGCCGGTCACCACCGAGACGCCGACGAAGGCCAGCATCGGGCGCGGCGCGGCCCGAGACCGCAGGTCGTTGACGATGCGGCGGACGTTGCCCCGCGTGCTGCCGTTGACGAACACGCATTCGGCGTGGCGCGCGGCGAAAATCCGGCCGCGGTCGGACGATCCGGCCTGGTACAGCACCGGCGTGCGCTGCGGCGACGGCTCCCACAGCGGGACGGCATCGACATGGAACTGCTTGCCGTGATGCACCACCGGCCGCACCCGGGACGGGTCGGTGTAGATCCCCGCGTCGCGGTTGCGGATCACGGCGTCGTCGCGCCAGCCGCCCTCCCACAATTGATAGGCCAGATGCATATATTCGTCGGCCAGGTCATAGCGGTCGTCATGCGCCATCTGCCCCGACAGCCCCATCGCGCGCGCCGCACTGTCCAGGTAGCCGGTGACGATGTTCCAGCCGATGCGGCCCCGGGTCAGATGGTCCAGGGTCGCCATGCGGCGGGCGAACAGGAACGGCGTCTCGTAGGCCAGGTTGCAGGTGACGCCGAACCCCAGATGCGTCGTCGCGTGGGCCATCGCCGGCACCAGGGCCAGCGGATCGATCAGCGGGATCTGCACCGCCGCGCGCAGCGACGGGTCCGGGCTGCCTTCATAGACGTCGTAAACGCCCAGGATATCGGCCAGGAACAGACCGTCGAACAGCCCCCGCTCCAGCAGGCGCGCGAGCGACACCCAGTGGTCGAGCGAGGTGTAATCGGCGGACCGGTCGCGCGGGTGGGTCCACATCCCGTGCTGGATGTGGCCGACGCAGGCCATGTCGAAGGCATTGAGGCGGATCTGGCGCACCGAGGCGCCCGCCCGGTCAGCCGGCTTTTTCCTTCACCGGCTTGCTGTCGTTCGCCGCCACCGGCTTGACCACCGAGGCGATCGTCTCGCGCAACACGGTGACCTTCAGGTTCGGGGCAATTTCGACCTCGATCTCGTTCGACAGGACCGGCTTGCCGTCTTTGTCCTGCACCGCCGGCACCCGCTGAACCGTGCCGATGATGCCGCCGCCCGTCACCACCCGGTCGCCGCGCTTCAGCGCAGCCAGCATGCCGCGCATTTCCTTCTGTTTCTGCTGCTGCGGCCGGATCAGCAGGAAATAGAACACCGCGAAGATCAGCACCAGCGGCAGAAACTGCCCGGCGCTGCCCAGCGAGGACAGAATGCTGCTCGCGTCCTGCGCATAGGCAGGAGAGATCAACCCGAATTGAAGCATAGTCCCAAGCCCTCGCGATGAATGCGCCGGACCATAGTTGCCGCCCCCTTTTCGTCAAGCGGCCCTGCGCGGCGACATAAATCGCCGCCGGATTAACACCCTGTTAAGGCCTGCGCGCGCATGCTGCCGCCAATAACCCGGCGCACCCAGGCGCCAACCCGGACCGATGGGAATGCCGCCAACCATGCCAGCCGCCAAAACGAGCCAGCTTGCGCTCTCAGCGCGGGACCAGGCATGGCTGGTTTACCAGGCGATGGAGCAGTCGGATGACATCGTCCTGCTGCTGGAGGAGTCCGGTGCGGACGCGGTCGTGACCGGATGCAACGCGGCGTTCCGGCGCGCCTCCGGCTTCACCGAGGACCAGATCCGCGGCCGGCCGGTGGCGGCGCTGTTTCCCGGCGCCGGCAACGCCGCGACCTTGCTGAACGCCATCCACAGCCGTTTGCCGCTGCATACGGAAATGGCCTGCGCGCGCGCCGGCGGCGGCACGTGCATGCTGGACCTCCATCTGATGGCGGCGCAAATCCAGGGATCGGACCGCTTTGCCTTCGTCATTCTCGGCTGCGACATCACCGCCTCGCTGGGGGCCCGGCAGATGCAGGACTCGGTTCAGGGATTGCTGGCGACGGTCTTCATCTGCATCGATGAGGCGGTCGTGATTGTCGATGACAGCGGGCGGATCCTGATGACCAACCCGCAAACCGACCGGCTGCTGGGCTACCGGCCCAACGCACTGGTCGGGCGCAACACGCTCGATCTCGTCGCACCCTGGTCGCGGGCCGCGACCGCCGCCACGCGCCAGCATTATATCGAACTGGGCACCCAGGCCTGCTACAGCGTGCCGCTGCTGAAAGCCGACGGGTCGGAATTGCCGGCCCGCGTCACCTCGGTGCCGGTCGAGCGGGAGGGCCGGAAGCGCTTCCGCATCCTCACCCTGCGTTCGGCGCGACCCGAACCGCCGGCGCTGCGGATCGAAAGCGCCGGCCGCATCCGGCTGGTCGGCCTGGAGGAGGTCCGCACCGCGCTGGGCGCCCGCTGGCCCGCGGCCGCCGAACGCGCCATGGCGACGGCGGAGGCGGTGTTGAAGCGGCGGTGTGGCCCGCGTGACAGTTTCTCCCGGGTGGACGAAACCAGCTTCCTGATCTGCTTCGGCGAAACCGCCGGCGTTGACGCGTCATTTCGGGCCGCCATGATCGGGCGCGAAATCCGCGAGCGGCTGATCGGCCAGGGCAACGCGCCCGAGACGGCCTTCGTGCGCGCCATCGCCGCCGCGGTCGCCTGCCCGAGAGGGTCTGGTGAGACGGCGGAAACCATGCGCGCGAGCCTGCTGGATGGGTTGGATGCGCAGTTGCAGCATATCGAGCAGCAGGCGCGGCAGACCCTGCGGGCGGCCATCGCCGGCGCCACCTGCGACGTGGAGCCACTTCGGGGACGCAATCCGGAAGACCGGACTGGCGGGCTGGTGTGCCTGCCGGAGACGCTGGAGCGTCAGATCACCTGCGCTCTGGCCAGTCTGCCACAGCAGGAATCCGAGGCCTTCGATCTGGACGGGCTGCTGCTTGGGTTGGCCGCGAAGCATGCGATCGCCGCACTGGCCAGCGGCGATACCAATCCGATTCTGGTTGCCCTGCGCTTCGAGGTCTTCCGATCCCGATCGGCAACGGAACGCTATATCGTGTCGTGCCAGAAGCTGGACCGGCGGGTCGCCAGCCGGCTTGTGTTCCTGCTGACCGGCCTGCCCGAGGGTCTGCCGCGGACCCGCCTGCTGGAATGGATCAACCGGCTGCGGCCGTTCTGCCGTGGGGTCGGGTTCCAGTTGGATGATCTGACCCGGCTGTCGCAGGTTGACCTGTCGCACAGCGATCATCCGATCATCGCGATGCCGGCAACCGCGTTGGCGGGCCTGTCGCGGGACAGGGTGCAGGCGCTGGCCACGTCGCTGCATGCGCGGCGGGCGAGCTTGCTGGTCCTTCGTGTCCGGACCGAGGACGAAGCCGCTGTCCTGCTGTCGGCCGGGGCTGACATGATCTCCATGCAACGGCCCATGGCCGGCCGGTGAGGGCACCCTGGCAGGTGCGCCGGCCCCGTCACGATCGCGTTATACTGTGCCTGCCAAGGTGCACTTGACCGCGATCAATGTAGCATCAGCCGCGAAAATTCTCACATCAAGCATCCAGCAAGCAGCGGCAACCGCTCGGTTTTTGGCCGGTTGCCGGTACTTCTTGCGTGCATCTTGAAGAGGATATCATGTACCGCTCGATTGGCGCTTTGATGCTTGCGGCCACCTTCGTCATCCCACTCGCGACACCGGCGGCGGCACAACACGACCGCGGCCGAGGCGGTGGCGGGCACGAGTACCACGGCGGTTACCGCGGTGGTGGCCACGGTGGCGGCGGCGCCGTGGTCGGTGGTGCCCTGCTGGGCCTGGGAATTGGGGCCTTGATCGGCGGCGCGATCGTCGCGGCGCCCCCGGCCTATTACCCGCCGCCGCCGGTCTATTACGCGCCGCCGCCCGCGTACTATGCACCGCCGCCGCCGGTGTACTACGGCTACTGACCTTCTCCGGAGAAACCTCACATGTCCCTGAAATCGACGTCCTATGGCGCCGCACTGGTCGCCAGCCTGTTGCTGCCCGCTGTGGCGCTGCCCGTCAGTGCATTCGCCCAAAACGAAACGCCCGGCGGCGTGATGGCCCCGACCCACAAGGCCAAAGCCGCGGTGCGGAAGCCCGTTTCCGCTGAGGACCAGGTCGGGCAGCGCATCACGCGCCTGCATTCGCAATTGCACATCACGCCGGCGCAGCAGGCCCAATGGGACCAGTTCGCCCAGGTGATGCGCGACAATGCCACGAATATGGATCAGGCGCTGGAGCAGCGCAGCACCAGCTTCGCCACCCTGACCGCGGCCGAAAACATGCAGTCCTATGCGCAGATTGCCCAGGAGCACGCGCAGGACACGCAGAAACTCGCGACGGCATTCCAGGCGCTGTACGGTTCGTTCTCCGACGACCAGAAGAAGAACGCCGACACGGTGTTCCGGGCCCGCGGCGATCATCCGCCACATTCCAAGGGCTGATCGCGCGCGCCGGTCTCACCTGGCGGGGCGGGTGCTTGCGGTGCGGGGGCTCGGATCATAGTTTCCGCGCCCCTGCCACCCGACCGTTCGGATGAACCTGATGGACCAACGCCTGCTCGACCTCGCCACCCGTATCGCCGAGGCGCTGGAGCGGCTTGCCCCGCCGGTCCCGCCGCCGATGACATTGGACGGGGCGGATGCCTTCGTCTGGCATCCCGAACCGCCGCATCTGGCGCCGGTGCGGAAGGTGTCGCGGGTGGATATCGCCCTGCTGAAAGGGGTCGAGCGGCAGAAAGATATCCTGCTGGAAAACACGCTCCGCTTCGCCCGCGGCCTGCCGGCGAACAACGCGATGCTGTGGGGCGCGCGCGGCATGGGCAAATCATCGCTGGTCAAGGCCACCCATGCCGTCGCCAACCGGGAAAATCCCGGCTGCCTGGCGCTGATCGAAATCCATCGCGAGGACGTGCGCACTCTGCCCGACCTGCTGAACGTGCTGCGCGGCCAGGCCCGCCGCTGCCTGATCCTGTGCGACGACCTGTCGTTCGAGCGCGAGGATTCCGACTACAAGGCGCTGAAATCCATCCTGGAGGGCGGGATCGAGGGACGGCCGGACAACGTGCTGTTCTACGCCACCTCCAACCGCCGGCACCTGATGCCGCGCGACATGATCGAGAATGAACGCTCCACCGCGATCAACCCATCCGAGGCGACCGAGGAGAAAGTCTCGCTGTCGGACCGCTTCGGCCTGTGGCTGGGGTTCCACAACTGCGACCAGAACACGTATTTCGCGATGATCGAAGGCTATGCGGAAAGCCTCGGCCTGCCGATCGGGGTGGAGACGCTGCGCGCCGAGGCGGTGGAATGGTCGATGACCCGCGGCTCGCGCTCCGGGCGGGTGGCGTGGCAGTTCGTGCAGGACGTGGCGGGGCGGCTGGGCGTGCAGGCCGGCTAAGCGCGGCCCGCGTGGGGTCCGGGGCCCGACGTTGCCCCTGTAACGCAACAAGACCGGCCTCTCGGCCGGTCCTTGTCGCAGTCGTCGGAAATCGGCAGTCAAGGCGGGGATCAGTGCCCGTCGCCGCCAGCGCCACCGCTGAACCAATAGCTCTGCGCGGCGTTCTTCTGCACACTCGACGCTTGCACCGTCGCGGCGGAGGCGACGCTCGCGCCCAGGGTCAGGGCGGCAATCGCGGCAAGGATCAGCTTCTTCATCGTGGTCTCCTGTGGTTGTGATCCACCGGTCTGGTGGACCTTGCTTTCGGCTGGTGCGGTGGTCCGCTGCCGATGCGCAGGAGATAGGCTTGCGCATGGCGAAGCAGAATTAGCTTCCTCGACACAATGCCTGTGCCTAAACTGCACAAATCATGGACCTGCTGCGCGCCCTCGGGATCTTTGTCCGAATCGTCGAAACCGGCTCCTTCTCGGCCGTCGCTCGTGAAACCAATACCAACCACTCGGCGGTGACCCGTCTGATCGGTCAGCTCGAAGCGCATTACGGCGTGCGGCTGTTCCATCGCACCACGCGCCGCCTGGGGCTGACCGACGATGGTGAGAACCTGCTGGGCCAGGCGCGCCATGTCCTGGAGGTGACGACGGAGCTGGAAGATGCACTCCGCAGCAATCGCCGGCTGCCGACCGGCAGGGTCCGGGTCGGCCTGCCGGTGGGCGCGGCGATGCTGCTGACCGCTCCATTCGCCGCACTGCTGGCGCGCTATCCCGGCCTGACGCTGGACCTGGTCGTGCGCGACACCTTCGACGACCTGGTCGAGGAGCGGCTGGATGTGGCGCTACGTCTCGGCCAGCCACCCGATGCGGCGCTGGTCACCAGGGCCGTCGGCACATTCGGTTTTGCGACTGTGGCGGCGCCGACCTACCTGGAGCGGCATGGCGCGCCAGCCGAACCGGCCGACCTGCTCCGGCATGCCTGCATCGTGCATGACACGGGTGCCGCCAGTGCGCATTGGCGCTACACGGTCCCGGATGGTTCGGCGGACATCGAGGTCTCGGGGACGTTCCGCGCGAATGACAGCGAGATCGTACGGCAGGCCGTGCTGGCCGGGCATGGGATCGGCCGGCTGCCGGAGGCCATGGCGCTGAATGACATCCTGGCAGCCAGGCTCTACCGGCTGCTGCCCGACTTCCCATCGGAGCGGCGGCAGGCCTTCCTGATCTATCCGTCACGCCAGCATTTGCCGCCGCGCACGCGCCTGGTGATCGATTTTCTGGTCGAGCGGTTTGCTGCCCTGAACAAGCGGCTCGCGGACGAACGGGTGTGGGGTGAGAACGAGACGGTCTGGCTGATCTGAATCGCGGTAGGGACGCGCATTACTGCGCGCCCCCCGCACAGAACCGTACGAGCGGAATTCCCGCATACGGCTCCCACCTTGGGTGTTTGACGCGGAAGCGCTGAGCCGGCCATGGGTGTGATAT
>Ga0302202_10006679_pt1 | contig 11428 bp, 10 predicted proteins | sample II_Bog_N3_3_FD_194579 | JGI IMG/M metagenome (GOLD analysis project Ga0302202, IMG submission 194579) | Peat permafrost microbial communities from Stordalen Mire near Abisko, Sweden - II_Bog_N3_3 | ecosystem: Environmental > Terrestrial > Soil > Wetlands > Peat | place: Sweden: Abisko... | reverse complement strand
CCTCGCCCGAGTCCGACCTGGAGAACCTCCGGCGCAAGGTGGGCGCCGGCGCGGCCTTCGTCACCACGCAGCTTTTCTTCGACAACGGGGTCTACCACCGCTTCGTGTCCCGTTGCCGGGCCGCCGGCATCACCGTGCCGATCGTACCCGGGATCATGCCCGTGCTCTCGCTGAAGCAGATCCAGCGCTTCACCACGATGTGCGGCGCGTCGCTCCCGGCGCAGCTGGTGCGCCGCCTCGAGGCCGCCGGCGACCACCCGGACGTCGCCGAGTCCATCGGCATCGACTGGGCCCTCGCCCAGATCCGCGAGCTCCTCGCGCAGGGCGCCCCCGGCTACCATCTCTATATCCTCAACCGCGCCCGCAGCGCGCTGACCTTGGCGGCGGGCCTCGCCGCATAGATTCAGATTTTTTCACGCAAAGGCGCAACGCCGCAAAGGTCGATCCTCCGATCCATCAAACCCCCAAAACAACGCAAACCAATACTGCCGGCCGATTGCTTTGCGGCTTTGCGCCTTTGCGCGAGAATGATTGGAGCCAGAGTCATCCGCCCGCGAAAACCGGTCGAAATCCCGCCTCGGTCAAAATCCTCGCCACGGTCTCGCGCTGGTCTCCCTGGATCTCGATCCGGCCGTCCTTGACGGTGCCGCCGCAGCCGCAGGCGGCGCGCATCTTTTTCGCCAGCTGCTCCTTCTCGGGCTGGCCGATGCCGGTCCAGCCGTCGACCACCGTCACGGTCTTGCCGCCGCGGCCGTCCTTTTCGCGCAGGATGTCCAGGCGGCCCCGATTCCGGGCCGGCGCCGCGGGCGCCGGGGCGCCGGGGACCGGCGGGGGACCCGGCGGCAAGCCCACGGCGCTCAAGCCAGCAAAGGGACTCTGGGCCAAACCCGGCCCCCCCTCAACGGATGTCTTGGGATCCTTGCTCATGTTTTGCTGCCAGCGGGGCCTTCCCCCGGGGACCACACGCCCCCGCTGCCGGGGCCTCCCCGCCCAGGTAGGCCAGCGCCTTCGCATAACTGCGTCGTTCGAGAAAATGCTCCAGCTGCGCCGGCAACCCCGCCCGCCCGCGCTCCAGCATATCTTCCAGCCGCGTCATTTCTCGCTCCACGGCCGGACCGTCCGACCGCTTGATGCCGTCGAGCAGGAGGATAAGTGATTCTTTGATTTGGGTTTGCATGGGCACCGACTCCAGTCGCTGTGTCTTAATTTGATCGGAAGGCTTCCTGCAGCGGCTGTTGTCAGCCTCATGCCGCCTCCTAGTCCCGCCCGGCGGGACTGTTTTGGCGGCACTCCGGGTATTGGCTAACTCCAGCCGCGAAAGGAAGCCTTCCGATCAAATCAAGACACGGCAAACTTTCTTATCCCACTATCGCCAAAGTTAAGCCCGATTGCAAACGTGGCCCATCTGGCGGTCAATCTTGTGTTGGCAGGACACCGGCGTCACTCTACACATTGGCCTCCTGGCTTCTCCATGAACTCACTGTCTCTTCCCACCCGGGCCAACGCCGACGTCATCGAGGCGATGCAGCGCGCCTGGCTTGAGGACCCGGACTCGGTTGATCCGACCTGGCGGGCATTCTTCCAGGGTTTCTCCCTCGGCAGCACCGGCGGCCTCCCCGGGACACTCGAGGGCGAGGCGGCGGCGGTGGCCATCGTGGACAGCCTGAAGCAGTCCCACGTCCACTACCTGATCAACGCCTACCGCGCGATCGGCCATCTCCAGGCCCACCTCGACCCGCTCAGCCCCCCGCCGCCGCCGGCCGCGAAGCTGCAGCTCTCCCAGTTCGCCCTGGCCGACGCCGATCTCGACACCTCCTTCGACGTCGGCACCTATGTCGGCGGGGGGCAGATGAAGCTGGCGGACATCATCGCGTCCCTGCAGGAGACCTACTGCCGCCACGTGGGGGTGGAATACGCCCACATCCAGGACCAGGACTGCCGCCGGTGGCTGCAGGACCGCATCGAGTCGACCCGCCTGCGGCCGAAGTTCACCCGGCCGCAGAAGGTCCGCATGCTCCGGCGGGTCCACAAGGCCGAGCTCTTCGAGAAATTCCTGCACACCAAGTACGTCGGCCAGAAGCGTTTCTCCCTCGAGGGCGGGGAGACGATCATCGCCGCGCTCGACTCGGTCATCGACCACTGCCCCGACGTCGGCATCGCGGAGATCGTCATGGGCATGACCCACCGGGGACGCCTCAACGTGCTCTGCAGCGTGATGCGGAAGTCCTTCGACGAACTCTTCGAGCAATTCTCGGAGAATTACATCCCCGACACCGTCGCGGGCGACGGGGACGTGAAATACCACCTCGGCTACGAGTCCGTCCTCACCACCACGTCCAAGAAGAAGGTCGAGGTCCGCCTCGCCGCCAATCCCTCGCACCTCGAGATCGTGGACCCGGTCGTCGAGGGCAAAGCCCGCGCCCGCCAGCGCATCCGCGGCGACAGCGACGAGCGCCGCAGCGTGCTGCCGCTGCTGATCCACGGCGACGCCGCGCTCGCCGGCCAGGGGATCGTGGCCGAGACGCTCAATTTCTCGCAGCTGCCCGGGTATCGCACCGGCGGCACGCTGCATTTCGTCATCAACAACCAGATCGGTTTCACCACCGACCCGGGCGACGCGCGCTCCACCCGCTACTGCACCGACGTGGCCAAGATGATCGAGGCCCCCATCTTCCACGTCAACGGCGACGATCCCGAGGCGGTCTGCATGATCAGCCAGCTGGCGCTCGACTTTCGCGACCGGTGGAAGCGCGACGTCTTCGTGGACATGTATTGTTTCCGGCGGCAGGGTCACAGCGAGACCGACGAGCCGTCCTTCACCCAGCCGATGCTCTACCGGAAGATCGCCGCACACCCGCTCGTCTCCGCGATCTACACCCGCCAGCTGGTGAGCGAAGGCAGCATCACGGCGGCGGAGGGCGACACGATCAAGGCCGAGTATTCCGCCTCGCTGGAGGATAACCTCAAGAAGGCCAAGGCGCGGGAGGCGGCCCGCGCCGGCCGGCGCTGGCCCGGGGATGCATTCAAGGGCTCGACCGCCGTCTTCCAACCCGAGTATCACCACACCCCGGTGGCAACCGGCGCGTCCGCCGCCGCGATCGACCAGGTCGTCCGCGGCCTCACCACCCTGCCCGCCGGCTTCACCCCGCACCCCAAGATCCGGCGCTTCCTCGAGGCGCGCAGCCAGGCGCACCGGGACGGCGGGCCGGTCGACTGGAGCTTCGGCGAGGCGCTCGCCTTCGGCACCCTGCTGCTCGAGGGCACGCCGGTCCGCCTGAGCGGCCAGGACACCGAGCGGGGCACGTTCAGCCAGCGCCATGCGGTGCTCGCCGACGTCGAGACCGGCGCGAAGTACACGCCGCTCAAGCACGTGGACGATGCGCACCAGGCGCGCTTCTGCGTCTACAACTCGCTCCTCTCCGAGGCCGCCGTGCTCGGCTTCGACTATGGGTACGCGCTGGACTATCCCGACCAGCTCTGCCTGTGGGAGGCGCAATTCGGCGATTTCGCCAACGGGGCCCAGGTCGTGATCGACCAGTTCATCGTGAGCGGCGAATCGAAGTGGCAGCGCACCTGCGGCCTCGTGCTCCTGCTGCCGCACGGGTACGAGGGGCAGGGCCCGGAGCACTCGTCGGCCCGGCTCGAGCGTTTCCTCCAGGCCTGCGCCGAGGAGAACATCCAGGTGGCCAATGTCACCACGCCCGCGCAGTACTTCCATCTCCTCCGGCGCCAAGTGAAGCGCAACTTCCGCAAGCCGCTGGTCATCATGGCGCCAAAGTCCCTGCTGCGGCATCCCGCGGCCGTTTCGCGGATCGATGACTTCGTCAGCGGCTCCTTCCAGGAAATCCTCGACGACCCGCTCTTCAACTCCACCCCGCCGGGCCCCCCCCGCCTCATCCTGTGCTCCGGCAAGATCTACTACGACCTGTGCGAATTTCGCCGGGAAAACAACATCTCCACGACCGCGATCGTGCGCGTGGAGCAGCTCTATCCCCTCCATACCCAGCGGCTGGCCCAGCTCGCGCAGGGCTATGCCCGGTCCCGGGTGGTGTGGTGCCAGGAGGAGTCGAGCAACATGGGCGCCTGGACCTGGATCGCCCCGCAGCTGGAGGCGATCTTTAACCGCAAGCCGCTCTACGCCGGCCGGGGCGCGTCGGCCTCGCCGGCGACCGGGCTGCTCGCGTTCCACCGGATCGAGCTCGACGCGCTCCTGCGCTCCGCTTTCAGTCTCTGAGCCATGGCGCAATACGAGGTCAAGATTCCGGCAATGGGCGAATCGATCAGCGGGGGTGTGCTCGCCGCCTGGCATGTCGCGGACGGCGCGGCCGTCACCAAGGACCAGAAGCTTTACGAGCTCGAGACCGACAAGATCACGTCCGAAGGCACGGCCGAAGCCGCCGGGACCATTTCGCTCAAGGTCGCAGCCGGCGCCGAGGTGAAGATCGGGCAGGTGGTGGCGGTGATTGATGAGGAGGGGGGAACGACGGAAAGGCGGAAGGCGGAAGGCGGAAACCTGAAGGAGTTGGCGGCTGAGCCGGCGGCGGTAGCCGGGGCTCCGGCAGAGGCGCCGCCTCCGGCGGAGAGCGGATTGGGACAACCCGCTCCACCTCCCGAAGCGAAGGCTGAACCAAAGGCGGAGGTGAAGGCGCCGGCGAAGGCGAAGGCGGCGACCCCGAGCTCGGCGCCGGGGACGGCTCCAGCCCGACAAACCCGGAAGAAGCTCAGCCCGCTGCGCCAGCGCATCGCCGAGCGCCTGGTCGCCGCCCAGCACGAGGCGGCCATGCTCACCACCTTCAATGAGGTTGACCTGTCGGCGGTCCAGGCCCTGCGCGCCCGATATCAGGAGGACTTCGTGAAGAAGAACGGCATCAAGCTGGGGTTCATGTCGTTCTTCACCAAGGCGGTCGTCAATGCCCTCCGGGAGGTGCCCGCGGTCAATGCCCAGATCGACGGGGACATGTTGGTGGAGAACCACTACTACGACATCGGGGTGGCCGTCTCGACCGAGAAGGGCCTGATGGTGCCGGTCATCCGGGGGTGCGATCGCCTCGGCATGGCCGAGATCGAGCAGGCGATTGCCGGCGCGGCCAAGAAAGCCCGCGAGGGTCGGATCGCGCTCGCCGACCTTGAGGGCGGCGTCTTCACGATCACCAATGGCGGGATTTTCGGCTCGATGCTCTCCACCCCCATCATCAATCCGCCGCAAAGCGCCATCCTGGGCCTGCACGCGATCAACGACCGCCCGGTCGCGGTGGCCGGCCAGGTCGTGATCCGCCCGATGATGTACCTGGCCCTCAGCTATGACCACCGCATCGTGGACGGGCGGGAGGCGGTCACTTTCCTGATCAAGGTCAAACAAGCCATCGAGGACCCTGCCCGGCTCCTGCTGACGGTCTGACGACCCTCTTGGCAAAGGACCTGCTCAGTCCGGAGTGGCAACTGCCACTAAATCGTGTCCATTTTCAACGCCGGTTACGACCAAGCCCATTTCTTTGACGAGATGTTCGGCCCAGGGGGTGAATTTCGCCCTCATTACCGCCGTCTGGCCGAGCGCCTCGAAACGCTGTCCGAGGCCGAGTTCAACCACCGCCGGGCCGCCGTGGACCTGGCCTTCCTCCGGCGGGGCGTGACCTTTACGGTCTACGACAACACCGAGGGAACCGAGCGGATCTTCCCCTTCGACCTGATTCCCCGGATCATCCCGGCTGACGAGTGGGCCCGGATCGAGGCCGGGCTGGTGCAGCGCCTCACGGCGCTCAACCTCTTCCTCCACGACGTCTACCACGAGCAGAAGATCCTGAAGGACAAGGTGGTGCCGGCCGCGCAGATCTTCAGCGCCAAGCATTTCCGCCGGGAATTCATGAATTTCTCGGCGCCGCGCAACATTTACGTCCACATGTGCGGCACCGACCTGATCCGCGACCATGACGGCCAGTACCTGGTGCTGGAGGACAACCTGCGCTGCCCCTCCGGGGCCTCCTACATGATCGAGAACCGCGCCGCGATGCGGCGGGCCTTCCCCAACCTCTTCCACAGCTATCGGGTGCGCCCGGTCGAGAGCTACGCCGAGGAGCTGCTCAAGTCGCTCCGCTACATCGCGCCCGACCGCGGCGAGCGGCCCAATGTCGTGCTGCTCACCCCCGGCGTCTACAACAGCGCCTATTTCGAGCACACCTTCCTCGCCCGCCAGATGGGCATTCCGATCGTCGAGGGGCGCGACCTGGTGGTGCGCGACGCGCGGGTCTTCATGCGCACGACCGCCGGCCTGGTGCCGGTGGACGTGATCTACCGCCGGATCGACGACGATTTCCTCGACCCGGAGGTCTTCCGCTCGGATTCGATGCTGGGCGTGCCGGGCCTGGTCGGGGCCTACCGCGCCGGCAATGTCGCCCTCGCCAACCCCATCGGCACCGGCGTGGCCGACGACAAGGTCATCTACGCCTACGTCCCGCGCATCATCAAATACTACCTCGACCAGGAGCCGATCCTGCCCAATGTTAACACCTACCTTGCCTCCGAGCCCTCCGACCGGAAATTCATCTTGGAAAACATCGCGCGCCTGGTCGTGAAATCCGCCAACGAGGCCGGCGGCTATGGCATGCTCATCGGCCCCGCGGCGTCCGCGGAGGAGGTCGCCGACTTTCGCGCCAAGGTGGCCGCCCAGCCGCGCAACTTCATCGCCCAGGACCCGATCCAGCTCTCGCGTTCCCCGACCTGGTGCGACCGCGGGCTGGAGGGCCGCCACATCGACCTCCGGCCGTACATCCTGCACGGCGAAAAGATCGTCGTGACCCCGGGCGGGCTCACCCGGGTCGCCTTGCGCCGGGGCTCGCTCGTGGTGAACTCCTCCCAGGGCGGCGGCTCGAAGGACACCTGGGTCCTCCAGGGGGACGTCTGATGCCCCCGGTCGCCAAACCTCCCCTGCCGCCGGCCCGGGCCGGGCTGATGCTCTCGCGCGTGGCCCACTCGCTCTACTGGATGAGCCTGTACATCGAGCGGGCGGAGAACGTGGCGCGCCTGCTCGACGTGAACCTCCAGTTCCTGCTCGATTTCCAGGGGCTCAACGACCAGCTCCTCGAGGAGCATTGGGGCTCGATCCTCGCCAGCTCCGGCGGCGAGGAGCAGTTCGAGGCGCTCTACGAGGCCGCGGACAGCCAGAGCGTCACCGAATTCCTGGCCTTCGACCCGCGGAACCCGAACTCCATCCTCTCCTGCGTTTTCGCCGCCCGCGAGAACGCCCGCATGATCCGCGACCAGATCTCCAGCGAGATGTGGGAGACGATCAACGAGCTCTACCTCTTCCTCAAGGCCCGCAACGCCCTGGAGGTCTGGGCGGCCGGCCCGTACGAATTCTTCCAGCAGGTGAAGCGCTACTCGCACCTCTTTCAGGGGCTGACGGACGCCACCTATTCGCGCAGCGAGGGCTGGGAGTTCATCCAGCTCGGCAAATTGATCGAACGGGCCGACAAGACCACCCGCATCCTGGACGTCAAGTACCACATCCTGCTGCCCTCCGCCAGCGACGTCGGGGGCGCGGTGGACACCGCGCAGTGGCACGCCGTGCTCCGCTCCGCCAGCGCGCTGGACGCCTACCGCCGGTATTACGTCCACGAGATCCTGCCCTGGAAGGTCGCCGACTTCCTCATCTTCTCGGACTCCTTCCCCCGCTCGCTGCATTACTGCGTCAGCCAGCTCGCCGGCTTCGTGAACCGCATCCTGGGCGAGACCTCGGCCACGCCGCGCACCGCCGCCGCGCGCGCCGCGCGCGAGCTGCTGGCCGACCTCCAGTCGCTGACCATCGCGGACGTCCTGGAAAAGGGCCTGCACGAGTTCCTGATCGAGGTGCAGGACTCGCTTGACGGCATCGGCGATGAGGTGGTGCAGACCACGATGTTTTATCCCGTCGAGTCGGGCCCGGAGGAACACCAACAGCAGCAGCAACAACAGTAATCGCCCGCGCCCCCCGGCCAGCCCGGGCCTGAATGCTCCTCCGCCTCCTCCATCGCACCACCTTCGTCTACCGCGGCCACGCCCACGACAGCTTCAACGAGGTCCGGCTGCGCCCCCGGGACGACGACACCCAGACCTGCCACCATTTCGCCCTGCGCGTCACCCCCGAGGGCTCGCTCCGCGACTACGTGGATTTTCACGGCAACACCGTGTATTTCTTCGATATCGCCGAAGGCCATGACCGGCTGGTCATCGAGGCCGAATCGGAGGTCGAGACCGTGCCCAACGCCCTGCGGCCCCGGGTCCCGGAGGTCAGCTTCGCCGACCTGATGGCCTCGCCCGAGCGCGAGACCCACGCCGAGTTCTGCACGGATTCCCGCTACGTGCCGCTGGCGCCCGAGCTGTGGCGCGAGGTCCAGGATGTGCTCGCGGGGGGCCGGGAGGACGTGTGGCGCGACGCCTGCCGCCTTGGGCGGCACGTCCACCGCACGTTCACCTACAACACGAAGGCGACCGGGGTGTCGACCCGCGCCACCGACGCGCTGGCGCTGCGGGCCGGGGTCTGCCAGGACTTTGCCCACGTCATGCTCGGCCTGTGCCGCTGCGCGTCCATCCCGGCGCGCTACGTCAGCGGCTATTTCCTCAACTCGCACCGGCGGCCCGGCGAGGTCGAGGCCTCCCACGCGTGGGTCGAGGTCCTGGTGCCCGGCTACGGCTGGGCGGCCTTCGATCCCACCCACGATCGCCCGGCCGACGAGCGCTACGTCTATGTCGGGGTCGGGCGCGACTATGGCGACATCTGTCCCGTGAGCGGCACCTACCGGGGAGCGCCCACCCACCAATTGCAGGTCGAGGTGAGGGTCTCCCCGCTGGACGCCCTTACGGCCGTTCCGGGATGATCGCGGAAACCCGGTCGTCGGTGAGTTCGACGCTGAAGCGGTCGTGGATGACCCGGTCCGGGTAGTCCAGGTAGTAGGGATAGGGCGTGCCCCAGTAGTCGTCCCACCCGAACCCGTGCCGGCGGTAGCTCTGGTAGGTCCCGGTGAACAGGATCACCCCGTTCGCCGCGTACGTCGTGTAGTGCCACACCTGGACGTCGCCCGCCGCGTCCGTCGGGGTCGTGATCCGGTCCGGTTCCCCCAGGGCCAGCCGCACCGCATCCGCGTCGAAGCCGACCGCGACGCGGCCGGCCTTGACCAGGGCCTGCTGCGCGGGCGTCAGGCTGCGGAAGACGTCGGGATCGGCCTCGTGGCGCGCCTCCGGCGAGGCGCAGCCAGCCAGGCCCCCGGCGCCCAGCAGGACGCCGAGCCAGAGGCGAAACCAACGGGTCTTCATGCCGGAAAATCTGCCGCATGACATTCGATTCGCAACTGGGATCCGTCCCGGGTCAGGACTAAAGTGCACCTCTTTGAATCAAAATGATTGCTCATGAGCTCCAATCTGTTCGGGCAGCCTTCCTGCGAGGCTGTCGTGACGCTCATCGGTCGCCTCTGGGTCCCGCTCGGGGGACCGGTTTGGCGACCGGATTGGGCATTGCGGCACTCCAGCCTCGCAGGAAGACTGCCCGAACAGATTGATCCACCATCCCATTTCACACCGCGTGACCACCCTTCTGCTCTGGGACATCGACGGGACCCTCATCAGCTCCGGCGGGGCCGGCATGGCCGCCCTGGCGGCCGGCCTCGGCGAGGCCTTCGGCCTCACGGGCTCGATCGCCGACATTGAGTTCGCCGGGCGCACCGACCGCTGGATCATGCGCCAGATCTTCGCCAAGTTCGGGCTGCCGGCCACGCCGGAGAATTTCGCGCGGTGCACCGAGGCCTACCTGGCGGCGCTACCGGCCAAGATGCGGGCCCGCGACGCCCGCGTGCTGCCGGGCGTGCCGGCGCTGCTCGCCGCCGCGGGCGCGCGCCCCGGCGTCGGGCAGGGTCTGCTGACCGGCAATCTGCGGCGCGGCGCCGAGGTCAAGCTCGGCTACCACGGGCTGTGGAACCATTTCCCCTTCGGCGCCTTCGCCGACGACAGCGAGCTGCGCAACGACCTCGGCCCGCATGCCATCCGGCGCGCGGAGGAGCGGCACGGCGTGACTTTTCCGCCCGAGCGGGTGTGGATCATCGGCGACACCCCCCACGACATCGCCTGCGCGCGGGTCATCGGCGCGAAGTCCCTCGCCGTGGCCACGGGAAACTTTTCCGCCGCCGCCCAGGGCGCCCACCACCCCACCGCCCTCCTCCCCGACCTGTCGGATGCAACGGCTTTCTGGAAAGCCGTGGATCGATTCTGAACAGGAAGGTCGGGAAGATCGGGAAGGGGCAGAAAACGCCTTCTTCCCGTTCTTCCCGACCTTCCTGTTCAAATGGTGTTGGCACTAGCCAGCCGCCCGGGCGTGGCACGGGCATCCTGCCCGTGTATCATTTGCCCATGGGCCAGGCCCATCCCATGAGCTCTTGGGCTGGAAGCCACGTTCCAAGCCCTGGCGTGGCACGGCCCATTCGCTACCGCCAAAGGGCAGGTGTGCGCTTCCCGATCTTCCTGTTCAAAATCAACTTTCCCCTTTCTACTTTCTACTTTCTACTTTCCGCACGTTGCCTTTCACCATCGCCATCGGCTCGGACCATGCCGGCTTCAAGTACAAGGAAGCCATCAAGGCCTTCCTGCGGGCCGGGGGCCACACCGTGCGCGACTACGGCACCGACTCCGAGGCGCCGTGCGACTATCCCGACTTCATCCGCCCGGTCGCCGAGGCGGTGGCGCGCGGCGAGACGCAGCGGGGGATCGTGCTCGGCGGCTCCGGCAACGGCGAAGCCATCGTCGCCAACCGCGTGCGGGGCGTCCGCTGCGCCCTGTGCTGGAGCCCGGAGATCGCCCGGCTGAGCCGGGCGCACAACGACTCCAACTGCCTCTCCCTCGGCCAGCGCACGATTGCGGAGGCGGAGGCGCTCGCCATCGTGCAGGTCTGGCTCACGACCGATTTCGAGGGCGGCCGCCACATCGCCCGCCTGCGGAAGATCGACCCCTAACCGCCGTTCGTCGCCGGACATGGCCTTCCCCCCTGCCCCCGCCATCCTCACGGACCCCGACCTGCGGGCCCGCGAGCTGGAAGAGAATCCCGCCGGGGCCCTGCTCCGGATTTACGCCTGGATGTACTACGCGCGCACCGTGGACAACCGCATGCTCGATTTCTTCCGCCAGGGCCTGATGAAAGGCACCCTGACCGGCGGGCAGGGCAACGAGGGGCTGATCGTGCCGCTCGCCCTGCTGGCCGACAAGGCGATCGACGTGGTCAGCTTCACCCACCGCGACCTGGGCGGTCACCTCATCTGGGGCGGTCACCTCTGCCATCACCTCAACCAATACTTTGCCAACGCGGACAGCCCCACCCGGGCGCGCGAAGGCAACATCCACCACGGCGATCCGGCGAACCGCTCCATCCCGATGATCAGCCACCTGGGAATCATGTGCGGGACGGTGGCGGGCG
>Ga0302202_10006667_pt1 | contig 11444 bp, 9 predicted proteins | sample II_Bog_N3_3_FD_194579 | JGI IMG/M metagenome (GOLD analysis project Ga0302202, IMG submission 194579) | Peat permafrost microbial communities from Stordalen Mire near Abisko, Sweden - II_Bog_N3_3 | ecosystem: Environmental > Terrestrial > Soil > Wetlands > Peat | place: Sweden: Abisko, Stordalen... | reverse complement strand
GTGATGTTGGAGACACCTTCGGCGGAGTCGTCGATCAGGTCCCAGGTGTAGGGCATCTGCGGCCCCAGCAGGATGGTGGAGGAGCCCTGGCCGTTGATCGTGATGTTGCCGGGAATTTTGAGCGTGGAGGTGAGGTTGTAGGTGGCGGCGGCGAGGTTGATGGTGCCGCCACCTGCAGCGGTAATTTGCGCGACGGCTACCGGCAGATTTCCCCCGGCAGGCAGGTTAATCACCAGTTGCGCCCTGGCTTGTAGTGCAGAGAGAAGACACAACGTGAGGCAAACTACCGCGATCCCACCCCACCGAGTGCGACCTAATACAAACCGTACATTCCTGATTGGCATATCCGTTCCGATCTTGTAAGGCGATTGCAGGCTTGGCTGCACCTGTCACTATCACGCGACAGGGGCAGGCTGCCTAAATGTGACCGCAAGTCAGGGGTGGGGCCATGTGCTCTGGGGGTGGGAGGGCCTCGGTGCAGCTCAATACTGACCTAAACCGTTGGGTGGAACGAGGATACACCCTATTGATTCAGGGCATGAAGGGAATGCCTATGTGTCGATTGTGTGGTCAAGCGCGGCCTTTAAGTAGGGCGAAAACGGATCGATGCATCGGTGTGGATTGGGGCTCGATTGTGTCCGTCGCTGGGTGATAGAGTTCTTAGCGTCTGAAGAGGGAGATGCTGACTATGACCAGAGGAATTGCCGGAAGCACGACAGACAGACGGAGTTTTCTGCAGGGCGCAGGGATGCTCGGGCTGGCTGCGGCGCTGGCGCCGGCGATGCTGGATGCCGAGGTAGGCGATGTGAAGGGCGCGGAGCTTAAGACTCCGAGCGGCAAGCCGCTGCGCGGGCTGTATCCAATTATGGAGACGCCGTTTACTCCGGACGACAAGCTGGATACCGCGGCGCTGGCCGCAGAGGTGGCGTTCATCAATCGCGGGCGCGTGAATGGGATGATCTGGCCGGTGTTTGCGAGCAGCTGGTCGACGCTGTCGGATGCGGAGCGAATAGAGGGTGCGGAGACGATATTGGCCGCAGGCAAGGGCGGCCGGTCGGCGATGGCGATTGCCGTGCAGAATACGGCTTGGGACGTGCCGACCTCCGTACGCTATGCGAAGCACGCGGCGGCGCATGGCGCGGATGCGATTGTGGCGATGCCTCCAAATAACGGATGGAATGTGACCGACGATGCGGTACTGGACTACTACACCGCGATTGGTAAGGCGACGGACCTGCCGCTGATTGTGCAGACGCGCGGTACGGTAAGCGTGGACCTGATGGTGAGGATGTTTCAGCAGATTCCGACGATGAAGGCCACGAAAGACGAGGTGGGCGACACGCTGGCGCGGGCGACGGAGCTGATTACGCGCACGGACAACAAACTGGCGGTGTGGGCCGCGGGTGGAGGGACCGGGCCGCAGTTGCTGGAGTCGCTGCCGCTGGGAGTGGTGGGACTGTGCCCGACTCCGCAGGCTGCGGACCTGCTGCAGCAGGTGATGGAGCTCTACTGGGCCGGGAAGAAGCGCGAGGCGTTCGACATGTATGGGCGCGTGCAGGCGCTGGCGACGATTCCGGGAGCGATGGAGTATCTGATGGTGGCGCGCGGAGTGTTTCCGGAGGGAACGAAGCAGCGTCCGCAACCGATGGAGCCCGAGGCCAGGCAGGCTGCTCGCGGTGCGGGTGGAGGCGGTGGAGGTGCTGCTGGCGGCGGTGGCGCGGCAGGTGGAGGGCGGGGCTCGACGGTGTTGACCGACAAGGAGAAGGAAGCGATTCACTACGCGCTGGATGTGTATTTGAAGCCCTATCTGCGGGCTTAGCTACTCCCGCGTGCTTATTCCCAGGGCTTTCATCTTGCGGTAGAGGTGGGAGCGTTCGAGGCCGAGGGACTCGGCGGCGCGGGAGACGTTTCCGTTGGAGCGGTCGAGTTCTTTGAGAATGTAGTCGCGCTCGTAGGCCTCGCGGGCCTGCTGGAGGGTGGTGAACTCATCCTTGCTGCCGGCTTCGCGGGTAGAGGATGCGGTGCGGCCGTCGGTGCGCTGCACGAGCATGGGCAGATGCTTGGCTTCAATGCGCTGGGCCTTGGGGTTAAGGATGAGGACGCGCTCGATGACGTTGCGCAGCTCGCGGACGTTGCCGGGCCAGTGGTAGGCCTGTAGCGCGGTGAGTGCGGAGTCGGCTATCTCGACGCGGGGGCGGCCGTACTGTGAGCCGAGTTCGGCGAGGAACTCGCGGGCGAGAAGGGGGATGTCCTGCTTGCGGTCGCGCAGCGGAGGGACGAAGAACGGGATGACGTTGAGGCGGTAGAAGAGGTCTTCGCGGAAGTTGCCGCGCGCGATCTCTTCTTCGAGGTCCTTGTTGGTGGCGGCGATGACACGGGCATCGACGTGCACGGGTGAGGAGGCGCCGACCGGGTAGAAGCGCTGCTCGTCGAGCGCGCGCAAAACTTTTGCCTGGGTTTTGAGGCTCATGTCGCCGACCTCGTCGAGGAAGAGCGTGCCGCCATCCGCCCGTTCGAACGTCCCGCGTTTTTCGTTGGGCTGGTTGGGACCTCCGGGACCGGCGCCGTGGCGATAGCCGAAGAGCTCGGTCTCGATGTAGTCCTCGGGGATGGCAGCGCAGTTCAGCTCGACGAAGACGCGGTCGCGGCGCAGGGATTCGGAGTGGATAGAGCGGGCGATGAGCTCTTTGCCGGTGCCGGACTCGCCGAAGATGAGGACGCGGCCGTTGGTGGGGGCCATCAGCTTGATCTGTTGCCTCAGCGCCTTGACGGAGACCGACTCGCCGGTGACGGCGCCGCGGGTGAGCTGGCGGGCGAACTCCTGGTTGTCTTCGCGGAGCTGGTGGGCCTTGATCGCATTGCGGAGCACGAGGAGCGTGCGGTCGAGCGAGAGCGGCTTTTCGAGGAAGTCATAGGCGCCGAGCTTGGTGGCGCGCACGGCGGATTCGATGGTGCCGTGGCCGGAGATCATGATGACCTCCGGAGCGCCGGGTGGTGCGTTGCCTGCGTCGCCGCGAATCTGGCGGAGGATGTCGAGGCCGTCGCCGTCGGGGAGCCAGATGTCGAGCAGCACGGCCTGGTAGTCGGCGTCGCGAAGCAGCTCGAGCGCCTCGGCGGCGGTGCCGGTGCTGGTGACGATGTAGTCCTCTTCGCTGAGGATGGCCTCCAGCGAGGAGCGGATTTCGGCTTCGTCGTCGACGATCAACACATGATTCATAAGGGCAGGGAATAGGGATTAGAAAACGATCAGGTAACAGCTGCGGCGGTGGGGACGGGTTGTGTTTCTTCGGATTCAGATTCGGTGCTTGTGGCGGGGCGGAGCTCGATGATGAAGCGTGCGCCTGCGGGAAGATTCTTTTCGACGCGGATGGAGCCGTGGTGTTCCTGGAGAATTTTGGCGGCGATGGAGAGGCCAAGGCCGGTGCCGCGCTGCTTGGTGGAGAAGTAGGGGAGGAAGAGGCGCTCGCGCATTTCGTCGGTGACGCCGGGGCCGGTGTCGGCGACGACGAGTTCGACCATGCCCGATGGGAGCGGGCGGGTGGAGATGTGCAGCTCGCGGAGGAGGGAGTCCTGCATGGCCTCGGCGGCGTTGTCGATGAGATTGGAGAGCGCGCGCTTGAGGGCTTCGGGATCGGCGAGGATGAGCGGAAGGCTGGGCGCGAAGCTGGAGCGTACGCGGATGCTGCCCAGGCGGCCGGCAAAGAGAGCGAGTGCGTTGTCGATGATGGTATTGAGATCGGCGGGGCGCGGCTGCGCGGAGGGGAACTCAGCGAGCGCGGAGAACTGGTTAACCAGCGAGCGCATGGTCTCTACCGATGAGGAGATAACCTGCGATGAGCGCTCGATGACCGCCGGCGAAGGTGACTCGACTCCGCGCTCGGTGAGCAGCGGCGCGAGACGGGCGATGTGGCGGTGGATGAGTTCGGCGTTGAGAGAGATGGGCGTGAGCGGGTTCTTGATCTCGTGTGCGACGCGGCGCGCCACTTCCTTCCAGGCGCTCTGCTTCTGTGCTCGGAGCAGTTCGGTGGCGTCTTCGAGCACAAGGACATAGCCGAGGTGGTCGCGAGCCGGGCCGCTTGTAGTCTCCAGCAGGGCCACGGTTGCAGACAGGTTGAGGAGGCCGGCGCCTGATTGCATCTGCATCTCCGCGGAGGCCGAGCCCATGCGGTGGGCGCGGCGCAGCAGGCGGTCGAGCGAGTCAACGATCTCCGCAGGCAACACGTCGGCAAGGTTCAGGCCGACGAAGTTTTTCTGGCCGCCGGGGTCGAGCAGCTCCGAGAAGGCACGGTTGGAGAGGACGATTCGGCGCTCGGCGGAGAGCGTGACCACGCCGTTGGGTATGGTCTCGATGATGGTTTCGAGCTCGGTGCGACGCTGCTCGAGCGCGGCGTTGACCTCAGAGAGTTGCGCCGTGGAGCGCTCGGCGGTGTCGTGGGCGGACTCCAGATCGGCGGCCATGGCGTTGAAGCTGTCGACCAGTTCGCCGAGTTCTTCGGTCGCGGACTGAGCCACGCGATGGGCGTAGTCGCCGGATGCGATTGCCTCCATGGCATCGGCGAGCGATTCGACCGGGCGAGTAACCTGCTTGGAGAGGTTGAGCGCCAGCCAGCAGCAGGCGAAGAGCGCCAACGCCGTGATGAGCAGCAGATACAGCGTGTAGAGCCAACGAATCTGGCGACGCTCGCGGAAGAGCGTCCAGTAGGCGTCGGCTGATTTGCGCAGGCGCAGTGAGGTGTCGGTGATGCCCTGCGGAAGGGGAAGCCCGGTGACGACCATGCCGCCGTGGTTGAGGCCGGAGGCGGCGAGTGTGTAATCGGTATCGCCGAGGGTGAAAAAGGGGTCGTCGTTGCGCTGCGATGCCTTGAGAATGGCGAGTTCCGTGGGGCCTTGCAGCGTTGTCTCCTCTACGGCCGGCGACTGGTCGGGGCTCTCGTCTGCGGAGTTGTCCGCGGGTTGCAGGCTGCGGATCTCGCTCCGGCCCGACGCGTTGCTGGGGACGTGCAGCGAGGCGACGACTTTGCCGTCGCGGTAGATCAGGACGAAGCCTCCCTGCAGGGTGAGTTCGTGGCTCTGCAGAACGCTTTGCGCCTGGGCGAGTGCGGCGGGCGAGACGCGCTGGCCGGAGCCTACGGGCGAAGCAGCGAGTTGGAGCGCAATGGAGTCGGCCTCGGAGCGCGCATTGGCGGTCGCATAGCGGAGGATCTCGACGGCCATGGTGTTGGCGTCGTCTCGCATCTCGGTGACCGGCTGCGAGAACCACCGGTCGACGGCGCGGTTCATCAGCAGATAGCTGAAAGCGAACATGAAGGTGAGCGGGACCAGCGAGACCAGCACCGCTCCCCACAACATGCGGGTGCGCAGGCGTGTGCCGAGGACGCGGCTGCGCTGGTCGGCGTAGACCTTGAGGACATTGCGGAACAGCAGAAACAGCACGCCGATAAAAAGCAGAACCGCGACGACCGTGAGCGTGAGGAAGACCAGCGTCTGGATGGGCGAGGCGGGGTTCAGGAAGCTGAGGTTGAAGGCGTTCAGCGTGCCCAGAGCGAGGAACAGCACCAGCAGGCACACGCCTAGCGTGATGACGAGGATGCCGCGCCGGCTTGAGCCGCTTGCCATGGGTGCAAGTTTACTCGTAGTGGCTTATGAATGCAGCGATACGATGGGGGTATAGTCGCGGCCCTGGGCTTCGGCCACGGCCTTGTAGGTGAGCAGGCCGTTGAAGGTGTTCACGCCCTCCGCGATGCCGGAGTCCTGCGCGATGGCCTGCTCGGCACCGAGGCGGGCGAGCTTCATCACGTAGGGGAAGGTCGCGTTGGTGAGCGCGAGCGTGCTGGTGTTGGGCACGGCCGCGGGCATGTTCGTGACGCAGTAGTGAACGACGCCATCGACGACGAAGCTGGGGTCCGAGTGCGTGGTGGGATGGGCGGTTTCGATGCAGCCGCCCTGGTCGATGGCGACGTCGACGATGACGGCACCCTTCTTCATCTTGCTGACCATCGATTTCGTAATGATCTTGGGCGCGGCGGCGCCGGGGATGAGCACGCCGCCGATGACGAGGTCTGCGGCGCAGACGGCGCGCTCGATGTTGTAGGCGTTGGAGGCGAGAGTGAAGACGCTGCCGGAGAAGATGTCGTCAAGCTCGCGGAGGCGGTTGAGGTTCAGGTCGACGAGGGTGACTTTAGCGCCCATGCCGAGCGCGATCTTTGCGGCGTTGGTGCCGACGATGCCGCCGCCGATGATGCAGACGTCGCCGGGAGGGACGCCGGGCACTCCGCCGAGCAGGACGCCGCGACCACCGTGTTCCTTCTCAAGGTATGCTGCGCCGATCTGCACGGAGAGCCGGCCGGCGACCTCCGACATGGGGGTGAGCAGAGGCAGGGTTCCGGCGCGGTCGCGGACGGTCTCATAGGCGATGCCGGTGACCTTCTTCGCGAGCAGAGCGTCGGTGAGTTCGCGCAGCGGAGCGAGGTGCAGGTAGGTGAACAGGACGAGGCCTTCGCGGAAGTGGTAGAACTCCGCCGGGACAGGCTCCTTGACCTTGACGACCATGTCGGCGTTGGACCAGACGTGGTAGGACTCGCCGACGATCTCGGCGCCGACGGCCTGGTACACGTCGTCGGGGAAGGAGGAGAGAAGACCGGCGTTGTGCTCTACGAGGACCTTGTGGCCGGCGTCGGTGAGGGCGTGGACCCCGGCGGGGGTGATCCCGACGCGGGTTTCGTGGTCCTTGACCTCTTTGGGGACACCGATGACCATGCTTCCTTATAGCATCCGCCGAGTCAGCGGAGTGCGCAAGGCGTGCCGCGCTATTCTAAGACGCAGGCCGGGAAGCTGCGGGGGAGTGTGGCAACTATAGAGCAGAGGGCAGCGGAGCGGATTAAGTTTCGAGAGACCGGCGCTTCCTTGTGGCTGGATGCGACGCGCGGCTGCGCTGCGTTGCTGGTGCTGCTGGACCACTGCCACAACCTGTTCTTCGTGGGACGCGAGACAGCGATGCAGGCGACAGGACATCGGCTGTGGACCGCATTGTTCTACTCCTTGCGAACTGCGGGGACTGCGGCTGTGGTGGTGTTCTTTGTGCTGAGCGGATATCTGATCAGCGGCAGTGTGCTGCGCGCAGTGGAGCAGGGGCGATGGAGTTGGAAGGACTATCTGACCCACCGCTTCGTGCGTCTGTGGCTGGTGCTGCTGCCGGCGCTGGTGCTGTGTGCGGGGTGGGATGCATGGCGCGTGGCGTTGGAGCACGCCCTGGGACAGGGGAGCGCGGGTGGATTTGCGGCGCGGCTGGCGACGGCAGGCGTGACGACGAAGTTGTTCGTGGCAAATGCCTTGTTCCTGGGCAGCATCCATGCGGATACGTTCGGCTCAGACCGCGTGTTGTGGTCGCTGGCCGCGGAGTTCTGGTACTACCTGCTGTTTCCGCTAGGGCTGCTGGCGCTGCGGCGGCAGACAAGCGCTTCGATTCGCGTGATGTATGCACTGATTTTTTTATTGGTGGCGGCGTTTACGGGGCGCGGAGTGTTGGGGCTGTTCCCTGTGTGGTTGCTGGGCGCGGGGCTGGCCATGGTTCCGGCGGCACGATGCGGAGCGGCGCTGCGATGGCTGGCCGTGGTGCTTTTTGTACCCGTGCTCCTGGTGCTGGGCGAGGCGGACTGGCCGTGGAGGTACTTCAAGATGGCATATGTTCTGGGCCTGGCGACGGCATTGTTTCTGTGGGTGATGCTCTCGGACCGGCGTCGGGTGAACGAGAGCGCAGTGGGCGTGCGGGCGACGAGGCGGCTGGCACAGCTATCGTACTCGCTGTATCTGGTGCACTATCCGCTGCTGGCGTTCGGTGCAACATGGCTGGTTCGCCGGGGCAAATGGCTGCCGAGCTCGAGGACGCTGCTGGAAGGTGCAGGGATCTGTGCCATGGCGCTCGCCTATAGCTATGGTGTGGCGTCTTTGACGGAGTTTCACACGGATGCGGTGAGGCGGTGGGTGCAGGAACGGCTTTGGGAGCGAGGGCGGCCGCGGGTGACCTAGAGCCTGAGGGGTGCCGGAAAGTGTACCGCAGGGCCCGAAGACAGGTGACTTTGGCGGGAGGACGTACAATTGGGGTTGCGAACCTGCCCCGGATTGTCCCGGAAAGCGCCCGCCATCAACATTTAGGACCGACCTGCCTCATGTCTTCAAAAAACTTCCAGATGCGGACGTCGCGTGTGAGCAACATGCGGTCCATCTTCTCGCTCTTCTCCAGCGATCTTGCGATCGATCTCGGCACAGCCAACACGCTCGTCTACGCACATGGCAAAGGCATCATCGTCAACGAGCCTTCGATCATCGCGGTGAACCGTGTGACCGGCGAGGTCGAAGCCGTCGGCAAAGAGGCCAAGGAGATGCTCGGCCGCACGCCGGGCAACATTATCGCTATCAAGCCGATGAAGGATGGCGTGATCGCCGACTTCAAGCAGACCGAGAAGATGTTGAACTACTTTATCCAGAAGGCGCACAACCGCAAGATGATGGTGCATCCGCGCATCGTTATCGGCGTGCCGAGCGAGATTACACAGGTGGAGAAGCGCGCGGTTATGGACTCGGCATATCGTGCGAAGGCGAGCGAGGTGCATCTCGTCGAACAGGCGATGGTGGCGGCGATCGGCGCGGGACTACCGATCACGGAGCCGGGCGGCAATATGGTCGTCGATATCGGCGGCGGAACGACGGACATTGCGGTGATCTCGCTGGCGGGGATTGTGTACTCTCGTTCGGTGCGCATGGCCGGCAACCAGATGGATGAGGCGGTTGCGACCTACCTGAAGCGCAAGTACAACCTGCTGGTGGGCGAGCGCACCGCGGAGCAGATCAAAATTGAGATCGGCTCGGCGTTCCCGCTGGATAAGCCACTGACGATGGAGATCAAGGGCCGCAACCTGATTGAAGGCGTGCCGAAGACGATTACGGTTGAGGACTCGGAGATACGCGAGGCGCTGGGTGAGTGCATTGCGACGATCATGAATGCGATTCGCGTGGCGCTGGAGCGGACCCCGCCGGAGCTTTCGGCAGACATCAGCGACCGCGGCATTGTGCTGACGGGCGGCGGCGCGCTGATCAAGAACCTCGACAAGCGCATCCGCGAAGAGACGGGCCTGCCGGTCTCGATTGCCGACGACCCGCTGGCGAGCGTGGTGCTGGGTACGGGCAAGATGCTGAGTGACTTCCGGCTGCTGCGCAAGATTTCGATCGATTAGGTCCTTCGAACCATGAAGAAGCATGTGCTCATCCTCGGACTTGTGGGTGGAGTGCTGATCGCTGTGCTGCGGTGGACCGAGTACCGGTTCCTGGTTATCGAGAACTCCGTTGAGATCTATGGCGCGTTGATTGCGGTGATCTTTGCCGTGTTCGGAATATGGCTGGGTATCCGGCTGACCAGGCCGCGCGAGAGGATCGTGCTGAAGGAAGTCCCGGTGGGGGAGCCGTTCGTTCTGGACGAGCGCAAGCGGGATGAGCTGGGCATCACGCGGCGCGAGATGGAGATTCTCGAACTCGTGGCTCAGGGGATGAGCAACCGCGAAATTGCCGAAAAGCTGTTTGTGAGCGAGAACACGGTGAAGACGCATTGCAGCCGCGCGTTCGACAAGCTTGGTGCGAAGCGGCGGACGCAGGCGGTGCAGATGGGCAAGGAGTTGGGCCTGCTGCGCTGAATGGGCTCATTCCAACGGATGATTTGCAGGGGGAGGGCTAAAATCATCCGAAAGCATGACGACAGCGGCGGTATCCGGCGGGGTATGGTGGGTCTACATTCCCACTGAAAAAGGAGCCATCCATGAAAAAGGTCGTACTCACGTTCGGACTGATCTCCGGCGTTCTCTCGTCCCTGATGATGCTTGCCACTGTGCCGTTCATGCACAAGATGGGCGAGAACGAAGGCTGGCTGATTGGCTATACGGCCATAGTGCTGTCGTTTCTGCTGGTGTACTTCGGCATCCGGTCGTTTCGCGACGACCAGGGGAACGGAGCGATCACCTTCGGCAAGGCGTTCGGGATCGGGATATTAATCACGCTGATCTCGTGCGCGTTCTACGTCGTGACCTGGGAGGTGGTGTACTTCAACTTCCTGCACGGGTTCATGGACAGCTACTTTGCCCACCAGATACAGAAGATACAGGCGTCGGGCGCGAGCGCGGCGGCGATCCAGGCACAAGTCGCGCAGGTGCAGAAGTCCCAGGTGATGTATCAGAACCCGCTGTGGAACGCGATGTACACGTTCATCGAGCCGTTCCCGGTGGGGCTGGTGATGACGCTGATTTCGGCGGCGTTGCTGCGGAAGAAAAAACGGGCGCAGGCGGCGGGAGAGGCTTTGCCGGCGGCGTGAGGTCGCGGGCTTGGCAAACGCTAGATTCCGGCGTACCAGGAGTAGCCATACTCCGGATCGACGGAGCCGAGGCCCTTGCCGAAGCGCTTCATTGAGTCTGTCACGGTGATGCGGTCGATGTATTTCAGACTCTTGTAGCCGAGTTGGCGCGGTACGCGTATGCGCAGCGGGCCGCCGAAGCCTACCGGCAGATCGCCGTCGTTCATCGCCCACGTCAGTTGGGTTTGCGGGTGGGTGGCCTCTGCGATGTCGATGCTGCCCCAGAGTTCGCGCTGCACGGAGAAGTACGCGGCGAAGCGGGCCTGCGGCGCGGGCTGCACCTCGCGTAGCACCGCGGCGAGCGGCGTGCCGATCCACTCTGCAACATAGGACCAGCCCTCCTCGCAGGAGACCTCGGTGATCTGGCTGCTCCTGCCGAGCGTTTTGAGGTCTGCGATGGAGAACTTCGTTGGGTGGGACACGAGACCATCGACGGTGAGTGTCCAGTCCTTGAAGCCGACGGCCTGCTGTTGGTGGAAGTCGTCGCTCAACGGGGGAGTCTCGTTGGCGAATGGCTTCTCGGAGATCATGGAGCGCGGAAACTCGCGCGCCATTGCGTGCGCACCGAAGATACGCGAGGCGGCATAGGTGAGCGTCTCGCCGGGGCCGTAGATGCCTCCGCAGTCGGGCGGCGCGAGGCCATAGCGCTTCGCAAGACGCGCTGCTTCGGTGACGCCGGCGATGCCTGCGGTGGCGGCGAGGCCGGTTGTGATGAGTCTGCGTCGGGTAATGGTCTTCATGGGCGCTCCTCGTGGACGGGAGATGCAGGTAAGCCTGTGGTCATCGCGCGCATGCGCCTCCAGAAGCCCGCAAGCGTGACCATGACGATGTGTAGGAATACAAAGAACGTGAGTGCGAAGGTGACGGCGAAGTGCAGCGTGCGGGCCGACTGCTTGCCGCCAAGGACTGCGGAGGACCAAGGCGCTACGGACACGAATGCGGGTGACATGGCGAGGCCGGTCCAGATCATCAGCGGAAACAAGACGAAGATGACCACGAGGTATGCGGTTCGCTGCAGGACGTTGTAGGAAGACGCGTCGTCGATGCTCCT
>Ga0302202_10006656_pt1 | contig 11460 bp, 10 predicted proteins | sample II_Bog_N3_3_FD_194579 | JGI IMG/M metagenome (GOLD analysis project Ga0302202, IMG submission 194579) | Peat permafrost microbial communities from Stordalen Mire near Abisko, Sweden - II_Bog_N3_3 | ecosystem: Environmental > Terrestrial > Soil > Wetlands > Peat | place: Sweden: Abisko... | reverse complement strand
CCTGGTTGTAGTCGTACGTCGCTTTCAACGGCTGCTCCGCCGCCTGCTGCGCCTGCACCGTCGCCACCTGCTTTAATGGGTCGATCTGCATCAGCAACTGGCCGGACTTCACCGTGTCGCCGGACTTGACCAGGATCTTCGTCAGGTTACCGTCGACTTGCGGCTGCAAGGTGGCGGAGCGGCGGCTCTTGATTGTCGCCACGTAGGTGTCGGAGGTAGGAACAGGACTGAGCGATACCTGCTGCACCTGTACCGGAGTCGCCGGGGGCGCAGCATCGGGCATTGCTGGCGCTTGTTTGCATCCACCTGCCAGTGCGGCCACTGAAACGGCAAGCACTCCGGCAAGGGTCTTCACCGGCACTCGCCGGACATCGCAGAATCTTTGCAACCAACGCACAGCTTGTCTCCTTAGAATTCATGCCGATCGACGAATTCATGCCGATCGACGCTTGCAATTCGCGTGGCGATACGGCATTACCCGACAGCCTGCGAAACATCATCGGAATCTGCCGGGCAACTAGTTTGATGTTAGGCGTTTGCGCCCCGATGCGAAAAGAATGCAAAAAGGCGGCTCAGTCGCAGGCCTGAAATGCGCCGCTTATGATCCGTGATCTACGTCTCGCTCACTGAGGTGAAACGGGTTGAAGTTCTCGTTGCGGTCGAAGGCGTCCGCATGCTCACTCGCCTTCAGCCAACCAACGACGAGGTAGGTAAGCGGCGTCGCCAGCACCTCATACGCCACTTTCAAGCAGTACCCGGTAAGAATCATGTTGACCAGGGTAAGCGGCGGGTACTTGCCCGCAAACGTCAGCGCGATGACCAGCGTCGTATCCACTCCCTGGCCCACAACGGTCGATCCGACCGTCCGCGTCCACAGCCATTTGCCATTGGTCAGCAGCTTCATGCGGGCCAGGGTGTAGGAGTTGGCGAAGTCGCCCGCCCAGAACGCAATCAGTGACGCCGCCTGGATGCGAGGAAGAAACCCGAACACAACCTTGAACGCTTGCTGATTATTCCAGCCCGGCGCTCCCGGAAGCGCAATCACAATCTCCCCCATCAAGTAGAGCAGCACCGTTCCGAACGTGCCCAACCAGATGGCGCGCCGCGACGCGGAGAACCCGTACACCTCGGTGAACACATCCCCGAAGATGTATGTGATGGGGAACAGCAGGATCGCACCACTGACGGCAAACGGCCCGATCATGCAGATCTTCTGCGCCACCAGGTTAGACACCAGCAGAATCACCACGAACATCGTGGTAAGTGCGTCGAGATACTTGTAGCGGCGTGCGCCTGGGATCATCGAAGAAGGGCCTACTGTAGACTGACAGAGTTGCGTCGCAGTTTCTAGTATGCCGCCTGCGGCACTTCGAGAGCGAACCGGCACATTTTGAGCTAGATGTTGCAGATGTCTCCGCCGAAGCCTTGCGCCGATACACTCGACGCGATTTGTCTGTATGATAGTCGACACAACTCCGGCGGGAATGCCCTCGTCGCCCCGATCTTCCCGCGAAGCCGTTTCGCACGCGATCGCCGCCGCCGACCATGCTCTCTGAAGCCACCGTACCCGCACCAGGAAAGGTTGGATTCGATGAGCGTTCACCTGGTTAATCCCAGCGACAACTCGTTTGGCACCGCGGTCATAACTCCCCGATGGCTATTCGTCCTCGCCGCCGCAACTCCGCGGATTGCAGGAGACCCCATCCTTGTCGATGAGTCGCTCGAACAGATTGTCCCCGAAAGTATCCACCCTGGAGACATCGTCGGCATCAGCGTCCACACCGGCAATGCGCTGCGGGGATACGCCGTCGGTCGCATGGCGCGCGAGCGAGGCGCCTGGGTGGTCTACGGCGGCATTCATGCCACCCTGTTTCCTGAAGAGACGCTCGAAGTGGGGCAGGGCCATGCCGTCGTAAAGGGCGATGGCGACGTCGCCTGGGGCCGCTGTGTCAACGACTTCCTCGCCGGCAAGCCGCAACGCATCTACGAGGGCGGCCGACTCGAAGGCAGCGAATTCCTCGCCGCGCGTTGGGACCTGATGAAGCCGGACAAGTATATGTGGGCCTCTGTGCAGACCATTCGCGGATGCCCAAAGCACTGTTCCTTCTGCAGCGTCTGGCGCACCGACGGACAGAAGCCCCGGCAGCGCCGGTTCCAGAGCGTGGTCGACGAGATCATCGATCTGCGCCGCATTGGATTCCGCTACATCGCTCTCGCCGACGACAACTTTTATCCCGTCACCCAAACCGACCTACGTCTGGCCCGGGAGCAAAACAACACTGCCAAGCTCGAAGAGTTGATCGCAATCCGCACCGAGCGCTTCCAGTTGATGGAAGAGTTAGCGAAACTGCCCAAAGACATGGTCTTCTTCACCCAGATCACGATGGAGGCGGGCGAGGACGGCGAGTATCTGGACGCCATGCGCCGCGCCAACATCAAGGGCGCCCTGGTCGGCGTCGAGGCCGTAACGCCCGAAGGCCTGAAGGCTGTCTTCAAGGACTGGAACTACTCTGGCGAGGCTCTGGCAAAGCAGTTGCAGACGTTCAAAAAGCATGGCGTCCATGTGCTTGGCTCCTTCATCTTCGGCCTCCCCACGGATAAGCCCGCGACCTTCGACGCCACCGTCGAGATGGCACTGAAAGCCGGCGTTACCTTTGCCCAGTTCGTCATGATGACACCGTTTCCCGGCACCGTGGACTTTGCGCGTTGGGAGAAAGAGCAGGACGCCAACCCCACGCTGGTCGACGGTGTGCCCATCACCCGCTACTGGCTGATTCCCATCGAGGTCCGGCCCAAGATGTTCACGCCCCATCCCTCCATGAGCTCCGACGAGATTCGCGAGCGCACGCAGAAGGTGTGGGACAGGTTCTACAACTGGAGCGCAATCTGGCAGCGGTCAGCCTGTACGCCAAACTTGCGGGCGCGGATCGCCTTTATGTTCCTCTCCAAGCTCTACCGGCAGATGTACGCGGGAACAGGAATCTCGACCGACAGCGCGCGCCGAAAGAAATCGAAGAGTTGGGCTCGCTGGACTGCCCGCCAATGCAAGAAGCTCTTCCACGCGAACCCCATGCCGGAGCTGGAATCGCCGGTCTGGGAACTCCCCTTTCCTTTGCCCAGCCTGCTCACTCCGGCGTTCCCGAACAGCGGACTGGCGGATGACTCAAGTCCGTTCATCGTGATGCCGGAGCGCTAAGCCTATTTGCGGGGTGGCGGCGTCAGCCCCATCTCCGCCATCACCATCTGCAGGTCCTTCCACGCCTCCGCCTTCTGCCGCGGGTCGCGCAGCAGGAACGCGGGGTGATAGGTGACCGCAAGCTTGGCCCCGCGGCACGTGTGCCATTGCCCCCGCAACGAACCGAGCGACCGCTTCACGCCGAGCAGATAGATGGCCGCGGTCGCCCCCAGCGCCACGATCACCTCCGGCCGCACCACGTCGATCTGGCGCAGCAGGAACTGCGAGCAGGTGTTCGCCTCCACCGGCTCCGGCACGCGATTGCCGGGTGGGCGGCACTTCACAATGTTGGCGATGTAGACCTCCGTTCGCGCTAGGCCCATCGCCAGAATCATGTTGTTCAGCAACTGTCCTGCCTTGCCGACAAACGGAAGCCCCTGCGCATCCTCGTCCGCCCCTGGCCCCTCGCCGACGAACATCAGCCGCGCCGTAGGCGAGCCGTCGCCGAAGACAATCTTGTGCCGCCCCGCATACGCCAGCGGGCAACGGGTGCAGTCGCCAATCTCCTCCTGGATCGCGCGCAGCGCGGCGTCTCGTTCCCCAAGCGGTATGCGCTCCGTAGAAAGTGGGGCGAGATCGTTGAACGAAATCAGTTTCATGAGCTGCGACTCGGTAGAGACTGCAAGATCGTGCGCCGGGACGGGCTCCGCCGCGAAAGACGCGTGACTCTCAGCGGCTGGGGCCAGCACGGCAACTTCGGTTGGGGCCGCGCTCGCAATCGCTCTTGCTGGAGGATCGGGATCTGCTTCCACCACTGGCGGCCGCATCTCGCCGCGACGGTAAAAATCATAGACGCCGAGGTCGCGAAAGTACTCGACCCATGCTCGCAACTGCGGCCCAGTTTCGCCTTGCATTGCGCTGGCTAGAGTTCCGGCTCGAGCAGCGTCAGATCCTTCGGCTCAACGTGGCTTACGACGAACGTCACGCGACCCTGGCTGATCTCGTCCTGGGCCACACGGCAGGCCTTCATGCTCTTGGTCGGCATCAACGGCAACGCGCCCGATTGCAACTGGCGTGCCCGGCGCGCCGCGCCTTTTACAAGGCTGTATTTGTTGTGAAGAGGATTCTCGGTCGACATCGTTTGGCACCTCGGGGGATACCTTCAATCTACGCCAACCGAGCCAGTTTGTCCCTACAGGTCTCCCGGTGGATAACAGGCAAAAGTTGTAGAAAATCGAGGTCCGAATTCCGCACGTAACGAATCAGCGACATAGCGCTCACTCAACGGCAAAGCTCCTCAATGCGGACATCAATCGGGGCGACCGCGCATCCGTCCTGCAGCCCTCGGCCACCGCCGTCACTCCATCGCGTACGCCACGCTCGTACAACACGATCGCCCGCATCTCCGCTGTGGCCTGGTCCAACACGTCGTTCACCAGTGCGTACTTGTATTCCCACACCCGCTTCACTTCCTCGCGCGCCTGCTGCAGGCGCCGCTCAATCACTACTGCGTCGTCCATATGCTCGGCTTCGCTGCGATTGCGTAGTCGCATCTCCAGCACTTCAGGACTGGGCGGCAGGATAAAGATCGGCACCGCCTCCGGAAGCCGTTTCATTACCTGCATCGCGCCCTGCACGTCGATGTCCAGCAGTAGGTCCTTGCCCGCCGTCCGCGCGTGCTCCAGCGCCGACAGCGCCGTCCCGTAGTAGTTGCCGAAGACCTCTGCCCACTCCAGAAACTCGTCGTCCTCCACCATTCGCCGAAACGTCTCGCGCTCGGTGAAGTAATACTCGCGCCCGTCCGTCTCCGAGCCGCGCGGCGCCCGCGTGGTGTACGAGATGGAAAAATCGAGCCCCTCAACCAGCGACCGCACCTGCGCCACCAGCGTCGACTTGCCCGAACCCGAAGGCGCCGAAATGATAAACAGAATCCCAGCCATGCGTTACAAGCAGTGTAACTGCTGGGCGGTGCCCAACAATAAATCTCTGGGTTGGAGCCGACTGCGCCAGTATGATGAACCGTCAATGTTTCAGTTCCTAGAAAGGCACGGAAAACACAATGGAGAACCCACTATCGCGCAGAACCTTGGCACTGCTTGCACTAATTTGCATCGGCTACCAATCGGGTCTATCCGGCCAGCAACAGAAAGCGCAACCTGCGGCAATTACGTCCCAGTCTTCAGGTTTCAGCGTGGCTGTGACGCTTTCAGACAAAGCGGGGAAAACACTAGCCGATGGCAAGGAGACAATCATCGTCGCAGCCTATTTCTCAGGAAACCCAAAGCCAGGGACTCCGCGGAAATACCTCTCAGACATCGGGCAGGTCGATCTGGGGGAAGCTCACGTTGAGACTTCACCTGGCACAATCGCGAAATTCGGACCCGTCAAACTGAAACAGGATGCGCTCAATCAGATTGACAAGAGCGGTCCACAGCTTCTAATCAACGTCTACTCCGGAAGAAAATCCTCGCCAAACAACCTGCTCGATTGTGGAATCTACGAAGATGCGCTCGATCCGATCCAGGGCAAAACAATCCCAATCACATGCAAACTGATTGGCGAGTGACGAAGCGCCCTACTCCAGATTCTGCACCTGTTCCCGCGCCCGCTCAATCTCCGTCTTTATTTCCAAGCCCAGCGTAGTCAGCCGCAGCCCGATTCCTGGATCGCCGCCCGTCGTCTTCGACAGCATCGTATTCCCTTCGCGGTTCAGTTCCTGCAGCAGGAAATCCAGCCGCTTGCCCAGTTCGCCTCCCGCGTCGAGCATCTCCAGAAAGCTTTCGATATGCGCGCGCAGCCGCACCAACTCCTCCTCGATGTCCGACCGCTCCACCAGCAGCGCCGCTTCGGCCAGCATACGGTAGTCGAACGCCGGTCCCGCATCCTGCCCAGCCGCCTCTGCCACGCTCGCATCCGCTTTCAGCAACTCGCCAATCCGTGTGCGCAGCCGCTCGAAATGTGCCTCGCGCGCGCCCGTTCGCAACGCCGCGCACTCCTCGGCCAGCGTCCGCAGCCGCAACATTGAAGCCCGCAACTCCGCAGCCAGAGCCGCTCCCTCAACTCCGCGCACCTGGTTTAACTGGTCCAGCAGCGCCGGCGCAATCGCCATCACGGCAGCCTCCAGCGCCGGCCCGCGCGCAACGTCGGGTGCGGCCGCCCCAGACTCCGTCGACAGCACGCCCGGCATCAGTAGCAGTTCGTTCAGGTTCGGCTCGACATTGAAGTGATGCAACTTGGCAGCATCGTGAAAGATCTGAACATGCGCAGCCAGCAACTCCCGGTTCAACTGCACCGTCTGCGACGAATCGCGCAAACGCCTATCCACGTGCAGCGTCACGTCGATATGCCCGCGCTTCACTCGCTCCTTGATCAATCGTCGCAGCGCAACTTCCAGCGCATCGCAGTCGCTAGGCACTCGGAGATTCAGATCCAGAAAACGATGATTGACGCTCTTCAATGTCAGGGTAAACGCGACGCCATCGTCCGTTGCCGATTGCGCAGTCGCGTAGCCGGTCATCGAATAAATCGGCTTGGCGCCAGCGTGCGATTCGGTTTGGGTGGATGGTTCAGTCATAGTCTGCAACTCGCTCACTTGATTCCTTCCAGAACTTCCGCTTCGGCCGCTTCGGTCGCGGGCCGCCGTTCGAATCGATCCGACTCGAACTGAAGATCGTAGAGACGCCGATACGTCCCCGACTGCTGCATCAGATGCTCGTGGCTGCCGACTTCGGTGATGCGCCCCTCTTCAAGCACCACAATCCGGTCTGCCCGCCGCACCGTCGACAGCCGATGCGCGATCACAAACACTGTCCGTCCCTGCATCAGATTGGCCAGCGCCGCCTGCACAAACGCTTCACTCTCTGTATCCAGCGCCGAGGTGGCCTCGTCCAGAATCAGGATCGGCGCATTCTTGAGAATCGCGCGAGCAATCGCCAATCTCTGCCTCTCGCCGCCAGACAGCCGCACACCTTTCTCGCCGATCATGGTGTTGTATCCCTCGGGCATGCGCAGGATAAAGTCATGCGCCAACGCCATGCCTGCCGCCTCCTGCACCTTGCTCAGCGGCACGTCAGGTTGTCCATAGGCAATGTTGTTGCGAACCGTATCGTTGAAGAGAATCGTCTCCTGCGTCACCTTGCCGATCTGCTTGCGCAGCGAAGCGAGCGTGACATCGCGCACGTCGCGCCCATCCATCAAAATACGCCCGCCGGTCACATCGAAAAACCGCGGCACCAGGTTCACCAGCGTCGACTTACCCGCCCCGCTCGGCCCCACAATCGCAATCACCTCGCCGCGCTTGACGTCCAGGTCGATGTCGCTCAGCACCGGCTTCATCTCGCCTTCACTCTCGTAGGCAAATCCGACGTGTTCGAAACGGATGGAGTCCTTGAAGCCCCGCATCACCAGCGCCCGCTTCTTCTCCACTACGTCATCCTCCGCATCCATAAAGCGGAAGATGTATTCGCTAGCGCCAGCTGCCTGCTGCAAGTTGTTGTAGTACGCCGGCATCCTGCGCACGGGATCGTAGAGCATGATCACCGCCCCGAGGAACGCGATGAAAGTGCCCTCAGAGACGCCATGCAGAATAAAGAAATTGCGGCCGAACCACAGTAGCAGCGCCAGCAGCACCACGCCCAGCGCATCCATCAGCGGCGAGGAGATGGCCTGCACCGCAACCGAGCGCATGTTCGCGCTCAGCAGCCGGTCAGAAGCGCGCCGAAAGCGGTTCATCTCCCAAGGCTCCATGCCGAACGCCTTCACAATGCCGTGACCGGAAATTGTTTCCTGCACAATGTTCTGAATCTCCGCCAGCCTGTCCTGCCCGCGCCGCGTCGTCGTGCGTACGCTGCGGCCCACTTTGCGCGACGAGTAGATGATGACTGGGACAAACAGCAGTAGCATCCATGCCATCGTCCCGCCCGTTATCGCCACCACCCCGATCATCACCAGCAGCGTGAACGACTGCTGGAGAAAATCGCTCAGAATGGTGGCCATCGCGGTCTGTACCCGCTCCACGTCGTTGATCAGCGTCGAGATCAGCGTGCCCGACGTATGCCGCTGGAAGAACGCGGTCGAACGGCGCATCATGGAGTCGTACAGATCGTTGCGCAGATCCGTAATCATGCCGTAACCGGCCTTGTTGGCAAGCAGCGTGCCAAGGTAGTCGCAGATCGACTTGACGATCGCCGAAACAATCAGCGCATAGGCGACCACGTCCCACGCATTGTGGAAATGGTGCGGCACCAGGAACTGCAGATCGATCACGTGCTTGGTGTGCGGAATAGTAAATACCAGCACGTGGTCCGGAGACTGCTTCGCGCTCAGCACGTTGTCGACGATCGGCTTGATCAGCATCACCCGCAGCCCGGCCATCGCGGCGTAGACCGCCGTCGTCCCCAGGGACGCGGCGGTATAGAGCGCATACGGGCGAGCATAGCCGAGCAAACGCCAGACGCGCCTCATCGCTCTGGTCTCCGCGTCGCGTTCGCCCCTGCCATGCTCGTCCGGCTCTCGCTCATCCAGTCAATTCTATTGGTTTTCTTCGACGCCGGTATGAGATTGCACGTCTGTCAACGCGGCATATCCCGGTGCGCCGTCTTCACGCGGTGCCCCTCGGCTTCCAGCCGCTTCTTCATCTCCTCCGCAATGAACACCGAGCGATGCTGCCCGCCGGTGCATCCAAAGGCCACCGTCAAGTAGCTCTTCCCCTCTTCGATGTAGTGCGGTAGCAGGAACTTCAGCATGTCCGTTGCCTTGTCCAGAAACTCCTGCGTCTGCGGAAACTGCCGGATATACTTCGCAACCTTGGGATGGCGCCCCGTGAGTTTGCGGAACTCCGGGACAAAATGTGGATTCGGCAGGAAGCGCACATCGAACACAAGATCCGCCTCCGCCGGCACGCCATTCTTGAAGCCGAAGCTGGTGGAGGAGATGGTCAGGTCTTTGGGACCATCACTGCGTTCAAACTGGGAGTTGATGTGCGCGCGCAGTTCGTGCACGTTGAACTTTGTCGTATCCAGCACAATGTCCGCGACGTTGCGGATCGGATCGAGACGCTTGCGTTCCGCGCGTATGCCCTGAACGACTGTCTGGCTGCGGCCCATCGGGTGGGGGCGACGTGTCTCGGAGAAGCGGCGGACCAGTGCATCTTCGCTCGCCTCTAGGAAGACCACCCGAGTCGGCAGTACTTTGCGCACCTTCTTCAGGATGGACGGAAAGCGGTCCAGCCGCATGCCTTCGCGCACATCTACAACCAGTGCGGCGCGCTCAATCTCGACCGACTGGCGAACCAGGTCGGCAAAGCGTGGAATCAACTCCAACGGCAGGTTGTCGACCGAGTAGTAGCCAAGATCCTCGAACGCCTTCAGCGCCGACAGCTTGCCCGACCCGGACATGCCGGTCAGGATCACCAACTCGCCATGCTCGCCTTGGCTTACCGGCTCGGAGACACGCTTGCTCTTCTTCCCGACGTTCTTCGGTGCCATGGTGGAATCCTAGCATTACGCGGGACAGATTGGCTCCGCTAAGCGCCCGCTTCAGCCACTATCGGCGCGTCGAAGCCACCGTCCTTTTCTACCGGCCGAGGACGTCGCACACCCTTCGTTGCCTTCTGCCTTTGCCGCACCGCCTGCTGCTCAATCTTGGCCAGCGCATCGCGCAATGCCGTCGTCATCTCGACCGACTCGCCAGTGGCGACCATACTCTCTTTCCCTTGCTTCACAGTCACATCGGCGATCATGCGGTATTTGTCCACCGTCAGGATCACCTTAGCGCTGGTAGCACCACTGACGATCTTCTCAATCGCCCTCAAGCCCGCTCCCGCTTGGTCCTTGTATTTTTGCGTGACGACGAATTGCCTTCCCGTGTATTCAACGATCATTCATTCACCTCACGTGTGTCGTCCAGCCTGATTTGATGCAACTCAGGTGGGTATCAGCGTACACGTCTTTGGTGAGTGCTGGGAATATTCATGTCTTCGCGGTACTTTGCCACCGTCCGGCGAGTCACCCGAATGCCCTGGCGCTGCAACTCCGCCGCCAGTTGATCGTCGGTCAGCGGTTTGCGCGAGTCCTCGTCTTCGATCAGCTTCTTCACCTTGCGCTTCAGCAGGACCAGTGGCAGGTCGCCACCTTCCGGGCCGTTCACCCCTTCGCTGAAGAAGTAGCGTAGCTCGTACACACCTTGGGACGTGTGTACATACTTGTTGGCCACCGCCCGGCTGACGGTCGAGGGATGCACGCCGATCTCCTCGGCCACTTCCTTGATCATCATCGGCTTCAGGCCCTGCTCGCCGAGTTCCAGAAACTCCTGCTGTCGGCGTACAATCACTTCGCACGTGCGCACAATCGTGTTCTTCCTCTGCTCAATATTGCGCAGCAGTTGGATGGCGGACTTGTACCGTTCCTTGACGTATTCGCGAACGTCCTTTTCTGCCGTCTTGTCGCGCAGCATCTTGCGATATGCGTGGCTTAGGCGAAGCGTGGGCATGTCCTCTTCGTTTACCAGCACAACATACTCGCCATCGCGCTTTACAAACGCAACGTCGGGCTCGATCAGCCGCGTTTCGCTCACGTTGTAGCGCTGGCCCGGTCGGGGATCGAGCGTGCGGATCAGATCTACCGCTACCTGCACCTCCTCGGCGCTGCGGCCACAACTGCGCGTCAGCTCACGCATATCTTTCTTCTGCAGCAACACCAGGTGGTTGGTTATGATGTGCGCGGCAATCTCGAAGACATCGCTGCCACAGCCATTGCGCGACAACCCCTCGTGAGCTTGAACCTCTGGTCCCGCTCCATTATGGGAAGACGCTCCATTGAGCGCCTGGTGCACCGGCGAATACGCGACTGGTCCATGCACGCGGAGTATCTCCACGGAGGCATCGTCCTCAAGCTCATCCTGAGCATCGCTCACAGGGTAGGCCGCTTTGGCCTGGCCGCGCTTCAGTATCAGCTCGGCCTCGCGACGCTGGGCCGCAATCTGGATCAGCAGGCACTCGCGCAGGTCGCGTGCTCCCACTCCCAGCGGATCGAGCTGGTTGATAATCTTGCGCGCCTCCAGCACCGTCACCAACGCCTCTGCGCGCTCATCGAGATGTCCTGCGTCAGTCGATATACCAACCGCGTCGACGTCCAGTCCAGCCTCAGTCCCTGGGCGCTGCCCCTCCCAGACTGGCCGGGCTTTCATACCCCGTTCAAACGGAATCGGCTCCGCACGTGCCGGCCCCCGCGCCTGCAGCAGACCATCGACCAGTTCGTCGTCTGTCGCCGTCAAGTACCCATCCTCGT
>Ga0302202_10006652_pt1 | contig 11463 bp, 5 predicted proteins | sample II_Bog_N3_3_FD_194579 | JGI IMG/M metagenome (GOLD analysis project Ga0302202, IMG submission 194579) | Peat permafrost microbial communities from Stordalen Mire near Abisko, Sweden - II_Bog_N3_3 | ecosystem: Environmental > Terrestrial > Soil > Wetlands > Peat | place: Sweden: Abisko, Stordalen... | reverse complement strand
GAGCGCCGCCGCCACGATCTGCACGTCGGGATGATCCGAGGCGACGTGGTCGAGTCCACTTTGGGCCACGATCAGGCACAGCACGGTGATCTCTCCCGCTCCCCTCGATCGCAACATGTCGAGCACGCACACGAGCGACCCTCCGGTGGCGAGCATCGGGTCACAGAGCACCACGGGCGCGCCCGCCAGGTCGTCGGGCAATCCGTCGAGGTAGACGTCGGGTACGAGCGTCTCCTCGTTGCGACGCAGTCCAACCAGACAGACGCGGTGATGAGGAAGTACCTCTTGTACCGCGGGGGTCATGCCGAGCCCGGCGCGCAGGATCGGCACGATCACGAATTGCGCCTCGATCCGCACGGCGAGAGCACCCTTCATCACCGGGGTGTCGACGGTGGTGGCGCACGTTGGTATGTCACGAAACGCCTCGTAGGCAACGAAACGCGAGATTTCACCGGAGAGTCGCAGGAAATCCGAGTTCGACGTTGAAGCGTCGCGAATCTGGCGGACCTTGTCAGCGACGATTGGATGCTTAACAATCAGCGGAGTAGGCACGAAGTCAGACTACGTCCACTTGGATGAGGCACTTAGCATGACGACGAGTGTCCGGAAGGGAAATTTCCGGTGAACGGTACGATTGCGCCATGGCCGCTTCGCTCTCTACCGGTACCCCGCACGGCCTCGAACCAGTCAAGGCCAACCCCCTGGGCGGCGTCCGGTCAAAGTACCGCGGTCCGCGCGCGAGGATCTCACGCGATCCCAGCCTGCCCTGGTGGCGTCGGATCCTGCCGATCATCGCCTCGCACCGACTGACGTTCTTTACCGCCATCGGGCTCTCCTTCGTGAGTCTGGTCTTTCAGACCCTCGTGCCCAATATGTTGAATCACGCGGTCACCGGCATCCAGCACCACTCCTCGGGTCTGCGCCACGAGGTGATCCAGATACTCCTCGTGGGGGTGCTCGCGGGCGTCACTGGCATTGTCTCGCGCCAGTACGTGTACTACACCGCCTACAACGTCGAGGCGGACCTGCGCACGTCGATCTACGAGCATCTCACGTGGCTGTCGTTCAGCTTCTATGACCGCGTGCAGTCGGGCCAATTGATCAGTCGCGCCAACAGCGACATTCGCAGTGTCCAGATGTACTCGACGTTCGCGCCGTTAATCATCGTGCAGTGTTCGATCGGGGTGCTCGCCTTCGGCTTCATGCTCTCGATCGACCCTTGGCTCGCGCTCATCGCGATGACGATCATGCCCGCGATGTACTTCATCGGGATCCGCATGCGCCGGGTGCTCTTTCCCATCTCGTGGATCACTCAAGCCCGTCTCGCCGACGTGGCGACGATCTTGGACGAGAACATCAACGGTGTTCGCGTCGTGAAGTCCTTCGCCCAGGAAGAGGCCGAGGTGAACCGCCTCGCCGACGCCGCAGAGCGCGTCGCCTGGGCCTACGTGAAGGACGCCCAGTTCCGGGCCAAGTGGTCCCCCTGGGTCCAGAACCTGCCCCAGGTCGGACTCGCCCTCGTCTTGTTCTTTGGCGGGTGGATGGTCCTTGACGGACATCTCAATATCGGTGGCATCCTCGCCTTTAACGCCTATCTCTTGATGCTCCAAGCGCCGTTCATGATGCTGGGCCAGCTCGTGATGATGGGCCAGCGTGCCAAGGCGAGCGCCGAGCGGATCTTTGAGGTACTCGACGAGAACCCCGAGATCACCGAGCGGCCCGGCGCCTTCGATCTCACCGACGTGAGGGGCGCGCTCGACTTCAATCACGTGCGTTTCGAGTACGCCAACGGCGCCGAGATCCTCGTCGACTTCGACGCGCACATCCAGGCCGGTGAGACCGTCGCCATTGTCGGACGAACCGGCTCGGGTAAATCCACGGTCGCTCGATTGGTCACGCGCTTCTATGACGTGAGCGACGGGTCGGTGTGCATCGACGGCACCGACGTGCGCGACGCCACCCTGGCGTCGCTGCGCGCCAACGTGGGCGTCGTGCTCGACGAACCCTTCCTGTTCTCGATCTCGATCGCTGAGAACATCGCGTACGGAAAGCCCGACGCCACCTACGACGAGATCGAGTTGGCCGCGCGCGCGGCGAACGCGCACGAGTTCATCGAGCGCCTGCCCGAGGGCTACGACACCGTGATTGGTGAGCGCGGCTACACCCTGTCCGGCGGGCAACGACAACGCATCGCCATCGCTCGAACGCTGCTCGTGAATCCCCCAATTCTCATCCTCGACGACGCCACCAGCTCCATCGACGTGCACGTCGAGGCGAGCATCTACCAAGCGTTGCGCGCCTTGCTTCGCCAGCGAACGACCATCGTCATCGCGCACCGGATATCGACGATCGCGCTCGCGAGCCGAGTCATCCTGCTCGACGAGGGACGGGTCGTCGCCACTGGTACTCACGAGGAATTGCTCGCCACCTCGCCGCTGTACGCCGAAGTGCTCGCCCAGACGACCCGGGACGACGAGTAATGGCCTGGGGCGGCGGATGGGGCGGGGCGGGTGGCGGGATGTTCGGTGCCTCCCAGAGGACCGGTCTTCCCTTCGGCGGCATTCCGAGCGAACTGCAGGTCGAGGCGAACAAGGTCCTCGCGAGCGAACCGGCTCACGAGCCGTCGAACTTGTCGTTCCACCAACGTCCCAGCGCCAAAGAACGTCTCGCCCTCACCCTGCCTCGAATGTTGCGGGCGTACCCCAGGTGGGTCGTCGGTGGTTCGTTACTCGTGATCCTTACGAGCCTGCTACTCCAGGCGGGCCCGCTGCTCACCGAACTCGCCATCAACAAGGGCCTCACCCGTGGACACCGGTCCCTCGAGGTGGTCTTTGTCTGTGGCGTCTTGTACCTCGTGCTCGCCCTCGCGAACGCGCTCTTACAACGCGTCCAGATCGACGTGACGGGAAAACTCGCCTCGCGGGTGATGCACGACCTGCGTATCCGGGTCTTCGTCCACTTCCAGCGGCTCAGTCTCGACTTCTTCACCGACGAGAAAGTCGGCGTGCTGATGAGTCGCATGACCAGCGACGTGGAGAACCTCCAACAACTCGTCCAAGACGGCATCAGCTCCTTCGCCGCCCAGGGCCTCACGATGATCGTCATCACGGCGATCCTCTTCGCGACCAACGTGACCCTCGCCGCGTGGACGGTGCTGCTCGTCGTGCCACTCATGTTCGTCTTCACGCTTTGGTTCCACCACGCTTCAGAGAAGGGTTACCTGCTCAGTCGCGACCGCATCGCCAACGTGTTGGCGGACCTCTCCGAATCCCTCTACGGGATCCGCGTCGTCACCGCGAACAATCGACAGAAGCGCAACATCGCCAACCACCGTCACGTGGTGGGCGCCTATCGCGACGCGAACCTCTACACCGGACGCGTCAACGCCATCTACGGACCGTCGACGAACATGATCGGAATCTTCGGCTCGGCGATGTTGCTCGGGATCGGTGGCCACATGGTGCTCGAGCACCAACTCACCATCGGTGCCCTGGTGGCGTTCTTCTTGTACCTCAACCGCTTCTTCGCGCCCATCCAGTTGCTCGTCCAGCAGTACAACTCGCTCCAGCAGGGCCGGTCCTCGGTGATCCGTCTGCGCGAAGTACTTCAAACCCCGCCGAGCATCGACGAGGCCGAAAACCCCGTCGTTCTTCCCACCATCGAGGGGCGGATCACCTTCGAGGACGTGAGCTTCGGCTACAACCCCGACAACCTCGTGCTGCACGACGTGAACCTGGAGATCGCACCGGGTGAATCAGTCGCTTTCGTGGGTCCGACCGGCGCGGGCAAGTCGACCATGGCCAAACTCGCCAACCGGTTCTATGACCCCACCTCGGGTCGAATACTGCTCGACGGAATCGACATCCGCACGGTCACGCTCCATTCGCTGCGTTCCCAGTTGGGCGTCGTGCCCCAAGAGGCGTTCCTCTTCGCGGGCTCCATTCGCACGAACCTCGGCTTTGGGCGCACGGGCATCTTCGACGAGGAGATCGAAGAGGCGATCGACGTCGTGGGCCTTCGCGACCTCATAGCGCGACTGCCCGAAGGTCTCGACACCGTTATCCACGAACGCGGCCAGACTCTGTCGGCGGGTGAACGTCAACTCCTCGCCCTGGCGAGGGCCTTTCTCGCGAGACCTCGAGTGCTGATCTTGGACGAAGCGACGTCATCACTCGACCTGCAAAGTGAGACCGTGATCGAAACAGCGCTCGACCGACTGCTCGAAGGGCGTTCGGCCATCCTCATTGCCCACCGTCTCACGACCGCCCAGCGAGCCGACCGTATTGTCGTCATTGACCAGGGTGGCATCGTCGAGGTGGGTACCCCGCGCGAACTGCTCAACCGCGAAGGCGCGTACGCCTCGATGTACCGAGCGTGGCTCGAATCTGGCGGGCGCGACGCCTCGCTTTAGGAGCACTCGTGGTGCAGTGCGACCCGCAAGGATTGGACGAATTATACAAAAGATCGTTGAGTTTCTAGTGCGTTCCTAACCGGTAACCCAAGAAAAGACTGCAAATTACTTGAAATCACGTCCCCATTTCCACCGAGACTCAAGTAGCCTCTGAAAAATGTTGTTGCCTCTAAACCTGGGCCAAGTGGAGTCAATTTAATATTGTCCCTTTCGACGGCAGCAAAGAAACCGGAGGAATCACATGTTGGTGCGTTGGAATAAGGCGTCCTTGACGTGGGTCAAGGTGGCGCTCGCGATGGCTCTCTTCAGTTCGTTCACCTTGATGGCAGAAACGAGCGCTTCGGCGAACTCGACCTCCGCCTTGTACGTCGCACAAGGCGGCGCAGGAATAGGGAACTGCGCCGACCTGGGCGATGCTTGTTCCTCGCTCCAGACCGCCATCGGCCTCGCTGATGGCCAAACGAATACCGACGTCACGATCTACGTGGCTGCGGGCACTTACGACGAAAACGACACGATCAATCTGCCGACGACTGATTCGCTCACTATCCAGGGCGCCACGGCGAGCTCAACAATTTTGAACGCAAACTCCGGCCGGGCCCTCACGATTGGCGCGAGTGGACCGGGTGGACCCGTGGCCATCAGTGACTTCACCATCGAAAATGGCCACTATCAAGGGGTAAGCGCGAGTCCAAACGGTTTTGGGGCGGGCATCTATGACCTCAGCAATGACCTGACCATCCGCAACTGCACGTTCAATGGGAATCAGACCTTCGGCGAGACTACAACTGGTCCGGCTGCTCCACAGGGTGGTGACGCGAGGGGCGGGGCGATCTACTACGACGACCCCAGCAGTGAGCTCACCGTCACCAGTGACACGTTCACGTCGAACGTCGCGGACGGCGGCAACGCAGGCGTGGGAAACTCCAACGGCGGCGGCGGCGCCGGTGGAGCAATCTACGTAGCGGATGGCAAGTTCTACGGCGAGTTCGATACGTTCAGTAACGACACCGTCAGCGGAGGAACTGGCGGCAACAGCGTCAATGCGGGCAACGGAGGCGAAGTCTTCGGCGGGGCCGTCTACTTGAACGCGACGGATCCGGAGTTCGACCTGTCTACCTTCTCGAGCGACGTCGCCTACGGCGGAACTGGTGGGCCTGGCCTCGCTGGAGGGGCCGGTGCCAATGCCTACGGTGGCGCACTTTACAGCGCGACCAGCGGCATCACGTTACTGAAGGACACCTTTTCGAGTGATGCCGCCAGGGGAGGCCTGGGCGGGACGAGCTCTCCCAGCGGCACTGGTGCGGGAGGGTCCAACTTTGGCGGCGCCTTCTACAACCTCGGCTCGGGTGCGTCGACGCTCACCGACGACACGCTGGACGCGAACCTCGCGGACAGCGCGGGGGGTGCGGACGCAATTGGAGGTGCCATTTACAACGCCGGAGACATCACTGCCCTTAATCTGACGATCGCCGACAATCAAGTCACGGGTGGAACCAGTTACGGAGCGGGAATTGAAAACACTGGCACGTTCAGCATCGCCAACTCCATCCTCAACCAGTCTGAGTCCTGTGACGGCACCATTGGCGACGACGGCTACAACGTGGAGTCCGACGACACGTGCGGCTTTGGTGGAAGCGACCTCGTCAACAAAGCCGACATCAACCTGGCGACACTGGCCGTGAGTGGTTCCGGACCCGAAACAATGGCAATCGACAGCACGAGTTCAGCGTACGAAGAAGTACCGGCGTCTAACTGCGTCTACAACTACGACGAACGAGGCGAGCCTCGGCCTGGAATAACCGGGGCAAACTGTGACGCGGGTGCCTACGAGAATGAAGGTTTCAACATCACCTACGACCCCAATACCGGCAGCGGTGGTCCGTCCGACCCCAACAACTACGGGACCGGCGAGGTCGTGGGGGTCTTGTTCAGCTCTCTGCCGACCCTTTCGGGCTACGGCTTTGGCGGATGGTGCACAGATCAAGAGGCTGTTGCTACGCCCTGTTCGGGCACGGTGTTCCCCCACGCAAGCTTTCCAGTGACGGAGTTCACCATGGCGAGCTCGAACGTGACCCTCTATGCGCTCTGGGACACGCCCACGACGCTCTACGTCAACGCGAGCAAAGGCGGTATCACGTGCGCCGACGCCACGACGAATGCCTGTCCCACCATTCAAGACGCGATAAATATAGCTCAGAGCCTTCAGAATTCGGCGGTCACCATTAATGTCGCCGCGGGAACCTACCACGAAGACGACGTGATCGATCTCACCAACAACGACACGATTGACATCATCGGAGCAGGCGTCGACTCGACCTTTATGGGCGATAGTTCCGGGCCGGATATCGCCATTGACCTCGGAATAGTTAGCATTGAGGGTCTCACCATTGAAGATGGTTCCAACGGAGGTAACAATGGTGGCGGAATTGAAGACTACGGCGTGCTGAGCGCCAACAACGACACGTTCACTGGGAATCAGTCAGGGTTCGGTGGCGGCATCTACGACGACGGCCCCCTTATCGCCAACAACGACACGTTCACTGGGAATCAAGCAGGTGGTGGAGGAGGCATCTACGTCGCCGAGGGCGGCACCCTCACCGCCGCGAACGACACGTTCACGGGGAATCAAGCAGGGGCTGGAGGCGGCCTCTACAACGACAGTGTCGCGACCGTGGCGAGCACGACGTCTGACACGTTCTACGACAGTGCCGCGACCCTGACCAATGACACGTTCTACGACGATTCCACCACACCCTCAAATGAGGGCGACGCGATAGCGAATCAAGACTCGCCCATCACGATCAGCAACTCGATCCTCGACGAGTCCTACTCTTGTATTGGAAGTTTTCCAACCAATCCCGACGGCGGATACAACGTGGAGTCCGACAACACCTGCGACTTTGGTACAAGTGTCGTCACCAGTTCGACGATCAACGTGGCGACCGCGCTCAACGCCAATGGCTCCAGCGGTCCCGAGACCCTCGCTATCGACCCGACGAGCTCGGCCTACCAGGAGGTCCCGATCGGGCGCTGCACGATAACGACTGACGAACGTGGTGATCCTCGACCCGGTGCGGGCTCAAGTTGTGACGCCGGCGCCTTCGAGTACCAATCGCCGCCCATCATCATCCTCCCACCTACGCCAACCACGACCACGACGACAACTGGCGCAACCGACACCGTAACTTTCGCCAGTGACGGTGGTTCAACGACGATGAGCGTGTCGGGAGCTAGCGGCTCGAGCGTGACATTGCCGGCCGCACCTACCTTCGCCGGCCACGTCTTTAAGGGATGGTTCACCCAGGCGAGTGGTGGGACGCTGGTGGGTCTGGGGGGCGCTGGGTACTCTCTGACCGGATCACTCACCCTCTACGCGCAGTGGACCGCGAAAACAGTGACCCGGCACTTAGTGATGCTCGGGACGGTGCACACCTTCGCGCTCGGTTCCTCAGTGCTGACCACAGCGATGCAGCATCAAGTCGCGGCGTTCGCCAAGGCCATCCGTTCGCGACACTACGTCAACGTGAGCCTCGAAGGCAAGGCGACTCTGCCCGCAAACGCGGCCAACCGTCAACTCGCCCTCGCGAGGGCTCGCTCAGTCGAAGGGTACCTGAAGATCCTCGGGCTCGCGACGGTCCATTACACGCTGAGCGAGAAGGTAACCGGTACCACCCCGGCAAGTCTGGTCGTGGTGGTCGCCTCGAGTTAGCACCCGCTGCACGTCGATCGAAGTTCAACGCTCGACGTGCAGCACGGATTAGGAAACGAGTTCCTTTACGACCTCGATGAGCGAGGCGTTCGTCTGATCGCCCAGAGGGATCGGGTGCACTTGAAGATGGGTCACACCCGCGTCCTTAAAGGCCGCGATACGGTCCTTCACGTAACCAATCGATCCGCACAGGGTCGTCAATTCCAAGAATTCAGCCGGCACGGCCGCCTCGGCTTCCTTCTTCTTACCCGACAGATACAGGTCCTGGATGACTTCGGCTTCCTTCTCGTAGCCGTAACGGATCGCGAGTTCGTTGTAGAAGTTCTTGCCCTTGGCACCCATGCCACCCACGTAGAGCGCCACCATGGAACGTTGGAACTCACGAAGCGCCGTGACGTCGGGACCGTCGCCGATTGCTAGTAGTCCGCCCGCGGTGATCATCATCTCAGAGAGCCCACTCGCGCGCTTCGCGGCGCCGGCCTTTAAGGGCTCTCCCCACACGTCCTTCGCTCGCTCGGGGATGAACAAGATCGGAATCCAGCCGTCGGCGATCTCGGCGGTGAGTTCGACGTTCCTCTCGCCGAGCGAGGCGATCCAGATTGGTATCTCGCTGCGCACCGGGTGAGCAATGATCTTGAGCGGCTTGCCGAGTCCGGTTCCCTGCTCGGGGGGTAGGGGCAGCGTGAAGTTCTTGCCCTGGTGCACGAGTGGCGCCTCGCGCTTCCAGACGTCGCGACAGATCTCGACGATCTCACGCGTGCGTCCGAGTGGATTCGTGTAGGGCACGCCGTGAAAGCCTTCGATGACCTGGGGGCCCGAAGCGCCGAGGCCCAGGTGGAATCGGCCGTCGGAAAGCGCGTCGATGCCCGCCGCGGTCATCGCGATCAGCGTAGGGGTGCGGGTGTAGATGGGCAGGATCGCGGCGCCGATCTCGACTGTGTCGGTGAGAGCCGCCAGGTAGCCCATGAGTGATGGACCGTCAAAGCCGTAGGCCTCGGCGACCCAGACGAGGTCGAGGCCCGCCTTTTCCATCGCCACCACTTGCTCGGCGGCTTGTTTGAAGCCCCCCGAGTAGCTCAACATCGTCGAAATCTTCATGGGGCCTCCGCTCAACTCCTCCCAGACAGTATCTGAAGTGACCTAAGGAGGTGACTGTGCGCGTCGACCTTGTCCTACGCTGGACCAAGGAGGCAGACCTGCCTTCGCGACTAAGAAAAGGCTGGTGACAACGTGGTCACGCAACCCAACGAAGCGTCCCTTGGCGAGTTCAATCCCTGGCTGCGGGTCAGTTCACTCATCGAGACCGCGGGCAAACTCCTCGGGCTCAACGACGGCATGATCAAGCGGATCATCACCCCCGAGCGCATCCTCGAAGTCGCGGTACCAGTTCGAATGGACTCGGGCAACGTCGAGATGTACACCGGCTGGCGCATTCAACACGACACCTCGCGTGGTCCGGGCAAGGGTGGGATTCGTTTCCACCAGAGCGTGAACACCGATGAGATCGCCGCGCTGTCGGCGGACATGTCGATCAAGTGCGCCGTGGTGAACATCCCCTACGGCGGTGCCAAGGGTGGCGTGCGCGTTGACCCCACCACCCTCTCGCGCGGCGAACTCGAACGACTCACCAGGCGCTACGCCTTTTCCATTGGTCCCATGATCGGACCCGACCGCGACATCCCCGCTCCCGACATCAACACCGACGCCCAGGTCATGAGTTGGATCATGGACACCGTCTCGATGATGCACGGCCACAACATCTCGGGCGTCGTTACGGGCAAGCCCCTCGCCATCGGCGGCACCCTCGGGCACGCCGGAGCGACCTCACTGGGCGTGACGATCTGCACCGCGGCGATCCTCCAACGCATGGGTCGACTCTCCAACGAACAACGCGTCATCATCCAGGGCTACGGCAAGGTGGGTGCTCCGCTGGTGAAATTGATGAGTGACCGGGGTATGAAGGTTGTCGGCGTCGCCGACGTGAAGGGCGCCATCCACGTACCCGGGGGCGTTAACCCCCACGTGCTCGCCAAGCACTTCGCCGAGGCCGGCACGGTCGTTGGTTACCCCGGCGCGGACCTCGTCGATTCCGATCAGTTCTGGACCATTCCCAGTGACATCGCGGTTCCCGCCGCCCTGGGCGGGGTCATCACCGACAAGATCGCCGAGACCATGGCCGCCTCGATCATGATCGAGGCGGCGAACGGACCCACGACCGGTGAGGGCGCCGCCGTGCTCTCGAGTCGCAACATCCCCGTCGTGCCCGACGTGCTCGCCAACGCGGGCGGAGTCGTAGCGTCCTATTTCGAATGGGCCCAAGACCTCCAGGGATTCATGTGGGAGTCCGAACTCTTCCAGCAGCGTCTAGAAAAGACGATGCACGAGGCCTTCAACCACGTTTGGAACCGACAGAAGGAACTAAAGGTGAACCTTCGCGACACCGCCATCGCCGTGGGCGTCGAACGTATCGCCGAAGCGACTGAAGTGCGCGGCCTGTTCCCCTAGATCCGCGACCCTGCACGGGCCCTTAGGGCTAACCGCGGTGCGGCGACCAACGAAACTTGCGCAAGGCAATGAAACCCGCGACGACGCCCCAGATCGCCACGATTCCCAGATCATGCCAGGGCCACGCGGACATTCCCGCCTGCTGCTCAAAGGGGGCGCGCACCGCGGTGAGAAAGTGGCGGACCGGAAAGAACGTGGAAAACGTCTCCAGACCCGAATGGGGGGGCAACGGAAACCAGAGACCCGACAAGAAGAGCAGGACAAAAAAGGCGACGCTCGTCACCGGTCCGGCGGTCTCCTGGTTCGGGATCACCGAACTGATGGCGACGCCCATGGCGGTAAAACACGCGATACCCACCACGACCACGATGAGGAACGCCAACCACGCGCGAGGAAAGGCCACGCCGTAACCGAAACGACCGATGACCAGTAACACCGCCGCCTGGACGAGCGCGACGATCGCGGTGCTGAGAAAGATCGCCGAGAGCAGTGCCCACGCCGGCAATGGCGTGAGGCGCAGTCGCTTGAGCAGACCGGTTTCGCGACGCGTCACGAGGTTGCTCGTCAGCATGCTGAAACACGCGGCCATGATGCCGTAAGCGATGAAGCCCGGCACGTAGTACTGGTCATTCGTTATGTTGTCCAAGTAGGAGATCGTCTGGGTACCGTTGGTTGCACCCAACATGATCAAGAAGATGACTGAGAAACCTATGGTGAACATGGCGCCGGTCTTATTAATCCAAAACGCCTTCTGCTCGTAGCGAACCTGGTGCACAACGAGACGAAGGTCACCGGTCCAGGTGTGGTCCTTCTGCGGCGCGACGTCGACACTCAC
>Ga0302202_10006633_pt1 | contig 11478 bp, 10 predicted proteins | sample II_Bog_N3_3_FD_194579 | JGI IMG/M metagenome (GOLD analysis project Ga0302202, IMG submission 194579) | Peat permafrost microbial communities from Stordalen Mire near Abisko, Sweden - II_Bog_N3_3 | ecosystem: Environmental > Terrestrial > Soil > Wetlands > Peat | place: Sweden: Abisko... | reverse complement strand
AGGCTGGCCTCCACGATCCCGAGGCCACCCGGCGTGATGGGCACCAGGCCGATGACGCCGGCCACCGCGTAGGCCAGCAGTACCAGCGACGGCCGGGCGTGGGAGCCGACCGCCCGGACCGCCCCCAGGAGGCAGAGGTAGTCGAGCCCCAGCCGGCCCGCCGACAGCAGGGTGGCCTGCCACCACTTCTTCCCGAGCACCGTCCGGATCAGGTCGCGCTGCTCGATGAGCCGGGTGGCCAGGCCCGTCATCGGCTCCCGCTTCTTGAACAGCCGGTTCCGGACGGCCTGGATGGCGTGCCCGAGGATCCGCAGGGGCGCGTCGGTGGCGGTCACGACGGCCCCGAACCCGGCGAACAGCACGAAGGCCACCGCCCCGATGATGGCGGCCACGTACAGGCCCGAGCTGACCGGGGCACCGAACAGGACGATGGGCAGCACCAGCACCGGTAGCGCCAGCAGACCGGCGATCCCCAGCAGCGAGAAGGCGGTCAGCCCCCCGACCGCCTCGGTCGGGTCCATGCCGCTGGCGGCCAGCATCCGGAACTGGACGGCCGCGCCGGCGGCGGCGCCACCGGGGACGATGAGGCTGATGGCGTTCCCGGCCAGTTGGGCGGTGACCACCGGGAACCACTGCCTGGTGCGCAGGGCGATCCGCTGCAGGGAGAACGTGCAGGCGAAGTGGCCGATCTCGGCCAGCAGGGCGACGACCAGCCAGATGGGGTTGAGGGTGGCCAGCCGGGGCCACGAGTGGAACACGTCGACCACGCTGGGGAGCACCAGGTAGAAGGCGATGCCGGCGATGGTGACCACCACCGCCCGCTTGGCGATCGTCTTCCAGGGGAACGGGGTGGACTGCTGCTCTTCGAACTGGGCCTCGAACGAGCGTCGCGGCTTCTCACCCCCCGTGCCCGTCGTGGTCATGGCAGGCCTATCCAACCATCCGTGGAGGGCACGTGCGAACAGCGGAACGACCGCAGGCCGCCTCCCGGGTGCGTCCCCGGTCGGCGGCCTGCGTCATCGTTCTGCACGGTACCCGTTCGGCGTGAAGCCGAAGCGCGGCACCAGCGGGTGGGATCAACCCAGGATTTTGGCCTTCTGCGCCTCGAACTCGGCGTCGGTCAGCACACCCTGGCTCTTCAGGTCGGCCAGCTTGGCCAGCTGGTCGGCGGAGGAGTCACCCGAGGCGGACGCCCCGGCGGTCTGGCGCACGTAGTCGTCGAACGCCTTCTGCTGGGCCTGGGCGGCCTGGGCCTGGCGCTCGTGCATCGACGAGCCACGGGCGATCAGGTAGATGAAGACACCCAGGAACGGGAAGATAATGACCGCGATCACCCAGATGGCCTTGGCGAAGCCGCCCATGTCGTGGCTCCGGAAGATGTCGCCGAAGACCATGATGAGGAGCCAGATCCAGATGAAGAACAGGAAGAACTCCAGCATGATCCAGAAGAAGTCGAGCAGCGGGTAGGAAGACGAAAACATGGGAATCCCCTCGGAGGTTCATTCGGTTCGGCGCCCGGCGGTCGGCCGGGACGTGCAGCGCAAGTCGGCGTGCCGCCGGACAGCATAGGCCCGTTCCGGCCCGCCGGGCGGGATGACGGGTCGACGGTCGTCCAAGTGGCGTGACCCCGGCGGGCGCCACCCCCGTGCACCCCTGACGGCCGGCCTACAGGTGGTTGAAGCCTCCGGACTCCTCGGAGCTCATGGCCACCGACACCGGGTGCTTCTCGAAGTGCGCCACCGAGGCGGCGAAGTCCTCCAGCAGGATCGAGGCCAGGTCGCGGTCGAGCCCCTGCCGCACCAGGATCCGCTGCACCGTCACGTCGGACACCGAGCCGGTCAGCGGGTAGGCCGGCACCTGCCAGCCCCGGACCCGGAGGCGGTCGGCGAGGTCGTAGAGGGTGAAGCCGGGGTCCTCGCCGTCCTTGAGCCTCCAGGTCACCGCCGGGATGCCGGTGGAGGGCGTGCTCTCGTTGAGCAGCTCGAACGGGCCGAGCTTGAGGATCTCCTTGGCCAGGTAGGCACCGGTGTCGTAGCAGGCCTGGTGGATCCGGGCGTAGCCCTCCTTCCCCAGGCGGATGAAGTCGTAGTACTGGGCGATGATCTGGCCGGCCGGCCGCGAGAAGTTGATCTGGAAGTCGGGCATGTCGCCGCCGAGGTAGGTGACGTGGAAGATCAGCCCCTCGGGCAGCTCGGCCTTGTCGCGCCAGACGACCCAGCCCACGCCCAGCGGGGCCAGCCCGAACTTGTGGCCCGACGTGCTGATGGACTTGACCCTCGGGATCCGGAAGTCGAACTCCACCTCGGGGGCCACGAAGGGGGCGAGGAAGGCGCCGCTGGCCCCGTCGACGTGCATGTCGATGTCCAGTCCCTTCTCCTCCTGGAGCTTGTCGAGGGCCTTCGCCAGGGCGGCCACCGGCTCGTACTCGCCGGTGTAGGTCACCCCGAAGGTCGGCATCACCAGGATGGTGTTCTCGTCGACGCGCTCGAGCATCTGCTCGACGTCCATGCAGTACTTGCCGGGCGACATCGGGATCTCGCGCATCTCGACGTCCCAGTAGCGGGCGAACTTGTGCCAGACCACCTGGACCGGACCGCAGACCATGTTGGGCTTGTCGGTGGGCAGCCCGGCCGCCTCGCGCTTGGCCCGCCAGCGCCACTTGGCGGCCAGGCCCGACAGCATGCACGCCTCCGACGACCCGATGGCCGAGGCGCCGATGGTGTTGGCGGCGTCGGGGGCGTTCCACAGGTCGGCCAGCATGTGGACGCACCGCCGCTCGATCTCGGCCGACTGCGGGTACTCGTCCTTGTCCATGAGGTTCTTGTTCATGGCGATGTCCATCAGCCGGTGGACCTGGGGCTCCTCCCAGGTCTGGCAGAAGGTGGCCAGGTTCTGCCGGGAATTCCCGTCGAGCAGCAGTTCGTCCTCGATGGCCTCGGCGGCGATCTCCGGGATCGTCTCGCTGGTCGGGAACCGGTACTTGGGCAACGCCGCCCGAAGCGACTTCGAGGCGAACAGCGAGTCGTTGATCTGTGCGCGGATGGTGTTGCGTTCGTGCAGCGGCATGTCCGTCCTCCCGTCGACGGGCAACCGTCAGGCGCCCGCTCTCGTCACCGTCCGGCGCGCCGCCGTCACCTGCCGCCGCGCCGGCCCCGACCCTAGGGCACGTGTCCGCCGCGCGCCCGCTGACCAGGCCCCGCATGGGCGGCGGCGGGCCGTTGCTGTCTACGATGAGCCTCTCGACGCCGAGCCGGACCGGGCCCCCACCGGGGTCACGGGGGCCCGGCAGAACGGGGTGGGGACGATGGGCGACGTGGCAACCACAAAGCGGAGGACCGGGACGGGGCCGGGCCTCGCCGCCCCGCGGGCCGCGTGGGTCCCCGGGTGAGCCCGTCGGGACGGGCGACCGCCTACCTGACGCCCGAGGACCGGGTGGACGTCGGGCGCCAGGCCCGCGCCGCCGTCAAGCGTTCCGCCCACGGCGGGTGGACGCCCGCCGCCGGCCGGGACCCGCTCGGCATCCTGGAGGAGCAGGCCAGGGGGCGCGAGCAGTCGCTCATCCCGATCCGGTACGGCCGCATGGCGGCCAGCCCGTTCGCCTTCTACCGCGGAGCCGCGGCGGTCATGGCCGCCGACCTGGCCGGTGCGCCCCGCACCAGCCTGACGGTCCAGCTGTGCGGTGACGCCCACCTGGTCAATTTCGGTGGGTTCGCCTCGCCCGAACGCGACCTCCTCTTCGACGTCAACGACTTCGACGAGACGCTGCCCGGCCCGTTCGAGTGGGACGTGAAGCGCCTGGTCGCCAGCATCGAGATCGCCGCCCGGTCGCGCAGCTTCACCGACGCCGAGCGTTCGCGCATCGTGGGCGGCGCCTGCCGTCAGTACCGCCTGGCCATGGCCGAGTTCGCCGGCATGCTCAACCTCAACATCTGGTACGCCAAGCTCGACTCCGCCGCCATCCTCGACCGGTGGGGCACCGAGGCCGGCGCCGGCGCCATCAAGTCGTTCACCCGGGTCGCCGCCAAGGCCGAGACGAGGGACCGCCTCAAGGCGGCGGCCAAGCTGACCCACGAGGTCGACGGTGAGCTGCGCTTCCTCAGCGACCCTCCGCTGCTGGTGCCGGTGGAGGACCTCTTCTCCGATGCCGACGCCTGGAAGGTCGAGGACACGGTGCGGGGCTCGCTCCGCGCCTACCGACGCACCCTCCAGGGCGACCGCCGGCACCTCCTCGAGACGTACCGCTACGCCCACCTGGCCCGCAAGGTGGTCGGCGTCGGCAGCGTGGGGACCCGCTGCTGGGTGGCGCTGTTCATCGGCCGGGACGAGCAGGACCCGCTGCTCCTCCAGGTGAAGGAGGCCGACGCCTCGGTCCTCGAGGCCCACCTGGGGAGGAGCCGCTTCACCAACCACGGGCAGCGGGTGGTGGAGGGGCAGCGGCTGATGCAGGCCGCCAGCGACGTCCTCCTCGGCTGGCACCGGACCGAGGGCGCCGACGGTGTGGCGCGCGACTTCTACATGCGCCAGCTCTGGGACTGGAAGGCGTCGGCCGACGTCGACTCCATGACGCCGGAGATCCTCGGGATCTACGGCGAGATGTGTGCCTGGACGCTCGCCCGTGGCCACGCCCGCTCCGGCGATGCCATCGCCGTCTCCTCCTACCTGGGCTCCGGCGAGTCGTTCGACAAGGCCCTGGCCGCCTTCGCCGGATCGTACGCCGACCAGAACGACCTCGACCACCGTTCCCTCGTCGACGCCATCGCCGCCGGGACGATCACGGCGGACCCGGTCCGGTGACGTCGACGCCGGGCGAGGGAGGGGGCGACCGTGTCGGGTGAGGTGCTCCTGCTCGGGTTGATCGTGACCATCGAGCCACTGCCGATCATCGGCTACATCCTGGTGCTCAGCACGCCGGGTGGCGCCCGCAAGGGGCTGGGCTACCTGCTCGGGTGGCTGGTCAGCCTGGTCGCCATCCTGGTGGCCACCTCGGACCTGGCCGGCACCTCGTCCTCCTCGTCCTCGACGTCGGCGTCGGGCACCGCCGCCTCCATCGCCTACCTGCTGGTCGGCCTGCTGCTGCTGCTCGGCGGCATCCGGCACCACAACCACCCCAAGCTGGGTCCGACCAGGCAGCCGGGGTGGATGAAGAAGATCGACGACATCGGGTTCTGGGGTGCGGCCCTCCTGGGCGTGCTGCTCCAGCCGTGGGGCCTGGTGGCCGCCGGGGGGCTGAAGATCTCCCAGGCGCACCTCGGCGGCGCCACCAAGGTCCTCGACTACATCCTGTTCGGCGTCCTGTGCACCGCCTCCATTCTGGTGATGGAGGGGTTCGCGCTGAGCGCCCCGGAGAAGGCCCACGACCGCCTGGGCCGGGTGCGCTCCTGGCTCGACCGCCACCGCAACGGGACCATCACCGGCCTGCTGGTGATCGTGGGGGTCTGGCTGATGTTCCAGGGCGCCTACGGGCTGGCGTCCGGCTGACCGGCTGACCGGCTGACCGGCTGACCGCGGCACCGCGGCACCGGGACCGCCGTTCCCCGGAGGGCCGGCCGAGGGCCGGCGCCACCGTCAGCGGTTGAAGTACCCCTGGACGGCGGCCGCCACCACCATCGCCCCCCGGAGGTCGCCCGTCAGCCCGCTGTCCATCCGGTTCATCACGTAGCAGACAGTGAGGTTCGTCTCCTGGTCCATCACCACGATGGATCCCCCGTACCCGCCCCAATAGCAGGCCTGCGGGCCCAGCGGCACCAGCTGGTTGCCCAGGCCGTACCCCATCCCGAAGCGGGTCGGCTGGCCCAGGACCAGGTCGCGGCCGTTGGCCTGCTCCTCGAAGATCGGCCGGCAGCCCGCCTCGGAGAGGAGGCGGATCCCGTTCGCCTCGCCGCGACCGGCGATGATGGACTGCACCGTGGCCACCGACCGGGCGTTGCCGTGGCCGTTGGCCGCCGGGATCTCGCACCGGCGCCACCAGGCCTCGTGGGTCAGCGAGGCCTCGATCAACGGGTTGGTGAAGGTCCGGAGCGTCAGCTCCGAGGGCTTGAGCGACCCGATGTCGATGGCCGGCGGCGGAATCACCGGCGACACCCGTGCGTCGTCCTCCTCGGGGAGGCCGATGGCGAAGTCGGCGCCGAGGGGCTTGGCCACCTCCTCGGCGAACCAGGTCCCGATGGTGGCACCGGTGATCCGGCGGAGCACCTCACCGACCAGGTAGCCCTGGGTGACGGCGTGGTAGCCCGAGGCGGTGCCCGGCTCCCACCACGGCTCCTGGGCGGCCAGCAGCGAGGTGCACCGCTCCCAGTCGGCGAGCTGGGTGGCCTCCATCGGCTCGTCCCATCCGGACAGGCCGGCGGTGTGGCCCATCAGGTGGCGAACCTCGACCCGCTCCTTGCCGCCGGCGGCGAACTCCGGCCAGTAGCGGGCCACCGGGGCGTGGAAGTCCAGCTCGCCACGGTCGGCCAGCATCAGCATGCAGAGGAAGGTCATGGTCTTGGTGGTCGACCAGACGTTGGTGATGGTGTCGCGCTCCCAGGGTCGGGTGCGACCGGGGTCGGCGAACCCGCCCCAGATGTCCACCACCGGCTCGCCACCGGCGAAGACGGCCACCGCGGCGCCCACGTCGGTACCGGCGTCCAGGCTGGCGGCGAGGGTCGTCGCCACCCCCGCGTACTGCTCGTCCCACGTCCCCTGGATGTCGGCCACGTGCCGTCTCCTTCGCTCGGTGCCTGTCGGGCGAGTCTTCCACCCGGCGGCAGCGGAGCGTACAGCGCCCACCGGGTGGGCGACCGCCGGACAGGGCCCCGGCAGCCGTTAGCCTGGACGGCCATGAGCGATACCTCAGCCACGCAGCTCACCCGAGACACCTACGAACGCCTCCAGCTGGAGCTCGAGGACCTCACCGGCCGCGGACGGGTGGAGATCGCCAACGCCATCGAGGCGGCCCGGGCCCTCGGCGACCTGAAGGAGAACGGCGACTACCACGCCGCCAAGGACGCCCAGGGGAAGATGGAATCGCGGATCCGCCAACTCCAGGCCATGCTCAAGGACGCCGAGATCGTGGAGGGTGGCGCCCCTTCCGACGGCACCGTGGTCCAGGGGTCGGTGGTGACCCTCCGCTACGAGGGCGACGACGAGGACGACACCCAGCAGTTCTTCGTCGGCTCCATCGAGGAGCGGCAGGGCGACCTGACGGTGGTGTCACCGGGCTCGCCCCTCGGCGCCGCGCTCCTCGGCCACGCCGCCGGCGACACGGTGGATTACGAGGCCCCGGGCGGTACCCTGCGGGTCGAGATCGTCGACGTAGGGAGCTGAACCCGATGGCCACCGCACCGCGCACCCTCTCCGAAAAGGTCTGGGACCGCCACGTCGTCCACGCCGGCCAGGGCGACGAGCCGGACATCCTCTTCATCGACCTCCACCTGATCCACGAGGTCACCTCGCCCCAGGCCTTCGACGGCCTCCGGCTGGCGGGGCGGACGGTGCACCGTCCCGACCTCACCATCGCCACCGCCGACCACAACGTCCCCACCACCGACATCGACAAGCCGGTGGCCGACCCCATCTCGGCCAAGCAGCTCGAGGTCCTGGCGGCCAACTGCCGCGACTTCGGGATCACCTGCTACCCGATGGGCGACGCCAACCAGGGCATCGTCCACATCATCGGACCCGAGCAGGGCCTGACCCAGCCGGGGATGACCATCGTCTGCGGCGACAGCCACACCTCCACCCACGGCGCCTTCGGCGCCCTGGCCTTCGGCATCGGCACCAGCGAAGTGGAGCACGTGCTCGCCACCCAGACGCTGCCCCAGCGGCGGCCGGCCACCATGTCGGTGACCGTCGACGGCACCCTGCCTGCCGGGGTCACGGCCAAGGACGTGGTGCTGGCCGTCATCGGGGAGATCGGGACCGGCGGCGGCAGCGGCCACGTGATCGAGTACCGCGGCTCGGCCATCCGCTCCCTCTCCATGGAGGGCCGGATGACCGTGTGCAACATGTCCATCGAGGCCGGCGCCCGGGCCGGCATGGTGGCCCCGGACGAGACGACCTTCGCCTATCTCGACGGGCGGGACCACGCCCCGAAGGGGGCGGCCTGGGACGAGGCGCTGGCCGTCTGGCGGAGCCTCCCCACCGACGCCGGGGCGGTCTTCGACAAGGAGGTCACCCTCGACGCCGCCGGCCTGGCCCCCCACGTCACCTGGGGGACCAACCCGGCCCAGGTGGCCCGCATCGACGCGTCGGTCCCGGACCCCGACGCCTTCGACGACCCGGCCGAACGCGAGTCGGCGGCCCGGGCCCTCGAGTACATGGGCCTGGAGGCCGGCACCCCGCTCCGCGACGTCGCCGTCGACACGGTCTTCATCGGATCGTGCACCAACGGCCGGATCGAGGACCTCCGGGCGGCGGCCGACGTCCTCCGGGGCCGATCGGTCAGGCACGGTATGCGGGCGTTGGTGGTCCCCGGCTCCCACCGGGTCAAGGCCCAGGCCGAGTCGGAGGGACTCGACACCGTCTTCACCGGCGCCGGCTTCGAGTGGCGCGAGCCGGGCTGCTCCATGTGCCTGGCCATGAACCCCGACAAGCTCAGCGAGGGCGAGCGGGCGGCCTCCACCTCCAACCGGAACTTCGAGGGTCGCCAGGGACGCGGTGGCCGCACCCACCTGGTCTCCCCCGCCGTCGCCGCGGCCACCGCGGTGGCCGGCCACTTCGCCACACCAGAGGAGCTCGCCTGATGGAAGCCGTGCAGGTGGTGACGGGCACTGCCGTGCCCCTCGACCGGTCGGACGTCGACACCGACCAGATCATCCCGTCGGACTGGCTGAAGCGGGTGGAGCGCACCGGCTTCGGGGCCGGGTTGTTCGCCGAGTGGCGCGACGACCGCGACTTCGTGCTGAACCGCGAGGAGTACGCCGGGGCGACCATCCTGGTGGCCGGACCCAACTTCGGGACCGGATCGTCGCGCGAGCACGCGGTGTGGGCCCTCCAGGACTACGGCTTCCGGGCCGTCGTCTCGCCGCAATTCGCCGACATCTTCCGGAACAACTGCACCAAGGCGGGCCTGGTGCCGGTGCAGGTCACCCCCGAGGCGGGCCGGGCCCTCCTCGATGCCGTCGAGGCCGACCCCGCCCTGGAGCTCACCATCGACGTGGCGGCCGGGACGGTGGGGGCGCCGGCGGCCGGCATCGAGTCGGCGTTCCCCCTCGACGAGTTCACCCGGGAGCGCCTGCTGAACGGGTGGGACGACATCGGGCTGACCCTCCGGTACGAGGACGACATCACGGCCTACGAGGCCCGGCGCGACGACTGGCTCCCCACCACCCGCTGAGCCCGGGGCGGGCGATCGATCGCCCACGGAGTCGCCGATCCCGGCGGCTTCGGCCGTCCCGACCGGGGGGTCGGAAGCGGGTGCGATCCGCGGGGTCCGGAGCGGACGTCCCGCGGGCCGCCAACGCCGACCATCGCGAGGGGCAGGGGAGATGGGCGACGCTGGCAGGGCCCAGGGGACCTTCGCCGGCGGACGGTTGCCCCCCGACTTGTCCCAGTTTCTCCCCCCGGGAGCAAGATGCAAACCCTTCTGGCCAAATTGTCCGAATTCAGCACCGTCCGGCACGCCCTGACCACGGTTCGGGAGGTTCCGCCCTCGCGAACCCGGCTGCCGACCTCTAGTCTGAGCCCATGGTGAAGACCCTGGTCCGGTGGTCGGTACGGTTGGCGATCCTCGCCGGGGTGGTGGCGCTGGCCGGACGGCTGCTGGCCGGACGTCCGGGCGGCGCCGACCGTGCCGGTCCCTCGGCTCCGGGGGCGGGCGTGTTCCCGCCGATCACCGGCGACACCTGGCCCCCGGTGCCGGTCAACCCCGCCCGGGAGGACTGAGCCACGGCCCCCGGCGCCGCCTACGACCGGATCGGTCTCGGGTACGCCGCCGGGCGATGCACCGATCCGGGCTGGGCGGCGGCCATCGGCCTGGCGCTCGGTGGCGCCCGGACCGTGGTCAACGTCGGGGCCGGCACCGGATCGTACGAGCCGGCGGACCGTGCGGTGGTGGCGGTGGAGCCCTCCGGCGTCATGCTGGCCCAACGTCCCGCCGGCGCGGCGCCGGCGGTCCGGGCTGTGGCCGAGCACCTGCCCCTCGGGGACGGGGTGGCCGACGCCGCCCTGGCGGTGCTCACCGTCCACCACTGGAGCGACTGGTGGGCCGGCCTGGCGGAGCTGCGTCGGGTGGCCGCCCGGCAGGTGATCGTCACCTTCGACCCGGGGGTGTCGGCCGACCAGTGGGTGATCCGCGACTACGTGCCGGAGATCGCCGACCTCGACGCCGGGAGGGTGCCCTACGCAGCCATGGTCGACGCCCTGGGTGCCGAGGTGTCGGTGCTGCCGGTGGGCCGGGCGTTCCCCGACGGGCTGCTCGGCGCCTTCTGGTGCCGACCGGAGGCGTACCTCGACCCGGTGGTGCGGAGCCGCATGTCCGGCTTCGCCCAGGTGGACCCGGCCGCGGTCGACCGGGGCATGGCGAGGCTCGCCGAGGACCTCCGGACCGGCGAGTGGGCACGCCGGAACGCCGGGCTCGACACACTCGACGAGTACGACGCCGGATTCCGGCTGCTGGTGGCCGGGCCGGGCTGAGCCGTCCATCGGGCTCCCCCGGTCATCGTCGCTGGCGGCACAGGGCCCCGGGGGCGGCCGCTCGGTAGTGTGGCCCCCGTGAGGGGGAGGGTCTGGCCGCAGTGGACGGCCCGCGTGGCGGTGGGTGCCGTGGTGGGCGTGATGGGCGTGATGCTCACCGCCGGGGTGGCCGGCGCGTCGTTGCCGCTCTCCGGCCAGGTGGTGAGCTCGCCGGCGGCCGGCGCCGTCTTCACCGCCGAGGGGGCGGGCGGACCGGCCGCCACCACCGTGGAGCCCGGCGTCGACCCCTCCAGCGAGCCGACCGTGCCGACCCTGTACCTCCGGCCGGTGGGGCTCACCACCGGGGGCACCCAGCCGGCCTACTGGAAGGTGTGGTGGAACGGCACGGCCCACACCAAGTACGGCGTGGCCCTCCAACAGCACGTCGACGCCGCCCACGCCCAGAGCGAGGCCCAGCAGCTGGACCAGTCCAACCGGTCACCCACCTCCCTCCAGAGCGCCTCCGAATGGTCGTTCGCCTCGAGCTTCACCGTCCCGTCGGTCCCCGGCGCCGTCGGCCTGGTGTGGACGGCCACCATCGACGGGGTCGCCGACGAGTTCCGCTTCGCCGTGTTCACGCGCGGCGACCTGGTGGAGCTGGTGTCCGTCACCACCTACGGCGCCCCCACCTCCGAGGCCGACCTCGACGCCTTCGCCCTGGCCCAGTACGACCGGTCGGGCGGCGGGGGGATCGGCCAGGAGGGTCCCGTCCTGTGGGTCGCGCTGGCCGTGGTGGTGGCGGCGGCGGTCGCCTGGAGCCTGGCCCGGTCGCGCCGCAAGCGCCGCCGTACGACCTCGGTGGTGGGCTACGGGCCGATGGCCGGG
>Ga0302202_10006627_pt1 | contig 11488 bp, 6 predicted proteins | sample II_Bog_N3_3_FD_194579 | JGI IMG/M metagenome (GOLD analysis project Ga0302202, IMG submission 194579) | Peat permafrost microbial communities from Stordalen Mire near Abisko, Sweden - II_Bog_N3_3 | ecosystem: Environmental > Terrestrial > Soil > Wetlands > Peat | place: Sweden: Abisko, Stordalen... | reverse complement strand
ACAGGTTCGAGCGAACCGGCGCCGCCGACGTGAACGCGGCCCACCTGTGCGACCGCAGGATCTCGCACGACAGCCCGAGGAAGACGGCGCGCAGGACCTCTTCCGGGTCCGCCTTCTTCTGATCGCTCATCTGGGCGCTCACCTTGCGAAGGGTCGACTTGCCGTCGATCTCACGCAGCACGTTCGCTTCGCGGTCCGGCAAGCGGAACGTCTCGATGCGCACGGGGAGCGGCACCACCGGCTCCAGCACCTCTTCGTCGAGCGGGCTCAGGATCGCCTCGAGCTCCTGTACGGAGTACCCCTCGCGAACGCCGCGCGCGATGAGCTCGTACGGATCGACGCCCATGGGGAACGTCTCCTCGTGTGAACGCTCGCCGCGCAGGAAGCCGAACTCGCCCGTGCGCCAGCGGAACATCTCCACGAAGCGCGCCGTCGTCTGGTCGTGAATCGCGCGGAACAGCTCGATCGGTCGCAAGACGCCGAGGCCGACGAGCGCGTCGCCGAGGCGGCCTCCGAAGCGCGGCAGGATCGCCAGCGCCATGTCGACCTCCATGCGCAGCACCTGCCCGCGCGCGATCAGGTGCTCTCCCAGGAGCTCGTGCTTGTCGGTCGACGCGACGAACTCGGGGACCCCTTCGACGATGTAGATTTTCTTCCGTCGCTCACCGTCGTTGAGCATCAGGCATCCCGTCTCGCGCTTCGAGACGAGCTGGAAGACACGCGAAGGGAACAGGACGCGATCGATGGGGCCAACCCCGGTCGCGTCATCGGGGAACCCCGACTCCCAGCGGAGCGCGGGGCTGGTGACGAAGCGCGAGAGCTCGGGGTACTCGGTCGCCAGACGGTACTCGGCGCTCTCGCGCGCGATGACCGAGCGGGTCTTCATGCGGCCGGTCGCGAACAGCTCGACCAGACGCGGATACGACATCGGACCGACGATCATCCCGTCGGGCTGACGCACACGGTAGATCTGCGGCGATACGTCGCGCTCCGGGCCGCTCGACGGTCGATCGCTGCTGCGAAGCGCCTCTTGCGTCTCGGTGTCGAGATCGAGCACGGCGGTGGAGATCCGCTCCTCGGTGTCCTCTTCGACCTCGTAGCCGTCGTCGAGCAGGCCGAGCTTCTCGACCCACGCCGCGAGCTTCGCCGGCCCGAGCTGCAGGCGGCGACGGCGCACGACCTCCTCGATCGCCTCGGCGAACGCCGCGGCCGTCGGGTACCGGAGCAGCGGGTCCTTCGAGAGCGCGCGGTACAGGACGGCGCGGACGTCATCGGGAACGCGCCCTGCGCTCCTGTCGAGCGCGGTCAGATCCGCGTCGCGGATGCGCATGAGGACGTCCAGCTCGCTCCCGCCGGTGAAGAGAGGCCGCAGCATCACCAGCTCCGCGAGGACGATGGCCAGCGTGAACAGATCGCTCCGCGCGTCGAGCGTGCGCCCCACGACCTGCTCGGGCGACATGTACCCGAGCTTCCCTTTGAGCTGCCCCGCTTCGGTCCGCGGCTCGACCTCGGTGGCGCGCGCGATGCCGAAGTCGGTGAGCTTCACCGCGCCCGAGCGGTCGATGAGCACGTTCCCCGGCGACACGTCGCGGTGCACGAGCGACAGCGGCTGACCGTCGTCGTCCTTCGCCGCGTGCGCGTACTCGAGCCCGCGCAGGACGCTGAGCGCGATGTGAAGAGAGACCTCGAGCGGGAGGTCGTCGTCCTGCGACGCCGCCGCGCGGATGAGGCGCGCGCCGGTGGTCCCGTCGACGAACTCCATCGCCATGTACAAGTCGCCAGCGTGCTCGCCGAAGTCGAAGACCTGCACGATGTTCGGATGACCGAGGCGAGCGCACACGCGCGCTTCGTCGACGAACATCGCCGTGAAGTCGGGGTCGCGCGCGAGCTGCGGCAGGATGCGCTTCAGCGCGCAGAGTTTCTGAAACCCGTGCGGGCCTTCCCTCCGCGCGAGGTACACCTCCGCCATGCCGCCGGTCGCAATGCGCTGAAGCAGCTCGTATGGGCCGATCCGGGGCGGCACCGGCTTAGTGGAGGTGCCCATCGTGGCGATACAGAAGCGTAACTCATCGTCGCGTGCGCGCGAACATCTGATGGGCACCTACAGAAGTGCCGCTGTCGGGGTCGGAGCGGTCCACCGTCGGCTCCGCCTGCGCGTGCGCACCTTTCGTCTTTCGAGTAGCTTCGCCTCCACATGGCCGCTTCGAAGGAGAACGGTGAGGTCGCGCTCGCCGAAACGGGCGACCGCTCGGTCAGAACGGCGCGCTCGCGGGCGCGCGTGGTCGCGGTGACGGGAGCGGCGTCTTTCCTGGGGACGAACCTCATCGGGCTGCTCGAGGAAGACGAGCGGGTCGACCGAATCGTCGCGGTGGACGCGAAGGCGCCGAGCACGGCGGGGCCGAAAACGCGCAGCTACGAGGTCGACTTCACGCAGCCGACGACCGAAGCGCGTCTGGCGGAGATCCTCGCGGCCGAGCGTACGGACACTGTCGTACACCTGGCTTTCCTCTCCTCCCCTTCGCACGCCACCGCGTGGGCGCACGAGCTGGAGAGCGTCGGCACGATGCACGTGCTGGTGGCCGCCCGCCACGCGCAGATTCGCAAGTTCGTCATGTGGTCGCAGACGCTCCTCTACGGCGCCCACCCCTCGAACCCGAACTTCCTCTCCGAGCGCCATCCGCTGCGCGCTCCGGCGCGTGAGCCTTTCTTCGCCGACAAGATCGAAGCGGAGAAGGAGGCGCAGAAGTTCGCGCAGCGGTCGCAGGGGTCGGTCGTGACGGTCCTCCGGACGGCCCCGATCCTCGGCCCGACGGTGCACAACTACCTCACGCGCTACCTCTCGCGCCGTCTCGTGCCGACGATGATGGGGTTCGACCCGCTGCTCCAGTGCGTCCACGAGGTCGATGCCATCGCCGCGTTCAAGCTGGCGATCGACCGCGACGTGCCGGGGACGTTCAACATCGTGGGCGACGGCGTGCTGCCGCTCTCGACCGTGATCAAGCTGGCCGGCCGCATCGCCGTCCCCATTCCACACCCGATCGCGGAGCCCGTCGGAGCGATGGCGTGGCTCGCGCAGCTCGCCGAGGCTCCCCCGTCGTTTCTCAAGTACCTCCGCTTCTTGTGCGTGGCCGACGGCCAGAAGGCCAAGACGCGCATGGGCTTCCGCCCCGCGTACACGACGCGCGAGGCCTTGCTCGATTTCACCAGCGCGCAGCGGCTCCGCGACGTCCGCTTGCTTCAGGAGACGACGACATGAGCGGCGCGAAGAAGAAGGGGCCGGCAAAGCGCGACGCGAAGAAGCCCGTCGAGAACGCGAAGCGCGGCACGACCGCAAAGCTCGACAAGCGTGACCCCCGCAGCAAGCCCGAGGAGCCGACGCATTCGCGCGAGGCCGTGAGTCGTGCCATCGCCGAAGCCGTGGCGGCGGCACCGACCGCAGTGCGCGCAAAGGCGAAGAGCCCCGTGAAGGCCCCGCCGGCTCCTGCGAAGGAAGACGTAGAGGCGGCGAGCGAGGACGAGAGCTCGGACGAGCCGGAGGTCGAGCTCGACACCGTGGAAGCCGAGGCGCCGAACGACACGCCGGACGTCTCCCCTCCTGCCGTCGCGGAACGCATCCGCGAGCTCGAGCAGCGTCTCGACCGAATGATCGATCAGTCGGCGCGAACACACGAGCCGCGCCCCATTCCGCCGCCCCCCTCTTCACGCACGCTCCCCGTCGAGGGTGAGCCCACGGCGTTCGACACGGCGCGCGAGCTCCTCTCGACCGACTTCTACCTCCGCAAGTGGGGGCGCATCGGGATGCGCAACCGCAGCGAAGAGGTGGACGATTTCGGCTTCGACCCGGTCTACGAGAAGAAGGTTCAGCCGATCTTCGACTTTCTCTACGACAAGTACTTTCGCGTCGAGCTCGACGGGATCGAGCACGTCCCGAGCACCGGGCGCTGCCTGCTGGTGGCCAACCACTCCGGGACGCTCCCGTACGACGGCGTGATGATCAAAGTGGCGGTGAAGCGCGAGCACCCGGCGAAGCGCGACGTGCGGTGGCTCGCCGAAGACTTCATCTTCCACTTCCCGTTCCTCGGCTCGTTCTCGAACCGCGTGGGCGCCGTGCGCGCCTGCCAGGAGAACGCCGAGCGGCTCCTCCGCAAAGACGCGCTCGTCGCCGTGTTCCCCGAGGGGGTCAAGGGGATCGGCAAGCTGTTCAAGGAGCGCTACCGCCTGCAACGCTTCGGGCGCGGCGGCTTCATCAAGCTGTGCCTGCGGACCGGAACGCCGATCGTTCCGGTTGCGGTCATCGGGGCCGAAGAGGCGAACCCGATGATCGGGCGCATCGAGTACCTGTCGAAGGCCATCGGCGTTCCGTACATCCCGGTGACCCCGACGTTCCCGCTGCTCGGGCCGCTCGGCCTCGTGCCGGCGCCGACGAAGTGGAAGATCGTGTTCGGCGAGAGGATCGATTTCGACGGGTACGGCGCGGAGGCCGCGGAAGACGAGATCCTCGTGGGGAGGCTCGCCGAGCGCGTGCGCGCCACGATCCAGGCGATGCTCGACCGCGGTGTGGGCGAACGCCGTTCGATCTTCTTTGGCTGAGCCTCGCGTGAAGGTGCCGCCGCCGTCGGGCGTGCTCGTCATCGACAAGCCGCGCGGGCCGACGAGCCACGACGTCGTCGCCACGCTTCGCCGCGCGCTGCGGACGCGCGAGATCGGCCACGCCGGGACGCTCGACCCCATGGCGACCGGCGTGCTCGTCGTCTGCGTGGGCGAAGCCACGAAGCTCGCGACGTGGCTGACCGCGGCCGACAAAGCGTACACGGCGACCATCGCGCTGGGCGCCGAGACCGACTCTCTCGACGCCGAGGGGACCGTCGTGAAGACGAGCGAGGTGCCCCCCGCGACGCGAGACGCCCTGCTGCAGATCGAGACAGGGCACGTGCACGATCACATCGCCGTGGCCCTCGCGGCCGAGCGCGCGCGCACGCTGCAGGTGCCCCCGGCAGTGAGCGCGATTCGCAAGGACGGCGTCCGCTCCTACAAGCTCGCGCGGCAAGGCGAAGAGGTGGAGCACGCGCCCCGCGTCGTGAGCGTCCTTTCGCTCGAGGTCCTCGACGCCGGCGTGGATGCCGAAAGAGGGTGCTGGCTCGCCGTCACGTGCGACGTCAGCAAGGGGTACTACGTACGCGCGCTCGCGCGCGATCTGGCGGTGAGCCTCGGTACGCTCGGCCACCTCACGTCGCTGCGACGCACGCGCTCGGGGCCGTTCACGATCGACGAGGCCCTCCCGCTCGATACGCCGAGCACCGAGCTCGCCGCGCGCATGATCCCGGTCGAGCGTGCAGCGTCGCGCGCCCTCCCCGAAGCGCGGCTCACGGAGAACGGCGAGCGCGACGCCCGCTTCGGGCGCGCGGTGCGTGCGGAGGACTTCGCGACCGCCGCAGCCGAAGGGCCGCACGCGTGGCTCGCGGTGGATGGAGCGCTCGTGGCGATCGGGGAGCGCGATGCGGAAGGCGTGGGGAAGGTGATCCGCGGGTTCGGACGCGCGAGCCCTCAGCCCCCAGCCACCTCTCCGATGAAGGGCTGAGTACTCGTCGAAGAAACCCCTTCCCCCCGCCCCTTCCCCGCAGGCGAGGAAGGGGAAGGGGGATGGGGTTTTCGCGACGGATCGTGAGATACGATGCGCTAGTCGGCCGCGTCGCCCGCATCGAGTGACGCATCGCTGGCGTCCGGCGCGGAAGCATCGCTCGAATCGGCGGTGGCGTCGCTCGCGTCCGCGGCCGATGCGTCGACCGACGCGTCGCTCGCGTCCACAGATGCGTCACCCGCGTCGCCCTTCGCCCCAGCGTCGCGCGGCGGTGCTGCCGAGTCGCTGGACGCGTCAGCCGCGTCCTCCGCGTCCTCGCTGGCATCCTCGCCGTAGTCCGGCGGCAGCGTCGCATCGACCGGGCTCGCGTTGCTCGGGTAGTACCCGGCGTCTTCGCTCTCCTGCACCGTGTCGTCGCCCACGCACCCCGCCATCGACGCGAGTGAGCACACGACCGCCAGCGTCACGAACGTGGTTCGCATGGCGCGTCCTAGACCCGGAGCAGATCGGGCTTCTGCGCGAGGATCCGATCGAGCCACGCGCTCGACAGCTTCTCCTGCATCGAGTTCGCTCGCAGGCGCTGCCGCAGGTGGGCGAAGTCGACCCGGTCGAGCTCCTGGTCCTGGTTGAAGCACGAGAAGACGACGTACTCCTCGCCCGTCACCGGATCGCGCTGCTTCTGGAGGCACTGCGCGCAGACCTCCTTCAGCATGCACTGCATCGGAGAGTTGATGCTCCCGATGGCGAGGTGGCGCGGGTCGAGCAACGGCTGGAGCACGGTCTGCCGCGCCTGCTGGACGGCGTGCATCATGCGATCGCTGCCGATGGCGAGGATGCGGTTCACTTCGCGGAACGGAACGAGCGGCGTCCCGAGCTTCCCGTGCCCGTAGGAGATCATCGCCTGCACGATGTTCCCGCGGAAGTGCGCGTCCTGCGGGCGACGGGGGGTGACCTCGGCGCCTTCGTCGGTGCACCAGATGACCTGGTCGGTGAAGGCCTCGATGTCGCCCTGCTTGAACATGTCCTCGCCGCGCTTGTAGCCGGCGAAGTACAGGACCCGCGCGCCGAGCGCCTTGAACGCGCGCGCGATCGAGAAGAGAACGGCGTTACCGAGGCCGCCGCCGCAGAGCATGACCGTCTCGTCGCCGGCGATCTCGGTCGGCGTGCCGGTCGGTCCCATCAGCACGATCGGCTCGCCCGGCTTGAGCGCGGCGACCAGACGCGAGCTGCCGCCCATCTCGAGGACGATGATGCCGAGGAGCCCCTTGTCCGGATCGGTCCACGCGCCCGTGAGCGCGAGCCCCTCCATCGCGAGGCGCGTCCCCTCGACGATCGGCGCGTTCGATTCGTAGTTCTGCAGCCGGTAGAACTGCCCCGGCTGGAACTTGCGCGCGGCGAGCGGAGCGTGGACGACGACCTCGACGATCGTCTTCGTGAGGCGGTTCACCTCGACCACACGCGCCAGGAGCTGATCGTCGAGCTTCGCGAAGAGGGCACTGGCCGCGGCCTCGCGCGCAGGCTGCTCCTCGGGCTTCAGCGACGCGACCTCGGGGAACAGCTCGACCACGTACGGGTAGCCGTCCTTCGCGCTCGCCATCGCGCGAACGACGCTGCCGGCATAGAACGGGTGGTTGTCGCCGTAGAACGAGACCGCGTGCTTCCCCTTCGCGTAGCTCGTGAAGAAGCCCTCGGCGGCGTTCGTGACCGGCGTGACCGTCACCTCGCCGTTCGGCCCGACGATCGCCTTGTGCGCCTGGAAGTACTGCCCCTTGGCGTCGAGGGCGAAGGTCCCCTCGTGCTCGCGCTCGTACGTGACGTTCGGGCTCGTACCGGCGGCGACGCACACGGTCCGCGCCGGAATCACGACCTCGCTCCCGTCCTTGCGAACGAACTTCACCGCGGTCACGTGGCCACGGTCGTGGATCACGGCCTCGGTCGGCGCGAGGTTCTCGACGTACCTCACGCCTTCTTCGAGGCTCTTCTCCACCTCTTCGTGGTTCAGGCGGTAGGCGGGCGAGTCGGCGAGCGACTTGCGATACACGAGCGTGACGCCGCCCCACTTGGCCAGCAGGGCCTGGACGCGCGCCTCGCGCCCCTCCTTGGCGGCGAGCGCTCGCTCCGCTTCCAGCTCGCGCGCGTGGGCGAGCTGCCCCGACAGGAGCTCCCACTCTTCGTCGTCGAACATCGCGCGCACCTTCGCGTCGCCCATCTCCGTGGCGAACGTGTCGAAGCGGGCCTTCACCTTCTCGATCTGCACGACGTAGTACGCGAGCAGCTCGGTCGCCGTGTCGATCGCGGTGAGGCCGCCGCCGATGACGACCGCCGGGAGGAGCACGGTCAGGTTCGCGATCGAGCTCTTCTTGTAGGCACCTGTCAGCTGCAGAGCCATCAGGAAGTCGCTCGCCTTGCGGATGCCGCGCGACAGGTTGTTCTTGATGTCGATGATCGTCGGCTTGCCTGCGCCGGCGGCGATGGCCACGTGGTCGATGCCGAGCGCCCAGGCGTCGTCGAGCGTGATCGTGCCGCCGAAACGGATGCCGCCATAGACCCGCAGGTGCTTGTGCCGCGAGAGGCCCAGGTACACGAGCGTCAGGAAGTTCTTGTCCCAGCGAACGGTGATTCCGTATTCGCTCACGCCGCCGAAGCCGAGCATGATGCGCTCGTCGAGCTCGCCGTACAGCTCGTTGAAGTCGCGCACGGGGGCCGGCGCGCGGCCGTCCTTGCCGGTGAGGCGCGGATCGAGCGGCTCGATCTTGAGCCCGTCCACCGCGACGACGCCGAACCCTTCGCACGCCAGGTGGTGCGCGAGCGTGTAGCCGGCCGGCCCCATGCCGACGACCATCACGTTCTTGCCGTTGTACGGGCGCGCGTACGGCCGGTGCACGTTCAGCGGGTTCCACCGCGTGAGCAGGCCGTAGATCTCGATGCCCCACGGGAGCGACAGCGTCTCGGTGAGCACGCGCGTCTCGATCTGCGGGATGTTGACCGGCTCCTGCTTCTGGAACACGCACGCCTTCATGCAGTCGTTGCAGATGCGGTGTCCGGTGCCGGGGCACATCGGGTTGTCGATGCACACGAGCGCGAGCGCGCCGAGGGCGTCGCCGTCGCGCCGCATGACGTGCATCTCGCTGATCTTCTCCTCGAGCGGGCACCCCTGCAGCGCGACACCGAGCGGGTTCTTCTTGTACGTGCCGGGCGCCTTCGGGTCGCGCATTCCCTTGGAGCACGAGTCCTTGTCGCGCTCGTGGCAGTAGAGGCAGTAGTCGATCTCCTGCTCGACGCCGCGCGGGTCCATGCGCCGGTCGGTGAGCGTGAACGAGCCGCGCTCGCGGCGTAGCTCCTCGGGGCCCACGAACAGCTCCGGAAACGCCGGCTCCGGGCGGCGCAGGTGGACGAGGTGCGTCCAGTCGAGCGCGCGCGGCTGGTGCAGGGACGGCCAGTGGTGAGCAGGGTCGTCGTGATCGATGTGACGGGCGCCGAGCCACGCTTCGCAAGCGTCGAGGGCGTGGGCGATCGCCTGCGAGCGCTCTTCGTCGGTGGCGTGCGGCTTCGCGAGGGCGACGCACACCGCATCGGCACGCGCGCGAAGGGCGTCGGTCCAGTGCGCGCCACCGGCCTTGGCGGCCTTCCGTGCGACCTCGTCGACTTCGAGCAGCGCGAGGACCCCACGCGCGACGCGCAGCTCTTCGTCCCCTGCCCCGGCCTCTCCCGTCGCGGCCAGGGCGGCCTCGGCCACGCGCGCCGCGTCGCCATAGTCCCCGTCGCGCCAGGCCTTCCCCGCGTCGCCGCGGAGCACGCGCTTCTTCGCGAAGTCGCGCTTGAACCGCCACAGCGGCGAGCGATCGATCACCTGCTCCCGCAAGGTCTCCGCCTCGCGCTGCACGCCGAACAGGCGCACGACGAACGCGCTCACGTGCGGAGCGGCCGCGAGGAGAGCCTCGCTCTTCGCCTCCGCCGTCATCCCCTCCCCTTTGCAGGCGCGGTAGGCGTCGAACCGGGCGTGGGCCTCGGGGGCCGTGCGGGCGAACCAGCGCTCGAACTCGCCGTGGAGGTCGGCCAGGCGGGCGGGCTCGAACAGGTCGCCGAACGTGAATCCGGGGATGCCGAGCGTGCGATCGGGGTCGGAGGAGACGCCGGGGGCGGCAGAGAGCGGTCGCGCGGGCGGACTCGAGGGGTTCATCGGAGGAGTCATTTACTCATCAGGTAGGTCCGGGGCTAGGCCTCTCCTAAATCAGGGAGCGTGATGCTCGATAAAGGCTCACGCCGTTCTGCGCGACCCTCACCCCCGCCAGCTTCACGAGCGGGGCACGCGCGCCCCCTCTCCCACGAGGGGAGAGGGGGAGAAAACGCGGCGATCGACCCCCTCTCCCCTCGTGGGAGAGGGGGCACGTGAGCGTCGTGGGAAACTCTTGGGGGTGAGGGTCGCGGGGGAAGTGTTCGAGAATCGCGATCGCTGATTTAGGTGCGAAGCGCCGGACGCACTGCGAACTCATGCGAAGGCGAGGGCCAGCTGCTCCGTGTGCGTATGCGGACGCCCGCTCTTCTGCACCTCGATGCGTCGGGAGACGCCGTGATCGACGACGTGAACGGCGAGCCCCGCGCAGCGCGCCGCGACGACCTCGAGGGCGCGCGCAGGCGTGTTGTTCGCGCGCGACAGGTGCCCTAGGTACAGCGCGCCGAGGCGCGTCCCCACCAGCCGGGCGGCGAGATCGGCGGTCTGCTCGTTCGCCAGGTGGCCGAAGCCACCGCGGATGCGCTGCTTCAGGTGCGGCGGGTACGGCCCGTCGGCGAGCATCGTGGGGCAGTAGTTCGCTTCGAGCAGGGCGGCGTCGCACGCGCCGAGGAACGGGGCGAGCGGCGCCGGGACGTGCCCGAGATCGGTCGCCACGCCGAAGCGGACGCCGTCGCTCGACGTGAAGGAGAGCGCGACCTGGGGCGCGTCGTGCGGCACGGCCATCGCGCGGACCTCGAAGCCGCCTGCGACGAACGGCGCGCGCGTGTCGTACGTGCGCGACTCCCAGCGCGAGCGGACGCGGCGCGCGGAGATGCCGGCGTGGAAGAAGAGGGGCGCGCGGAGGGCGCGGGCGAGCGGCTCGATGTGGGCGAAGTGGTCGCCGTGGTGGTGCGTGACGACGATGGCGTCGACGCGCCGGGGGAAGAGATCGGCGCCGAGATCGCGCAGGCGGGTCGTGAGGACGCGCGGGCCGAGGCCGGCGTCGACGATGACGCGAGCGCCGTCGTTGGCCTCGAGGAGCATGGCGTTGCCCGACGAGCCGCTGCTGAGGACGAACACGCGCACGGGCGCTAGACGCTAGTAGCGCGGTGCCGAGCGCACAACCGGCCGCGCGTTACTGGAGCAGAATCGGCGCGAACCTGTTCGGGAACGCGACCACGTGAAGGCCGCGACCGTCATACGTCGGGTTCACGTCGACGCCACCGTCCGGGTTCGCGAGCTGAGGCGCGTCGATGCTCCCGACGAACACGAGCGTGTACCCGTTGCCCGCTGCGAAGCCGGAGGGCGACCCGCCGTCCGCCGTCGAAAGCTGCCAGGCCGACAGCGCCTCGATGCCCCCGAGCGAGAGTCCGAGGAGATCGCCGAGCACGGCCGTCTGCACGCCTCCAATCGTCTGAAACGAGACTGGCCACGGGAGGGGCTCTTCGCCACCGTCGGCCAGCGAGCCCGGTGCTGTGAGCACGCCGAATCCCGACGTGGTCGGGTCCGCGGTCACCGTGGTGTACGGAGTGATCTGCGTTCCGCTGGTCTGCACGGGGGACGCGGCGAGCGCGATGAGGTCTCCGCTCGCCGTGATCTGCGGGAGGAGCCCCGCGCTCGCGGCCTTGTGGACGATCCCCGTGGGAGTGCCGCCCGCGACGATCGGAACCGGCGTCCCCTGGATGGCCGTCGAGCGA
>Ga0302202_10006623_pt1 | contig 11490 bp, 9 predicted proteins | sample II_Bog_N3_3_FD_194579 | JGI IMG/M metagenome (GOLD analysis project Ga0302202, IMG submission 194579) | Peat permafrost microbial communities from Stordalen Mire near Abisko, Sweden - II_Bog_N3_3 | ecosystem: Environmental > Terrestrial > Soil > Wetlands > Peat | place: Sweden: Abisko, Stordalen... | reverse complement strand
GCGAACCAGCTCTTCTATCGCCCGGTGAGTGCGGACGAGAACGCGAGCGAAGAGAAGGCGGCGGGGGTACTGCTGTTCAGCAACTGAGCGCCGATCTGATTTGGAGTGAAGAGCCCTCGGCTGAGAAGCCGGGGGCTTTTTGTTGGGAGGATTGTTCTAAAACCTAAGCGCTTCGGTTTACGATATACTTTCTCAATGCCAACCGTTCTGAGGATTGGCGGGCTGCGGGTCGTAATCTACCCGAACGATCACCGCCCGGCGCATGTGCACGTGATTGGGTAAGGACACGAAGCGGTTTTTGAGCTTAATCGTCCGCAGGGTGGCGTCACGCTTCGCGAGAATTACGGCTTCGCGCGGCGCGAAATTGCGAAGATCGAGCGCGCTCTTGTTCTGAACCTGAATATGCTTTTGGCCGCGTGGGAGGGGATTCATGGAGAAGCGTGATTTGTTCGAAATGGCGAGCCGGAAGGGACGGAAGCTCCAATCCGAGACACCTCGTGCGCTGGGTGCGCGATATGACCGCCGCATTGGGCGCATCGTCATCCAGCTTTCGACCGGTGTCGATATAGCCTTTTCTCCGCGCGATGCCGAAGGGCTGGAGAAGGCGACACCGGCGCAACTGGCGAAGGTCGAGATCTCGCCCTCGGGTTTCGGAATTCATTTCCCTCGAATCGACGCGGACCTTTACTTGCCTGGTTTGCTGATGGGTTTTCTCGGCTCGCGTAATTGGATGGCCGCTCGCCTTGGTGCGCTCGGCGGCAGGTCAAGAAGCGCGGCCAAGCGCGCCGCGGCAAAGAAAAATGGGCGCCGTGGTGGGCGACCGAAGAAAAGCGTTGTCGCTGCGGCGGCTTGATGTATGACTGGCATTCTGCTCTGGAGTAACTGGAACGAAGAACCTTCCACGGGAAACGCCTCCGGATTTTCGGGGGCGTTCTTGCTTTTGGTTGAGCGCCGCCATTTTCAAAGGTCTTGCGTCCGATCGTTCGACGGCGAGCGGCAAGCGCCAAGCGAGATTGGTTCGCCGTGTGGCACAATGTAAGATGAGGGATTGTTGATGCTGGCGAATCGTTCTAAAGATGCGTGGATCCTGGTGGCAATTGCAGCCATCACGCTGGCGTCTTTGGCGCGTGCAGAGGCTGGCATTGAAAATGCGCGGGCGTATGCATCGCCGGTCATCAAGTTTCTTGCCGGAAGCTCTCTGACGGAATCGGCTGTATCGGCGTCGACGGACCGGACTGTTTCTTCGGTGCCGCGGTACATCTTTGGTACGGCTCTCGACTTGCTTCCGGTATGGTTTATCGGATTGGTGTCGCCAGTCGGCTTACGGTCTGTGCGCTCGCTTCGCACTCTCGGCCGCGCGGTTCCCGCGCCAAATCTAACCGTATTGTTCCAGCGCCCGCCTCCCGCTTTGCTCGCGTAGATCGCCCGATCTTCATCCGGCACGCAACAACGCTGGGTGTTCACCATGCGGCAAGTTCATCCTGTGGCTTTAGCACTCACCAGCTAACGCGATGAACGCAATTAAACTAAGAAGCAGGTAGTCAGCCGGTTTGAATTTGCTATCTTCCAGGGGCTAAAGCCCGGACTGATGTTGGTCGCTATACGGCACGACTGAAGTCGTGCCCTTTCGCGGCAGATTCAAACTGACCCACTACCAGGAAGCGGAGCAGCCTGTGTTTTTCGATAAGATTCTGACCAAGATTTTTGGCACGGCGAATGAGCGGCTGATCAAGAAGCTCACGCCAATCGTGATTACGATCAGCGCGATGGAGCCGGAGATCAAGAAGCTCTCGGATGAAGAGCTGAAGGCCAAGACCGCCGAGTTCAAGGCGCGGATTGCGGCGAAGCTCGAAGGCATCAAGGATGCCGATGCGATCAAGCAGGCGGAAAAGGACGCGCTCGATGAGATTCTGCCCGAGGCGTTTGCGGTGGTGCGCGAGGCGGGCTGGCGCGCGGTGCAGATGCGGCACTTCGACGTGCAGTTGATCGGCGGCATGGTGCTGCACCAGGGCAAGATTTCCGAAATGAAAACCGGCGAAGGTAAAACGCTGGTGGCGACCTTGGCGTGCTATCTGAACGCGCTCGCGGGGCACGGCGTGCACGTGGTGACAGTGAATGACTACCTGGCCAAACGCGACGCCGAGTGGATGGGCAAGATTTACGAGTTCCTGGGATTGAGCGTGGGCGTGATCGTGCACGATCTGTCGGACGATGAGCGCAGGGCCGCGTACGCCGCCGACATTACGTACGGAACCAATAATGAATTCGGCTTCGACTACCTGCGCGACAACATGAAGTTCGAGATCAAGGATTGCGTGCAGCGCGGGCACTACCATGCGATTGTGGACGAGGTGGACTCGATCCTGATCGACGAGGCGCGGACGCCGCTGATTATTTCGGGCCCGACGGACCAGACGACGGACAAATACGCGCGCGCGCGGCGCATTATGCCCGCGCTCGAACTGGGCGAAGAGATTGAGTGGACCGACACGAAGCGCCAGGCGGAGCTGGGCATTCAGCTCGGCGAGGGCCAGAAGCACCTGACCGGCGACTACATTGTGGACGAGAAGCAGCGGTCGATTGGCGTGACGGACGACGGCTGGATGACGATCGAGAAGGAGCTGGGCATCGGCAACATTGCCGACGCGGAGAACTGGGAACTGAAGCACTACGTGGAGACGGCCATCAAGGCGCACGCGCTTTACAGGCGCGACGTGGATTACGTGGTGAAGGACGGTGAGGTGATTATTGTAGACACCTTCACCGGCCGCCTGATGCCGGGACGGCGCTGGAGCGATGGGCTGCACCAGTCGATCGAGGCCAAGGAAGGCGTGACGATCCGCAAGGAAGACCAGACGCTCGCGACCATCACCTTCCAGAATTATTTTCGCCTGTATCAAAAGCTGAGCGGCATGACGGGCACGGCGGAAACGGAAGCGGCCGAGTTCGAAAAGATTTACAAACTCGAAATCGTGGTGATTCCGACCAATAAGCCGATGCGGCGGTTGGAGAATTCCGACGTGGTGTTCCGCACCGAGAAGGAAAAATACAAAGCGGTGGCGGACAACATTGCCGAGCTGCACGAGAAGGGGCAGCCGGCGCTGGTGGGCACGACGTCAATTGAGAAGAGTGAGCGGCTGTCGGCGATTTTGCAGAAGAAGGGCGTGAAGCACGTGGTGCTGAACGCGAAGTTCCACGAGCGCGAGGCGGAGATTGTGGCGCAGGCCGGGCGGCTGGGGATGGTGACCATCTCGACGAATATGGCCGGCCGCGGCACCGATATTCTGCTGGGCGGCAACCCGGATTTTATGACGCGCAAGGAGTTGGTGGACAAGAAAAAGGCGCGCGCTATTAGCGTGGCCGAGGGCGCGATCAATCCGATGGCGCCGGCAGGGTTCCAGCGGTTTTATTACCAGGGGCAGGAGTTCGAAATCTCTCACGCGGAATGGGTGGAGACGAATGAAGTGCACGCGGCGGCCGCGCAAAAGGATCACGAGGCGGTGATTGCGGCGGGCGGATTGTTCATCCTGGGCACGGAACGGCACGAGTCGCGGCGCATCGATAATCAGCTCAGAGGGCGCGCGGGCCGCCAGGGCGATCCCGGAGAATCGCGCTTCTTTCTTTCGCTCGAAGACGACCTGATGCGCATTTTCGCCAAGCAGTGGGTGAGCACGCTGCTGGAGCGGCTGGGCATGGAAGAGGGCGTGCCTATTGAGTCGCGCATGATTTCCAAGCGGATTGAGGGCGCGCAGAAGGCTGTTGAGGCGCAGAATTTTGAAGCGCGCAAACATCTTCTCGAATACGACGACGTGATGAACAAGCAGCGCGAGGCGGTGTACGGCCTGCGCCGGAAACTGCTGGAGGGCGTGGAACAGCGCGAGCTGATTCTGGAAGATTATGTGGGTGGGATTTTGTCGAGCCTGCTCGACGAGTTCTGCAACGAGCGCACGCGGCCCGATCAGTGGGACTTCAAGGGGTTGGGCGAAAAGCTGGTCGATCATTTTGGATTCAGTTTGGCGGGGTCGGGCATCAAGTACGAAGAGCTGAGCCGGCACGAGCTGGGCGATGAGATTTTTGCCAAGCTGACGGAGAGCTACGAGGCGAAGGAAAAGATTCTTGGCGCGGGCACGATGCGCTACCACGAGCGCATGGTGATGCTGAGCGTGATCGACGGGCTGTGGAAGGATCACTTGCTCTCGATGGACCACCTGAAAGAGGGCATCAATCTGCGCGGGTATGCGCAGAAGGATCCGCTGGTGGAGTACAAGCGCGAGTCGTTTGAGTTGTTCGAAGCCATGATGCTGAAGTTCCAGGAAGACACGGCGCGGTTCCTGTTCCGGATGCAGATTCTGGGGCCCGATGGACAGCCGGTGACGCAGGCGGTGCAGCCTCGCGGGCCGGTGCCGAGCGCTCCGCCGGTGGCGAGTGCGGCGCGGCCTTTGGCAGCGGACGACGGGGCTCCGCGCGAGATTGCGATTCCCGCGCGCGCGCCTTCAACGACCATCGATCAGATTGAGAAGGAGTTCGCGCGCAAGAAGGAGCGGGAGCTGGCCGCGGCCAGCCGGCAGGGCGGCGGCGATTCTAGCTTGCCCACGCAGCGGCGCACGGGTGAAAAGGTGGGACGCAACGATCCCTGCCCCTGCGGCAGCGGGAAGAAGTATAAGAAGTGCCATGGGGCGGCGGGGTAGCGAAGGCAGGGAGCGAGGGAGCAAGGGAGCAAGGGAGCGAGTCGGCGGGCGATCACGGGCGCCTGCATTTCCCGGGCCCGAGAGAAAGGGCACCATCATCCGCGCCGGAGGCGTGCGGGAGTGTTTACCGATGGGTAATTGACGGTTTGACGGTTACTCAGGCTCCAGCCGACCCTGCAATCATGATTTTCTGGAGAACCCGCCGGTTGCAGACGTAGACTGCTTCTGTAATGAAACACACACCTGTCACGCCGCTTTTCGCAATTGTGTTTGTCTCGTGCTTTACGCTTCGGCTCCCCGCTCAAGACGCAGTGACCAGCGGGCCTCAATTACACACCAGGCATGGGCCGTCCTCTCAAGCTCCTAACGAGCAGCTGCTTCCGCCGAGCAGCGTAGCCCCGTTTGTGGTTCCAAACCCCAAGAAGTTCCCGCAGAAGTATGCGGCGGTTTATATGCCCGTGTCCCTAGCTGAGGGGCGGGTTCGGACTCCTGAGTTCACTGTTGCGAAGTCGCAATGGTATGCAATTGTGCTTCAGTTTGAGCAGCCCCTACCGCCTCTTCGAATGCGGTGTATGACTGGAGCCACATCGGGACCGCTCGATGCGAAGGATTGCGGAAAGAACGAGCGCGTCCTGCGGGCCGACTGGACGGTGTGGGAGGATGAGCGCATTGTGTACTGGGGCTCCATCCCCGATGAAGATGGCGGCGCATGGGGCGCTAACATTTTCGTCCAGGTCGGGAATTTTGGCGTTGTATCCGGCAAGAGGTACGTCGTGCAGGTGCACTTTACACAGGATGGGACGGCGTTGAACGTTGCCAATCCCCATCTGATCGTCATCCCGCACGGGGATATGTATTGAGGCCGTTCGGGAGTATTGTCGCCTATCCGGAAGTAATGCCGGTTTTGCATATCGAAGAGCAACCGCAGGTCCTTCGACTGCGTTTTGCGCATTGCATGCGACAAACTTTGCTCAGGATGACAATTTCATTGGGACGACAACTTCATTGCAGTGCGAAACTCTGACGCGCTTTATTTCAGAGCGAAATTCTTACGCGCTTCCTTGTTTCCTTGTTCTCTCGGTCCCTGGTTTTCTTGGTCCCTGTATTACCGCAGGAAGCTGAAGAAGCCGCGTTTTTCGTTTCTTTCGCCGGTGAGGCCGGCGGCGCTCTTTGCCATGTCGCGAATGGCGCGGGCGATGGCGGAGTCGACGAGGACCATGGGCGAGGCAGTCTCGCGGGTGCGGCGGGCGGCGGCGTAGTCGTCGGGGATCTTCCACTGCGCGGGCCGGGTGAGCGCCTCGTTAATTTTCCTGTCGTCGAAGAGCAGATCGCTGGGCTTGTAGCGGTTGAGCACGATCTGCAGGGTGTGGTCGCGCGTGAAGAAGAATTTCGACACCATGCGGTTGGCATTGAGCATCTCTGAGATGCCCACCTGCGTGATGAGGTAGACGATGGCCGCCTTGTCAAAGAGCGAAGTGTTGAGCAGGTCGATGCGCGAGCCCACGTCGGCCACGATGAAGTCGTAGGCTCCGCGCGCCACGGTGACCAGCTTGTCAATGGAATCGAGAGGCATGGGGTCATCGCTGAACTCAGAAGGAGATGCGAGGACCGATAATCCTGTGCTGTGCTTGACCACGAGCTTGGCGAGCAGCCCGGCGTCGAGGCGGTCAGTAAGCTTGAGCGCGCTGGCCACGGAATATTCGGATTTGATGCCGAGGTTGATGGCCACGTCGCCCAGAGGCAGGCCGAAGTCGATGAGCAGGGTGTTGCCTTCGGATTCCTGGGCCAGCGCGAGGGCAAAGTTGGCTGCCAGAGTGGTGACGCCGCAGCCGCCCTTTGTGCCCAGAAAGACGAACAACCGGCTTTCGGACTTGGACTTTGGGGCGGTCGCGGCATAATGGTCCGCGGCGCGCTGCATGGCGGCGGCAATCTCAGCGGGATCGACGGGCGTGGTGAAGAACTCGCGGGCGCCGGCGCGCATGAGATGGACGGCCAGCTTGGTGTCCGATTTGGACGAGTAGGCCATCACGTAGGAGTCGGGATTGGCGGTTAGACTTTCTGCCAGCTCGAAGGCCAGATCGCGGTCGCAGTCGACGTTGAACAGAACTACGTTGTAGGTTTGGGGCAGCAACTTCGCCAGCTCCTCGACCGTGCCGGGGAACGAGGAAATCTCAGTGACCTGAAGGCTTTTATTCCCGGCGAGGGCCTCGGCGGCAGCCTTGCGGCGCTGCGCATCGGAGTCCAGAATCGCTACGGTCAGGAATGGGCCTTCGAAGGCATCTGAACCATTGCTTGCACTGGGCATAGTCTTTAAAAATACCCCAAAGGACCATGATATTCCATTGGAATCCTGAATGGCAGGGAGCAAGTGACCAAGGGAACGAGGGAGCAGGGACCAAGGGAGCGAGGGACCAAGGGAGCGAGGGAGCAAGGGAGCGAGCAGGTTAGCGGGCGGACGGTGGCTGCGGGATGGCGGCGAAGGTGAGGTCGTTGGCGGAGCTTGAATGCTGGTCGCGCCAGACCTCGAAGAGGCGCCCGTAGCTGAGGGTCACGTACTGGGCGGGATCGACGCCGAGGCGGGCAGCGGCGCGGTCGATCCAGGCCGAGGGGCCCTCGAGCTCGGCGTAATCGCCGATGGGTGTCTCGTCGACGACGCAGTGGCCCTCACCGTCGGTCCACTCCGTACGCCACTTCTCATAGCGGAAGGCTGCGACCAGGCCGAGCGAGAGAAAGACCTCGGCGAGCGCGTCACCGTCGGTGACGCCGGTCTCGGTTTCGATGCGGTGCTTGTGGTGGGCGTCGCTGGAATCAGAGCTGGACGGAGGCAGGCGCTTGAGGGTGAGCGTCCAGCGACCGGCGTAGTTGCGGATGCGGAGAATCTCGGTGCGGGCGCGCATCTGCCGGTCTGGCGTGTCGTAGAGGACGTTGCTCTCAAAGCTGCGCGGAGTTTGAAGGCGGAATCCTATCGAGGGGAGTTGCTGGGCCAGTGCGTCGAGGTTGATGACGCGGAATTTGATTTCGGTTTCAATTGGCATGAAGCAGTCCGGGTTACAGCGAGTATATCGGGCGATGGCGCGAGGGGTGCGCCATTTCCCCAGGCTGAGGCCATGGGCTAGCATCTTTTGCCATCTGCGCGGGCTGATGGCACACGGGGCGCGCAGCGGCGACAATAAAAGAGTGAAGACTCTGCACTTGATCGTGGATGCGGCGCAATTGGAGACGGCCACCGCTCAGGAAGCGCTCGACCGGGCGGCCGGAATTTTGCGCGCGGGAGGGTTGGTGGCGCTGCCGACAGAGACCGTTTACGGGTTGGGAGCGAACGCGCTCGACCGCACCGCCGTGGAGCGCATCTTTGCTGCCAAGTCGCGGCCGGCGTGGGATCCGATTATTGTGCACATTGCTTCAGTGGCGATGCTCGAAGGGTTGGTGGAAGAGGTGCCTGCGGCGGCGCGGCGGCTGATGGAGCATTTCTGGCCGGGGCCACTCACACTTTTGTTGCCGCGTGCAGCGGCGGTGCCGGACGTGGTGACCGCGGGCCGGCGGCTGGTGGGGGTGCGCATGCCGGCACATCCAGTCGCGCTCGGGTTGATTCGCCGCGCCGGCGTTCCCGTGGCTGCGCCCAGCGCCAACCGCTTCGGGCACATCAGCCCCACGACGGCGCAGCATGTGCTGGACGATCTCGACGGGCGCATTGACGCGGTGGTTGATGCGGGGCCTTCGGCGCGCGGCGTGGAGTCCACGGTTCTCGATCCCGCGACGACGCCGATGACGATCTACCGGCCGGGCGCGGTGACGGCAGAGCAGATTCGCGAGGTGGCCGGGGCGGTGGAGATGTACCGGAGCGGCGAAGCGCTGCGTGAGACGCCCGCGGAAGCGCTGCCCTCGCCGGGGGTGGGGATACGTCACTACGCGCCGCGGGCGCGGCTGGTGCTGGTGGAAGCGGCGCTTGCGGAATTGGGAACGCGGCTCGCGGAGATGGTGCGCGGAATGCACGGGGAGCGGGTGGGCGTGATGCTGCCGGGCGATGTGGATGTTCCGGGAGGGCTTGCGGAATGCCGCATGGTTGCGTGGGGCGCGTGGTCGAGACCTGACGAGATGGCACGCGATCTTTATGCGGGACTGCGAACGCTTGATCAGGAAAGGTGCACGGTAATTCTTTGCCCGTTGCCGGCGGCGGAGGGAATTGGCGCGGCGATTCGGGATCGGTTGAAGAAGGCGGGGAGGAAAGTGTGAGTGTGAGTGTGGGTGTGAACTGGCCACTAACTACCACACTCGCACTCGCACTCACACTGTCTTTATCCGTTGTCGCCGAGCTTGTACATGTACTTGATGGCGGACTTGTAGATGAGGGATTTGGAGCGGCCGCGGACCTTGATGGAGTTGCGGTCGTACCAGTCGATGCAACCGTCGATGCGCTCGCCGTCTTCGAGCACGATGACCATGGGCGTCTGCGACTGGATCTGTTTCTGAAGGTAGAAGAGCTCGGCGTGGCGGTTGGAGGCGTCGATCTCAAGCGTATGCGCGGGAAAACGAAAGGGAGGCGGCACGGAGAAGTTCTTGCGCGTGCGCGCGGGCAGGCGGCCGGCCGCGAAGCCCCGGGATGGCGGCAAAACCGGGTGGATACTCATGGGGAACGACCCTCCCTTGAAAAAAGCTACAACTGCAAAGCCGGGCCCAGTGCGCTTCAGGATGTTCCGGCAGAACTCGTGGGGTCCACACATTCATGCGGCTCCAGTTCAAAAGCCGCAACTGCGCAGAAGCATCTTTTGCCCACCTGGGTGAAGCAGACGAGAGTCCCGCGTGGGCGGAGATCGCGTCCCGCCTGACTTGTCTTCGTGGGAGTGCTCTTAGCTAAGAAGATGCCTGGTGCCGATAGGGGGTTGCACCTTTATTCTGCGGGTATTGTGGTGGCGCGTCAAGGGGGACTCTTTTCCAATACAAGATGAGCCTGAAGGAGGGAGTTGATTCCAATACAAGATGAGCCTGAAGGGTTAGTCATGCTGGGGAGTGAACGTCAGCGTGCATCAGGCAGAGAATTTGCATTTGGAAGGGATTCGCCGGTTCGTCGCGGCCAGCGAGGAAATCCGGTTTGAGGGGGCAAATCGCGGCCAGGTTTATGGCTGGGTAGAGCGCGTTCTGGTCGAGCATGAGTACGCGCAGCAGGGCAAGGCGGCGCGCGGCCTGTTGCGGCGCTACATCGAGAAGATGACCGGGCGGAGCCGGGCGCAGGTCACGCGGCTGATCGCCCGCTTCGCGGCCGGCGGCCGGGTGCAGCCGACTGTCTATCGGCGGCGGCGTTTTCCCCAGCGCTTCACGCGGGCCGACATCGAGTTGCTGGCCTCGGTCGACGAGGCGCATGAGACCCTGAGCGGCCCGGCCACACGGCGCATTCTCGAGCGCGAGGTCGAGTTCTACGGCCGCCAGCAGTACGCACGGCTGGCGACCATCTCCGTAGCCCATCTGTACAACCTGCGCCGCAGCCAGCGCTACCGCGAGCGGCGCTTGAACTACACCAAAACGCGACCCACGGCGGTGGCCATCGGCGAGCGGCGCAAGCCCGCACCCCGCGGGCAGCCTGGCTATCTGCGTCTCGATACGGTGCATCAGGGCGACACGCCAGAAGCCAAGGGTGTCTATTACATCAACGCCGTCGATGAGGTCACGCAGTGGCAGATCGCCGGAGCCACGCCCCGTATCAGCGAGCTGTATCTGGTGCCACTGCTGAAGAGCATGCTGCGCCAGTTTCCGTTCCGCATCCTCGGCTTCCACACCGACAACGGAAGCGAGTTCATCAACCGCACCGTCGCCGAACTGCTCAACAAACTGCTCATCGAGCAGACCAAAAGCCGTCCCCGGCAGAGCGGCGACAACGGCCTGATCGAGACCAAGAACGGCGCCATCATCCGCAAGCACATGGGATATGGATACATCGATGCCGGCCACGCCGACGCCATCAACAGCTTCTATCGGGAGTTTCTCAATCCCTACCTGAACTACCATCGCCCCTGCGCCCAGCCCGATGTTGAGATCGATCGGAGAGGCCGCAAACGGGTTCGCTACAGGCGCTACCAGACGCCGCTGGAAACACTGCTGGGGCTCGACAAGCCGGCTCAGTACCTGCGACAGAGACTCAGCATCAACACCCTCAAGCGCATCGGGGCCGCACGGAGCGATACCGATGCCGCGCATCGCATGCAACAGGCCAAGGCAGCGCTTTTTGACCAACTCCGGCTCAGTGCATGAACCGGAGTCTTCGCTCCGCCATCGGCCCGCGCGCGTGTCGGATAGGACCCTTGCCGATTCGCGCGAGGGGAAGGTGGGCGCGCTCGATCGGCAACCCATCCGACACGCGCGCTAATATGACTTGAATCGCAAAAACTAAAGGAAACCAGGCTTCGCTAACCCTTCGTCTCCTTCAGGCTCATCCTTCGATTGGAAAAGACTTCGGCGCAAGGCGCACGGCGGGGCCGCGGAATGCGTCTAAAGTTCGGAGGGCAAAAGCCGTTGCGCGGGGAGGCTGCCGGTTTGACCCGGTTTCGGCGGCCCGGTATACTCGAATCTGCGTCAAGCGGGAGTAGCTCAGTGGTAGAGCATCGCCTTGCCAAGGCGAGGGTCGCGAGTTCAAGTCTCGTCTCCCGCTCCATTCCGCAGCACCCAGCAATCGAAGGGGTACACGGCGGAATGGGACGAAATTGGCCATAGGCCTGGCCCAAGGCGCGGTACCCAAGTGGTAAGGGAGAGGTCTGCAAAACCTTTATGCGCCGGTTCGATCCCGGCCCGCGCCTCCAACTCCTCTTCAATA
>Ga0302202_10006618_pt1 | contig 11499 bp, 4 predicted proteins | sample II_Bog_N3_3_FD_194579 | JGI IMG/M metagenome (GOLD analysis project Ga0302202, IMG submission 194579) | Peat permafrost microbial communities from Stordalen Mire near Abisko, Sweden - II_Bog_N3_3 | ecosystem: Environmental > Terrestrial > Soil > Wetlands > Peat | place: Sweden: Abisko, Stordalen... | reverse complement strand
GGCCAATCTGCCCCAGAATGAGCCCCTTCGGCTCGCTCGCTGGGCCGAACTGAATATCTATGCCGCCCTCCGCAAAGCTGGCCAGGGCCGCCCATCCTACATCCTTCATGACGGCCCTCCCTACGCGAACGGCCCCCTTCATCTAGGCCACGCCCTCAACAAAGGCCTCAAGGACTTCGTCGTCAAGTCGAAAACCATGGCGGGATTCGATTCTCCCTATGTTCCCGGCTTCGACTGTCACGGCCTGCCCATCGAAATCAAGGTCGACGAGCAACTCGGCCGTAAGAAGTTAGAGATGCCCGCGCCCGCCGTCCTGGATGCCTGCCGCGCCTACGCGCAAAAGTACATTGACCTCCAAACCTCCCAATTCCTGCGCCTTGGCTGCTTCGGTCGCTGGGACAAGCCCTACAAAACCATGGCCCGCGACTACGAAGCCCGTACCCTCGAAGCCTTCTACGGCTTCCTCGAGAAGGGTTTCGTCTACCGCGGCCTCAAGCCAGTCTACTGGTGCATCCATGACCGCACCGCCCTCGCCGAAGCTGAAGTCGAGTACGAGATGCACACCAGCCCCTCGGTCTACGTCCGCTATAAGTTGACGAGCGATCCGGCCGAATTGTCGCCCGCGCTCGCCGGACGCGACGTATACACCATCATCTGGACCACCACCCCCTGGACCCTCCCCGCGTCCATGGCGGTAGCCTTCCACCCCGACTTCGACTACGTCGCCCTTCAATCCAATAAAGAACTGGGTGCCCCCGGTGCGGGGTCCCCGCGGACAGGTCTTCGTTCGGGGGGTGGCGATCCCTCGCACTTGGGGACCGGGGATGCGAATTCGACAACTCCCGTCTACATAGTCGCCGCCGAACTGGCCGCCAGTGTCACCGAAGCCTGCAACCTCGGCCCCACCACCGAACTCGCCCGCTTCAAAGGCGCCATCCTCGAGCGCACCACCTACCAGCACCCCTTCCTCGACCGCAGCATCCTCGGCGTTCTGGCAAATTACGTCACCGCCGACCAGGGCACCGGCGCAGTCCACACCGCTCCCTCCCATGGTGCAGACGACTTCTACACCGGCCAGCGCTACGCCCTCGACCAGACCACCCGCGTCGACGCCTCCGGTCACATCCATGTCGACCCCGCCGCCTGGCATCACGAAGCCCCACCCGCCTTCGACGGCAAAAAAGTCTGGGCCGCCAATCCCATCATCATCGCCATGCTCGAGGAGTCCGGCGCACTCCTCGCCAGCGCCGACTTGCACCACTCCTACCCCCATTGCTGGCGCTGCCACAAACCCGTCATCTACCGCGCCACCGAACAGTGGTTCATCGGCCTTGAGACCCCCGTCGAGCGCGAAGACGCCACCAAAACCACCTTCCGCCAACTGGCCATCGAAGAAATTGACAAGGTCATCTGGGACCCGGCCTGGGGTAAAGAGCGCATCACCAACATGATCGCCACACGCCCCGACTGGTGCATCAGCCGCCAACGCATCTGGGGTGTGCCCATCGCCGTCTTCCTCTGCCTCGAGTGCAGCAAACCCATCCTCGACCCCGCGCTCAATCGCAAGATTGTGGAGTTATTCGACCGCGAAGGCGCCGAAGCCTGGCACACCACCCCCATCGAAGATCTGCTGCCCGCCGGAACCGTTTGCGCTCACTGCGGCGGCAAGAAACTGCCCGACGAATCCGACGGGGAGAAAATGCTCCGCAAACTGGAATCAGCGCCTAGCAGCGGCTTCCGCAAGGAATACGACATCCTCGACGTCTGGTTCGACTCCGGCACAAGCTGGTTCGCCGTAGCCGAGTCCGACCCCGACCTCAAGGACGCCTACACCGCTTTCCAGAACGGCGAGAAACTCAACGGCGAAAGCGTCCCGGTTCTATATTTGGAAGGCGGCGACCAGCACCGCGGCTGGTTCCACTCTTCCCTGCTCACCTCGGTCGCCTTGCGCGGCCGTGCACCCTACTCCCACGTCAGCACCGCCGGTTGGACCCTCGACGAACAAGGCCGCGCCATGTCCAAATCCCTCGGCAACGGCGTCGATCCCGTCGACATCGCCAACCGCCTCGGCGGAGAAATCGTCCGCCTCTGGGTAGCATCCATCGACTTCCGCGAAGATATGGCCGCCAGCGAAAACCTCATGCAGCGCTGCGCAGACATCTACCGCAAGCTCCGCAACACCTTCAAAATCCTCCTCGGCAATCTCCACGGATTCGATCCGGTGATGGATCGCGTCTTCGAGGCCGATCTTCTCCCCCTCGACCGCTACATGCTCGCCCGCACCCGCGAACTCACTGAGAAGGTCCGCGCCTGGTACGAAGCCTTCGAGTTCCATCGTGTCTACCATGCGTTCAACGACTTCGCGGTCATCGATCTGAGCAACTTCTACATCGACGTGCTCAAAGACCGCATGTACACCTTCGCGCCAACCAGCAAGGAGCGCCGCTCCGCCCAAACCGTCCTCTGGACCATCACGGAAACTCTCGCCCGCCTGGTCGCGCCAATCTTAAGCTTCACCGCCGACGAAGTCTGGGACTACCTCCCCAAACTAGACGGCCGCGAAGCCAGCGTCCACCTGGCCCAATTCCCCGCCCGAGTTGCAAATCGCCACATGGGGCGATGGGCTTACGTTCCTTCAAAAGCACGCAGACGGGCTCAAGGAGTTCTTTAACGTTTCAAAAGTAATCTGGGTTGAAGGCGACAAGTTCGAGGTCACAGCCCTCCCCGCCTCCGGCCACAAATGCGCCCGCTGCTGGAACTTCATGCCCGAAGTCTCCGACTACGGCATCTGGCAAAACGTCTGCACCCGCTGCCATGGCGCCCTAAAAGAAATGGGCATCGCCCCACCAGAGGCCGCCGTTGAGTAACACAGTCTCCCAAGTGCCTTATATCGGTCGTCCACCGGCTAAGCCGTCCCGCGAGCGACGAAACCGCAGCGCCGAAAGAAACGGTAGCGTCGAAAGAAACCGCAGCGCCGAAAGAAACGGTAGCGCCGAAAGAAACGGTAGCGCCGAAAGAAACGGTAGCGCCGATCTCCAGATCGGCTGTCGTGTGGGCGTCCTCGCCCGCACCCCTCAGCACCCGCCAAGATCGTCCCTTTTCAAGTGCTTTGTATCAGAGCACGACTTTACAACTCAGAGGAATACTCTTGCGGAGCCACGACAAGCGTCAGGGCACGACTTCAGTCGTGCCGATAAAGCCCCAACAACAAAGTGGGCTTTAGCCCCTGCCGTATTGAGCCGGCCTGTGCCTCATTCATCGCAGCCTCATCGCGATGAGTGGGATCGCAGTCACCTCCATCCGAATACAATTCAAAAGGCCGTCAACGCATGAAGTTCGCAATCCCCCGCCGCCTCCCCTGGCTCCTGCTCCTTTCGGCCGTCATCATCCTCGCCGACCGCCTCACCAAGCGCTGGGTCGAGTCCCACGTCCAACTGGGCGGCGCCATCCCCCTCATCCCCCGCATCCTCCGCATCACCCACTGGACCAACGAGGGCGCAGCCTTCTCCCTCTTCGCGGAATCAGGCACACCCCACCTCGTCCACTGGTTCCTCATTGGCTTCGGCGGCGTGGCCGCTCTCGTCGTACTGGTATTCCTCGTCCGCCTCGGCAACGCATTCACGCTCGCCACCGTCGCCCTCGCCCTCATCCTCGGCGGAGCCCTCGGCAACCTCCACGACCGCATCCTCTACGGCGCAGTCGTCGACTTCATCGAAGTCCACATCCTTACCTACCACTGGCCCGACTTCAACGTAGCCGACAGCGCCATCGTCACCGGCGCCTGCCTCCTCCTCCTCGACTCCCTGCTCCCAAAAAACGACACCGCACCTCCGACAAACCTGCCATCCTGAACAGCGTCCCGGCGGGACGGCACGAGAATAGTCACCCATGATCCTTCGGCTCACACCAGGCATGAAAATGGCGACCGCTCGGTAGCCCCGGCCTCCAGACCGGCTGTCGTGTGGGCGTCCCCGCCCGCATTCGCATCTCCCGTCACGACCCGGATTTTCGAAGGAGTCATCCATGATCCTTCGGCTCACAACCAGGCATGAAAATGGCGATCGCTCGGTAGCGCCGGCCTCCAGACCGGCTGTCGTGTGGGCGTCCTCGCCCGCATTCGCATCTCCCGTCACGACCTGGATTTTCGAAGGAGTCATCCATGATCCTTCGGCTCACAACCAGGCATGAAAATGGCGATCGCTCGGTAGCGCCGGCCTCCAGACCGGCTGTCGTGTGGGCGTCCTCGCCCGCATTCGCATCTCCCGTCACGACCTGCATTTTCGAAGGAGCCAGGGGAACCATGAGCGGAGCGAAGAGGCACACCTGGGAGGCTGTTTCAACAGAATCCTTCCGCCCCCTGGGGCGCGGAACGAGATCGGACCAAGCCTCTGCCGCGATTCATCCGGTTACCTGAGCCGTCTGTGGCTGGCGCTCATGGCCGCGGAAGCCAGCTGGCCGGAAATCCGCCAAAATCCGAGGGCCTGCAGTCGCCTGCGGGCCCCCGGAGTCTATATATAACGACTTTAACCCGGCACTAATTCGCTGACGGGAAAATTCCATCCACGCATATGGAATATTGCAGTCCATTCGGAGCAAATGCCCGCAGATCAGGCAACGCAAAATTAGTGAGGCCGTCGCCGCCGAATGTCGTGCCAACCAGTGAGAAGATTGCCGAATTCCCATTGATAGGCAACACCCGTCCATCCGCAGGCAACGCACCCGCACCATACCCATTGACCGAAAGCACAACGTTGCCTACCACGCAGTTTGCGCCTGAGGGATATAGAAAGAACGAACTGCCCAGCGCGGCCACTCCACCGTTGGTGCTCAGATCGTTGGATAGGGTAGTCAGATTGGCCGGAACGCTTCCCGTCCCGGCTGGCCCTTGAGGACCAGCTGGGCCTTCAGGCCCGGTCGGTCCGGCAGGTCCAGCAGGTCCAACCGCACCGGCTGCTCCTGCGGCACCGGGTGCTCCGGCCGGTCCAGCGGCTCCCGTTGCCCCCGCAGGACCAATCGGTCCGGCCGCGCCCGTTGCTCCGGCCGGTCCAACGGCTCCAGTTGCTCCTGTTGCACCCGTGGCCCCAGCCGGTCCCTGCGGACCAGCAACACCCTGCGTGCCCTGAGCGCCGGTTGCACCTTTGGCGCCAGCCGGCCCAGCGGGTCCTTGAGCCCCAGCGGCGCCTGCAGGCCCGGCAACGCCCGCCGGTCCAGCAGGCCCCGTGACGTTCCAGGAATCAAAATACTCGTCAAACCTGCATTCACTCGGCGAGCCCACGATATGGACGATTCCGGTTATCTTGCTCACGCATGCTTTTACCACCGCTGCGGTTGGAGGAGGGTTGGGCAATGCGTTTGCCCGCTCACTGCTTACTGTTGCTGTTACAACCAGGGCCGTGAATGCCAGCGGCTTCCAGCCCGCTCGAATCGAATAATTCTGTTTTGTCCTCATGGGGAAAAATGCCTTCCAACGAACCCCGTGGATTTCCGCACCTGTATGTGCCGCGGCGCGGTGGAGGGTACGCTGCATCCTGCTTGCGCAAGGAGTGTCTGCCCTAGAGTGGGTGGCGCCACATGGTTTGTGACACACGGCCGTCACAGTTTTTTCGCTCGCGGCATGAACCAATTTCGAGTGCGGTTGCACAGTCAACAAAATCCAAATAAATCATGCATTATCAGTGGTATGCGCTTGTATCTCGTTCAGAATCAGAGCGTTTCTCAATAATTTGACAATTTCTCTGCAACCCCCTGCCTCGATGAATGAAACTCTCAGCAACCGAAACATCTCAAAAAGGCTGCCCGCAAGGTACGTGTCTCCGCGAGTCGCAACCACAGGTTCAACCCTTTCGCATGTTTTGTAACCGCTTGAGTGGCCATTTCAGCCAGGGTGCGCACCCCTCCGATTGAACCGTTCGCGCTCATAATAAGAGACTTACAACTGTGAACTCAGAACTGCGAACTGTCTCAATTTCACCGCGCCAGTTCCCGCTCCCGTAGCCACGTGAAGATCACCGGAGTCACGATGAGTACATGGATCAACGAGCTCACCATCCCTCCCAGTACAGGCGCGGCCAGAGGCTTCATAAACTCAGCTCCCGTCCGCGTAGACCACAGCAAAGGCAGCAGTCCCGCAACCACAGTGGCCACTGTCATCACCTTCGGCCGCAGCCGCAGCAGCGCCCCCTCAATCACCGCCGCATGCAGTCCAACACGCGTCAAACCCCCGTCAACAGCGGTCCTCCGGGCCACTGCCTCTTCAAGATAGATCACCATCACCACGCCCGTTTGCACCGCAGTACCGAACAGTGCAATGAAGCCGACCCATACTGCGACGGAGAAGTTCAGCCCCATTAATTTCACCAGGAAGATGCCGCCAGTCAATGCAAAGGGCACCGCCAGCAACACGTGTGCGGCCTCTTTCAATGAGCCGTAGGTTTTATAAAGAAGCACAAAAATCACCAGTAAAACCAAGGGGATTACGAGCTCGAGACGTTTCCGCGCGCTGATCTGATTTTCATACTGGCCACTCCACTCGATGTAATATCCCGCCGGCATTTTCACCTCGGCAACAACTGCCTTCTGCGCCTGATCGACGAAGCCACCCACGTCGCGGCCACGCACATTCAGAAGCACCGCGCCGCGCAACAGGCCGTTCTCACTCGAGATCATTGAGGGGCCCATAACGGTCTTGAGCGTGACAACTTTATCAAGCGGCACCTGTGCGCCGTTGCTGCCAGTGACGAGAACTTCGCCAAGCTGCTGGGGGTTTTCGCGGAAGTCGCGCGCATAACGAACGCGAACAGGGAAGCGTTGTCGCCCCTCGATTGTAGTGGTCAGATTCTTTCCGCCGATCGCAGTTTCAATAGCGTCCTCCACGTCCGCAACGTTCAGTCCATACCGATCTGCAGCGGTGCGATCAACCGTCATTTCAAGGTAAGGCGAGCCAGTGGTGCGCTCTGCATACAGGTCCACCGCACCAGGAATTTTGCGCACGACCTCCTTGATTTCTTCCGACTTCTGCTCAATAACCGTAAGGTCCGGACCAAAAACTTTGATCCCCACCTGTGTGCGTATGCCGGTTGATAACATGTCAATGCGATTGCGAATTGGCTGCGTCCAGATGTTTGTAACTCCGGGAATTTGCAGCTTGTCATCGAGTCGCGCAAGGATCGCGTCCTTGGTCAGTCCCTTGGGCCATTCCGAAGCGGGTTTGAAAACGATAGTGGTCTCACCCATGTTTACGGGCGCTGGATCGGTGGAGGTTTCAGCTCGTCCCACTTTGCCGACCACCATAGCAACAGCCGGGTCGGCCTTGATGATGGCATCTTGCTGGCGCAGAATTTCCGTTGCGCGAGTGAGTGATATGCGCGGATCTGTAATGGGCATGAACAGCGCAGTCTCTTCATTGAGTGGGGGCATGAACTCTGACCCGATGGTAGTCGCGGTGTAGATGGCGGCGCAGAAGAACGCGAACGCAATGCCAAGGGTGATGGCGCGGTGGCGCAGGGCCCAGTTCAGAGCGGGCTTGTAGACGGAACGAAGAACGCGCATCACAGGATTCTCATCTTCACGATGGAGTTTGCCGCGAATTAGAAAACTGCATAGCACGGGCACCAACGTGATGGCGAGAATTGTCGAGCCAACCATTGCGAATGTTTTGGTGAATGCCAGTGGGTGAAACATCTTCCCTTCCATGCCGGTGAGCGCGAACACCGGGACAAAGGCAAGGATGATGATGACCATGGCGAATGAGATGGGGCGCCCCACAAGGCGCGCGGCGCTGAGCGTGATTTCGATGATGTGCTCGCGATAGTTGCCGTGCTCCTCCTCGTATCGCTCTGCCTGGCGTATTACGTTCTCAGTCATGACGATTCCGGCATCAACCAGCACACCGATGGCGATGGCGATGCCGCCGAGTGACATGATGTTCGACGAAATGCCTGCGCCCTTCATGAAGAGAAACGCGCCGAGAACTGCAAGAGGCAGAGGGATAGTTACGACGAGGATGCTGCGGAAGTGCCACAGGAACAGGACGTGCGCAAGCGTGACAAGGATAAGTTCTTCGACCAACGCGTGGCGCAGCGTGTCAACGGCATGATCAATAAGGATGCTGCGATCGTAAAAGGGCACGATCTTGACGCCGGCAGGAAGGCCAGGCTCGATCTCGCTGATTTTTTGCTTTACCGCTTCAATGACTTCGCGGGCGTTGGCTCCGTAACGGATGACAACAACGCCGCCCACTGTTTCCTTGCCATCTTTGTCGAGGACCCCGCGGCGGAACTCGGGGCCGAGTTGAACGCTGGCCACGTTGCCCAATGTCACCGGCGTTCCGTTGTAAGCCCCGAGCGATATCTCTTCGATATCTTTCAAACTTCGGACAAGCCCTATGCCTCGTACGATCTCTTCGGTGTCCCCTGCCTCCACCACCTTTGCGCCCACGTTGTTGTTGCTTCGCTCCACCGCCGAAACTATGTTTTGCAGCGGAATATTGTAGGCACGGAGCTTTATGGGATCAAGATCAATTTGATATTGCCGCACGAAGCCGCCAACGCTGGCTACTTCAGCCACGCCGGGCACCGAGTTCAACTGGTATTTCACGAACCAGTCCTGAATGGAGTGAAGCGTGCCGCTGTCGTAAGGACCTTCAACGGTATACCAAAATACCTGCCCGACGCCGGTTGCGTCCGGACCCATCATGGGAGTCACGCCCGCAGGCAGGAAGCTGCCGGCAAGACTCAAGCGTTCGAGGACGCGTGTGCGCGCGAAGTATATGTCCACGGAGTCTTCGAAGATTACGTTGACCATCGAAAACCCAAAGGCAGATGCGGAGCGCACGGTGCGCACGTGTGGAAGGCCTTGCAGGTTGACCGTAAGCGGATAAGTGATCTGGTCTTCAACCTCCTGCGGGCTACGGCCCTGCCAATCGGTGAAGACGATGACCTGATTCTCGCTCAGGTCCGGAATCGCGTCGATGGGGGTGTGTACAAGAGCCCAATATCCCAACACCGCGAGCACGGCATAGATGGCCAGAATCAGCCAGCGGTTCTTCATTGAAAATTCAATGATGCGGTTGATCATCGCTGCCCCTTACCTGGCGCTCATATGTGTGTGGAGGGTCGCGACGACGCTGTTGTTTTTGCGTGCCTCGACGATTACTGTCCAAGTGCCCGCCATGCCGGGCTGGCCCTTGCCCATGTACAAGGTATGATCCGCGGTCCAGGGCAGCGCGATGCTATTCTTCATCTCCGGCATGCCCATGGATGGCATCGCGGGCATAATGAGCGTGAGCGTGACATTGGCATCGGTGACCGATTTCCCATCTGGGCCAACCACCTTTACCTGAAAATTGTTGTCTTCTCCCGCCTTCATCGGATTTGGATCAGAGTGGAATTCGATTGTTCCGGTTGTGGCCTGAGGACTGGAGGCCGCAGAGGAGCTTGAAGCGCCCTGGGCTGGCTGAATAGCCGCAAACTCCTTTGATCCGCCGTAAAGCCCCGACATCCCTGAACCCAGATGAGCTTGCGAGTCGATGAGGAAGTTGCCATTGAGCACCACACTGTCGCCCGGCTGCAAGCCCCTGGTTACGGGAAAAAGATCGTCGGAGGGCGCGCCCACGGCAACCTCGCGTGCTTCAAACACTCCGTTGGGATGTGCGACGTAGACAAGTTTGCGTGTGCCAGTATCGAGCACAGCGGAGCGCGGCACCACGATAGAAGCCTGGGCCGCGCGGCTAACAAAGGTTGCATTGATGAACATGCCGGGAAGCAGACGCATCGACGGATTGGCTACATGTACATGCACTGAAACGGTGCGCGTTTGTGGATTTGCTGAGGGCTCGATGAAGTCGACGTGACCGTGGAGCGTCTGGTTTGAGAGCGACTCGCCCGTGATGTCCACCTGCTGTCCCGGGCGAATCTGCGGAAGCTGCTCTTCGTAGACATCCGCCTTGATCCAGACCTGGCTGAGATCGGCAACAGTAAACAGGGTGTCGCCTGCGTTCACATACTGGCCTTGAGTTATTTTTCGATCGACCACCGTCCCCGAGGCATAAGCAAAGATGGTCACGTGCGGCACACCCTCGGCGGCCGGCGCATTAATCTGCTTGCTGGAAATGCCCCAGAGTTCAAGCCGATGCTGGCTGGCTTTCACCAACGCTTCGGCCTGCGTACGCGCGTAGGCATCGTCAGACTGTCGCAGTCCGTTGGTGTTCTCTTCTGCCAGTCTGTATTCGTCGATCGCCGTGGCAATTTCGGGGCTGTAAATATCTGCAACCGGCTGGCCGCTCCTGACTTTCTCACCTGTGTATTGAACGTAGAGTTTGTCGACACGACCGCCGATGCGCGTGCTCACCGCGGCCAGTTGGGCCTCCGGTTGCTCCACGCGGCCAAAAGCATCGATGTCAGTTTTGAGCATTGCCGTCCGAACAGGGGCTACCTGCACGCCGGCAGCGGTAACCTCGGCGGGTGACAACTCGACAGTGGTTCCGGGCTGCGTGCCCGTATCGATGGCCTGAGGGGTTGCTGTGCGTGCGGCTTCTGCGGGCTTGTTAGCTAATGCCGCATCTTTGGATTCGCCTGCGAAAATGGAAACACCGCGCATCGCAAGTATCACTGCGATCAATGCAACAGCCAGCATTCCGGTTCCGGCGCTTATTACGATTAGCTTGGTCTCTTTCGCAGTCATTTGTTGTTCCTTTCAGGAGTACTTGTGCCGGGCAATGCGGTTCCGATGGCGCGTTCCAGGTCCGCCACGCCGAGGTCCCTGTCCGCGGAAGCCTGGTAAAGAGCGGTCTGAATATCGAGCAGTAGTTTCTGGCCTTCGATCAGCGTCGAAAGCTCGGCACGATTGTTCTGATAGGCTGCGGTTGCTACTTTGAAGGAGGCCTCAGCCTGGGGCAAAAGTGTGTCGCGATAGACCTTTGTGCGGCGCTCCGCAGCTGCAATCGCGATCTCCGCCTGCCGTACCTCGAGAAAAACGGACGCGGCCTTCGCATCGAGGTCGGCCTGGGCAACTGCCGTTGCGGCATCGGCTTGTTTCGCTTCACCGTCATGACGGGCGCGGTTCAAACTCGGCAGGTTCATCGTAAGCTCTGCCATGTACGCACTGCGCGATGTGGACCCGGTGGGCATGAGCATGTAGCCGAGTGCGGCAGTGAAATCGGGCTTCATCGCCAAGCGCGTTAACTGAGCATCATCCCGAGACTTGCCAATGCCCTTGCGCAGTCCTGCAAGCTCGGGCCGGTGTTCCATGGCCAGCCGTTCCAACTCTTCCAGCGGCGGCATTTGCACCGTAGCCGCATAGCTCCCATCGATCTCGACCGGCTCGTCTGCCGGGCGCCCCATCAGCACGTTCAGTTCTGCGCGCGCTGTGTCCCGTTCCTGCTCAAGTTCAATCAGGTGCTCATCGAGTCGGGTCACGGCCATTTGCGCGCGGAGCACGTCCATTTGTGGAAGACGCCCTGTCGAGTACTGCGCAAGAGCGTCGGAAAGGGCTTCCTTCAAC
>Ga0302202_10006607_pt1 | contig 11507 bp, 7 predicted proteins | sample II_Bog_N3_3_FD_194579 | JGI IMG/M metagenome (GOLD analysis project Ga0302202, IMG submission 194579) | Peat permafrost microbial communities from Stordalen Mire near Abisko, Sweden - II_Bog_N3_3 | ecosystem: Environmental > Terrestrial > Soil > Wetlands > Peat | place: Sweden: Abisko, Stordalen... | reverse complement strand
GAAGGCTCAGACCAGCCGCCATGTCATGGCCTCCGAATGCCAGGAGGAAGTGCGAGCATCTGCCAAGAGCCTCCACGAGTGGAAGCCCCTCAATGCTGCGGCCACTTCCTTTGCCACTCCCCGTATCGTCGAACCCGATGACGAGTGTCGGGCGATGCCATCGTCGGGCAATACGTGAAGCGACGATGCCGACAACTCCCTGATGCCAGTCACGCTGTCCTAACACAATGCTGGCGTGCTGTTTTGGAATAAAGTTTGCGGTGACCCACTCTTCGGCCTGGAGAGTGACATCTCGTTCAACGGCTTGCCGCTCCCGATTCTGCTGATCCAGTAGTGCGGCGATTTTTGAAGCCTCGTTCACATCATCCGTGAGTAGAAGATCAAGGGCTTCCCGGGCATTACCGAGACGTCCTGCGGCATTAATCCTTGGCCCAAGCTTGAAACCGACATCCGAGGGAGAATAGGGGGCAACTGCTCCTGCAACATGGAGCAGGGCGTGCAGTCCGCACCAGCGTGAGCGAGCGAGTTGACGGAGACCGGTGCGCACGAAAATTCTGTTTTCGGCAAGCAGCGGGACAATGTCAGCGACGGTGCCGATGGCAACAAGATCAAGATAGTCTTTCAGATCGCAGTCAGGAACAGGATGCCGCTTCTGCATTGCGTGGCAGAGTTTGAAGACAATACCGGCACTGCAAAGATACTGAAAATCTTCCCCGAGTTTTGGATTCACAAGGGCAGCACAGACCGAAGAGGCGGTCTCTTCACCTAGCTCATGATGATCCAGAACGATAAGATCACACCCTGCTTCCCGAAGGATGAGGGCTTCCGTTCGGGAGTTGGTACCGCAATCCACCGCAATGAGCAAATCCGGCTGATGCTCCGCAAGGCACCGGCTGATGCCTGCGCTACTAAGTCCGTAGCCCTCCTTTGAGCGATCGGGAATAAAACAAGAGACCTTGGCTCCGGCTGTTCTCAGAAACCGGCAGAGGATGGCCAGCGAGGTGATGCCATCCACATCATAATCCCCGTAGAGGGTGATACGTTCTCCTGAAACCAGAGCTTCCTGAATTCTTGTGACTGCTTCGAGGATTCCAGGAATCTGCTCCGGGGCTTGAAGGGATGAGAGACGGGGATTTAGGAAAAGGGTTGCTTCCTCGGGTGATGAGAATCCCCTCGCCGTGAGCAGAGTTGCAACGGCAGGATCGATGCCAAGCTCGCCGGTAAGTTGTCGGATCACTTCTTCGTCCTGAGAGGCGGGTAGGATCCAGCGGCGTTGCATGCAGAAAAAATAGCCCTCCCTCCGATTGCTGGCAATACGCACCGTCGGCACGGTGCGGATAGATTTTCCGTCAGGAAAACCCGTCAGGGTGAGCCGAGCGAACGCCGAGTGCCGGGAGGCACGGAGTAACCTGCGAATGCAGCTCCGCAGGAGCGAGGCCATCGGGAGATGGCGAGGCAAAGCGAGCGAATCAATATCCGGTTTTCTGTGAGGAAGGTCCTAGGAAAACGCTGATTTAATCGCATTGAGGCCGTTGCGGAAAGAATGGGCCGCAAGCAAGACGGCTTCGCGCGCGCATCCCCATGCGGGCTGTAAGCGCGAAGCCAACGCAGCTTCCGGCTCCGTTATCTTCGCAACCCTTTTGGGCTGTGAGTATTTGACTGTTTTCCGGCGTTGCTCGCTTGGGCAAGACCGCAGGGGTATTGCCTCTGCGCTTCGCGCCTTGTAAAATATCCAAATACTCTTCAGTGGCCATCATGGGATTAAATCAGCGCTTCCCTAAAGAAGCGGCCCTGATGCGAAATGATCTGCTGGTTTGGATTGCATGACATCGACCCAGATCGGAAGTGCTAGTTCAGCTCCGTATCCCCCGCGCATGATTGTCTTGGGGTGGTCGAATCCAACCCAGACACCGCAAGTGAGACCCTGAGTGTAGCCAAGAAACCAGGCATCCTGAAAATGATCGGTGGTGCCGGTTTTTCCAGCCGCCGGTTTTTTCAGACCAAGTGCAGCGGAGTTGCTGGCCGTTCCTCTGGTGAGCACCTCGGTGAGTACGCCCGTTGTGGTCCTTGTTGCCGTGGGGTCGAGTGTCGGAATACGACCGTGTGTTGCCCGATAGAGGACAGTCCCATCCGCATCGGTCACCTGCTCGATCAGGTGAGGGTGAAGACGGGACCCTCCCGTCGCTAGAGCGGTGTAGGCGACGGTGACATTCCTCAAGGTGGATTCAAAGGAGCCCAGACAGATGGAGGGATAATGGGGGACATGATCTGCTAGTCCCAGTCGCTCCATCGTGGAGGCGACGTCACCAAGTCCTGTTTTGAGCCCCACGCGGACACTCATAGTATTTCGCGAATGAATGAGCCCCTCTCTGGCTGGCAACTCTCCGCCGAAGGTGCCGTCACTATTTTGCGGATCATAGGCTGGGGAGCGTGGAGGAAGTTCACCCTGAGTGAGGCGGGCATCACTAATCGGTGTGTCCGGCGTGATAACACCACGGCGGAAGGCCTCCTCATAGACAAACGGTTTGGCCGAGGATCCGATCTGGCGCATGGCGACCAGTGCCCGGTTGTATTTGCTTTCGGCGAAATTCCGTCCGCCAACGATGGCTGTGATGCCGCCTGTGGCATTATCGATGGCAACCAGGGCTCCCTGAAGTTGCTCCTGGGCCTCTCCGTTATTCATGTGATGTTGTTGACGAAAATCGGGTCGAGCCTCTACGTCGGCAAGTCGTCGCGAAACCGACTCTTCGGCTGCACTTTGCAGACCTGCATCAATCGATGTGTCGATGCGCAGGCCGCCTGTGTCGATTTTGTCAAGAGCCACCACCTGTTCCAGTTCATGCAGGATGGCATCAATGGCCCAACTGTTGAGAGGGTTGATGAGTTTCTGCGGCTGAGGTGAGATTTTCTCGTTCAGGGCCTGTTGATACTGTGCCTCGGTCATGAAAGGGGTGTGATCCTCGCGATCCGAGAGTTCCTTCATCTGGGATAACACGACATCGCGCTGCTTGAGTGAGGCAACCAGATCGTTGAAGGGGGAGAGCCGGTTCGGACTCCTGATCAGTCCAGCAAGTAGTGCTGCCTGCGAGAGCGTCATCCCGGAAGCAGGACATCCGAAGTAGGCCTGACTTGCAGCCTCAACGCCATAGAGACCTGATCCGAAATAGATCCTGTTCATGTAGTTTTCAAGGATCTGTTCCTTGGAAAGCTCCATTTCAATCCTGAAAGCCATGGCTGCCTCCAGAAACTTGCGATTGAAGGTGCGGCCGCCGAGTGGAAAGGCATTCCGCGCCAGTTGCTGGGTGATGGTGCTGCCTCCTTGCTTCATGCCACCGAGCAGGAGATTTCTGGCGATGGCGCGCATGATGCCGATGGGGTCGACCCCGTGGTGTTCGTAGAAACGGGAGTCTTCTCGGCTGATGAGGGCATTGACGAAATTTTGAGAAACCTTGTCGTAGGGAACGACAAGGCGGTTTTCGCCGACTGTCCTGCTGTAAAAGGTGCCCGAGCGATCATAGATCGAGGAGCGCTGGGGCATCTGGCCGATCGTGGAGAGATCGAATGTCAGCGCCCAAAGATAGTAAAACAGGGCCACCAGCACCCAAAGAAGCAGGGCTGCAAAGCCGAGCTTAATGAGCACAACAAGGAAAGAGCCTCGGTGGCGTTTCGGTTTTTTAGGGGATGGGGGAGCCGAACGATCTCGGCGAGGGTTTGCGGAACGGGACACAAAGGGAAGTGATTATTAAATCGCATTGAGGCCGTTGCGGCAAGAAGGGTCCGAAGGCAAGGCGGCTTGGCAAGAGCATCCCCTTGCGGGCTGTAATTGCCAAGCCAACAAAGCCATCGGATTGTTATTGCCGCAACCCTTCGGACTGTGATCAGTTGCCCATTTTCCTGCGTTGCTTGCTTGGACAAGACCGCTGCGGGTATGGCCACTTCGCTTCACGCCTTGGTAAATGGGCAATTGAATCTCAAGCGGCCATCATGGAATTTAATAAATACTCCCTATGCTTCTTGCACACTAACCAATCCTATCGCTTGATGACTAGAGCATGATTGAGATTCAAATTCTGACCCCGATTCCTTCGATTGCCGAAGGCGTTCTTAGCGAGAGCATTCTGGGGCGTGCCCAGGCAGCGGGACTCGTGAAACTGGAAGCTGTGGATCTGCGGCGCTGGACAAGTGACCGCCATCGCACCGTTGATGACTCTCCCTACGGAGGAGGGCCGGGCATGGTGATGAAAATCGAGCCAATTGCCGCAGCCCTGACTGAACTCCGGAGGCCGGAGACCAAAGTGATCTTTCTCACACCTCAGGGAAGGTCTCTGAAACAGCCGATTGTCCGAGAATATGCAAAAGCGGAACATCTGATCCTGCTGTGCGGACATTATGAGGGGATTGATCAACGGGTTGTCGATAATCTCGTTGACGACGAAATCTCCATCGGAGATTACATCCTGACCAATGGAGTGCTCGGGGCGCTTGTCCTGACCGATGCCATCGTCCGGCTTGTTCCAGGTGTGTTGGGGGATGACGAGTCCGCGGTGACGGAATCATTTGAAACGGGACTACTCGATCATCCGCATTACACGCGACCCGTCGAATTCAACGGATGGGAAGTCCCTCCGATGCTTCTTTCCGGAAACCATGGGGCGATTGCCCGGTGGCGCGCTGAAGAGGCCTTGGCAGCGACAAAAAAAAGACGCCCTGATTTACTGGAATAATCAGCAGGGCTATTTTCTTCTCCTTGAAATCCCTCATCACCCCAGATTGATTTTTCGATGATAAAATCTCTGCTGCTGTTAGCCTTGGTTCCGATGGTTTCCCAGGCAATGATTTCTGATCCGGCAGTGACGAATCCCCCCTCCCTGCCAGCCGCTCAGGAGGAACAACTAAAGCTGCGGTTTGATGTGCTTGAGAAAGAACCCTGGACGCTCCATTTGGAAGATCCGGGAACAGCTGATTGGAAACAGAAATGGTTTCTCGATGGAGAGAAATCCTCCATCACCAATACGCCTGCCGGTATCAAGCTGGTAAGCGGTGCCGAATCACTGGGTGATGCCGGACACTGTGTTCTATGGAGCAAGGAATCCTTCCAAGGAGACCTCCGTGTGGAATATGATTTTACCCGGCTTGATGAGAGTGAGAGGGGGGTAGACATCATCTATCTCCAAGCCACCGGAAGTGGAAAGGGCCGTTATTCAGAGGACATTCTTGAATGGGCTTCACTCAGGAAAACTCCCTCGATGAAGTTATATTTCGACCACATGAACACCTATAGCATCAGCTACGCGGTTGGGATGCCCGGAAGCGAATATGTCAGATTGCGTCGTTATCTCCCTGAGTCCAAGGGGCTCGACGGCACGGAGGTGCCTCCCGCTTTCGGAAGAACTGCTCTCTTCAGCACTCGGTGCCTGCACCACCTGACAGTGATCCGGCATGGGCGTGAGATTTTTCTGCGGGTCCGCACCGCCGAACGGGAGGGCTTTTATTATTGGAAAAATGACCTCTTTGATCCCATTAATGAGGGGCGCGTCGGCCTGCGGCAGATGGCTGGGAAGGCCGGATTGTACGCAAACTTCAAGATCTCCACGGCATCGGATGAGACTGATCCAGAATAGACTCCCGGCGTAAAATAACAGAGTGCCGGGGTTAAATAACCGTGCCCCTCCCTGGCACCGGTCTCACTGAGGAGCATGAACGAGCACGGTACGTTGGATCAAGGGATCGTCCTTATTCATTCTAGCCAAAAAACGGTTAGAATCCCATGAATCTGGGCCAGGATGCCGGAGGGGAAGATACTCAAGAGCATCCTGTACGACTGCATCCGGCTCGAACTCGACGAAACTCATCCTTTCTCAACCAAGGAAAAAGCTGTAAAAAGCAGCGTCACCACGCCCGATCCTGCCGAGACATCGGAGGAGTAAAAAGCATTCCCACCTCACAACTATCGATATGACAAAACCCATTAACTCTCTCTTCGACCTTACCGACCACGTGGTGGTGGTGACTGGTGCCACCGGAGCCCTTGCCGGATCAGCCGCAACCTATCTTGCCTCTCAAGGGGCCCGTGTTGTTTATATCGGCCGCTCTCAGGAGAAACTCGATGATGCCCTGGCGAAGTGCCGGAAGCAGACCCCTGATGCAGAGTGTCTCGGGTTGGTTGCTGATGTGCTCGATCGTTCCGCCCTGGAGCATGTGCGGGATACGGTGCTGGAGAAGTGGGGGAAAATCGATGCCCTGCTCAATGCCGCTGGAGGTAATATGCCCGGGGCGACGATCTCTCCGGAGAAGAGCTTCGAGGATCTTGACTTCGAAGCCTTTCGACAGGTGGTCGACCTGAATCTCAATGGGACCGTGCTGCCATCCCTGATTTTTGTCCCGGCAATGGTGAAATCTGGGAGTGGATCGGTTGTCAATTTTTCCTCCGTTTCAGCTCCATCTGTGTTGACGCGTGTGGTCGGCTACTCCGCCGCCAAATCGGGAGTCGAGAATTTCACCCGCTGGCTGTCTGTGGATATGGCTCGGAGGACAAATGGAAAGGTTCGGGTAAACGCCGTGATGCCTGGATTTTTCCTCGGCGAACAAAATCGCCGTCTCCTGACGAATGAAGATGGATCGCTGACCGAGCGGGGTAACCTGATCGTGCAGAACACACCTTTTGGGCGGTTTGGGCAGGCGGAGGAACTCTACGGGGCCATTCATTATCTACTTGCTGAGGCATCCCGTTTCGTGACTGGAAGTGTGATGGCCGTGGATGGCGGATTCACTGTTTTTTCCGGTGTCTGATCGGTGAGCATTGAGTCTGCCGCGCTGAATCGTTGAGAGAAATCGTTTCGTCGATTCGAGCCGGATGAGCCGTTATTCCCTGTCCTGGGTCTGCCCGTATGATTTCAGACTAGGATCAGTGGCCACTACTCGCTGTGGTGGGGAGCCCTGCCAACAGCCTGTGCTTTTGTACAGGGCCCTTTCAGGGCGCGTCCGGGTAATCATCTCCCTGCGATGATCCGTCATAACTGCAATCAGCAAGAAGGGCCGACCTATCTATAAATTTCGATCCTCTTGGGGATTGGTATTGGGTGATTGGTAGGAGATGACCTCTGGGTTTAGAAGAGCAGAAGACCACTAGTACTGGAGATCAATCACCGAGGCGATGGGATCGGGGGCCTTGGTGGGAAGATTCCCAACAGTGGTGCCCGACTCATCTTGGGTGACGCTCAGCTTGATCGAAGGGTCGGCAAGAAGAGTGGCTGAAGTCAGGTGCTCCTGCACGGTGGGAACATGAAAGACGCCGTTTTCAGGCCATTTGAAGATGATCAGGTAGATGTGCCCCGGCTTCTTGGTGGCGCGCCAGACATCGCCGGATGAGGTCGGGCGTTTCTTGCCGTATCCGTCGACAACTTGCACGGATTTTCCAAATTCTTCACCGAAGGGCGTGGCAGTCGTGCCGTAGATGGCCTCGCTATTGACCTTCATCCACTGGCCGACTTCGGCAAGGCGCTGGACACTCTCAGCGGGGATCTCACCGTGGGAATCAGGACCGACATTCAAGAGGTAGTTCCCCCCCTTGCTCGCGATGTCGCAGAGGTTGTAGAGGATCGTTGAGAGAGACTTCCAATGGTTGTCATCCTTCTTGAATCCCCAGGTATCATTCAGGGTCATGCAGGTTTCCCAATCACGACCGGGATATCCTTGGGATGGAATATGCTGCTCTGGGGTCTCGGTATCCCCCTTGAATTTTCCGCCGAGACGATTGTTTTGAATCAGGCCTGGACGAAGTTTTTGAACGACAGCATTAATCCTCGCGGCACGGGCAGGGTTCATGTCCTGCGGAGTGTCCCACCAGACGACGGCAGGCGTATCGGGTCCGTAATTGGAGAGAATTTCGCTGATCTGGGGAATCGCCGTCTTGTCAATGTAGTCATCCATGTTGTGCTCCTGGTTTTTGTCCCATTTGCCACCGGCAGCAGCGCCTCCGTTGTTCCAGTCCTGCGCCTGCGAATAGTAAAAGCCGAGGCGGATGCCCTGCTTGCGACACTCTTCGGCGAGTTCCTTCAGCGGATCGCGTTTGAAAGGAGTCGCTTGGACAATGGTCCATTTGTTTACCTTCGAGTCGAACATTGCGAATCCGTCGTGATGCTTCGAGGTGATCACGATATATTTCATGCCGGCATTTTTGGCCGTGGCAACAATGCTCGCGGCATCAAACTTGTCGCCGGTGAATTGCTGGGCAAACTTCTGGTACTCTTCCATAGGGATCTTTCCCTTGTTCATGATCCATTCACCAATTCCCTTGACCGGTTTGCCCTGATAATAGCCAGCAGGAACCGAATAGACCCCCCAATGGATGAACATGCCGAATTTGGCTTCACGCCACCAGGCCATGCGGGCATCGTGCTGGGCCTTTGTTTCACCGGGTACCGAAGAGACCGGATGTTCCAGGTCAGGAGTGGGTGAAGGTGAAGCAGTGGGAGTGGGAGTGGGAGTGGGAGTCGAGAGCGATGCGGGTGTGTTTGTTTTCTGGGCCGATTGGGAATAGCTGGTGCCGAGTGAAAATGTCAGTGCCAAGAGAACGCCTGAAACCAAGGGGGGAAACTTCATCTGACGGTGGTAATACAGGCGGATGCTCTTGCGCAAGAAAGGAAAAACCAGCAACCGGGATGGGCGGTTTTAGAATTCTCCGTGGATATCCTCTTTGAACCGTGAAGCTTTCGTGGAGGAAGCTGGGTTCGTTTGATAAACCTTCACGGATTCTATCTCCATACGCTGCGGAAAGCAGGAGTCATCGATCGACCCGCCAGTACTGCCCCCCAAGGCCAGATTAAGTAGCAAGTAGTGGGGATGCTGAAACGGATTGTAGCCATGATCTTCCGCTTTGATTGTGTCCATGTGAGCATAAACGTTTCCATCAACTGAAAGAGTGATGTTGGATGAGGTCCAGTCCATGACGTAGGTATGAAACTTGGTATCCGAATCGGCAACGATCAAACTTCCGCCGTCCCTGGAGGCAAGTTTTCCATCCTTGGAAAAATGAAAATTTCCGCGTACGCAGTGTGGCACTATAAACATCTCTAAAAGATCAATCTCCCCGCACTTCGGCCAACCAATGCTAGATCTGGAGGTGCCAAGGGTCCAAAGGGTAGGCCAGACCCCTTTATCGATGCCTGTGGGCATTTTAGCCCGGATTTCGATTCTCCCGTAGAGCCAGTCATTCTTACCGGAGGTAAGGAGCGAGGCAGAAGTGTAGGGCGCAAATTTTACCCTTTTTTTGTGATTGGAGGGAATCAGATAACGCTCCTTGCGTGCTTCAATGATCAGACGACCATTTTCAACTCTGGCATTTTCAAGACGTGAGCGGGTGTAAAACTGCGCCTCATTGTTTCGAATGTATCCTTCCTCCTCGTTCCATTTTGAGGGATCGGGCAAGCCCGGTTTGTCAGCTGCAAAATTGTCAGACCAAACCAGATGGTAATTCTGAGCGGTTGAGGGTGCAGTATTGGTTCCAGTTGCCTGCGATGGGGGTGACTCATTCGTGACTGCAGTAGGAGCTGGGTTGACCTTAGCAACATCATTCGTCGCGGTATCTGCCCGCAATTGGGCCAGTTGAAGCATTGATAGAAGCAGGATAAAGGCCTTTTTCATGGTGCTGATTTTCTGATGAATGCGCACAGCATCACCTGTCCTTTAACCGTAACAAGCCATGAGGGGGAGTGTTTTATCGTCTCCTAGCAATGCGCTAACACCATCACTCGCACTTTCTCATTAAAACCTCTTCAGAGAGAAATAAACCTCTGTCAATGATCAGTGAATTAGCGATTTTCTTAACCGTTGAATTGTCGAGTTCCAGTTTTTACAGAGTAATTCATATAAAAATAGATCACCCAAGCTGTTATTGTGAACCGCTTGGGTGAAGTCGGACAGGCCCACTCAGCTTCTTTTTCGTTCAACCCGCCGCGCAACCCCTCGCCCAAGCTCCGATCTGCGACTCATCCCGATAAAAAACTTCTTGCTGACGCGCCATTTCAGCGGAAAATGATGAGTTAGGTCTCTTGGCTTCCCCCCATGAACAAACATCAATCTCGGAGTCACTTCCTCTCCGCGCTCGCGGCCAGCGTTCTGCTCCTCGGTACTCCATCCTTTGCCCAGAGTGTCGTGAGCGATCCCCTCGGCTACTCGACGATCACCTGTCTAGGGAATTCCGATACCATTGTCTCCGTCCCTTTCACCCGTCCGGTCGCCTTCGCCGGAGCCGTTAGTGCGATCAGCGGCTCGCAAGTCACGATTTCCAACGCTGCTTTCGCTGCCAGCGGTTCCGCAGCCGGATTCACCTATGTGGCCAGCACGCAGCCAAATACCTATTACCTTTTCATCGGTCCGTTACCCCTGCCGCTTAACGGTACAGTCAGCGTCACCAACGGCAGTGCGACCGTGACCGGTACCGGTACCACCTTCACGACCACGCTGGTTGTCGGCGACATTCTCACGATCAACGGCACCAATTATCCGATCTCCGCCATCGCTTCCAATACCTCGCTAACGCTGAGCCGCAACTTCACCGACACGACGGCGAATGGTACGGTGATCAGTGGCTTGAGCGCCCTCTACGATCACTCCCCCAAAGAAGGAAATTTCTACACGATCACCGGTAACGACGCCACCTCGGTGACGGTCAACTTAAACGGAGACAGCCTCTCCAATGTCGTCGTCGGCACGATGGTCAAGATCATCCCTTATTGGACGCTGGGGACATTATTCCCCGGCGGGCAAGGTGTTTTGACTTCTCCGAGTATCGGATCGCAACCGACTCAAATACTTTTGCCGGATTCATTAAGCCAAGGCATCGATCTGATCCCCAATCAAACTTTCTATTACTTTAATGGTGCCTGGAGGAAAGTGGGTAGCGGATTAGGAACGATCTCCTGGAACGACCAGATTTTATATCCTGATCTCTATTTTGTTGTTCGCAACAATACATCTGTCGGAACGACTTTCTCGCCCGCTGGTTCCGTTGTCACGGGCAAGTTGGCCATTCAATTGGCAACCAGCAACCAAGGTTCTTTACAGCAGGATAATTTTGTTACTTTTCAACGTCCGGTGCCCGTTTCGCTGAACAATTCTGGTCTTATAGCTAGCAAGGCTATTTTGCCCAGTCCCGGGCCCTTCGTTGGCGTGCTGACAGATCAAGTTTTGGTTTTCGCAGATTCCGCAACTCCGGTAATTGATCGAGTTCCAACTGCGACCTATTATTATTATAACAGTGCCTGGCGAAAAGTAGGATCAGGTCCAGCCATTGATGTGGGGGCTGATCTCATTCCAGCCGCCGCAGGCGTGATTATTCGTAAAGGTAATGGAACAGGAAACACGGTGACTTGGTCGAATCTTCCAAATTATTAACCATTCAGATTTGCTTTTCGCTGCCTAAAAATGAAAATAAAACATCTGCTTGTTCTTTCTGGAATCTGCGTTTTTCTTCCGATTAATTTACACGCGAATTATTCAATTTTACT
>Ga0302202_10006603_pt1 | contig 11510 bp, 11 predicted proteins | sample II_Bog_N3_3_FD_194579 | JGI IMG/M metagenome (GOLD analysis project Ga0302202, IMG submission 194579) | Peat permafrost microbial communities from Stordalen Mire near Abisko, Sweden - II_Bog_N3_3 | ecosystem: Environmental > Terrestrial > Soil > Wetlands > Peat | place: Sweden: Abisko... | reverse complement strand
GGGGGGGGGGCGGGGACCCGGCACGGGGAAGCGCCAACGCCACAGGCCAATTCCCGGCGACCCCTCCCCCCGGCCCCCTCCCACAACGGGAGGGGGAGAAGCTGCTGGCACCCATTCCGTCCACTTTACGCATCCTGCTTCGCCAGCCACTTCTTGCCCAGATAGGCCTCGATCACCGCCCTGTCCTCCACCACATCCCGCGGCAAGCCGCTGGCCAGTACGCGGCCGTGGTCCAGCACAACGAACCGGTCGGCGATCCGCATCATCGCGTGCATCGTGTGCTCGATGATCGCGATCGTCATGCCCTGTTCGCGCAGGCGCGCCAGCACGTCCAGCACATCGTTGCATTCGTCGCGGCCGAGACCCGCCAGGGTCTCATCCAACAGCAGCAGCCGCGGCTGCCCGGCCAGCGCGCGCGCCAGCTCCATCAGCCGCAACTGCTTGTTGGTGAGTTGCCCGGCATCGATGCCCGACTGGTCCTGCAAGCCCACCAGATGCAGCGCCCGCACCGCGGCATCGTTCGCCTGGTCGTCCGGCAGCCCGGCGCCGTATGCGCCGACAATCACGTTGTCGATCAGCGGCAAACGCGGGAAACTGCGGACCACCTGGAACGTCCGCCCGATGCCCATGCGGCAGACCTGATGCACCTTCTTGCCCAGCATCGTCTCGCCCGCCAGGGTCGCGGTGCCCTCATCGGCGGACAGCACGCCGTTCAGCAGGTTGAACAAGGTGGTCTTGCCGGCCCCGTTCGGGCCGATGATGCCCAGGATTTCCCCCGTACCGACCGCGAAGCTGACTTTGCTCACCGCGCGCAAGCCGCCGAAGGACCGCGACAGGCCCTCCACCCGCAGCAACGGTCCGCTCGCCGGGGCGGCCACCGCACGCGGTACAACCGTCGACCGCAACGGCGGAATGGGCGCCGGCGGCGGCTTCGGAAACCACCGGTCGCGCACCGTCCAGAACAGCCCGTCCGGCGAGGCCAGCATGATCGCGATGATGGCGCCCCCGTACACCACGCCCTGGATGCCCGGCAGCACGTTGCCGAGCTCCGCGTTCAGCGACTCCGCCAGCGGCACCAGGATCGCCGCCCCGATCACCGGCCCCCAGATCGAGGCCACGCCGCCGAACAACGTCACCACCACCGCCTGCGCCGAGACCAGCATGCCGAACACCGAATCCGGTGTCACGATCAGCAGCACGCAGGCGTACACGCCGCCGGCCGCCGCCGCGATCATCCCGGAGACCACCAGCGCGCGCATCTTCCAGCGGCGGGTGTCGATCCCGGCGGCCTCCGCCGCCAGCTCGTTTTGCCGCAGCGCCAGCAGGGCCAGGCCGAAGCGCGAGTTCTCGATCAGCATGCAGACCACGATGCCGGCGATCAGCACACCGACGGCTACGACGGTGTAAAGCCGCGGGTCGGTGAACTCCAGGAAAGCCGCCGGGTGGTCGCGGTGCATCGGCATCGAGACCTCCTGGAAGCCGAGATATTGCAGGAAGTAAAGGATCGCCAGCGGATAGGCCAGCATCGCCAGGGCGAAGTAGTGGCCGCGCAGGCGGAAGGTCGGCAGGCCGATCAGCACCGCCGCGATCCCGCCCACCGCCATGCCGAGGGGAATGCCGAACCAGGGGGTCAGGTTCCAATAGACCAGCGCGAGGGTGACGGTATAGGCGCCGATGCCGAAGAACGACGCATGCCCGAAGGACAGTTGCCCGCCATAGCCGGACAGGATGTTCCACGATACCCCGAACACCGCCCAGATCGGCACCAGGGTCATGATCAACTGGTAGTAGCTGTTGGTGACGCAGGCGGACAATGCCAGGTAAATGACGGATCCGATGGTCAGAGCGGTCAGGTCGCGCTTCAGGCGGGGGGCGGCACCTTGCCTCATGTCACGCGCGCTCCGCCGAACGGCCGAACAGGCCTTGCGGGCGCAGCATGACGATCAGCAGGAAGACGACGAAGATCGCGGCGTTCTGCAACTGCGGCGGCAGCACAAGAGCAGAACATTGCTGCACGAACCCCACCGTCAGCCCACCCCAGAAGGCGCCGAGGATGCTGCCCATCCCGCCCAGCACGACGCCGGAATACATAATGATGACGTAGTCGAGGCCGATGAAGGGGCCGAAGGACAGGTAGGTCGCCATCAGCCCGCCGGCGATCGCGGTGATGCCGCAGCCGGCGCCGAAGGCGATGCGGTAGGTGCGGTTCACGTCGATGCCCATATAGGTCGCCGCCGTCGGGTTGTCCGCCGCCGCGCGCAGCGCCTTGCCGAGCCGCGTATATTCCAGGGTCAGATACAGCGCGATGGCGACAATGATGGCCACCGCGCAGGCGATCAGGCGCGCCTTGTTGAGGAACACGGTGGCATCGCCATAGATCGGCCCGATCTCGATCGCGCGCGAGGCCAGCGGCGTGCGCACCGTCACCGGGGTGGAGCCGAACACGATCAGCCCGCCATTCTGCAGGATCAGCGAGATGCCCAGGGTGACGATCAACTGGCCGAAATGCCCGTCGTCGATCGACCCGGCGGTGCGCAGGCCGGACACCCGGCTGATGAGGAACTTGTGCAGCAGCGCACCGAACACGAAGACGATCGGCCCGGCGCAGATTGCGCCGACGAAGGGGCCGATAAAGGGCCCCAGAAACGCCAGCACGCCGCCGCCCGTCACCAGGTACAGGCTGGAGAACATGCCCAGCATCAGCAGCTCGCCCTGGGCGAAGTTCACCACCTTCATGATGCCGAAGATCAGCCCCAGGCCGATGCACATCAGTCCGTAGATGCAGCCGATGGTGATGCCCGCGGCGAGCGCGTTCAGCACGTTCTCGATCAGACTCTCGAGGTCCACCTGGTTCGTCAGCCTCCACGGGTGCCGCCTGATGCGGCGACACTGGTTGCGGCGGGTCTTACCGGGTGTGGGCGGTTCCCTCAAGCGACCATCCCGCGGGCAGGGCGGGCATCGGACGCGGGCGCTCGCCGGTCCACAGCACGGTGCCGTCCGGGGTGGTGCCCCAGGCGGCGGCGATGCCGATCGCCGCCAGCCCGTCCGGGGCGGTGGCTTTGTAGGTGATGTGGTGGTGGCCGTGCACGATCAGCTTCGCGCCCATCCGGCGCGCGAGCATGTCCAGGGCTGGGTTGCCGGCGGGGTGGGACGATGGCGCCTCGTGCGTGACCAGGATGTCGGCGGTTTGGGTGGCGAGGCGGTCGTAGTCCTCGGGCCAGATCGCCGCGCTGGTCAACGAGTGGTGCAGCGCGGTCACATGGGTTTCCGGCCAGCCGGCATCGGTCTCGGCCAGGTCGGCGCGCAGGTCGGTCCGGCGGTGCAGGCGGGGCGGGTCGGGGGGCTGCCAGACCCGGGGGCGGAAGGTGCCGCCAAGTCCGGCGATGCGCAGCCCCTGGATGGTTTGCACCCGGCCGTTCAGCGCGCCGGGCGCGGTGCGGGGATTGGCGGCGGGGTCCGTCAGGTTGGCCCACATCGCCGGGCCGCCGTCATTGTCGTGGTTGCCGAAGATCCAGTGCACGTCGATGCCGCGGTCCAGCAGCGGGGCGGCGAGCGTGTCCAGCGGGTGCTCGCACTGGATGTCGCCCAGCAGGATGGCGGCTTGCGGCGGGCGGCGCAGGGCGGCCAGGCCGGCCGCGACGGTGTCCCACATCTGGTGGATGTCGCCGATGAAGACGATGGACATGCGGGTTCCCGGACTGCGGCGGTCCGAACATGTCGGGCTTGGCGGGGATTGGGAAGGGCGGGGCAGATTCGTCCTCAGTGGCAGATTCCCCAGCCGCCGGCGACCAGCGCCGCCAGCGGCGGCCCCGGCAGATCGAACGTCGCATGCACCCGCCGCAGGTCGCCCGCCACCGCCACGATCCGGGGCGGATCGCGCAGCGGCAGGTACAGCGTGCGGCTGTCCGAGGTCACCGCACCGCGTTCGGGGATACCGCCCAGCGCGATCTCGCCGGTCAGGCGCATCGCGTCGAGGTCGTACACCAGCAGGCTGTCGCGCGCCGCACTTGGCAGGAACGCGACGCTGTCGAGCCAGGCGGAATAAACCCCGGTCACCCCCGCCGCCCCCGGCAGTGTCACCGGATCGTCCAGCCGAACCGACCGGAACACCGCCAGGGTCGCCCTGTCGTTGTCGGGAACAAACAGATACGCGCCGGTCCCGGACGTGAACATCCCCGCGGCCCCCGGCCCGGCCACGAGCTGGCCCACCGCTTTGCCCTGTTCGGGGTCCAGGACGCTGATCGGTCCGCCGCCCTGCGGCTGCGCCAGCACCTGCTGGCCGTCCGGCGTCCGAGCGAGGGTGGCGATGCCGGCGGGGGCGGGTTGAATTGTGGCGATGTCGTGCGAATAGCGGGACCTGGCGACGTCGATGACGCCGATACCGCCGGGACGCGCCGAGGCGATGTAGAGCATGGTGTCCAGGTCGCCGAACATGACGTCGCGCAGGGGCGGCAGACCGGTGATGACGCCCTCGATCCGGTCGGTGGCAATGTCGTCGCCGAGGCTGACCAGCGCGATCGTTCCGCCCGCCAGGTCGGAGACCGCCGCCAGCCGGCCGCTGGTGCCGATCGTCAGCCGCTGGGCCGGTGCCGGCAAGACGAGCCGGCGGCGGGCGCCGGTGATGACATCCACCAGCGACACCGCGGCCGACTGCCCATCGCTTGCGATCAGGGTGGCGGCTTCCCGGCTGACCACGGCCTGGCGCGCGATCACGCCGACATCAAGGCGCGCGGCCAGGCTGATCGTGTCGTCGTCGATCACCGTCACCTCGGGCGTCGTAGCGCTGGGCACATAGACGTAACGCGTGATGTCGAATGGCGCCGCACCGGCCGCCGCTTTGGCCCGAACGGCCTGATCGGCGGCGACCAGGCCGCCGAGGCCGGCCAACGTTCGGCGCCGTGTTATCCGCATCATCGGCCTGTCTCCCGTCCTATGCCCCGGCACGTCCAGGGTGATCTTGTTAGTGAACAGTACCGGATCGGTTCCCGGCCGCAGGATGCCGGCTTGCGTCAATTCCGCACCGGTCGGGCAGCCACGATCCGCGTCATCGCGTGGACATCGCGGGGTCCGGCGACGCTTCGCGGTGCGTATTCCTGCGCCGTCCGGACCGCGAGATCAAGGATGGCGTCCACCCGCAAGGCCGGCGCCGCGGGACGGTTCTGAGTGTCTGTACGGAAACTTATCGAGCGATCGGCATCGACAGTCCGCCTCCATTGGTGCCGCCCGCGCGGTTCGCAGCACAGGATTCTCCACCACGAAGCCCCGACCCACGAAGCTCGGCTGATGGGCTTGCCGGCCAACCACGATTCTCCGGGTGGGTGGCGCGCACCCTTCGTGGCTTCGGAGCTTCGTGGTTGAAAATCGCGGACTTGCGCGCGCAGCAGGATCGGACGTGATCGCACCGCGGCCGGGCCGGCCGTCAGACTTCACGCGACAGGGCAGGCGCGCTGTCCACTGGCGAGGCTATAGCCTGTCAGCAGGCCGAAGGCTTCCCGGACGGACACTGAGACTGCGGCTGCCGCGTCGATATCATCCTTCGCAACGAGGTCCGCCTGGAACTCAAATCGGTCGATCGCATCACGCGCCCGACTTCTGCCGCTTCTCCCGCTCGATCGCATCGGTAATGAACCGGCGAGCCTCCGCCGCGTCGCCCCAGCCGGCGAGCTTCACCCATTTGCCGGGTTCCAGGTCCTTGTAGTGTTCGAAGAAGTGCTGGATCTGCTCCAATGTGATCGTCGGCATGTCGGTGTAGTTATGAACATGCAGGTAGCGCTTGGTCAGATGCGGCGACGGCACGGCAACGATCTTTTCGTCCCCGCCGCTCTCGTCCATCATCTTCAGCACGCCCACCGGCCGCACATTGATCACCGCGCCGGGGATGATCGGGCGGGTGTTGGCGACCAGCACGTCGATCGGGTCGCCGTCTTCCGACAAGGTGTGCGGGACAAAACCGTAATTGCCGGGATAGCGCATCGGCGTGTGCAGGAAGCGATCGACCACCAAGGTGCCGGCGGCCTTGTCCATCTCGTATTTGATCGGCTCGCCGCCGATGGCGACCTCGATGATGACGTTCACGTCCTCGGGCGGGTTCTTGCCGATGGCGATGTGCTCGATGCGCATGAAGGGTTCTCCGCGGTGAGGGGTTACGGCACGCCGGTCTGCACCGCCATGCGACTACTTGTCCATCATGCGTAACAGGCTAACCCCGGCCGCCGCCAGCGCGATCGCCGAACTGCATACCAACGTGATCGTGGTGCCGTTCAGCGGCATCAGCCCGAACACCAGCGCCACCAGCGCCGCGCCGGTCGTCTGTCCGACCAGGCGCGCGGTCGCCTGCATCCCCGAGGCCCCGCCGGTGCGCTGCCGCGGGGCCGCGGTGATGATCGCGCGGTTGTTCGGCGTGTTGAAGAACCCGAACCCCAGCCCGCAGATCAGCATCCGCCAGGCGATATCCCAGGCGGTCGGGTGGGCCGGCAGCAGGCTGAGCAGACCCAGCCCCACCGCCAGCACGGTCAGCCCGACCCCGCTCAGGATGCCCACCGGGTAGCGATCCGCCAGCCGCCCGGTCCACGGCGCGATCACCGCCACCACCAGCGGCCAGGGCGTCATCAGCAACCCGGTCCGCACCTGGCCCAGGTCGAAGGTGTTCTCGAACAGGAAAGGCAGCGACACCATCGCCATCGACTGCGCGGTGAAGGCGCAGACCGAGGTCGTCACCGACAGCGCGAACAGCGGAATGCGCATCAGATCGACCGGCAGCAACGGCGAGGGCCGGCTCAGCTCGCGCACCACCAGCGCCGCCCCCACGATCAGCGCGGCGGCGGCCTGCAACAGCACCCACGCCAGCCTCTCCTCATGCGCGACACCATCGATCGCGGTGATCAGCACGCCGAGACACACAGCGCTCATGACCGCCGACAGCACGTCGAATTTGATGCCGGAGCTGGGGGTTGCTGGCAGCGACCGCCAGGCAATCACCACCGCGACCGCGCCGAGGGGGACGTTGATGGCGAACAGCCAGGGCCAGTTCGCGACGGACAGGATGGCGGCGGCGGCGGTGGGGCCGGCGGCGGAGGCAATCGAGCCGATGGTGGCGTTGATGCCCAGACCCCGGCCAATCCAGCGGCGGGGATAGATGTAGCGGACCAGGGCGCCGTTCACGCTCATGATGCCGGCGGCGCCGAAGCCCTGGAAGACCCGCGCGAGCGCGAGCGTCGGCAGCGACCAGGATAGCGCGCAGGCGAGCGAGGCGAGTGTGAACAGCACCAGCCCCCATTGGTAAACGCGCCGGTAACCGACAATGTCGCCCAGCGAGGACAGCGGCAGTAGCGAAATCGTGACCGCGAGCTGGTAGGCGTTCACCACCCAGATCGAGTTGGCCGGGCTGGTATTCAGGTCGGCGGCGATGGTCGGCAGCGCGACATTGGCGATGGCGCCGTCCAGCACCGCCATGGTCAACCCCAGCGCGATCGTCAGGATGCCCCAGTAGCGTTGCGGGGTGGGCAGGCCGTCCGAGGGGTCATCCTGCGGCAGGGTCGGGCCGATCGTTTGCGACATCGCGGTATTACCCCTGCGGCCCCCGCGTCATGTTGGGGGCAACCACTGGATTGAAACCCCCGGCCTCAGGTACGGAAGCGTCTCACGCTGTCCCAGTCGATGGTGAGCCCGAAGCCGGGCGCCTCGGTCAGGTGCACCATGCCGTTCCGAACCTCGGCGCCGCCCTGGTAGATCGCATCGTGCAGCGGGTGGCGGTCGGGATTGCCGATCGCTTCCGCGGCGAAGGCGGCGTCACCAAAGGCCGAGACCAGATGCGCATGAAAATGCAGCACCGAATGCGGCGCGATCGAGACCCCCTTCTGTTCGGCGTAGTGCGCGATGCGCAGCGATTCGGTGAAGCCGGCGTGGCGGGTGGAATCGAACTGGATGAAACGGATCGCGCCGGAATCGATGAAGTCGCGCACGGTGAAGCGGTGCCACTCGCGCTCGCCATGCGCGAGCGGAATGGGCGAGGCAGCGGCCAGGCGCACATAGTCGGCGGGTTGCAGGTGCCATTGCAGCGGCTCCTCCAGCCAGAAGATGTCGTATGGCGCGACGGCCTGGGCGAAATTGATGCAGCCGGCGACATCGTATGGCGCGTTCATGTCGAGCATGAACAGGATGTCCGGCCCGATCGCCTCGCGCACGGACCGGATGCGGGTCAGTTCGTCATCGAGCGACAGGGCGCCGGTTTTCAGCTTCACCGCTTTGAAGCCGTCGGCCACGAAGCCCGCGAGTTCCGCGGCGCACGCGGTGAGCGGCGCGCCGTCGACGTAGAAGCCGCCGGTGGCGTAGGTGAAAACCGCGGTGCGGGTGCCGCCGAGGAGGCGGAACACCGGCTGGTTCACCGCCTTCCCCTTCAGGTCCCACAGCGCGATGTCGATGCCGCCGATGGCGGCCATGATTTGCGGGCGGTGGTTGCGCGGCAGCGGCGCCGGCAGCCCGTCCCAGCCGCCGAGACCGCCGGGCCTCGGCGAGGTCAGGGAAAACAGTTTTTGCCAGATCTCGGTGTGGCCCAGCGGGTCCATGCCGCGGATGACCGGGGCGAATGTCTTGATCAGGTCGCAGATCAGCGGCTGCGGGCCGCCGGCGATCTCGCCATAGCCGGTCAGCCCCTGGTCGGTGCGCACTTCCACCAGGATCAGGGTTGCGCGATCCATGCATTCATGGGCGGTCCACATCGGCCTGGCGTAGGGGACGGACAGCGGGTGGGCGATGACGTCGGTGATTTTCATGGCGAAGCTCCTCCGCGCGGCGGTGCGTGGTGTGGCGTTATCGCATGGACGCGCTGCAATCCAGACCAGAGGCGGGGCGAGTGCAGCCCTTGGTTTCGGCGACCGGCTGGCCGATCAGGGCGGCAGCACACAAGATCGCTGCGGCATGGACCGCGGCCAAAGCACATCAACTGACAATAGGCCCGGGAGCCGGGGTCGCAAACGCCGGATGGCGTGTGGTCGAGGGCTCGAAGCACACTACCCTGCAGGTGAACTTCAGCAGGGCTTGTGGCGGGTCATTGCGGATCATCGCCGGCCCGCCGACGAACGCGTATCAGTTTCGGCGGCGGGGAACCAGGGCGGGTGCGGCAGGCTGGTAAGCTTTCAGGCCTTGATCGCCCGTCAGGATTTCGACTGCAAATCCCGCCCGAGCGTAATATTCGGCGACATCCTTGATGGTTGCATCGCCGATCGATAGACCGCTCGTCGCCAGCTTTGGCCAGGATGCCGCGAGCTTCCGCGACTGTTCACGGCTCCAAAGGTCGGCCTGATCGGCGAACGCCGCCCAAGGCGAGTTCGCATCGGCGGCGTCCGCGATCAGGCGCGCGAGATCCGTCGCAAGTTTGTACCGGTCTCCCGACGCCTGTGACGCGTGATTGCCGGTTTCGATGATGCTGGCCAGCGGCAGCACGAATGTGCTGCCGGATTCAGTTTCCGCCACAACCAGTTTCTGAATCCGGTCGTGCGTCCACCGGTCGTGGTTCGGGCCGGCGGTGTCCTTGCCGGGTATCCGGAGCAGGCAGCAGAGGATCGACGTATCGAAGATCAAGACCCGCCGCGGCATCAGGCCGCCTTGTCGGTCTGGGTCTTCAGGGCCTGTTCGATCAGTCCCTGGCTCGACAGGCGCCCAACCCGGCCCTGAGCCAGCAGTTTGGGCAATTGCCGGATGTCCTCCAGCAAGGTAAGGCAACTCGTGCCGGTCGAAGGGTCCCTGTGGGCCACAGTAATAAATTGCACCATGGCAGTACCCATGGCATCCAACAACGCGGGATTGTGCGTTGTTACCATGATATCGACGCCACGCTCACGCCCGACCTGGCGCAGCATATCAAGCAGCAGCTCGGAGCGGGATGGATGCAACCCGTTATCGACCTCTTCGATGACAAGAAGACTGCCGCGTGGCCGGGTCAGCAAGGCGGTCAGAATGGCCAGGAACCGCAAGGTGCCGTCAGACATGCCGCGTGCATCCACTGTCGAATGTTCGCCAGTGTCCTTGAACTGTTCCTCGCAGTACAGCATCGCGTCGGTGTTAAACTTCCCGACCGTTTCCGCATAGACCCGCGTGACATCGCGCTCCGGCAACTTTGATACATATTCCGTCAAAGTTCGCTCGATCGGCTCGCGTGATTCGGCCGGCAGGGCGGCAATAACCCCCGCGATGTTGCCACCATCCAGTTCCAATCGGTCGGACAGAGGTGAAAAACCCCGCATATGAGACGGAATTGGGTCCAATATAAATATGTTCCGAAGCGCGTCCGTCACGGCATCCACGCCCTCCTGGATCTCGATGCGATGCTTCTGACCGACCAGTTGAAACAAAACCGCGTTGGACCGGCCAAGCTGCCTGGGCGTTCCGCGCTTTTCATTATATAGCCGGGCAACAATCGTCGGAGAACCGGCAACAAGGGGGTCTGTCGTGAACAAATGCAGCCGTCGCTCGGTTCCAAACCGTCTCTTGCCACTAGCATCAACGCGGTAGCTGATCCGATCCAAATGTTCCGCCAGAAGATCACATCTGTTCTGGCTCGCAAAACATTCGATGCGGTACTCGAAATCACGGGCTTCAGATGCTCGGAACGTTGTGCTGATTGCGAAGCTGGTCTCCGGTTTGCGGGCCGCCCACTCAACCCCACCCCGCAGCGGCGATACGGCCCCGTCACCTTGAAGGGCGGCGGTCAGCATGGTCCCATTCGCGATTCGGTTCAGGAAAGCCAGCGCATCAAGCAGATTAGATTTGCCGCTTGAATTTGTGCCGATCAACACGGTCAACGCGTCGATATTCAGCGTCGCCTTCTCGTAGCTTTTCCAATTCTCGGCGGTCAGCGAGGTCAGCACGAGGCGTCCTTCCAGTCACGTGGCGCGGCTCCACCTATGATAGATGATTGGGAATATAGCGAAACCTGAGGCCCTGCCCCAGCCGAACCAGGTCCGTCTCCTACCCTCCCACCCGCTCAATATCCGCCCGGCACGCCGCCAACTTCCGCTCCACCGCCTCATACCCCCGGTCCAGGTGATACACCCGGTTCACCACCGTCTCCCCCTTCGCCGCCAGCCCCGCCAAAATCAGCGACAAGGACGCCCGCAAATCCGTCGCCATGACCGGCGCGCTCGAGAGCCTCGGCACCCGCTCCACAGCACGACCTATATCACGCCGCAGTGACCGTCAGCTTCAGCCCCAGCGCCCGCACGACATTCAGTACCGTGGCGAACTCCGGACGCCCCTCGGGCGACAAGGCTTTGTAGAGACTTTGCCGCCCAAGCCCGGTCCTGCGAGCGATCTCCGTCATCCCCTTCGATCGTGCCACTGCACCCAATGCCAGGCTGATCAGCTCGGGATCGCCATCCTCGAACGCGGCTTCCAAATAGGCCGCGATATCCTCTGGCGTCTTCAGGTAATCGGCGCTGTCCCAGGGCAGTGTCTTGACTTCGGTCATGAAACCTCTCCTACATCCGAAACCTCCAATTCTTCCGGCATCGTCG
>Ga0302202_10006598_pt1 | contig 11517 bp, 9 predicted proteins | sample II_Bog_N3_3_FD_194579 | JGI IMG/M metagenome (GOLD analysis project Ga0302202, IMG submission 194579) | Peat permafrost microbial communities from Stordalen Mire near Abisko, Sweden - II_Bog_N3_3 | ecosystem: Environmental > Terrestrial > Soil > Wetlands > Peat | place: Sweden: Abisko, Stordalen... | reverse complement strand
CCACCTCAAAGACGAGCTGATGCCCAAGTACGCCGAACTGATCTACAACGGCTTCTGGTTCTCGCCCGAGCGCGAGATGCTCCAGGCCGCGATCGACCACAGCCAGGCCAAAGTCACCGGCACCGTCCGCCTCAAACTCTACAAGGGCATGGCCTCGGTCGTCGGCCGCAAATCCCCCCACAGCCTCTACTCCGAACGCCACGTCACCTTCGAAGATGACGCCGGCGCCTACGACCAAAAGGACGCCGCCGGCTTCATCAAGCTCAACGCCCTGCGCCTCAAACTCCTCGCGCAGCAAAAGTAAGAAGGGCCAAATGCGAGGGCGCCAAAAATGCCGATTTCTCGAGAGAAATCGGTAGGCCCCTCGCGCTCCCATGACGTGTCGACCGAGCGCCCCGCCGCCCCCTCGCGCAACCTCGCCGCGCCGCAGGCGATAAAAGCGGCGTCGCCGCAAAACCCACCCACCGCGATCACCCCCCAACCAAAACGTTGGGGGAGCGCGAGGGGCGTGCCCCTCGCCCTACACCTTGTCTGGCTCAGCCCGGCGTCTTCATCAACTGCCCGCGAATCGCCCCCTTGGGATAATCGTGGTATGGATGTTGACGTAATAGGCGTCCGGCTCGGTCGCGATCCTGGTCGCCAGCGCGGTCTCGATCTTCAAACAGGTCTCGGTCGGCACATTGGGGATCAGCGTGAACACCGGATCCCCAGCCACCCCAACCGCGCCGACATGGATATGCGCCATCGTCAGGGTCGAGAGATTGGCGCTGGTCAGCGTATAGCACAGCTTGCCGTCGTGGACGAACAGCCGCGCCTTGAACGCGCCGGTGCCATCGGGATCGGCGGCGGGCGTCTCGCTCTTGCCATCCAGCGTCGCCGCCAGATAGGTAGGGTCGGCCAGCGCCGCATCCCCCCCGGTCGCCACCGCGCCGGCGGGCATCGCCGAGGATCCTGACCCCGGCCCCGGCGTCGCCCCCGGCACCGGCATATTCATCCCCGACTGCGCCCCCGCCAGCGAGGCGCCCGAGGCACAAGCCACAACCGCCGCCAGCGGCAGCACCAGTCGATGGGTCAAGCGAAAACGGTTCATGCGTGGTCTCCGGTCTGCAAAAGGGCACAACCGCCCTTCACCGGAAAAAACCGGCCGCAATCCCGCCAGTTCCGCGCTTTACCCCGCCTGACGCCCGGATTGTCGCGCCGCCGCGCTCACCCCCCGCCGACACACACGTCGCGATAGACCAGCCACTGCCACGCCAGCACACTGGCAATCAACGCCGCGCCCAACATCCAGCTGGCCACCCCCGCCACCGGAATGCCGCCGCGCTGCGCCACCGCCGCCCCCGCCAACAGCCACACCGGCAGACACGCCGCCACCCGCGCCAGCGACCAGCGATAGGGCGTCGGCGGCCCCTGCGTCGCCATCATCCCGTTCAGCCGCCACCACACCATGCGGTCAAAGCCCAGGATCGCCACCGGCACCGCCACCAGCGCCACCAGCCAGGGCACGGCCGCGATCACTTCACCCCCAACAGCGCCGCCAGATAGGCCCCGGTAAAGCTGCCCTTGGCCTTCACCACCTGCTCCGGAGTCCCCTCCGCCACGATCTGCCCGCCGCGCACCCCGCCCTCGGGGCCCATGTCGATGATCCAGTCGGCGGTCTTGATCACATCCAGATTGTGCTCGATCACCACCACCGAGTTCCCCTGATCGACCAGCCGGTGCAACACCTCGAGCAACTTCCTCACATCCTCGAAGTGCAAGCCGGTGGTGGGCTCGTCCAGCACATACAACGTCTGCCCGGTCGACCGCCGCGCCAGTTCCTTGGCCAGCTTCACCCGCTGCGCCTCGCCGCCGCTCAAAGTCGTCGCCTGCTGCCCCACCTTGACATAGCCGAGCCCCACCTCGTTCAGCATATGCATCCGGTCGCGGATCGGCGGCACGGCGGCGAAAAAGCTCTCCGCATCCTCGATCGTCATGTCCAGCACATCGGCGATCGACAAACCCTTGAACTTCACCTCCAGAGTCTCGCGGTTATACCGCTTCCCCCCGCACTCCTCACACGTGACATACACGTCGGGCAAGAAGTGCATCTCGATCTTGATCAGCCCATCGCCCTGACAGACCTCGCACCGCCCGCCCTTCACATTGAACGAGAACCGCCCCGCCTTATACCCCCGCGCGCCGCTCTCAGGCAGCCCGGCAAACCAGTCGCGAATCAACGTAAACGCCCCGGTATAGGTCGCCGGATTGGACCGCGGCGTCCGCCCGATCGGGCTCTGATCGATCTCGATCACCTTGTCGCAGGCCTCAAGCCCGGTGATCCGGTCATGCGCCCCGGCAATCACCCGCGCGCCATTGAGGGCCCGCGCCGCCCCCGCCTGCAACGTATCCAGCGTCAGCGACGATTTCCCCGAGCCCGACACCCCGGTCACGCAACAGAACGTCCCCAACGGAAACCGCGCCGTCACCCCGGTCAGGTTGTTCGCCCGCGCATTCTCGACGACGATAAACTTGCCGTTCCCCTTGCGCCGTTTCTTGGGCACCTCAATCCGCCGCGCCCCGGTCAAATACTGCCCGGTCAGACTGTCCTTCGCGTTCAGGATATCCTGCAAGGTCCCCTCGGCGACGATCTCGCCGCCATGCACCCCCGCCCCCGGCCCCAGATCGACGATATAGTCCGCCGCCCGGATCGCATCCTCGTCATGCTCGACGACGATTACGGTATTCCCCAGATCCCGCAGCCGCTTCAGCGTCGCCAGCAACATGTCATTGTCGCGCTGATGCAACCCGATCGAGGGCTCATCCAACACATACAACACCCCCGACAGCCCCGAGCCAATCTGCGAGGCCAACCGGATCCGCTGCGACTCCCCGCCCGACAACGTCCCCGACGTCCGGTCCAGATTGAGATAATCCAGCCCGACGTTGTTCAAAAAACCAAGCCGCTCGTTGATCTCTTTCAGGATCGCCTTGGCAATCTGCCGCTGCTGATCGGTCAGCTTCTCGTTCAACGCGGAAAACCACGCCAAGCCATCCGACACCGAAAACCGCGTCGCCGTGGCAATATCGGTCTCGGCAATCTTCACGCACAGCGCCTCGGGCTTCAACCGCTTGCCCGCGCAGACCTCGCAAGGCTGCGCGGTCTGGAACTTGCCCAGCTCCTCCTTCACCCACGCCGAATCGGTCTGCAACAAGCGCCGGTTGAGGTTGCCGATCACCCCCTCGAACGCCTTGGTCACGGTGTACGACTTGCGCCCGTCGACAAACGTCAAAGGCACCGCCTTGCCGCCGCTGCCATAGAGGATCACCAGCTTCACCTCGCCCGGCAGATCCTGCCAGGCGGTGTCCAGCCGAAAGCCGAAATGCTTGGCCAAGCTCCCCAGCACCTGCATGTAATAAGGCGAGGGCGGGTTCGATTTCGCCCAGGGCACCACCGCGCCCTCCTTGATGCTCAAGGCCTCGTTGGGCACCACCAGTTGCGGATCGAACAACAGCTTCTCGCCCAGCCCGTCACACGCCGGACAAGCCCCCTGCGGCGCGTTGAACGAGAACAACCGCGGCTCCACCGCCTCCAGCGTGAACCCGCTGACCGGGCAGGCAAACTTCTCCGAAAACACGATCCGGTTGGGGGCAATCCCGGCCCCCTTTAACTGCGCGCCCTTCTTGCGCGATCCCTTGGCCGGCGCCTCGTCCTCGCGCCCCGGCACCACGCCATCGGCCAGGTCAACAAACGCCAACCCATCGGCCAGCTTCAACGCCTGCTCGAACGAATCCGCCAGCCGCGACTGAATCCCATCCCTCACGGCGATGCGGTCGACCACAACCTCGATGTCATGCTTCAGCTTCTTGTCGAGCGCCGGCGCATCCTCGATGTCCAGCAACTCGCCATCGATCCGCACGCGGGTATAGCCCGCCCGCTGCCACTCGGCCAATTCCTTGCGGTACTCGCCCTTGCGCCCGCGCACCACCGGCGCCAGCAAGTACGCCCGCGTCCCCTCGGGCAAGGCCATCACCCGATCGACCATCTGCGACACGGTCTGCGCCGCAATCGGCAAGCCTGTTGCGGGCGAATAAGGCACACCGACGCGGGCCCACAGCAGACGCATGTAGTCGTAGATCTCGGTCACCGTCGCCACGGTCGATCGCGGATTGCGGCTGGTGGTCTTCTGCTCGATCGAGATCGCCGGCGAGAGCCCGTCGATATGCTCGACATCGGGCTTCTGCATCATCTCCAGAAACTGCCGCGCATAAGCGCTCAGCGACTCGACATAACGCCGCTGCCCCTCGGCATAGATCGTATCGAACGCCAACGACGATTTCCCCGAGCCTGACAGCCCGGTGATCACGATCAGGCTATCGCGCGGCAACGCAATGTCGACGCCCTTGAGGTTATGCTCGCGCGCGCCGCGCACGGTAATGTGGGTCAGACTCATGGCTTGGCGGTGTTCCACATCTGTTCGTGAGAGGCAAGCGCCCGGATGCGGCGCGGCGCCACCCATATGGGCATTCCCCCCGGCTTTGCCAGTACGCCAGAATCGACCAACCGTTTGCGCCCCGTCGCAGAACGGATGCCCACCCCGGCCGCATCTGGTAATCCCGCCCGAGACATCAGGGGGAATTCTCATGCGCTTCACACTCGCCGTCTCGGCGCTGGCCATGGCCGGCACGCTGCTCTCCGCCCCCGCCCGCGCCGACGACCCCAGCGACTCCACCATGCACGCCCCCGCCGCCCGCGCCGCCGATCACGATGCCATCGCCCGCCTCAACCGCGACCAGCTCGCCTACGTCCAGCAGCGCGATGCCGGTTACGCGCAAGGCTGGCACACCACCCCGCGCGACGACACCGCCTACGCCGACGCCCGCGCGCAATATGCCCGGCAACTGGCGTCGTGGCGCGCGCAAGTGGCCGCCTGCCGCGCGGGCGCATGGAGCGCTTGCCAGCAATAAGGCAACGCGCATCCCGGGGGGGCACGACCCCCGCCCCCCATGGCGTGCCCCCCCTCAGCGCGCCCTCGCCCCCCAACGGCGAATCCGCCCTCAAAAACGGCACCCGTCAGTGCCCCCATACCCCACGCCGACAAGGAACGGGGAGCGCGAGGGGCGTGCCCCTCGCCCCACCCTGCCTGCCCCTCGCGGATTAACCTTTCCCCACCCCACCGTCCCTAAACCGGACACCGCCGAATCGGCGGATGCACGCCGCCCCCGCGCGCGCTAGTCACGCTCAGCCCGTCCGCCGGCCCGACGCGTCGAAGGGTATCGAGAGTGTTCCGCAAAGCCGCCCCGCCCCGCCGCACGGTCATCGTGCCGCCCCCGCCGCCCCGCCCGGCGGCACCGCGCGCGCGCGTCAACGCCCGGCACATGCTCGGCGGCGCGGCGGCCCTCGCGGGGCTCGCGCTGGCGCTGGCCACGGCCAACGGCCTGCTCTCCCCGGCGATGGCGGCCGAGACGGTGTTCGGCGACCCCGACGCCGGCACCCGCCACACCCCGCCGATGCCCTTCGAGCGCCCCGGCGAGAGCTTCCCCGGCTCGGCCTATTACTACCTCGCCGACAGCGCCCCGCCGCTCGATCCCAGCGCGCACTGGGACAGCGACCCGACCCCGCCGCCGGCCGCACCCATCGCCACCGACGCCCACCCGATCGCCATCGCCAACCCCGCCGACCGCGCCCGCGCGCTGGCCTGCATGACCGCGGCGATCTACTACGAAGCCGCCACCGAGCCCGACGACGGCCAGCGCGCCGTCGCGCAAGTGATCCTCAACCGCCTCGCCCACCCCAGCTTCCCCAAGACCGTCTGCGGCGTCGTCTATCAGGGGTCGGAGCGCGCCAGCGGTTGCCAGTTCACCTTCTCGTGCGACGGATCGATGGCGCGGGCGCCGATGCGCTTCTTCTGGGACCGGGCGATGGCGGTGGCGCGCGCGGCGCTGGCGGGCGCGGTCTATGCGCCGGTGGGCCTCGCCACGCATTACCACACCTTCGCGGTGCATCCGGTCTGGGCCGACAGCCTCGATTTCCTCGGCCAGATCGGCGCCCACCGGTTCTATCGCATGGAGGGCCCCGCCGGCGCCCCCACCGCCTTCCACTTCGCCTACCTCGGCGGCGAACCTCTCCCCGGCCCGCATCCGCGACTCGCCACCCCCGGCCCCGACAGCAGCCCCGATCCGCTCGCGGTCGAGCGCGCCTATGCCGAAGCCCTGCGCGCGCCCGCGATCGTCCCGGCCATCGCCGCCCCGGCGCCCGCCTACACCGGCGATGTCCTCAGCCACGGCGGCGACGCCGCCTTCCGCGCCAGCAACCTGCCGGAAAACCGCGCCATCCGGCCCGAGTACCAGCACTCCGGCGCGTGGATCGGCGATCCCCAGTAACCTCCCGGGGCGGGCTGGTCGGTAATAAATGGGGGGGTTCGCTTAACCAATCGGCAGAACCAAGGCTTAGCAAGCGGGCCGTTACATGGCATCACCATCCCGTTCCAGGCCCGGAGGCCCGTTTGCCCATGTCGATCCGATTCGCCGCCGCCCATTCGCGTCCGATCTCGGACGTGGTGTTTGCGCCGGTCGCGGGATCCGTGCCGCGCCCCGCCAACGATCACGATCCGCTGCCGCCGCGCAACTGGTTCTCCCCGCGTGAGCGCGTGCTGCGCGAGGCATTGCGCCACTTTGCCTCGTACGGCATGGCCGCCGCCGCCTGCGCGCGCGACAACGCCCGCGCCGCCTACCTGCGGGGCGAAACCGCCAACTGCACGCGCTGGCTGGAGATCTGCCGCACGCTCGACCGGCGCATGGCCGAGGCCGCCAATGTCGAGTTCGCGGGCGAGGCATGATACATGCGGCGGCCCCGGAGGTAAGCACTCCGGCCGCAGCCCGCGATCCCGATCATGCAAACGATGGTCACCACGACGTTAACCATTCGGTGACTCTCCCGGCGTACGACGGTTCGGGTCGCAGGAGCAAACCGATCAAACCTGTCCTCAACACCGTGCGGGCCCTGTTCAGGACCAACGCCAGCGATGACAAGGTCCGCCGGATCCTGGTCAACTCGCTGTATGCGCAACCGTCCAGCCTGGTGGCCGGCGCGGTGGCGGGGGTGATGGTGTCGCTGCCGCTGGTGATGTATTCGGGCTCGCCGCTGCTGGTGGCGATCTGCTGCCTGTTGATGACGGTGGGCCTGGCGCGTGTAGCCGCCAGTTACCTGTTGCCGCGCTATGCCGGCGGCGATATCCGCCAGCTCGAAACCGCGTTCCAGTTTGGCGCCTTTGCCTTTGCCGCGCTCAGCGGGATGCTGGGCCCGATCTCCATCATCGAGAATATCCAGCCCGCCGCGCGCACGCTCGCGGTGGCGATGCCGCTGGCTTATGGCTCGGGCATCGCCTCGCGCAATGCCGGGCGGCCGTTCATCGCCATCGGCCAGTTGGTGCTGTCGCAGATGCCGACGGTGCTGGCCTGCTTCTGGATGCCGGGGCTGGCCTACAAGATGCTGGGCTGCACCACGGTGATGCTGTTTCTGGCGATGATCACGGTGGTCCGCAACACCTTCCGGGTGCTGCGCGATTCGATCACCTCGGCCGAGACCAGCTCGCGCCTTGCCGAGAAGATGCAGCATCTGGCGCGCACCGATGTGGTGACCGGGCTGCTCAACCGCGCCGGGCTTAACCATTCGCTGGTCGAGCGGGTGATGGCGATGGACCCCGACCGGCAGATGGCATTGTTCTGGCTGGACCTCGATCGCTTCAAGGAGGTCAACGACACGCTGGGCCATCAGGTCGGCGACCGGCTGCTGGCCGAGATCGGCACGCGGTTGCGCACCTCCTCGCCGACCAGTGCCTGCATTGCCCGGTTCGGCGGCGACGAGTTCATCGTGGCCGCCGAAGTGCGTGACCGCCACGAGGCCGAGGCGCAGGCCGCCGCGATGCTGGAGGCAATCATGCGCCCGATCCGGCTGGACGACGACCGGCTGGAGATCGGCGGCTCGATCGGCATCGCGCTGCTGCCCGAGGACGGCCCCGATCTCGATGCGGTGATGCAGGCGGCCGATCTCGCGCTCTATCACGCCAAGGTCAACGGGCGTCAGCAGTACAGCTTCTTCCAGCCCTCGATGACGCGCGACCTTGTCCGCCGCAAGGAGATCGAGGCCGAGCTGCGCATCGCGCTCCAGCGCGACGAGCTGTCGGTGTTCTTCCAGCCGCTGGTCGATCTGGCCACCGGGCGCATCCGCAGTTTCGAGGCGCTGATCCGCTGGTTCCACCCGGAAAAGGGCGAGCTGCGCCCCGACGAGTTCATCCCCGTCGCCGAGGAAACCGGCGCGATCATCACGCTGGGCAACTGGATCACCGCGCAGGCCGCGCGGGTGGCGGCGACCTGGCCCGAGGACGTGTCCGTGGCGGTCAACCTCTCGCCCTTGCAGATCCGCGCGCCGGGGGCGGCGCTGGGCATCCTCAACGCCTTGCGCGATGCCAAGCTGGCCCCCAGCCGGCTGGAGCTGGAGATCACCGAGACGGTCCTGCTCGACCACAGCCCGACCACCGCCGCCTTCATCGCGCAACTGTCCGAGGCGGGGGTCAAGTTCGCGCTCGATGACTTCGGTACCGGCTATTCCTCGCTCGGCTATCTCGACAAGTATCCGTTCAACAAGATCAAGGTCGATCGCAGCTTCGTCTCCGGGATCAATGCCGGCAAGACCAGCGACGCGATCATCCGCGCCGTCTCGGGCATGGGCGGGGCCTTGGGGATGGAGATCGTCGCCGAGGGCCTCGAGACCATCGAGCAGGTCCGCGCGGTGCGCGATGCCGGCTGTACGCTGGGTCAGGGCTATTACTTCAGCCGGCCGGTGCCCGATTACCTCGCCGCGATGCTGCTGGCCGAGGAGCGCGAGAAGGGCAAGCCGCGCAAGCGCCGCCGCGCCTGAGCGCCCGCGCCATGCGTGCCCGCGCGCGCGCACCCCATTGCCGCAAGCCCCGGGACCCTGCCGCGTGCGGGGTGTGACAGCGTGATGAAGGCAAGGCTAAGGCCGCATACGAAGGGCCGCCGGCCCGATTAAAGCTGTTGCAAATCAATTGCAAAACATTCTGCCGAAAGCGCTTTTTGAGGCCTTGCAATGCGCTGCGGAGGGGACTAACCGGCATCGCGAAGCCACCGGGCCCCCGTGCGCTTGCGGGACTATGCGGGCCGCCCATCGATGTTTGCGCTCCGGCGCGCGGGTGCATGTCGCGCCCGCCACCGGTAGGCCCGCAACTGCGAAGGATGTCTCACTTCCATGGCACGCAAGAAGATTGCCCTGATCGGCGCCGGCAACATCGGCGGCACGCTCGCCCACCTCGCCGCCCAGAAGGAACTCGGCGACATCGTCCTGTTCGACGTGGTCGACGGTGTGCCCCAGGGCAAGGCGCTCGACCTGTCGCAGTGCGGCCCGGTCGAAGGCTTTGACGCCAAGATCACCGGCACCAACGACTATGCCGATCTCGCGGGTGCGGACGTGATCATCGTCACCGCCGGCGTGCCGCGCAAGCCGGGCATGAGCCGCGACGACCTGCTCGGCATCAACCTGAAGGTGATGAAGGCCGTCGGCGAGGGCATCAAGGCCAACGCGCCCGACGCGTTCGTGATCTGCATCACCAACCCGCTCGATGCGATGGTCTGGGCGCTGCGCGAATTTTCGGGCCTGCCGCACAACAAGGTCGTCGGCATGGCCGGCGTGCTCGATTCGGCGCGCTTCACCACGTTCCTGGCGTGGGAGTTCGGCGTCTCGATCCGCGACGTGAACACCTTCGTGCTCGGCGGCCATGGCGATACCATGGTGCCGGTGGTGGAGTACTCGACGGTCAACGGCATCCCGGTGCCCGATCTGATCAAGATGGGTCTTTCCTCGCAGGAGAAGATCGACGCCATCGTCCAGCGCACCCGTTCGGGCGGCGGCGAGATCGTCGCTCTGCTGAAGACCGGTTCGGCGTTCTATGCGCCCGCAGCCTCCGCGATCGCGATGGCCGAGGCCTATCTGTTCGACCAGAAGCGCATCCTGCCCTCGGCGACTTACGTCAACGGCGAGTACGGCGTCTCGGGGCTCTATGTCGGCGTGCCGACGCTGATCGGTGCCGGCGGGGCCGAGAAGGTCATCGAGATCGAGCTGAACGACGAGGCCAAGGCCAACCTCACGGTCTCGGTCGATGCGGTCAAGGAACTGCTGGTCGCCTGCCAGGGCATCGACCCCTCGCTGGCGTAACCGGACGCGCATGATGGGCCCTTCCGCACTCCTGCTGGCGGCAACACTGGTTGCCGCCGCACCGACGCTCCCGGCCCCCGGGATGGCATCGGTGGTGGCCGGCGCGCGGGCCTGTCTGGCGTTGATGGCCGGCGGCGCGGCACCGGCGGGATGGGTGGCGACACCCCCCGCCCTCGCCCGCACCGACGGCCAGAGTTTTGCGCGCGATGGCGTGGCGATCACCGCCTCGCGCCGCGGCCACGGGGCCTGCTGGCTGCAGGCCCGCAAGGACGGCGCCTATCACATGCGTGAGTTGGCGGATGGCCTCGCCACTGCCCTGAACGCCCGGCAGACCGAGGCATTGGGGCATGTGCTTTTGCACCTATCCGATGGCAGGCTGGCCGTTCTGGATGGGGCGCAAAGAGGCGGCTCGTCCTATGTCTTTCTCAGAATAGCAGACGCGAAGGGAACCTGAAACGTGTCGATCCTCATCGATAAGCATACCAAGGTCATCACCCAGGGGATGACCGGCAAGACCGGCACTTTCCATACCCAGCAGGCGCTGGCCTATGGCACCCAGATGGTTGGCGGCGTGACGCCGGGCAAGGGTGGCACCACCCACGCCGAAACCGGCCTGCCCAACTTCGACAGCGTCGCCGAGGCTGCGCATGCCACCGGCGCCACTGCCAGCGTGATCTACGTGCCGCCACCGTTCGCCGCCGATTCGATCCTGGAGGCGATCGACGCCGGCATCGAGCTGATCGTCGCCATCACCGAGGGCATTCCGGTGCTCGACATGGTGCGGGTGAAGCGCGCGCTGCAGGGTTCGAAGTCGCGCCTGATCGGGCCGAACTGCCCCGGCGTGCTGACCCCCAATCAGTGCAAGATCGGCATCATGCCCGGCAGCATCTTCAAGGAAGGCTCGGTCGGCGTCGTTTCGCGCTCGGGCACGCTGACCTATGAGGCGGTGTTCCAGACCTCGGCGATCGGCCTCGGCCAGACGACTGCGGTCGGCATCGGCGGCGATCCGGTCAACGGCACCAACTTCATCGACGTGCTCGAACTGTTCCTCGCCGACGAGGCGACCAAGTCGATCATCATGATCGGCGAGATCGGTGGCTCGGCCGAGGAAGAGGCCGCGCAGTTCCTCAAGGACGAGGCCAAGAAGGGCCGCAAGAAGCCGATGGCCGGCTTCATCGCGGGCCGCACGGCGCCTCCGGGCCGCCGCATGGGCCATGCCGGGGCGATCGTCTCGGGCGGTCAGGGCGGCGCCGAGGACAAGATCGCGGCGATGGAAGCCGCCGGCATCAAGGTCGCCAACTCGCCGA
>Ga0302202_10006580_pt1 | contig 11538 bp, 9 predicted proteins | sample II_Bog_N3_3_FD_194579 | JGI IMG/M metagenome (GOLD analysis project Ga0302202, IMG submission 194579) | Peat permafrost microbial communities from Stordalen Mire near Abisko, Sweden - II_Bog_N3_3 | ecosystem: Environmental > Terrestrial > Soil > Wetlands > Peat | place: Sweden: Abisko, Stordalen... | reverse complement strand
CTGTAATCGCTCACGGCCGCGGGATAGTCGCGACGCAGCATGTTCATGTTGCCGCTGGAAAAGAGCGCCTCTGCCAGCCAGGGACTATGTGGAAAGCCCGACTCCATCTGGGTCACAATCTGTTTTTGATACTCCGTGTCGTTCCGGTTCCGGGCGAGCTCGGCCAATAGGTAGAGCCGCCGTGCGCCGTTTTCATCTTTCGTATCGGCCAACGCCTCCACTTGGGCCGTACTTAGCCGTTTCAGCTTCAGGTCGCAAGCGGCTTCAGCCACGGCAAAACCATTGCGGGCCTGCGCATCCAACCCGGATGAGCGGGCCAGCTCGCGATATTGCTCGGCGGCATCTTCGTATCGGCCGGCGTTGTAATAGGCATCGCCCAGGCTGCGCAACTCGGCTGCGGTCAGGCTCGACTCGGCCCCCATCGCCGTGAGCTTGGCGCGTGCAATCTGCGCATCGGAGTTCAAGGGATGGCCGAGGAGCAGGCGTTTGAAGATGCGCTCCGCCTCCTGCGTCTTCCCTTGCGCCAGAGCCACCTGTCCCAGCGCAAGCTCGAAGCCGGGACGGCTCGCGGCCGCAGTGCCGGAGGCCTGCGACAGTACCTGCTGCGCGGCTGCCGCATTGCTCATGGCCAACAGCACGCTGGCCTCCATTTCCGGCGCCTGCGCATTGAAGATGCTGTCTGGGTAACGCGCGGTGAAGCCCTGTAGCAAGGCCTCGGCTCCAGCTTCGTTCCCTGCTTCGTGGTCGGCTTCCGCGCCCAAAAAGTCAGCGTAGTCGGCCAGCTCCTCGCCTGCCTGGCGAGCCAGGCGCAGGTTGGCCTCAGCATCCGCGAAGCGCCTGTCCAGCAGATACGCGTGGCCCAATGCCAGGTATGCAGCCGCCGCGGCCTCGCCGTTGTGCTGGCGCGCATATTTGCTCACGCCTTCGTAGGCGGCGGCCGTCCGTAGCGTGGCCAGTTGCTGGGCCATGGGCCGCAGCTCCGTTGAGGCCACAAAGGCCCGCCTGATGCGGGCGGTTCGGGCGGCCCTTGCCGATCTATTCGCTCGCCTGGCTGTTCTCTTCCCCATGGGCATCGGCTTGGCTGGCTTCTTGGCCGTCTTTGACTTGGTTGCGGCAGAACCATGAGCCTGCTCGGATGAATTTGTCGGCGCGGATGATTTGGAGGAGCCAATGGAAGATTGACCGCATACGGGAGCCGCCGCCATCAGTGCGGCAAGCGCACCAACCAGCAAGCGCTGCAACGGCGGAGCGGAAATTGGGGAGATTGCAACCCTCATCTCTCCACTCTATGCTGCTTTCGCCCAATCCGGCACACAAGGGGTACCAATGCCGTCACTGCAAGATGCTAGAGATGTCAAATCTAGCGCATTTTCCAAACGGAACGCACAAACATCGAATTCCTTCTATTGCACGGGTTGCGTGGCGTGCGCTATCTTTCCCAAACAAGCCGATGCACACAGAAACCCCTTCGGCTCCGGCATCGCCGCTTCCCTTGCCGCAGGCAGAAAATAGTCCCCACTCATCCAGGAGCCATCGCCATGCATCTCACAGCCACTTCCCTCGTCCGCCGCGGTTTCCTTCCCCTGGCCCTCGGCGCACTTCTCATTACCGCTTCCGCGGCCTACCCGCAATCGCTCGATTCCCGCCATCCCGCGCCCTTGCAGCCCGGCCCAAACACGGGCACAGTCGACAACTTCGTCGGCAATAACTACTTCGCATTCTCGGGCGGCCCAGGCCAGGTGACGGTCGTCGTGTCCTACAACTCGATGAGCTTGCTCGGCAATGCTCAGCACTCCACGCTCACAGTCCAATTGTCCGACGAAAAAAGATCCTGGGTCGAGACCAGAACCATCTCCTCGCTCAAGCAATCGAACTCCACCACCATGGTTGGCAACCTCAAGGTGCCTACCCGGATGATCCTCTCCGTCCTCCCGCCCAGCGGCGGTCTCGTCCGCGCCGGCGGCGATTACACAGTCACCGCGACCGGCGCAGTCAAATTCGATCCGCCCCTCAGCCCTGCCGAGCTGATCGTCGGCACCTATACGCCCATGTCCGTCCATGACAACGAAGACACCGCCGCAAAGTTCGAGCCCAACGGCCTGCTGGCGTTTGCCAGCGGCACCACCGGGCAGTGGAAGCTCTTCGATGCCAGTTCTCGCCTCTACACGGTGACCTTCGCCCAGACCCGCCTGAGCCTCAAGCTGATTCCCGGCCGCGGCCTGGTTGATCCCCGCGACCAGTCAATTATCGTCTTTCAAAGAACCCACTGACGCCGCGGCAGCGGATTGCTCGCGATCCGGCATGAAGGTTTGGTCTCATGCCGCGCCGTCCGTTACACTCATCTCTTGCGGTCCCGATGCTGGTTCCGCATCGGCCCGAACGATTTCTCGCAACCAACCTTCATGTCGACCATCCAACTTATTGCAGGGGAACTCGAACCGCATCCCGACGTTGCCCTGGTTGCCAGGGTGCGCGGCGGGGATGTTTCGGCCTACGATACGCTGGTCCGCAAGTACGAGCGCCAGATCTTCCGGATTGCGCAGCACATTACGCAAAACCGCGAAGACGCCGAAGACGTGATGCAGGACGCGTTCCTAAAGGCGTACGAAAAGCTCGACCAGTTTCAGGGGAATTCAAAGTTTTACACATGGTTGGTACGCATTGCAGTCAACGAAAGCCTGATGCGGCTGCGCAAGCGCCGCACCGGCAAAATGGTCTCGATCGACGAGGACATCGAGACCGAGGAAGGCAGCGTCCAGCGCGACCTGGCCGACTGGGCTCCCGACCCCGAGCAGAACTTCAACCAGGCGGAACTGGCGGAGATTCTGCGCAAGACCATTCAGGGGCTGCCTCAGGGATTTCGCATCGTGTTTGTCCTGCGCGATGTGGAGGGGCTTTCCACCGAAGAGACGGCCGAGACGCTGGGCCTGAGCATTCCGGCCGTGAAATCGCGGCTGTTGCGCGCCCGGCTGCAACTGCGCGAGCGCCTGAGCCGTTACTTCCACAGGAAAAAGGGATCCGGAGAAACGAGGAATAAACAGTGAAGTGCTCTGAGTTTCTCGCTTTGCTCGACGATCTGATCGACGACTCGGTAACCCCCGAGATGCGCGCCGAGCTTCAGACCCACCTGCGCAAGTGCGGCCACTGCGAGGTCATCCTCAACACCACGCGCAAGACCATTGAGATCTATCGGTCGCACGAGATTTACGACCTCCCTGCTGGCCTCCGCGACCGTCTGCACGCGGCTATCATGGCCCGCTGCAAAAAGGGCTGCTGAAACTTGCTCCATTCGGGAAGGCCGGCCTAAGCTCGCGAATTTCTATCACGCCGCGCAACTTCGTATTCCAAATAGCGTCTGTACTAGGGTCAGATCCCTGCCGCGCGAACGATCTCCGGCGATTCTTTTGACAGGAGAGCCATCGATGGAACGCTTCAGAGGATCGTTAGCCGCTTTGGTGTGCTTGAGCATTTTAAGCCCCTCCGCGCCTGTGTGGCCGCTGGCAACTCCGGCCCCCGGCAGCAAAGCCCCCCGGCACCGTCCGGAACGCCAAACCAATCGGTCCGGCCAGATACAGGGGGATGAGCGCATTCTGCACGCCCTCAACCGCTTCACCTTCGGCCCGCGCCCCAGCGATCTCGAAGCTGTCCGTGCGATGGGGCTGGAGCAGTGGTTCAACAAGCAGTTGCACCCTGAAAGCATCGATCAGACCGGCCTCAATGCCCGGCTTGCCCAGTTTCCCGCCATGCAGGGCAGCCCGGAGGATTTGCTTTATCGGCTTCCCAGCAACGCTGTGATCCGCCAGGTAGCCAACGGCAAAGCGGCTGTCCCGGAAAACCGCGGGCTTCAACCGATCTACGACAATGAACTTGCCCGCGTTGAGTTGCGTCGGCAGGAGAAGGATCAAAAGAACCAGCAATTGGCCTCTGTCCCAGCCAAAGGCGTCCTCCCCGGTCCCGTCATGGCTCCAGGCGTGAATGGGCCATCGATGGAGGGCGAAAGCGCAGCAAGAATGGCCCCGGAGCCAACGCAGGCTCCGCAGCCCAGCCCGACGAGCATGGCCTCCGCGGAGAACTTGGCCGTGCAGGCTCCCCCCTCTGAAGTTCAAATTGCTCCTTCTTTGATCGCTGAAGTTCTGGCCCGTCCTCCGCAGCGGCGCATAGCGCGCCTGGCCGCCATGCCCCAGCCGGAGTTCGACGCCTTCCGCAAGGCGCTCAAGCCGCAGCAGCGCGCGGCGCTCCTGGCCGGACTCGACCCCGACCAGCGCGAGTATGTTGCCGCGCTTGAAAACCCGCAGCGTGTGGTCGTCGATGAACTCGCCTGGCAGCGTCTGACCCGCGACATCCATTCCAACGCTCAGCTCCAGGAGGTGATGACCGACTTCTGGCTCAACCACTTCAACGTCTATCTCCACAAGAACGAGGAGACTCCCTACTATCTTGTCAGTTATGAGCGGGATGTCATTCGGCCCTTGGCCCTGGGAAAGTTTGAAGATCTGCTGGAAGCTACGGCGCACAGTCCCGCCATGCTGCTTTATCTCGATAATTCCAGCAGCATGGGCCCAGATTCGCCCGCTGCCGAAAAGCAAAAAGCAAGAGATGCACGCAATCCAGCCAGCAAGCCCAAGGCTCCAGACGGACTGAACGAAAACTATGCTCGCGAGTTGATGGAGCTGCATACCCTGGGCGTGAACGGCGGCTATACCCAGGCCGACGTAACCCAGGTGGCTCGAATCCTCACCGGCTGGATGGTCGATCGCCCGCAGCGCGGCGGGCTATTCAAGTTCGACGACAATCGCCATGAACCTGGCGGCAAGAGGGTTCTCGGCAAGAAGATCAAGGAGAATGGCGAGCAGGAAGGCCGCCAGTTGCTGCATATGCTCGCCCTCCGCCCGGCTACAGCGAAATTCCTCGCGCGCAAGCTGGCTGTGCGCTTCGTCGGCGACGACCCGCCGCAGCGTCTTGTCGATCGCATGGCCAGGTCTTACCTGTCCAGCGGCGGCGACATGTCCGTAGTGCTCAAAACACTCTTCCACTCGCCCGAGTTCTGGGCCGTCGGCGCATATCAAGCCAAGGTCAAGACGCCCATCGAATTCGTCGTCTCTGCCGCGCGCGCCAGCAGTGCAACCACCGATAACCTGCAACCGCTCGTCAACGCCCTCCACGATATGGGCATGACGCTCTACGGCGCGGTCCCTCCCACGGGATACAACTGGCAATCGTCCACCTGGGTCAGCACAGGCGCCTTGGTCAACCGCATGAACTTCGCTCTCGCTCTTGCCGGCGACCGGCTGCCCGGCATCGCTGTAACCTGGGCCGCTCCGCAAGATTCTAACTCCAGTTCGGCCAGCCCCACTGCCGGTCTTGCTGTGGATCCGGCAGCCGAGGAAGAGCGCCTGGAATCCATTCTCGTAGCGGGCGGCCTGAGCGATTCCACCCGCGCTGCGGTACTCGATCAGTTTCAGGCCCAGACGCCAGCCAATGCTCCCGTCCAGCCAATGCAGGATGCGGCGCCCGCGAAGACAGTCCTGGTTACAGCCAAGCAACTCAGCCCAGCACAAGCTGCGGCGGCCCTTGAAAAACAGGACCAGTTGCTCGCCGGGCTCTTGCTCGGCTCTCCAGAGTTTCAGCGCCGATAACTGTTTGCCTCAAGGTCAAGGAAGGAACACCATGCAAACCAACCGAAGATTCTTCCTGCACAAGGGCGCATTGGCCATCGCCGGCGCCGCGGCCATTCCCTCGCTCCCCAGCTTCCTCATCCGTTCCGTCATGGCCCAGGCTGCAACCAAACCGGGCAAGCGGCTCGTTGTCGTCTTCCAGCGCGGGGCGGCGGATGGCCTCAATGTCGTCGTCCCTTACCGTGAGCAGAATTACCACGCCTTGCGTCCAGGGATCGCAATTCCTGCGAACCAGGTTCTCGATCTCGACGGTTTCTTTGGCTTGCACCCCGCGCTGGCCGCCTTCAAACCGCTCTACCTCCAGGGCCATCTTGCTGTCGTTCATGCCGCCGGCTCACCCGATATGTCCCGCTCCCACTTTGACGCCCAGGACTACATGGAGTCTGGCACGCCCGGCATCAAGAGCACTGAAGACGGCTGGCTCAACCGCGCTCTCCAGGCTGAAGACCTGCGCCATCGCCAGCCGCACACGGCGTTTCGAGCCCTGGCCCTCGGCTCTGCCGTCCCGCGCACGCTGGCCGGCAAAGTTCCCGCCATCGCGCTCACCAATGTGAACAACTTCGTTGTCGGCGGACAAAGCAGGGGTCCAGTTCCCTCCCCTGCGGCCAATGCCTTTCAAGCCATGTACGGCGACAGCGGCGACAGCATCTTCCACGCCACTGGCGACGAAACCTTCGAGGCTGTCAAGATGTTGCGCGACGCCAATCCTGCCCAGTACAAGCCTGCCGCAGGCGTCGAATATCCCAACTCGGATTTTGGCAACAACATGAGGCAAATTGCCCAACTGCTCAAGGCAAACCTCGGCGTCGAGGCGGCGTTTACCGATGTCGGCGGCTGGGACACCCATCAGAATCAGGGCGGGGTCAACGGCCAGCTAGCCGATCGCCTGCGCGACTTCTCATCGAGCATCGCCGCCTTCTGGCGCGACCTGGGCGACAGCGCTGATACCGTCACTCTGGTCAGCATGTCTGAATTTGGCCGCACCGCGCGCCAGAACGGCACCGGCGGCACCGACCACGGGCACGCCAACGCCATGTTCGTTCTCGGCGGCCAGGTCAAAGGCGGCAAAGTCTATGGCCGCTGGCCCGGCCTGGCCGACGAACAGCTCAACGAAGGCCGCGACCTTACCGTCACCACCGACTTTCGCCAGGTTCTCGGCGAAGTTGTAGCCAAAACCATCGGCGCCAACAGCCTTGAACAGGTCTTCCCCGGCGCGAGTCTGCGTGCCGACCACTTCCTACGACTCATCTGAGAAGACTCTGAATTGGAATCCGTCGTGCACTTGAAGTTGCGCCATCGGCGAGTAGCGCAGGCCAAACGAGAGACATATAAGGTTGCCTGAGGTCTCGCTTCTGGGACCGGGACAGCTCTTACACCAGCTCCGTATGCCCCGAAAGTCCAAGCTCCTTCACAATCTTTCCCACATCCTGGGAGTGATCGCGATGGGCGATCAACAGCGCATCCTCGGTGTCGACGATGACCAGGTTCTCTACCCCCACCAGCGCCACAAACTTCCTGGGGCTGAAGATGTAGTTGTTGGTCGCGTCGATGGCCAGATGCCCCTCGGTTTCAGAGACATTGCCGTCACCGTCGCCGCGCAGCCGGGTCTCAAGCTGGTACTCGTAGAGCGATGCCCATGAGCCCAGGTCGTTCCAGGCGAACTCCGCCGAAATGCAGTACAGGTTTGAAAGGTGCTCGCCCTTGGCCGAGCGCGGCTCCAGCACGGCGTAGTCCACGGAAATGTTCTCGCACTTCGGATAAAGTGCGTGAAAGACCTCTTCAAACTCCGGTGTGCCGTAAACGGCGGCAATGCTCTCAAGCAGCGGGGCTGTCTCGGGCAGGTGCTCGCGCACGGCGTTGGCCAATGTTCGCGCCGACCACAGAAAAATGCCGGAATTCCAGAAGTAGTTGCCTGCGGCCACGAACTCCTCGGCCCGGTTCTGGTTGGGTTTTTCAATAAAACGGCGCACATGCAGAGCGGTATCGTCGCGCGTGTAGTCGCCGGTCTCAATGTACCCGTAACCAGTTTCGGCCCGCGTAGGTTCAATGCCCAGCACCACCATGTTGTCGCCGGCGGCCGCCACGGCGATGCCCTTTTGCAGAGCCTTCAGGAACCGCGGCTCGTCCGCGATCACGTGGTCTGAGGGAAAGATCCCCAGCACCGCATTAGGGTTTTGCCGCTCGATAAGAAAAGCCGCCAGTCCGCAGGCAGGAGCGGTGTTGCGGCCAACCGGCTCCTGCACGATCTGTCCGGCGGGCACGCCTTTCAACTGATCGGCAATCTCGTGGGCCAGATATTCGTTGGTTATGACCCAGGTCTTGTCCAGCGTGGCCAGCGGCTTGAGCCGCTCCACTGTCTGTTGGATCATGGAGCGCTCACCGTCAAGAGCCAGCACTTGCTTGGCGCGGGCGCGGCGAGAACGGGGCCAGAAGCGGGTTCCGCTGCCGCCGGCTAGAATCACAGGACGAAAATCGATTGACTTGGACATCGAAGTCACATCCTACTTGACAAGCACTACGTTTGCACAGTGATCTTCGATACTTTTCCCCAAAAAACTGCCCCACCGATTGCCTGGCCGCGGCGGATTTCCCTCGCAGTGGCCGCGCCCCCGGTTGGGGCTGGAAAATCGAATCGCCAAACTACGCAAGTTTGGTCAAATATTCCTTCATCCGGCGCGTTCCCTCGTCGATGTTCTGCTTGGTCACCGGATACGAGATGCGGATGTGTTCCCCGGTCCCGAATGCCTCGCCCGGAACCGTCACTACATGAGCCTCGTGCAGCAGCCGGGTGGCCAGTTCCGTCGCCGTCTTTATGCCGCCTTTGCCCAAATAGGCCGAAATGTTCGGATAAACGTAGAAAGCCCCTTCGGGTTTGGTGCAGGTAATCCCGGGAATCTCTCCCAGTTTGGCCAGCATGTAGTCCCGCAGGTCGATGAATTCGGCGCGGAACTCGCTCACGCATTCCTGCGAACCGCTCAGCGCTGCAATGGCCGCCTTCTGCACAAAGCTGGTCGCGTTCGATGTGGACTGCGACTGGAGCTTGCTCAGGTTGGCCACCACCTGCTTTGAAGCCAGCGCAAAGCCAGCCCGCCAGCCCGTCATGGCGTAGGTCTTCGACAGCGAGCCGAGTACCACAATGTGCTCTTTGGCGAAGGTAAACGAGCCTCCGGAGACCGGCTTGCCGGCGTAATTGAGGTAGACATAGCACTCGTCGAGCAGCAGATAAATGCCGCGATCGTGCGCCAGGTGGACAATCCGCTCCAAATCCTCGGCCGAAACCACCGACCCTGCCGGGTTCGACGGCGAGTTCAGGATGATCGCTTTTGTCTTGGGCGTGATAGCTTTCTCAATTGCGTCTGCCGTGATGCGGAAGCTTTCCGCCTCGCTGGTCTCCAGGTACACCACCTTGCCGCCGGCGTATTGAATGATGTCTTTGAAGCTGACCCAGTAAGGAACCGGCAGGATAACCTCATCGCCGTGTTCCACCAAAATCTGAATCGTATTGAACAGCGCCAGCTTGCCGCCAGTGGTGAAGATGGCTTCGTCCAGCCCGTAGTCCGACCCGAAATCGGCGGCGTGACGATCGACAATGGCCTTACGCACGTCGGGAATGCCCGGAACCACCGTATAGCGCGTGAAATTGGCGTCGATTGCCGCAATCGCCGCGTCCTTGATGTGCCGCGGGGTTGGGAAGTGCGGCTCGCCGGCGCCAAAATCCACCAGGTTTGCGCCCTGAGCACGCAGTTTGGCGGCTTCCGCGGCCACAGCCATGGTTGCGGAAACCTCGATCCGGCCAATTCGGTCGGCAAAGACTTGAGAAGGAGTGGAAACTGTCATAGCACCTCTATTTTACAGATTTCCCGCCAAGGTCCAAGCCCGTCTTCAAAAGGTCCAAGGCAACCCCACTTGGGTCGTTGATGAATCTCGGTTATCCAAGCTAGAGAAAAAGCTCTGTTCCGGAACGGTTTTGTAACAGGGGCACGACTTCAATCCTGCCGCAAAAGCCCCAGAAAACGAGCCGGCTTTAGCCGCTGCGAAAGCGCAAATAACTGAAAATAAATACCACAGGGGCTAAAGCCCGGCAATTTCTCTCCGTAGCTTCGGCACGACTGAAGTCGTGCCCTTTTACAAAACTGAGTGCGATTTGAGTATTTTCCCCAGCGGGCAAAGCACATACCCTTCAGCTCCCGCCCAAATTCCAACCGTGATGCCCTTCAAAAGGCTGTTCTCAGGCAGCCGCTGCCAGATGGCCCCTTCCCTGCTATTTCAGCTCCCTCACCCAGATATTTCTGAAGTTCATTGGCTCGCTTTTGTCGCCGTGCGCTTGCAGCTTGATCGGGGCGGTAGCGTGGGCCTTGTAGAACGGCTTGCCAATATAGAGCGTCTGCCCCTTCAATTCAAAGTGATTCTGCACCAGTACGCCGTTGAAAAAGACCGTCACGTAGGCAGGAGACTTCAGCGAACCGTCCGCATTGAACTCGGGCGCCGTCCACACCACGTCGTAACTCTGCCACTCGCCGGGCTTGCGGCCGGGATTCACCAGCGGAATGCTCTGCTTGTAGATGCTGCCGCCCATGCCGTTCACATAGGTCTTGTTCTGGTAGGAATCCAGAACCTGTAGCTCGTATCCGTCGTCCCCCGGCCCAGTCGAGGCCAAGAACACGCCGCTGTTGCCCCTGGCCTGGCCGCTGCCGGTGATGTTCTCGGGAATCTTCCACTCGATATGAAGCTGATAGTTCTTGAATCTCCGCCTGGTTTCGATGTTGCCCCCAGCCTTGTTCACGGTCATCACGCCGTCGGCGACGATCCAATTCGCCGGCGTTTTGTCGCGTGTCAACACCCACTCATCCAGGCCCTTGCCGTCGAAGAGCACAATCGCATCGGAGGGAGGCGCGGAGCAGGTTGCCCCTGGGGTCACCACAGCGGGCTCCGGCTCCCATACTTCGGTGTCCTCAGGTTTCGGCGCAGTAGGCGTGGCCGTTTGCGGCGCCGTCGCTGCGCCATTGGGTTGCGCACCCCGAGCCGGGGACTGTGCTTGTGCAACCAGGGAAACAGCCACGGCCATCACAGTCGCAACCGCAAAGAGCACTGAAAACCGAATGCGCATCATCAGACAAAAATACACCCACCCGCATCGATCCGGCCAAGGACCAGGCCCGCCAATTCTGTGCGATCGGCCGAAACTGCACCCCGTAGCATCCCGGCTCTGGTTTTCCACTCACCGCTGCAATCAAACCAGCCCGGCTCGCCGCGTATCCGCTTGCTGACCCGCTATCCTCCCAAAGCGGGAGCTGCCTCTCTGCACTTGCCGGCAATTCCATGAATCGGCTGAGGCCACTGTGCAACCGCCCCCGCAAGCGCATACAATTCCTGTGGAAGAAAATGGCTAAAAGAGCGAAGGAACAAATTCTCGAAGTTGCCTGCCCCGAGTGCGGCGCTATGCTCAGGATCGATGGAGCCACAGGCCTGGTGGTGAGCCATACGCCCGCCCCGCGCAAGCGGATGTTTGAAGATCTGGAGACGGCGGCCAAGGCCATGCGCGAACAGAACGACCGCAAGGAGTCTATCTTCCGGCAGTCGGTCGAGGCGGAGAAGAACAAGGAAGATCTCTTCGAGAAGAAGTTCGCCGAGGCTCTGCGCAAGGCCAAGGACGCTCCCGATGTCAAGCCGTTGCGGGAGTTCGACCTGGATTGAGCAGTGGGGTCCGAGCAGCAAGACAAGCTTTCTGGACATGCGTTGCTCGATACACATGAATCGTGCCATACTTACACATCGGAAGGTGCGGCTTATGCGGACGAACATCGAAATCGACGACGAATTGATGGCGAAGGCGATGGCGGCCAGCGAGGCGACCACCAAGAAG
>Ga0302202_10006576_pt1 | contig 11542 bp, 9 predicted proteins | sample II_Bog_N3_3_FD_194579 | JGI IMG/M metagenome (GOLD analysis project Ga0302202, IMG submission 194579) | Peat permafrost microbial communities from Stordalen Mire near Abisko, Sweden - II_Bog_N3_3 | ecosystem: Environmental > Terrestrial > Soil > Wetlands > Peat | place: Sweden: Abisko, Stordalen... | reverse complement strand
AATTCGGCGGTGGACGCCTCACTCCCTGTGGCACCCGCCTGCGCTACCTCAGAACGCGAATCTTTCGCATTCAGAACTGCTGGCCCCGCGCAGACCTGCTGGCACTTTTCACGGAAACGTGATTAGTCTCCTCCCTTCCGTGCGCCCTCTTGTGGCGGGCTCTGGTAAGCGTTTCAACGAACGGGAGCGCAGGGCCGCATTAACGCGCGATCGGCCTTGGAGAGTTGGCATGCCGTCCCCACCGAAACGAAGGCGCTCTTCGCAACGCTACACGTCCGCCGAATTCAAGCCTTACGTGACCGCGCTGGGCCAACTGGCTCTGGCTTGGAATGATTTGCAAGAAAGCCTAGCTGCGATATTTTGGACGCTGATGAATCCTCGCCCGCAAGCTGGCGACTCCGTAGATTACACGCCGCTTCGGGTCTGGGCATCAGTAAAGTCTGATCGCACTCAAAGAGAGATGTTGAAGGCGGTAATACTAAATTCAAACAAAGATTGGGGAAGAGATAGAATGAGAGTAGAACTGCGATGGCTAATCGACCGGGCTGCAGAATTAGAAAATTCTAGAAATGACGCGGTCCACTCCCCTTTGTTCGTCGTCGATAAATCTCTGTACGGCCTTTCATTTACTGGGAAAAAGGTTGCCCCTGCGTATTGGCTTTTTAATCCAAGGGCAGCCAATTTGGCAAAGCGCGAAGACTTGTTAAACGAATTCCGTTACTGTAGGGATGAGGCAATTATTTTGGCTGATTATGCGCAATCCATCGATCGAGCCTTAATAAATCCGAAAAGTGCATGGCCAGATAGACCGTTATTACCAAATCGCCAGAAAAAAGCAGCAAGGTCAGTGCCAAAAGACGCTAACAAACAAAATTAAATCAGCAGTACGGCTATTAGAACACTTGCTGCGCCGAGGCTTCGATCGTCTCCCGCAAAACCCGATGGAGGCTACGCCGTGTCATGATATCGGCTTTGCGCCCGAGAATTCGGGTGGCAGCTTCCTTTACGTCCATCAACTCGTACAGTCCAAGCGAACCCACGGGGTGATCGAAAAACAGGTCAACGTCCGTGTCCGCCCGGGCGTCGCCGCGCACAGTCGAGCCGAACAGATACAGGTGCTCGACGCCGAGCTGCTTCAACTCGGCTTCGTGTGCTTTCAGCCTGGCTATAGCGGTGTCCCGGTCCATGATCAGATCATATCACAAAGCGTGCGCAGTTTGGCGCTCTCGTTTTCAGGTCCGATCGATACCCGCCCTCCGACACCCTCCCTTCGGGGGCTGAGGGGCAAGATGTGGGGAGTCGAGGGTGCCGTCAAACCGGGTGGTTGAACGTCCTTCGATCCAGCGCTATCATCCAATGATATAACGGATGCGGCGCATGCCCAGCAGCTACACCCTCGGCAAGCATTTTGAGGCGTTCGTGCAGGCCCAGCTCGCCAGCGGGCGCTACAACAACGCCAGCGAAGTGGTACGCGATGCGCTGCGGCTCATGGAGGATCGCGAGCGCAGGCTGGCATCGCTCGACGCCGCCATTGAGCGGGGAATGGCGGATATCGAGGCAGGCCGCGTCCACGACCTGGACGAAGCGTGCGACGAGTTGGACGCGGAGCTTGCGGCCCTTCCCGACCGTCCGGCTGTATGAGGGTTGTCCTTTCGGAGCAGGCAAAAGCCGGCCTCCGCGAAATTGCCCGGTTCATCGCCCGTGACAACAGACCGTGCCCGTTCGTTCGTGCGGGAGCTTCAGGCGAAGGCCCGGGAAGTGGGGGAGATGCCCCGCGCCTTTCCGCTCGTCCCGCGCTATGAACGGTATGGCATCCGCCATCGCCCATACCGGGACTACCTGATTTTCTGCCGCATCGAGCAGGACCGGGTCACCATCATCCTCATCGTGCACGGGGCGCGGGATTACGACGCTCTGCTATTCGAGGATTGGTGACGCTCAGCCGCACTGTGCACAACACGCTGCGGGGGCGTTTGTGGGGCAGACCATGCGCGTTAACCCAATTCTTAACCATCGCGGCCAATGATAGCGGGGCAACATCGTTCCGCGGGCCAGAATGGCGACAGCGACACTGCCCCAAAACCCTGCCGCACCGCTGATCGGTGGGCAGTACGCCATTGACCTCGCTCGCCGGATGGATTGGGCGGGCGGGGGCCTGCCTGCCTTCGCGGCAACCGACCGGCTCTCCGGCGGCACTGCGTTCATGGCGTTGCAGGCCACGCCCCGATTCCCGCCGCGCGCCGCCGCGCTGAAGGCGCTGGCCGGGCCGATCGAAGGCGTGCTGGCCCCGCTGGCGCATGGCCCTGGCCCCGGCCCCTCCAACGAGGGCGCCTATTACGTCATCTGCCCCGCTCCGGGCGGGCCTTCGCTCGCCGCATCGCTCCGGCCCTGGCCGGAGGCAGCGCTGCTTGAGCAGGTCCTGCATCCTGCCGCGCTGGCGCTTGAGCAGCTCCAGCACGCCGGCGTCACCCATCGTGCGATCCGCCCTGACAATGTGTTCCATCGGCCCGGCCAGCCGGTCGAACTCGGCGCTGCCTGGGGGACCCCGCCGGCTCGGCTGCAGCCGGCCTTGTTCGAGCCGCCTTACGTCGCGATGTGCTCGCCGGCAGGGCGCGGCGAGGGCACGATCGCCGACGACGTCTATGCGCTGGGTGTGTTGCTGATTGTGCTGGCGCTCGGCCGGCTGCCGCTTGCCGGGCTATCGGATGCGGCGATGATCCGGCGCAAGCTTGCGCTCGGCAGCTTCGCGGCCCTTGCCGGGGAAGAGCGCCTGCCGTCGGCGATCGCCGACCTCGCCCGCGGCATGTTGGCGGAAGATCCTGAGCACCGTCCCCCACCGTCGTTGCTGCTCAACCCGGTCGCCGCCCGCTCCCGGCGTGTGGCCGCGCGCCCGGCGCACCGGGCGCAGCGCCCGCTCCCGATCGGCGACATCGCCGCCTGGGACGCGCGCACCCTGGCCTATGCGATGGCGGTGGAGCCCGAGCAGGGTGCGCAGGCGCTGCGGAGCGGCGCGCTGGTGCACTGGTTGCGCCGCGGCCTGGGCGACGGCGCCCTTGTGGGCCGGGTAGAAGACGCCGTTCGCCACCGGCTGGCATCAGGGGCGGCGGATGAGGAACGCGGTGCCGCGGCGATCGCCATGTGCGTCATTGCGCTGTTGGACCCGCTGGCGCCGCTGGCCTGGCGGGGGATCGCACTCTGGCCGGACGGGCTCGGCATGGCGCTTGCGGAGGCGCAAGCCGCCGATTCGCCGGCCGCCCGCGCGCTGCTCATGGAGCTGGTGAGCCTTGAGGCTGCCGGAAGCTGGGCGTCGACGCGGCCGGACCGCTGCGACGCTGCCCTGGTTCGGGCCGCGGTGCGGGCTCAGCGGGCGTGGATGCTGGGGCGGGGGGCAAGCGGACGGGCTCGCCTCGCCTACGCGCTGAACCCGCTGCTTCCTTGTGCGAGCCCGCTGCTGGCCGGTCGCTGGGTGGCGCGGCTGCTGGATCTGCCGGCGGCGCTGGAGGCCGTGGCGGCGACGGTGGATCGCAAGCTGGTCGCCCCGATCGACGCGCACATTGCCGATTTCATCGCCGCGCGGAGCGAGCGGCACCTGGACCTGCAGGAATCCGCAGATCCGCGCGACGCTGCCTCCGGACTCGCGTTCGGCATCCCGCAGCTTCGGCTGCTGGCGCAGGTGCAGACCCGTTATCACCAGGGGAAGCTGCCAGGCCTTGCCGCCTGGGTGGCCGCCCAGGCGGCGCCGTTGATCGCGGGCTGGGCGAGTCGCAGCCGCCGTGCGGCGATCGACAAGCGGCTGCAGGAACTCGCGACGGCCGGCTATCTCGCGCCCATGCTTGCGGTGATCGAAGACCCGGATGGGCGTGACGCCGATGCCGGCGCCGCGCGCCTCGCGGCCGCGGAGCTCGAACGGATCGACACCGAACTGGCTGAGATCGCGGAAGGAGGTGCCGCGAGGGACGAAATGGCGCTGCGTTTTGGCCAGGAGATCGCCGCTGGTGCCGGGCTGACCGTGCTCGCCACGGTGCTGGCGATCGCGGCGCTGGGCTGACACGCGATGGGAAGGCGCACTGGCGGCTCTTCTCAGGCTGCGGCGCCGGCGGCGGGCCGCTCGCAGTCCCTGGTCTGGCTGCAAGGCCTGCTGTGCGGCGCGCTGGCGACGCTGGCAACGCCGACAGCCCTGCTGCTCGCGGTGCTGCTCGCGCCGGCCCTGGTCGCGCTCGCCATCGAGCGGGTGCCGGGGCGGCCGGTGGCGCGCTCCGTCGCGCTATGCAGTCTTGCCGGCTGCGTAGAGCCGGTGCGGACGTTGTGGGCGGCCGGCCACACCCTTGCGACCGCCGGTGCATTGCTCGCAGATCTGCAAACCGTCGGGATTGCCTGGACGGCGGGAGCGTCCGGCTGGCTGCTCGCCGAGCTGTCACCGATCGGCGTACGGGCCGTGCTGGAGGCACTCAGCCGGACGCGCGCCGCAAAACTCCGTGCGGCGCGCGCCAGGCTGGTGGACGAGTGGGGCTTTAGCGAACCACCCGGTCAGTGATCGGCGGTCATCGGCTGCCGGGCCAGCGAGGACGACTGCATCCGGCGCTCCGCGATCTGAGCCTTCATCGCCTTTTGCAGCTTCTCGAACGCCCGTACTTCGATTTGCCGAACCCGCTCGCGCGAGATGCCGTAATGCTGCGACAGTTCCTCAAGCGTGGTCGGATTGTCCTTCAACCGCCGCTCGATCAGGATGTGCCGTTCGCGTTCGTTCAGAGTCTTCAGCGCGGTGGAGAGCAGGGCCTTGCGCCCGGTGAGTTCCTCGCGATCCGCAATGGTGGTTTCCTGGCTTTCGGTCTCATCGACCAGCCAGTCCTGCCACTCGCCTTCGCTGTCCTGGCGGACGGGCGCGTTCAGGCTGTGATCCGGCGCGGCCAGGCGGCGGTTCATGCTGACCACGTCCTGCTCGGGCACCGCGAGCACCTTGGCGATCTTCGCCACCTGCTCGGGCTGCAGGTCGCCGTCGTCGATCGCCTGCATCTGGCCCTTGAGGCGTCGGAGATTGAAGAACAGCTTCTTCTGCGCCGCGGTGGTGCCCATTTTGACCAGCGACCAGGAATGCAGGATGTATTCCTGGATGGCGGCCCTGATCCACCACATCGCGTAGGTGGCGAGGCGAAATCCGCGGTCCGGGTCGAACCGCTTCACCGCCTGCATCATGCCGACATTGCCCTCGCTGATCAGCTCCCCCACCGGGAGGCCGTATCCGCGATAGCCCATCGCGATTTTTGCGACGAGCCGCAAATGTGAGGTGACAAGCTTGTGTGCCGCCTCCATATCCTCGCTGTCGCGCCAGCGCTTGGACAGCGACAGCTCCTCCTCCGGAGAGAGCATCGGGAATTTGCGGATCTCCTGGAGATACCGCGACAGGTTGCCTTCTGGGGCAACATTGATGACGGCAGAGGCCAAGGCGGACTCCTTTCGTCGGCGGCTTCGGTTTTCTGCCCAACAACGGCGCAGAACCGTAGCCTAAATGGGACTAACACCAGCCCGGATGCCGGAGGGGTCATCACGTCCCGGGGAAACCGCCCCACGTTTGCGGCAGCACCAACCCCGGACGCCCCGTCGATACAACGCACCCGGTCATACCGACATGAGAGGATATACAGGACCGTATTGGTCCTGTCAAATTCCCGACTGAAGAAGTCAGGCTTGCGTACCAGGCGGGTCGCCACCGAGCCGATCGAGCAGCGCCTGCATGTCCGGCGGCACCGGCGTGGCGAAACTGAGCGGTTCACTGGTTCGCGGGTGCGCGAATCCCAGCCGCGCCGCGTGCAGGGCCTGGCGCGGGAAATCGAGCAAGGCCTGGCGGACCGGGGCGGGCAGGCCGCGCGCGGCAGCTTGCGTGCGGCGGAGATACAGCGGATCGCCCACCACCGGATGGCCGCGACTGGCCAGGTGGACGCGGATCTGGTGCGTCCGGCCGGTCGCGAGCCGGCATTCCAGCAACGCAACCGCCGTGCCCCAGGCGCGCAGGGTGCGATAGCGGGTCAGCGCCGGCTTGCCGCCGCGCGACACCACCGCCATGCGCTTGCGGTCGTGCGTGTCGCGCCCGATCGCGCCCTCGATTTCGCCCGCCACCGGCGAGGGCAGGCCCCACACCAGGGCGAGATAGGCGCGGTCCAGATCACGCGCGGCGAACGCGGCGGTGAGCCCGTCGCTGGCAAGCTGCGTCTTCGCCACCACCATGACGCCGGAGGTGTCCTTGTCCAGCCGGTGAACGATTCCCGGGCGCCGCTCGGCGCCGATGCCGGTAAGGCTGTCGCCGCAATGCGCGAGCAGGGCGTTCACCAGCGTGCCGTCGAGGTTGCCCGGCGCGGGGTGAACGACCAGGCCCGCCGGCTTGTCCAGCACGATCAGGTCGGAGTCCTCATATAGAATAGGGAAGGGGATCGCCTGGGGTTGCGGCGTCGCGGATGCCGGCGGGGGCAGGTCGAGCGCGTAACTGGCGCCAGCCCGGACAGGTTCGGCCGGCTCGCGCAGGACGCTGCCGTCGCGTCGCGCCCGCCCTTCCTCGATCAGCGTCTTGACGCGCGAGCGCGAGATCGTGCCGATGGCGTCCGTCAGGAACCGGTCCACCCTCTGCCCCGCGGCCGCGGGCTCGGCGACCAGGCGGATCGTCTCGGGCGGGTCGGAGTGGGTCATGAGCGGAGCGGATAACGCGGATCGGGCGAAGCGGCGAGGGGACCCGGACGGGCGGCCCCCACCCCCCAGGGCGCTGCCAGGGGGACACCCAGGCGGGTTGCCCGGAGGGGCCGGGCCAGGGATGCGCGCGCTCAAAGCCCTGACGATTGGCATGGCGGTCCTGATCGTGGTGGGCTCGGGGGCGCTGGTGGCCGTGATCGTGCACCGGATGAGCGTGGCGCCGCCGGTGGCCGTGCCGGAGACGCTGGCCATGCGTCTGGACGAGCCGGCCGGCACGCGGATCGCTGGGATCGCCGTGGTGGCGGACCGGCTGGCGCTGCAGCTTCAGGGCGGCGGCCCGGACCGGGTGGTGCTGGTGGACGCCCGGTCGGGGACGGTGGCAGGGCGGATCGATCTGGCGCATTGAGCGCGGTTGCCGGCGCGGGCACGCGGCCGCTGGCGCGGGTCTACAGGCGCTTGAACTGCCGCCGTTGGTGGCCTAGAAACCCCGCTTCGGTTGCGGTCCCGTTCGTCTAGAGGCCTAGGACACCGCCCTCTCACGGCGGTAACAGGGGTTCGAATCCCCTACGGGACGCCAAGCCTTTCGGAGGCAGCCGAGTCGGCCGCCGGGTTGCTCGTCCCGGAGTCGGACCACCAAGGGATGAGGCCATTCTTCCAGATTTTTGTCAGTCCAGCTTAACCACCTGGGAACTTTAGATTTTCGTTATCGTCGAGGCTAACCTGCAGTAACCAACACATCGTCGATGAAGAAGGTCTTCGTATCACGAAAGCTGAAGGAGTCTATTTTCATCGATTTTATTTGGCATGTCTGCCATCGCTCTAACATTCTTCTTCAAATGGCGCCGATGCCGGGGGCGTTGCCGCCACCGGAGCATAGCAGACTCGCCCTCTTGCGGCACGCTGCGCAACCCGCTTAAACCTTGGTTCCGGCTGGAATGGACGGCAAGAAGCCTTAGCCCCTCCACCGGTTCTTACGCGAAGGTACCATGGTCTTTATTTCGTACGCGCAGAACTTCGAAGACGTGATGCTCTGGCGAGCATTCAAGGATCTGGCAACGGGATTCTACATCGACGTCGGGGCTGCTCATCCGGACGTCGATTCGGTCACTCGCGCCTTCTATGATCGTGGATGGAGCGGGATCAACATCGAGCCCTCGTCCGGGTTTTTCCCACGCCTCGCCGCCACCCGGATGCGCGACGTCAACCTGAACGTCACACTGGGTGCAGAAAGCGGCACCAGCACGTTCTATCGCGTCTCCGGGTCAGGGCTTTCGACGTCGGCACCGGACGTGGCGGCGGCCAATCGGCAGGCCGGCTGGGAGTCCGAGGAAAGCCTTGTCGAGTGCATGACCCTCGCCGACGTCTGTCGCCGCCATGCGCCGGCGGACATCCATTTCCTCAAAATAGACGTGGAGGGCAGCGAGCGGGCCGTATTGGCAGGCGCCGATTTCGACTCGTTCCGGCCATGGGTTGTGCTCGTCGAGGCGACCAGGCCCATGTCGCGGGAGCCCAATCATCAGGACTGGGAACCAATCCTGGTAAACGCCGGATACCGATCTGTTTGGTTCGATGGCCTGAACCGTTTCTATATCGCCAAGGAGCGCGAACCGGCGCTGCGAGAATGCTTTATACTGCCGCCCAACGTGTTCGATGACTTCCTGCGAACAGTCGACACGGAAGCGACGCACAAGATTGCCGAGTGTCAGGCGGAGCTCCAGCAGTCGCAGGCGCAGGTCGAGGCGCTTCGCGCGCAGGTCCAGGAGCGTGTCGCCTGGGAGCAAAATCTGCTTGCCTCGATGGCTTCCGCCAAGGAGACGTGGCGCGCAGAGGCGACCATGCTGCAGGGAGACATAGCCCATGCCCGGAAGGCGCGGGACCACGCCGAAGCGCGAACGGCTGCGCTACTGAACAGCACGTCCTGGCGGATCACTGCCCCGATGCGGGCCATCGCGCGACTGAGGCACAGGCCGGCGCCGCCTGTCGGCGATGCCGCCGAGCAGGCCGAGCCGCCTCACATGCCCGTGCTTCCGCCCAGCGAAACCACAGCGATCGCTTCGCGCAACGGACCTCCGGACGCGCTTCCGCCGCCATCGCCGCCGGTCGGAGAGAAAAGCATGGGGATTTCAGGGCGCGGCCGCATCTGGATCGATGTTGAGGACCTGTTCGAATACGCAAGGGGAAACCCCAGGCCAAGCGGCATCCAGAGACTTGCCTACGAAATTTACCGCGAGCTGCACGAACGCCATGGCAGTAACGGCTTCATTTATTTCGTCCGCAATGCGTCAGGGGCACACGACTTTTATGTCGTCCAGTGGTCCGAGATCGCGGCGCTCTTCGCCGGGCTGACCGCAGGATCGGCTGAACCAAGGACGGCCCCCCTTCCGGTGGGCATCCCGCCCCACTCGCCGACCCGGCAGGCTATTCGAAAGCTTGTGTATCGGCTGCCGTCGCCGTTGCGTGGGGCCGTCACGGATGTCCGCATAACGCAATCGCGTGCGCTTCATGCCTGGGGGAAGCTGGTCAAGGCATTGCTTCGCGAGGCACGCAGGCGGCCGAGCAGTCATGCCGACAGATCTGGCTTTGTGCCGGCGGAGCCTGACGCCGCTGGTCCGGAAACGGTGTTGCCGGCGGACGAGTTCGCGCGCCTCGCGGGGCCTGGTGACACGCTGCTGGCCCTCGGCAGTCCGTGGTCGCATCCGGCCTACGCCGAGGTTGTTCGCCGGCAGCGTGCGAAGGGAATGCGATTCGGCCTGCTGGTTTACGATTTGATCCCGTTGCGCCGGCCCGAATGGTGCGACCGCAGCCTGGTCCGCCTGTTTCGTGCCTGGTACGATAGCGTATTCCCGCTGTGCGACGACCTCTTCGCCATCTCCCGCGCGTCCGCGCTTGATGTCGAATCCTATGCACGAGAGCGGGGCATCGCGTTGCCAGGCCCTGTCGTGCCGATCCCGATCGGCACCGGATTCGGGAAAGCGGGCCAGGAAGCAGGTCGCCTGCCCGGTCGGCGTCTGCCGCAACCGGGGAGCTATGCTCTGATCGTATCGACGATCGAGGCCCGCAAGAACCACTTGCTGCTGTTTCGCGTCTGGCGGCGAATGTTGGAAGAAATGCCGCCCGAGCGCGTTCCGACGCTGGTTTTCGCCGGCCGCATAGGGTGGCTGGTCGAGGACCTGATGCACCAGATCGCCAACACCAGCAACCTTGATGGCAAGCTGGTGATCATCGAAGACCCTTCGGACGCCGACCTCGTCGCCCTGTATCAGGGGTGTCTCTTTACGCTGTTCCCGTCCTTCTTTGAAGGCTGGGGCTTGCCGGTGACCGAGAGCCTCGCGCTCGGCAAGCCGTGTTTCATATCCAACCGCACCTCCCTGCCTGAATCCGGGGGCAAGCTGGCGCGGGCCTTCGATCCGGACAATTTGCACGAGGCGTATGCAATGATCCGCGCGGTGATCGATGACCGCGACGATCTGGCACGGTGGGAGGCACAGGTGCGGCGGGAATTCAAACCCGTGCCGTGGTCGGCGAGTGCCGATGCGATCCTGGCCAGGCTCGGACATTCGCTGGCGGACGCCGATCCTCAGGAAGCGGCGTGATGGGTTACTCGCCCGAAGGTGTAAACCGCGGCGCGGGTGAGAGCACTCACGAAATGACCGATCTGCCCGTCATCACGCGCGACGCACCGGTTCGGGCGCAGGCTGGTGCGGTGGCCGCCGCTGCGTTGGCTGCCCTGCGGCAGGCGTTGCGCCGGATTGAGCCGGTAACTGCCGGGGCGATGCTGCTGGCGCTGTTCTACACGGCCGGATACCTCGGCCATCAAGTATTGCCGGGGAACGATCCGGCTTATCCGCTGGGATGGTGGGGTTGGTGGGACCAGAGCCAGTACATCGGGTCGGCGCGGGCGCTCGCCGCCCAGGATTGGACACCGAGCAGCCACTGGTACCCACTCGGCTACGCGATTCTCGCAGCGCCGTTCGTTCACCTGCAGCGGGCGCACCTCTTCTTTTTTGTCGATCTGGCCTGTCTGATCGCCTGTTACGGCGGCTTCCTGGCCTTCGCCCGGCGCGTCGGCGTCGGTGCCCCCTGGGCGGTGCCCGCTTTCGTGCTTGCGGTCGCTGGCGACCCGAGACTGTTCCAGACGTGGATCGAACCCTGGAACACGTCGCCGACGGCGGCACTGTTCTGGTTGTTGCTGGCCAGCATCGCGGGGCATTTCGACACGTTTACCGCCTCACGCTTGCGTCTCGGTACGATCGGCCTGTTAGCGGCCGCCATCCCGCTGTTTCGGCCCACCGACGGTTTGGCCGCGGCCGTCTGCGTGGCCGGTGTGTTGCTGCACGATGGGCTGGGGCGCCGGCTTAGCGGGCGCAATCTCGTCGCCATGGCACTGGGTGGCGCACTGGTGATGTTGCCCTATGCCGCACTGTATCTGCGCATCTATGGGCTGCATCAGACCGAATATGTTCGTATCTCGCGGCAGCTTGGTTTCGTGCCCGGCGATTTCGTATTCAAGGCTTTTGTCCTGCTTATCGAGCCGCGGGCCTGGTTCGGAATGGGCGAGGGCGTGTTGGAGCGCGCACCGTGGATTGTGCTCGGTCTGGCGGGCATCGTGTCCGCACTGACGGCTTCGCGTCCGCCGGCGCGCTGGGCGCTTGCGCTGCTGGTCGTCGCGATGGCAGCGCAAGCATTCCTATACATTGCCTATATCGACCTGTTGCCGAGCGGACTCTGGCTGTACCACGCCGTGCATTACTTTAAGTGGATGGTGCCAGGCTTCGCGTTATTGGCAGTGCTGTGGGTAAGGCAGCTTATCATGGGGCGACGCCTTGTGGCTGTCCTTGCCTTGGTCGGGTTGCTCGTCATTCTG
>Ga0302202_10006575_pt1 | contig 11542 bp, 9 predicted proteins | sample II_Bog_N3_3_FD_194579 | JGI IMG/M metagenome (GOLD analysis project Ga0302202, IMG submission 194579) | Peat permafrost microbial communities from Stordalen Mire near Abisko, Sweden - II_Bog_N3_3 | ecosystem: Environmental > Terrestrial > Soil > Wetlands > Peat | place: Sweden: Abisko, Stordalen... | reverse complement strand
GGGACGGGCGGGCGGGCGTCGGCACGGCATGCACGGACCGGCGGGTACGCCTCCGGGAACTGCCTGGGTGCTCGCATCTCTCGTCTCCGGTCTTCGGTGTCACGTCACTACATCTCATGGCCCGGCATGGCCCGCCATGCGGGTCCCGGTCCTGTGGTGACTATCGGAAGGGATCGGTGCCACCTTGAGTGACAGGAACACACGATGTCCGAGGCCCGGTGAGCGGCCGTCCGGACGGATCCGGCTGGGTCAGCTGAGCTGGCTGGCGAACGAGCCGGTCTGGAGCACGCCCTGGCGCTCCAGCATCACCTTGAGGTCGTGGGGGTTGCTGGCGGTCGCCATGGCCTCGGCCAGGCTGATGCGCCCCGAGGCCATGAGCGTGGCGAGCGACTGGTCGAAGGTGACCATGCCGTAGTAGGCGCCGTCGGCCACGATCGACTCGATGTCGCCGGTCAGCAGGGGATCGACGATGGCCTGCTGGATGCGGCCGTTGGTCACCAGGACCTCGAGCGCTGGTACCCGACCGTCACCCTCGATGGTGGGGATCAGGCGCTGGCAGACGATGCCCTTCAGCGAACCGGCCAGGCTGAGCCGGATCTGGGACTGCTGGTGGGGCGGGAAGAAGTCGACGATCCGGTTGATGGTCTCGGTCGAGTTGATGGTGTGGAGGGTCGAGAACACGAGGTGGCCCGTCTCGGCGGCACTCAGGGCGGCGGCCACCGTCTCCTGGTCGCGCATCTCGCCGACGAGGATGACGTCGGGATCCTGGCGCAGGACGACACGCATGGCCGAGGAGAACGAGTCGGTGTCGAAGCCGACCTCCCGCTGGTCGATGGCGGCCAGGTCGTCCTTGTGCATCACCTCGACGGGGTCCTCGATGGTGACGATGTGGCAGGACCGGAGGTGGTTGATGTGGTCGATCATGGCGGCGAGGGTGGTGGTCTTGCCGGAGCCGGTCGGCCCGGTCACGAGTACGAGACCGCGCATCTCCTCCGCCAGTTGGGTGACGACGGGCGGGAGGCCGAGCTCCTCGGCGGTGGCGGCCGACGCCCGCACCCTCCGGATGGCCAGTGCGGCCGACGACCGCTGGGAGTAGGCGTTGACGCGGAACCGTCCCACGCCGTGGATGCTGTAGGCGAAGTCGGCCTCGTGGCGTGCGCGGAACGTCTCGCGCACGGGGTCCGTCATGATCGACTCGGCGATGAGCTGGGTCTCCTCGGCGGTGAATGCCGGCTCACCCTCCACGGTCCGCAACGACCCCGCGATCCGCATGCGGGGCGGGGCACCGGCCTTGATGTGGAGGTCCGAGCCGTCCAGCACGCCGAGCTGGATGAGGAGGCGGTCGAGATCTGAGACGTCCATACCGACGATCCTACCTCGCCACTCTCCGCGGACAAGGAACTTCGGAGAGTGGTCGCCGCCACGACATTGCCGGGTTGACGCCGTGGACGGTCAGATCCGGCGGGGCGACGACGTCAGGTGGAGGGGGACGACCCTTTCGAAGCGGGCTTCGGGCTGGCGGGTGTGGCTGCCGACTTGTCGGAGGATCCGGCCGAGGTGGACGACTCCTTGCCCCCGGAGTCCTTGGAGGTCGACCCGGTACCGGATCCGGACTCCTTGCCCGCGCCCGAGTCCCCCGACACCGCCGACGAGGACGACTCACTGGGCACCGAGGCGGAGCCGCCACCCGACCGGCTGTCCGTCTTGTAGAACCCGCTGCCCTTGAAGACGATGCCCACGCTGCCGAACACCTTGCGGACCGGTGAGCCGCACGTCGGGCACTCGGTCAGGGGATCATCGGTGAACGACTGGACGACGTCGAAGTTCTTCGCGCAGTTGTCGCAGCGGTATTCGTAGGTAGGCACGCACGGTTCCTTCCGGAGCGGGGTGGCGATCGGCTGGCAGTCTACCTGAGAGACTGCCAATGCCGTCCCGGGGTCACGTACTCCCGTAGACTGGCGACGTGAACGACGGGAGCCGACTGTGACCGACCGGAGCTTGAGCCACCTCGACCCGTTCGGAGGCACCCGCATGGCGGACGTGTCGCCCAAGGAGGCGACGCTCCGTCGGGCCCTGGCCCGCTGCCGGGTGGCGATGAAGCCGGAGACGACCGCCCAGGTGGCGAACAACGCCATCACCAAGGGGGACGTGCTGGCCGCCGCGCGGGTCGCCGGTATCCAGGCGGCCAAGCGCACGGCGGACCTGGTCCCGATGTGCCACCCACTCCTGGTCGGATCGGTGCAGGTCGACTTCACCATCGGCGACGACTACGTCGAGGTCGAGGCCAAGGTGGAGACGATCGACCGCACCGGCGTCGAGATGGAGGCGATGACGGCGTGCGCCATCGCCGCACTCACCGTCTACGACATGTGCAAGACGGCCGACCGCACGATGAGTATCGGTCAGCTGATGCTGTGGGAGAAGACCGGCGGGAGCTCGGGCATGTGGAAGCGGGAACCCGCACTCTGAGCCGACCGCCGACTCCGGCGTGGGTGCGGCTCAGCTACGGACGGCGGAGCGCAGGTCGTGGAGCGACAGCTCCGACGTGGCCTCGCCACCGCACTGGGCACAGTGCTCGACATGGCGCCAGCTACGCAGCAGGCGGGTCCCCTCGGGATTCAGCAACACGACGAACGACTCCGACAGCGGATCGATCTCCACGCCGTAGCAGGGCTGCCATTCAGTGGCTACCGGGGCCGAGGTCCGATGTGCCGACTTGACCACCCGGCGGAAGCGCGAGTTGGCCCGGTCGATCACCCACGTGCTGTGGCAGGACTCGATGATGATCTCTTCCACATCCCGAGTATCCCATGATTCGCCCGGCGGCCCACCGCGTTTTTCATGTCGGTTCAGTGACAACCGGAGGACCGATGGGTGTGCGACGGCTGCCCGACCGGTGGTCACCAGGTGTTGTCACCCCCTGCCACCTGGGGTGATGCCGGAATCCGGGTACCGTCCGCGATCAGGAGGGCGGAGGCACGGGCACCCGGGCCTCGACGGTGGTGCCCTGTCCCGGAACGGATCGCACGACCAGGCGCCCACCGACCAACCGGGCCCGCTCCTGCATGCCGGGGAGCCCGAGCGAGTGACCGCCGCCCCGGTCGAGCGCCGCGCCGGTGGGATCCCGCAGGAAGCCGACGCCGTCGTCCTCCACCCGCAGGGAGACGACGGCGTCGTCGAAGTCCAGGGACACGAGGACCCGCCCGGCGTCCGCGTGACGTTCGACGTTGGTGACCGCCTCCTGGGCGATGCGGAAGAGGGCGAGCTCCAGATCCGGGGAGAGTCGGCGCTCGGTTCCGGACACCTGGAACTCGCCGGCCAGACCCTGGCGGCCGGTCGCCTCGGCCACGACCTGATTGATGGAGGCCACCAGTCCGAGGTCGTCCAGGATGGACGGACGGAGGCCGCGGGCGATGGACCGCAGCTCCGACACCGTCTCCTCCACGGTCGTGCGCATCGATGCGAGGGGTGGTGCCGGTGTCGGACCGGTATCCGAGGCGAGGTCGAGGGAATCGATCTGGCGGCACAGGTGGATGAGCGACTGGAGGGGTCCGTCGTGGAGCTCCTGCGCGATGTGGCGCCGCTCCTCCTCCTGACCGAGCACCACCTGGTTGGCGAAGGCCTCCATGAGATCGTGGCGGCGGGTCTCCGCGGTCACGTCCTCGAAGATGACCTGCATGCGCCGTTCGGCCCCCCGTGGCCCGACCAGTGTCGCCGTCGGCCGGAAGAGGATGGATTCGCCGGCCACATCGAAGGCCACGGGCGGGACCGGCCGGTCGGTGGCGGGATCCTCGGCCACGCGGGGATCGTCGGGACGGCCGGCACCCGATCCGTCGTCGGACACCAGTTTGCCGAGCACGGCCGCCGAGGCCTCGGGTCCGACCACGTCGACGAGTCGGCGTCCGACGGCCGCCGAGAATCCGGTGGAGGCGCCGTGGACGAAGGCCTCCTCGGCCGCCGGGTTGGCGCTGATGACCAGGCCGTCGGCGTCCACGATGAGGATCGGTGACCGGTTCGACTCGAAGATGTCCTGGTAGAGGGCTTCGGCCCGGAGCCGGGCGGCCAACGAGGCATCGGCCTGGTCCCGGGCCCTGGCCTGCGAGGTGACCCGCTGTCCGATCAGCAGGGCCAGGCCGAAGAGCACGACGAGCTGGAGTGCCTCCGCCCAGAGGGCCGACGTCTCGTTCGGGCCGGAGGCGTCCACGAAGCGGGGGATCGAGAGCACGGCGATCCAGGTCGCGGTGAACAGTCCGCCGGCGAGCCCGTAGTTGAGGGAGGCCACCACCACGGGGACCACGAAGATCGCCAGGGTCGAGAACTCGACCCCGATCGAGAGCGGGTCGAGGTGGAAGGCCAGGGTGACGGCCAGGCGGATGAGGGCCAGGGCGAGTACGGCCAGCTGCAACAGCCAGAACGGTGAGTCGGACCAGGGGGAAAGAGTCGGGCCCACCTCCGGCCGCGCGCCGACCCGGTCGGGGGCCAGCGGGGTCACCAGGGTGCCTCCGTGGGTTCCGTCTCCCCCGGAGGGGGGTCACCGTCCACCGTGAGCGGTGTGGTCCGGTCCGGGGCGCCGGTCGGGGCGGTCGGCTCCCGGACGAACATCGAGTTGGCCAGCGCGTAGTGGACGAGCTCGGTGCGGGAGTCGACGCCCAGCTTGTCGAAGACGTGGTTGACGTGGCCCTCGACGGTCCGGGGGCTGATCCCGAGTTCGCTGGCGATGGCCTTGTTGGACATGCCCCGGGCCACCAGTCGCACCACTTCGGCCTCGCGGGCGGTGAGGTCGTCGTAGGGTGAGTCGAGGAGACCGGTGCTGTCCCGCTCCCCCCGGCCCCGTGGTCGGCCGGCCAACGGAGTGGACCCGGAGCACGCCTCGAGGAGGGCGTCGACCAGCTCGTGGCTGGGAAGGGTCTTGAGCAGGTAGCCCGATACGCCGGCGGCCATGGCGGCCCGGACGTAGTGGGGATCGTCGTAGGCACTCAGGATCACGACGATCAGGCCGGGATGGTCGTGGACCAGCTGCCGGGCGAGATCGATCCCGTTCCTCTCGGGGAGTCGGATGTCGGCGATGACGAGGTCCGGCCCCGTCTCACCGACGACCTGCACGGCGGACTCCGCGTCCGCCGCCTCGCCCACCACGGTGAAGCCGGAGGCGTCCTCGAGGATCTGGCGGGTACCGGCCCGGAGCAGTTCGTGGTCGTCCACGATCACGGTCCGGAAGTCGACCTCAGGGGCGGTCACGGCCACCTGTCCGCACCGCCGGTATCGCGATCAGCCGGTCCGCGGCTGCGAGGCCCATGCGGCCATCGTAGGTGCGTCAACCGGCGACGCCGAGGGACACCGCCAGGGCGACCACGATCCCGGTGACCAGGGGAGCAGTCGCCACGACGGGCGGGCGGTGCGTCCCTCCTCCGTCGTGGACCCGCTGTTCCAGCCGGACGGACATCCAGATCGACACGAGGCAGGCGAACGAGGCGAGGACCCATCCGGCCAACCCGGCCACCACCGCCCGCCAGCCGAGTGCTCCGAGCCAGAGTCCGGCCAGGGGAAGCAGGGTGCGGCCGTGGAACCTCGCATCGGTGCAGTCCGGGTCGAGGGTCCGGAGCACCCCGAACACGGCCGCTCCGGCGGCGAGGCCGACGACCGCCCCGATCAGGTCGGCACCCCGGTGAATCACCAGGAGACCGGGGACCAGGAGGAGGGCACCGAGACCGGTGCCGACCGCCCCGACGGACAGGGGGCTGCGCTGCCCCCCGTATTCGATGAGGGCGATCGACAGCGCGGTGGCCGCCAGCACGCAGTAGCCGGCGGTCGGGAGCGTGCCGTGCCACGCCCAGGCGATCAGCCCGAACACCACGGCGGTACCCGCCTCCACCAGGGGATACCGCACCGAGATCGGCTCGTGGCAGGTATGGCATCGCCCCCGCAGGAACAGCCACGAACCGAGGGGGATGTTCTCCCACCAGGCCAGTTGGCGGTCGCACGTCGGGCAGAACGATCGGGGAGTGGACACCGAGAGTCCGAGAGGCGCCCGGTAGACGACCACGTTCAGGAACGAGCCGACGATGAGCCCGACCACGACGGCCAGGGGAATCACGACGAGGTCGAGCCTCGTGCCCGTCATCATCACGCCTGCACCCGGCCCCGCCGACCGGCACCGGCCGGAACCGTCGACGGGACCACGCTGACCAGGATGGACATGGCGCAGTGTCTGCTGGTGCCGTGCATGGTGGCCTCGTCGGTCGGTCGTCCGGAGCCGGTCACTCTAGCGGTGTCGGGGTCGTACTCCGCGGAACCGACGGGTCGGGACGCCGCCTGATGGTCGTACGACGATTCCTGTTCAATGTCGGCCCGCAGTCTGCCGATGAAGCAGCCATGAGCGACGTCGAGGCCATCCGGTACATGGCGAACGAGCGCGATCTCGAGTTCGTGGATCTCGATTCCTACGGGGTCGACCCGGCTGCGGGAGCGCTGCTTCCGGCCGACCTGTCGCGCCACCACCGCGTGGTGGCGGTCAAGCGCAAGTTCGGCACGCCCGTCGTCGCCACGGCCGACCCGGACGACCTGTTCGCCCAGGATTCGATCCGGGCCATCCTGGGTCGCGATTTCATCTCGGTGGTCGCCGCTCCGGAGCAGATCGACGCCTACATCGAGCTCATGTTCGGCGATGGGGTCTGGCCGGTCGCCCCCGCGGCCGGGGGCATCCCGTCCGAGCCCGTGACGGGCGCCGACGCCCTCGACCAGGTGCTCGCCGAGGTCGCCCTGGCCGGGGAGGCCCAGGCCCTGCCCCCGCTCCCGACCCTCGACGGTCCGGCACCGATGTCGGTCCCGACGGACGGAAGTGCCCCGACCGCCGTGCCGACCGCCGTTCCGATGCCCGGACCGGTGCTCGACGTGGAAGGGGACGACGCCCTGGCGGCGTTGGCCCGTTCGCTCGAGGGACCCGGGACCGATGACGAGGGTGATCTCGTATCCGGCGATGTCGCCTCGGACGCCGCCGACCTCGTGGCCGAAGCCGTCGCCACCTACCACGACCTCCATCCTGATGCCGGCTCCGAGTCCGCCGACCTGTCCACGGCGTCGTTCCCCCCACTGGCCAAAGCGCTGGTGGAGGGGGGCCGGGTCTCCCTCGACGACATGAACGTGGCCCTCGACGAGAACGCCCGGACCGGGGTCAGCATCGCCCGGATCCTGACCAATCGGAACCTGGTCACCGAGGCGGACCTGATGTGGGGGATGGCCGAGGAGATGGGCCTGCAGTTCGTCGATCTGGACACGGCGGGGGTGGACCTGACGGTGGCCGGGGCGCTGCCGGAGTCGACCGCCCGCCACCACAACGTCATGGTGATCGGCCAGGAGAACGGCATCCCGGTGGTGGCCGCCTCCAATCCGACCGACGTCTTCGCCATGGACGACCTGCGCACCATCATCGGCACCCACTTCACCGTGGTGGTCGCCACCCGGTCGCAGATCGGCGCCTACATCAGCCGGGCGTTCAACAGCGGCGATGCCAACGACATGGCCATGGAGGCGTCGCTCGGCATCGAGGGGACCAGCCAGGACAACGGCGTCGACGACATCCAGACCATCACCGAGGCGGCCCCGATCGTCCGGTACGTCAACCTGCTCATCCTGCAGGCGTTGAACGAGCGCGCGTCGGACGTCCACATCGAGCCCACCGAGCGCGATCTGCGCATCCGGTACCGGATCGACGGCGTGCTCCACGATGTGTCCACCGGACCGAAGTCCATCGCCGCCGCGGTCACCACCCGGTTGAAGGTCATGGCCGACATGAACATCGCCGAGCACCGGGTCCCCCAGGACGGTCGCATCTCGCTCAACGTGGGGGCCAAGGGCATCGACCTGCGCATGGCCACCCTGCCCACCATCTACGGCGAGAAGATCGTGATGCGGGTGCTGGACAAGTCGAGCGTCGTGCTCGGCTTCTCCGACCTGGGCTTCGACGACGACCTGCTCGAGACCTACGAACACCTCTACACCAAGCCGTACGGCACCATCCTGGTGAGTGGACCGACCGGGTCGGGTAAGTCGACGACGCTGTACACCACGCTGACCGCGCTCAACTCACCGGAAAAGAACATCATCACGGTCGAGGACCCGGTCGAGCTCCCGCTCAAGGGGGTCAACCAGGTCCAGCTGAACGTCAAGGCGGGCCTCAACTTCGCCTCGGCGCTGCGGGCGATCCTGCGGTCCGACCCCGACATCGTCCTGATCGGTGAGATCCGCGACAAGGAGACCGCGTCGATCGCCATCGAGGCGGCGCTCACGGGTCACATGGTGCTCTCCACGCTCCACACCAACAGCGCGGCGGCCACGCCGATGCGGCTCATCGAGATGGGCATCGAGCCCTTCCTGGTCACCTCCGCCCTGTCGGGTGTGGTGGCCCAGCGACTCGCCCGGAAGCTCTGCATGCACTGCAAACAGCCCTACGTCCCGACCGAGGCCGACATCACCGCCGCCGGGTGGACCATGGACGAGGTGGCCGAAGCCGGGGTGCTGACCCAGGTCTTCCGGTCGGTGGGCTGCTCCGCCTGTTCCCAGACGGGTTACCGGGGACGTATCGCTCTCGCCGAATTGATGCCCATGACCGAGGAGGTCGAACGCATGATCATCGAAGGAGGTTCCGTGGAGGACATCCACCGCCTGGCCCACAGCCAGGGGATGGTGCCCCTCCGACAGGCCGGACTCCGCAAGGCCATCGACGGGGAGACCACGCTCGAGGAAGTCCTGCGGGTGGTCGCATGACCGCCGTCACCCCCGATACCCGTCACGAGTGGACGACGCGCCTGGCCCAGACCCTGGTGCAGTCCGGCTACGAGACCGATGCCAACCTCAAGCCGTTGGTCAACGAGGCGATCGCCACCGACCAGTCCCTGGCCTACCTGCTCGTCAGCCGGAAGCTCGCGCTGCCGAGCGTGGTGGTGGGGAGTCTGGCCCAGCTGTCGCAGCTGCCCGCGGTCGACGTGGCCGCCTTCACGCCGCAGCCGGAAGCCACGGCCGCACTGCCCGAACCGCTGGCCCGCGAATACCAGGGCATGGCCCTCCAGTTCGACGGCTCCGTCCTGACCGTGGCCTTCGCCGAGCCCCCCAGCCACTCGGTGGTCGACGAGCTGGCGGGACGCATCGGCCACCGGGTCAACCCGGTGCTGGCCGATCCGGTCCTGATCGCCGAGCACGTCGGCACCCGGGACGGTGCGTCCGAAGGGGGCCGCGCCTCGGGCGGCAACCTCGAACAGCTCCTGGAGTCCGGGATCTCCACCCGGACCGACGACGCGGTCCCACTCCACATCGACGACCTGCTCCGCTACGCGGTGTCGGTCGGGGCCTCGGACCTCCACCTCACGGTGGCCATGCCCGGGACCATCCGTCTGCACGGTGCGATGCGCCCCATCGAAGGATGCCCTCCGCTCGACAACGACACCATCCGCGACATGGTCTTCGGAATCCTGCCCGCATCGCAGCGGGAGCGTTTCGAGGCCGAGCACGAGCTCGACACCTCACACACCATCCCCGGTGTCGGCCGCTTCCGGGTCAACGTCGCCCTGCAGCGGGGAACGGTCACGGCCGCCCTGCGTCCGATCCCCCACGAGATGCCGGTGTTCGCCAGCCTCGGGCTCCCGGACTCGATCCGGGCCTTCACCGACCTGCGCCGGGGTCTGGTCCTCGTCACCGGCCCGACCGGTTCGGGTAAGTCGACGACGCTGGCGTCGCTGATCGACATCATCAACCGGACGAAGCCGTTGCACATCGTGACGGTGGAGGATCCCATCGAGTTCCTCCACGATCACAAGAAGTCGATCATCACCCAGCGCGAGATCGGCGAGGACACGAATTCGTTCGCCGAAGCGCTTCGTCGGGTGCTGCGACAGGACCCCGACGTCATCCTGGTGGGCGAGCTCCGTGACCTCGAGACCATCTCGATGGCCCTGACGGCCGCCGAGACGGGCCACCTCGTCTTCGGGACCCTGCACACCCAGGACGCCCCCCAGACGATCGACCGGATCATCGACGTGTTCCCCACCCAGCAGCAGGAGCAGATCCGGGTGATGTTGGCCTCGACCCTCGAGGGTGTCGTCACCCAGCAGCTGGTGCCGACCTCTGACGGCAGCGGCCGAGCGCCGTGCGCCGAGGTGCTCGTCTGCACGTCCGCCGTGCGGAACCTCATCCGCATGGCCAAGACGCATCAGATCTACTCGTTGATGCAGGTAGGTGGCTCCTTCGGCATGCAGACCATGGACCAGGGCCTCGCCAACCTGGTCAAGGAGGGGATCATCTCCGAGCCCATCGCCTACGACCGGTCCTCCAACGAGGAGGACCTGCGGAACCACCTGATCCAGTGATGTCCACCTACGCACGCAGTAACCGACGAAGCGGGGAACCGTGGCACTGACATTCGAGTACAAGGTCCGGGACAAGGCCGGCGCCCTCGTCGAGGGTCAGCTCGACGGCGACAGCATGGCGCTCGTCGTCCGGCGACTGCGCGAGATGGGCTACATGCCCATCTCGGTGACGCCGAAGTCGGCGGTCAGCCTCAACACGGAGATCAAGATCCCGGGTCTGTCCGGGCGGATCAAGCTGCGCGAGATCGCCGTCATGACGCGGCAGCTCGCGACCATGGTGGACTCCGGCCTGTCGGTGGTGCGGTCCCTCGGCATCCTCGGGGCCCAGGTCGAGAACCCCGAGCTCGGACGGATCATCACCGAGGTCCGCACCGATCTCGAGCACGGATCGTCGCTGTCGGCGGCATGCGCCAAACACCCGAAGGCGTTCTCCAAGCTCTACTGCACGCTGATCCAGGCCGGTGAGGTCGGCGGAAACCTGGACGACGTCCTGTCGTCGCTGGCCGACACCATCGAGAAGCAGGCGGCCCTCAACAAGACGATCAAATCGGCCATGACGTATCCGGCCGTGGTCCTGGCGGTCATGCTCACGATCTTCTCGGCCATGATCATCTTCATCGTCCCCGTGTTCCAGAACCTCTTCAAGACCCTGGGTGGGAAGCTTCCGCTGCCGACCCAGATCCTGATCGACGTCTCCAACATCATGACCAGTGTCTGGGCGTTCGCCGTGATCGCCGGGATCATCGGTGCCGTCATCGGCATCCGCAAGTGGATCGCCACCGAGAACGGTCGACGGATCTGGGACCGCCTCATGCTGAAGCCCCCGATCTTCGGCGAGCTCTTCCACAAGGTCGGGCTGGCCCGGGTGACCAACACGCTCGGCTCGCTGATCGGTTCCGGTGTGCCGATCCTCGAGGCGCTGGAGATCAGCGCCGAGACGGCGGGGAACGTCACGATCGGTGACGCACTACGCGAGGCGAAGAACGGCGTGCGCGAAGGGCGGCCGCTTGCCGACACCCTGCGGGAGCGCGAGGACATCGTGCCCCCGTTGATGGTCCAGATGATCGAGGTCGGCGAGCAGACCGGTGTGCTCGACGGCATGCTCAAGAAGGTCGCCGTGTTCTACGACCAGGAAGTCGAAGTGACGGTGAACAACCTCACCGCTCTGCTCGAGCCGCTCCTCA
>Ga0302202_10006574_pt1 | contig 11544 bp, 10 predicted proteins | sample II_Bog_N3_3_FD_194579 | JGI IMG/M metagenome (GOLD analysis project Ga0302202, IMG submission 194579) | Peat permafrost microbial communities from Stordalen Mire near Abisko, Sweden - II_Bog_N3_3 | ecosystem: Environmental > Terrestrial > Soil > Wetlands > Peat | place: Sweden: Abisko... | reverse complement strand
ACATTGCCGACACGCTCCACAAAGCGGCTATCCTCAATCCAACCGAATTTCAGTGGTGAATCGCTTGCCAAATCCATCGCAACAAGATGCCAGCGATCGGCTTCGGAAGCAGGTTCGGCTTTCTCCTCGCTAGGTTTTTCTACCACCTCAGGAACTTCGATGAGGGAGGGCTCGCTCGCTTGCGGAATAACAATCTTGGGAGTGGTCTGTTGAGGAACTACCGGAACCGCCACGGTTGCGGATGGAATGACCGGCAGAATTGGCACGATGGGTTTGGAAACCGCGCGCACGGCGGGAATCGGCAACGGAGTTCCACCCTTGAGCGCCGTGAGCATCTCCAAGAGATCGCTGAGGCTGACCTCCTCCAGAAGATGAACCGCTTTGATGAGGGCGACATCGAGTTGAAGCTTCTTGTCGCTTGTCCAGCGGAGACGGCCTTCGGCTTCACCGAAATGATCCAGCAGTAGCAGCAGCTTTTCCTGGGCAATCGCCTTGCCCAGCTCGGATTCCGGTGTGGATCCCTGGGGGGGATGGACTTTGGAAATAAGAATATCGCGCAGCAGACCGATGAGATCGGCAAGAAGTCTGGAGAGGTCCTTGCCTGCTTCACTTTGTGCTTTGACCAAGGCAAGCGCGGTCGTTGTGTCGCGACCCAGCAGTGCCTGAGCGAGTTGAAGAAGGGTTTCCCTTGGCGTGAATCCAAAGACCTGATGCACATCGGCGGCGGTGATTGTCGTTCCACAGAAGGCAACGACCTGATCGAGCATCGACTCGGCATCGCGCAGGGCCCCATCAGCACCGCGGGCAATGGCATCGGATGCCGCGGGTTCCAGGGTGATTTCCTCGCTTTTGGCAATGAAGAGCAGATGGTTGGCGATGAGTTCCGGGGTGAGTCTGCGAAGATCAAATCTCTGGCAACGACTCAGGATGGTGGCGGGCACTTTCTGCGCCTCGGTCGTGGCAAAGAGAAACTTCACATGCTCCGGAGGCTCTTCCAGCGTTTTGAGCAGGGCGTTGAAGGCCGCCGTGGTGAGCATGTGCACCTCATCGATCAGATAGACTTTGTAAGGGCCGCGAGCGGGGGCATAGGCCGCGTTTTCCCGCAGCGTGCGGATGCTCTCAACGCTGTTGTTACTAGCTCCATCGATCTCCAGCACATCAAGGCTGCGTCCTTCGGCAATCTCAACACAGGCGTCGCAGACACCGCAGGGATTGTCCGTCGGGCCGTTCTGACAGTTCAGCGCCTTGGCAAGAATACGGGCTGTGGAAGTCTTGCCGACTCCTCTTGGACCGACAAAAAGATAGGCCTGCGCCAGACGGTTTCCCTTGATCGCATTTTGAAGCGTCTGGGTGATATGCTCCTGCCCGACGACTTCTTCAAAACGCTGAGGTCGGTATTTTCTGGCGAAGACGCGGTAGCTCACAGGGGAAGGAATCTAGGGGACCGCCGGAGAAATCGCAAGTGTCCCGATGTGGGCGGCTACAAACGCGTCAACTATCTCCGTCCTTCCAGACCTGGCAGGTGTAGGAGGGAAAAATGATGCAAGTGGAAAGCTGAAACCTGCGACTGACGGGAGCGGGTTGGACTCCGACGCACCCCCTTCAGGGGCGGCCGAGTTCAAACCTTGAGAGATCAGTCGTCATAAATCGGAGATTACAGAAGAGACTTTCTGTTTTTCTGAAGCAGGCATTTTTATCTCACTGCATCCTAATCGATTTGATCACGACTTTTTCCAGCGGAAAATCATTGCTGTCGACCGGAATGCCACTGATGGCATCGAGCACATCCAGCCCCTCGGTAACGGTGCCAAAGACCGTGTACTGCCCATTGAGCTGGGGCATCGGCGCGATGCAGACAAAGAACTGGCTGCCGTTGGAAGCCTTTGTTGGATTGATCGTGTCAGGCAGACGCGACGCGACGACTGCCCCCTTGTCTAGCTTCAACCGGATCTCTGGAGGGATCGTGTAACCGGGGCCGCCTGTTCCCGAACGGTCGCTCTCACCGTGACGGCTCTTCGGATCACCAGTCTGGACAAGCTGATGGGCAAAGAGGCGATGGAACTGCATCCCGTCATAGTAATGGCGGTGAACGAGTTCCTTGAAATTGGCCACGGTCTGGGGAGCGGCATCTTCCCGCAACTGGATAACGATGCGCTGAGGCTTCTTTTCTTTGCGAACCTTCACGAGCATTACGGCTGATTCCGGATCCGTGCCGACAGTCTGAGAAGTGGAGGCACAACCCGTGAAGAGCAGTGCGGAAAGGAGTAGTGCTAGTAGAAGGAATCGATGATTCATGAGCCGTGAATTTCAGCGATGCTGATCTGTGTCGTCCCCGCGGTCAAGGGATCGAAGGCAAAAAGAGGTTCCTTCGACTCTCTGGGCAGAATTGCGAGGCCAACCCACGAGCCGGTGTCGAACTGCCCGGAGGCACTGCTGATCTCACCCAGTTCCTTGTTTTCTGCATCCCTCACCCGCATTCCGGCATGAAGAGCCTGGCCAGGCGAGGAACGAAGCGTGTGGAGCAGTCGGCGCACCCTCCCAATGCTCTTGAGCCGGGAGATGGTCTCCTGTCCCGGATAGCAGCCTCGATCGTAGTCGATGTGCGTCCGATCCAGTCCAACTTCGGGAGGAAGCGTTTCCTCGCTCATCTCGGCACCCCAGAGCGGAATACCCCGTTCGATCCGCAGGGTTTCAATCACACGAGCATCAAAGAGATGCTCCTTCATTGTGGCATCAAGCACTTTTCCCCCGCCCTCATGCTCCTGATCAACTCCGGGGACTCCCAAGCGTGAAACAGCGAGGCCCTCGGACTCCTTTCCCCTGGCAGCCTCGCCGAAAATATGCACGCCGCCTTTTGCCACTTCGATGGAGAGCGTGACATCATCCGCCACAATGTAGCGGTCTAGTCGCGCCAGAAGTGAATCCTCCAAGACCGGTGAGGATTCCACCAGCAAATCCTCTCCATCGCGGCGGATCAGCAGTGGTGCGCAGAGTTTCCCCTTAGGTGTCAGAAGGCAGGTAGGCAGAATATTTCCGAAAGTGAGGTGCTTAAGGTCGCGTGTCACCTGACCATTGAGATAACGATAGGCATCTTTTCCAGAGAGCCGCACCAGTAAACGCGGCGGAAGCTGAAAAGCCCCGCCGCTAACCCTGGCACTGCGAAGCTGATCTGCGAGGGGGTCCAAGCCGGAATCCAATGCGGAATCCATTAGGAATTGGCACGGCCACGGCGTCCCAGAAAAGCGTAGAGCTTTTTTTTCTCCGGCTCTGCTTTTGAATCGACAGGTTCACTTTCGATCGTGGTCGTCACGTCCTCTGCTTCCAGAACCTCAGGGGCAGAAGCTTCTTCAATAGCGAGCTCCTTCAAGCTGCCAGAATAGGGATAATGACGGGCGACACTGGCAAAGTCATCCTCCCCCCATCCCGCCTGGACAGCCCCCATGAGGGCGCCTGCAGTCGCTGCGGTTGCGGGAAGATCAATATTCTTTCCCTCGACGGCATGAAGGACGATTTGGAGATCCTTGAGCATGTTCTTGACAGAAAAACGGGGCGCGAACTCTCCCTTGAGCATGAGAGGGAGTTTCAAAGCGATTGTTCCCGAATTGGCCAGATTGTGTTCCAGCGCCTCGACAAGGCGGGGTAGCGGAACTCCTCCCCGATTCAGCAGCGCGAGCGCCTCGGCCAGGACTTCGATCTCAGCAGCTGCAATCATGTTTGTGGCCAGCTTCACATAGGTCGCGGCACCCACGGGCCCCATGCTCACGATTGCCTTGGAGGAACCATTCAGCACAGGACGTACCCGGTCGATGACCTCTTCGTCACCACCGATGTAATAGACAAGGCCTCCCTCGGCGGCGGCATCACGACTTCCCGTGAAAGGGGCATCCAGGAAAGCTGCACCCCGTGCGGCCACAAGCCTCGCTGCCGCCAAGGTCTCGGCAGGGCTCACGGTGGCGTGATTCAGCAGGATGTGAGACTCACCAAGTGCAGGGGAGATCGCCCGGATGACTTCCAGGAGCGCGACACCGTCACGAACAAAGATCTGAATCACGTCCGCGCTCTCGGCAACTTCGCTTGGCGAGGAAAGAAAATTCGGCTCTGGTCTCGGCGTGCGGTTCCAGACCGTTACAGGAAAACCGGCGCGGCGCAAATTGGCCGCGACACGACCTCCTATAATCCCAAGACCAATGATCCCGACGGAGGTTTTTTTGGATGCAACCATCGGGATGTCTCAACAGGCTTCGGCCTTACTTGGCCTGAATAGGAGGGGCTGAAGGAGCGGGAAGATTGTTCTCGATCTTGGCCGACTGCTTCAACTCGGTTACGACACCCTTGAAGATCTCGCGGCGCTTCTGGGCCTGGAGGAACTGGAGGATCTGGGCCTTGGCTTCGTCGAAGGTGGCGGTTCCGGCAGGCTTCTTATCGGTCACCTTGATGACATGGAAGCCGAACTTCGTTTTCACGGGAGTCGCACTGACAGTGCCGACTTTCTGGGCGAAAGCCGCATCAGCGAATTCCGGTACCATCTTGTCCTTGGGGAAGTATCCGAGATCTCCGCCACGCTGAGCGGCACCGGGTTCTTCGGAAAGTTCGGAAGCCAGCTTGGCAAAATCCTCACCCTTGTTGGCGCGAACGATAGCATCCTTGGCCTTCTTCTCAGCGGCCTTCGTCTGCTCGGGAGTCGCGTCGGGAGGGAGGCGGAAGAGGATGTGGCTGGCCTTGACCAGATCAGGGTTGGCAAATTCCTTGAGATTGGCGTCGTAGAAGGTCTTGGCATCGGCATCGGTCACGCCGTCCTTGCCTTGAACCTGGGACTGCATCCACTTGCTTTGGCGGATGGAGCGTTTCAGATTGGCAACAAATTGATCCTGCGTGAGACCTGCCTTCTTCATTTCACTATCGAAGACATCCTGGGAAGGGAACTGCTGCTTGATCTTGGCAAGCTGGGCATCGATCTCGTCCTGGGAAACCTTGACATCGGCTGCCTGCTTGTCGACCAGCTTCTCGATGATCATCCCCTGGAGAATCTCGTTGTAGCCCTGAAGTTTCTGATCCGCAGTGAGGCTCGCTGCATTCACTCCCTGAGAGGCAAGCGCTTCATTGAAGGCCTTTTCAAGTTCGGCCCTGGAGATCTTCTCACCGTTGACAACGGCGATCGGATCCTTCAGCGCCACGGAGGCGGAGCTGGAGCCGCCTTTGGAGGAGACGGCCTCCGAGATCATCTTATTGAGATCGGGGGTCGCTCCGGGCGCGGAAGATGACTGTGCGTGGAGGAGTCCTGCGGAAAGAAGGATGGCGAGGAGGGCTGCTGATTGTTTGGTCATGAGGTGTGTGGTGAAACTTCTTCATGGCACGGGAGCGGAGTCCATGCCAGCGGAATTTTTATTAAGGCGCATTAAAATGACCGATCAGACGGTTCCAAACGGCAGGGTGCCAATGATTTTATAAAGCCCTTCCTTTACTTTCCCATCGTGCACGCTAGTCTCATTCGTTCTTGCTCACGTGGCGGAATTGGCAGACGCGTACGCCTCAGGAGCGTATGGGGAGACCCGTGGAGGTTCGAGTCCTCTCGTGAGCACCACTATTTTCCCCATCATCAGATGGTTCCGGGAACAACCCACCATGGACATTCAAAAAGAGAAACCGGCCTCCGTCAGGGACCTCTTCTCCGCGATTGCGGAGCGATACGAACTGGTGAACCACCTGCTCAGCGGCGGACTGGATTTCCTTTGGCGCGCGGCGGCCGTGCGCCATGTCCGGAAATGGAAACCTGCCCTCTTGCTTGATGTCGCAACAGGAAGCGGTGATCTGGCCATCGCCATTGAAAAAAACTCGCCTTCCACCCGCGTTGTCGGCGCGGACTTCTGCCGTCCGATGCTGGAGGTTGCCCGTCGCAAAGGACTGGCCGAACTCGTGGAAGCGGATGGTCTTGCCCTCCCATTTGATTCAGGATCGTTCGATGGCGTCACGGTTGCTTTCGGCCTCCGCAACATGGCCTCGTGGGAACGTGGCCTCTCCGAAATGTCACGCGTACTCAAGCCAGGCGGGCATCTCCTGATCCTGGATTTTTCACTCCCCACACTTCCCCTGATCCGCCCGCTCTACCGCGCTTATCTTCACTATGTGCTTCCTCTGGTCGCCGGTTTGGCAACAGGGAGAAAGGATGCCTACGAATATCTGGCTGGCTCCATCGAGGAATTTCCCAGCGGCACGTCGATGACCCGGTTGATTGAGAGCTGTGGCTTTCGCACCGCCGTCGCCCACCCGCTTTCCCTCGGCACGGTCTCCCTCTACACGGCAGAGAAAATCTGACAACTCCCCCATGGAACGATTCCGATTCCTTCTGATTTCAGGGGTGCTTTTGTTGCTCACAGGATGCGCCTTGTTGCCTCATCACAAGCATGATGCTGCCGTACCGGCATCCCAACCTATCAGGGCGAAAGGGGGATGGTATCTGTCGCTGCGCTTCCCTTTCCTGCATCACCCGCAGCCACCACCCCGGGCCCAGGCACTCCAGCGGGTAGGCGTCATCAGGACCCTCTCTGGAGATGGCAGCTTCGTGATCATCGAACTGGAACCGGGTGTTCTTATTCCACCCGGCAGGGATCTGGTTGTCACGGCGGGTGCAGGCGAACCGGCCAGGCTTCGTGCCGCCGAAAATCAGCCCCCCTACTTCATTGCCGACATCAAGAGCGGTCATCCTCTTCCGGGTCAGATCGTTTTTCAGTAAGGATAGAAAGCAAAAGAATTTCAAACTGTCGAACGCTAGGAGTTGACTCCCGGCCAACTCCCCTGCAAGGTACTTTTCATTAAGGACATTAACGATTAATTCCACAAATGACAGCCTCCCCAACCCCGCTAAACACAGAAGAAGTCGGATCCCTCGCCTCCATTATCATGGTGATGCAGCGAAAATTCATGGCCATGCTCATGGGTGAACTCTCGCGTGATCGTCTCTCCTTTCCCCAGTTTTTTCTCCTCGGCCATCTCGGCTCCCATGGTCCGACCGGCATGACGAGCATCGCCGAATTGATGGGGCACAGCACCCCTGCGGCCACGGGACTGGTGCAACGTTTGGAAAAACTCGGCTATGTCAAACGCACCCATGAAATCAATGACCGCCGCAAGGTGACTGTCTCGGTCACCGCCAAGGGGATACGACTTGTGGAGGGGATTCGTCAGGAAATGATCGGAAATCTCTCGAGGGTGCAGGAACGACTTTCTCCCCAGGAACAACACGCTTGGTTGGACATTTACAAAAAAATCCACGATTACTGCACCGCCTGCCACTCATGAAGAACTGCGCCCCTTTGATCATAGCTTTTGCCTCACTCGGCATCCTGGTCGCACCACTTGGTGCCCAACCCGCATCCAACGATCAATCCCAGCAGGGAATCTCCGTCGGAGCTGCTGCCGCGAGTGCCGCACAGACAAACGACTCGGTACTGACGACCAATGTTCCATCTGGACCGGATCAGTCGCCGACCGGGATCTCTGTCTCTCCCTCACTTGTTTCCAACCCTCCAGCTCCGCCGCAGGGTTTGATCGCCGTCACCAACGCAGACACCAATCTTCCCGTCATCACACCTCCGGCACTCCCTACTGCCACACCGATCACCAACGCGATCACGCCGGGCATGCTTCCCGCTCCCCTGCCAACGACCACCACGGGTCCCATTGCGCTGCCGACAACCAGCACCAATAACTTTGGCCTCAAGGACAAGGTAGGTAACATTCCGCTGACTGCGGATGACTTGGCCAAGGCGGGACAGGCTGTCATTCCAGGAGTCATTGCCAAGAATGCCCGCAAGCTCTCCATCGACGATGCCGTGCAACTCGCCCTGCAAAAAAATCCGCAGATTCTCACCGCCATCAGCGCGATCCGGCAGGCTTCGGGAAATTTCATTACTGTCCGCGCCGGACTCCTGCCACAACTCGGTATTGCCGGGCCCGCCACCGCCTTTCAGTGGCAGCAACCCCAACTGGCCAACGGACAGATGTCCCCGCTGAGCAAGAGCTTCGGCTCCCTGAATCCCACGGCAAACTCTGATTCGTGGAACATCCAATTCCAGGGAACCCAACTTCTGTACGATGGCGGCAAGACGATTGCCAACACGGTTGCAGCGAAGTTTTCCGAGCAAATCGCCTACTACTCGCTCCGCCAGACCATCGACGCCACCATCGCCACCGTCATCCAGCAGTTTTACCAGGTCGTCCTTGATCGCGCACTGGTCGTTGCCAATCAGCAGCAGGTAGCCCTCTACCAGACCCAGGTCACTGACCAACAGAGCCGCTATGATGCCGGCACGGTCCCTCGATTCAATGTGCTGCAGGCTCAGGTTCAGCTCGCCAATGCCCTGCCTCCTCTCATTCAGGCAAAGAATAACCTGCGTGTCGCCCTGTTCACCCTCGTGACGACCATCGGCCTTGATTATCCGAACATCCAGAACATCGAGATCCCCTTCGATGTGAACGGCACTCTGGCTTACATTCCACGCAAGGTCGACAGCAACGCCTCCATCCACACGGCCCTGCTACGCAATCCGCAACTGAAGGCGGAACGTCAGAACATCCTTGTCGCCGCCAAACAGATCAGCGCCGCCATCGCTGGGTGGCTTCCTACCATCAGCGCCAACGGCGGCTATCAGGTGCAGAGTTACAACTACGACTCCAGCCTCCAGTCCACCGTGGAAGGGTGGTTCTTCGGGGTCACCGGCAACTGGGCGATCTTCGACGGACTCGCCACCTACGGTAATGTGAAGCAGGCGAAAGCCACCATGATGAGCTACAAGACCGCGTACGATAACGGCGTGCGTCAGGTGATACTTTCAGTCCAGCAGGCCATTTCTAACCTTCAGGAGGCCAGTGAAACTATCGAGAGCCAAAAGGCCACCGTGGAACAGGCTGTGGAAGCACTCCGTCTCTCCCGTGAACGGCTTGATGCGGGCGCGGGTGTTCAACTTGATGTCATCAACGCCCAGGTGCAGTTACTCCAGGCCCAGACTTCCGTGCTCAACGCCTACTACAGCTACATCTCGGCCATGTCCCAGTATGACCAGGCGCTCTCGCTCAACACCCAGTACGAGGAATTTTTCGACGATCCGATGAACAAGTGGGAAAAGAACCGCTTCAAGAATTACAACGCCGAGGATCGCGCACGTCCGAAACTTCCAAAATCACTGCGCAAGAGCGATCCCCTCCCTCCCTCGACCCAATTCAACGACGTCATCAAGAGTTCGACCGTGCGCAAGCAGGAAACATCGAAATCCTCCCAACAGTCTGATTAAAGCAGCAACTCTCTTGTGATGAGTGATGCCGTGGTCTGCCTTCCCTCACTCCACGCGCTTAATGCTCTGCCGGGCGTCACGGCACGGTTTTTCGGCAGGATGACCGGCGTCGATGTCATGAGGGAACGGCGGGAAGCCATGGCCCTCCTTGCCCCGTACCATCAGCAACTTCTACAAAGGGAAGGACTCGACGGCTTTCCCCTCATCACCGCCGAACAAGTCCATGGAAATGAGATCGCATTCCTTGAAAATGCTGAAGCCTACACACAGGTGCCAATCCGTGGAGTGGATGGTCTCGCCACGACTCAGCAAGGCATCACTCTTGGCATCTATGTCGCCGATTGTGCCCCGGTCTGGATCGTGGCAAAAGACGGCTCTGCTGGAGCACTCCTCCACTCGGGGAAAAAGGGCACGGAGCTTGGTATCACCACACGGGGAATCACCCTGCTCTGCGAACGGGCCCACCTCAAGCCCGACAAACTGATGATCGTGATCGGCCCCTGTATCCGCCCTCCCTGCTACGAGGTAGATTTTGCAGCCACCATCCGTGCCCAGGCAGCCTCGTCCGGTGTTTCCGAAGTCCATGATGATCTGGTCTGCACCGCCTGTCATTCCGATCTCTACTACTCTTATCGCAGGGAATGCGGACTGACCGGGCGGATGCTCGCCACACTCACTCTTCAGCCCCGGCCATCGTGAAAATACCGTTTTCCGAACGCGATTTTGACCCCTCGCGCCCAGAATTGATGGATCAGGCTGAGTTGCACGATGGCAATCCCTCACCGGAACTGGAGCGCGATCTTGCCAATCTGCGGTGGCTGAATCGCCGCTTCGGTGCCATTTCGTTGCTCCACTATTTCCTGCACCGCTGGCTGCTGATTCGACCTGTAGGGAACGCTACTCTTCGGGTGCTGGATCTTGCCACAGGGGAAGGGGATTTGCCTCGTGAACTCGTTCGCTGGTACCGACCCCACAAAATCCGCGTTGAGATCGATGCGGTGGATCTCAATCCGGCCACCCTTGCTGTCGCTCGACGAAGGAGCGGTGATTTTCCAGAAATCCGTTTTCACCAGGGTGACATCCGCACTTGGGGAAGCGGAAACTACGACATCGTCCTCTGCTCACTCGCCCTCCATCACTTTGGTGATGAGGATGCCGTCCAGGTTCTGCACAATGCACGGCGCCTCGCCTCACGCCACCTGCTCGTCGCCGATCTGGAGCGAAGCCTTCTGGGTGCTGCCGGCATCTGGTTGCTCACCACCTTGTATCTCACGGAATCAATGACCGTGCATGATGCCCGCCTCTCGATCCGCAGGGCCTTCTCTTTCCGGGAGCTACGAAGCCTCGCCAAGAAGGCCGGTTGGGAAAATTTCGGCCATTCCAAATTTCCGGTCACTCGTCAGGCACTCTGGATCGATCAGGTTCCCGTGGTTTGATTGTCTGGTTTGGATTTTCCCTTGGGCAGAATCTTGGGCCTCCATTTCGGATGGGTGGCCGATCCGACGGATTCGTATTCAAAAATCTTGCTGACCGGAAAAAGCATGAGTCCTGGCAGTCCCTGGGCATTGAGCCTGATGCTCATCGTCATCCTGTCATCGAGATAGTAGATGTCTCCGTGGCCAATCATGCTGAATCCCGTGCCCTTGATGAGCAGATTGCGCGTGTTGATCACCCCGTTCCCCACAGTGAAATCAGCCGAGGCGCTGTGGGCGGGCTGATAGCCAATTCCCGGAATGATGTCATTGAGCAGAAGCGAAAGTGGCCCCAGGATCGGCATGGCCAGCACATTGCCGTTCTTAATCAGGAGATTCCCCTTGCCTGTCATCGCTCTATCATTCCCGCCAATCGCACGGAAAGTGTAGTCGGCTGTAAGCTGGCCCTTCGATTCCGTGTAGTCAAAGTAGAGTTTGGTGATTGTTTGAAAATCGACATCTTCCAGATGCACCGAAGCCCCGAAGCTGCCATCACCCGGCTTCACGGATGCCTCAGCTTTGAGCACCACATCACCGCCGAAGAGCTTCGCCTTAGGGATGTCCACCAGCACCTTCTGCCCCTTGAGTTGCACGGTGCCGCTGCTGGCTCCGAAGTGAAGATCCCTTTTGATCAGGGTATAGCCAACTCCACTTGGGGAATTGATCACGATATTGAGATCATTTTTCTCGGGATCACGCAGTCCGACCTTTCCTGAAACAATGAGGCTGGGAGGTTTTTGAAAACGGTAGTCCTTGAGGGAAGCGGCAATCCGGGTATCAATCCA
>Ga0302202_10006568_pt1 | contig 11551 bp, 7 predicted proteins | sample II_Bog_N3_3_FD_194579 | JGI IMG/M metagenome (GOLD analysis project Ga0302202, IMG submission 194579) | Peat permafrost microbial communities from Stordalen Mire near Abisko, Sweden - II_Bog_N3_3 | ecosystem: Environmental > Terrestrial > Soil > Wetlands > Peat | place: Sweden: Abisko, Stordalen... | reverse complement strand
GCCGAACGGCGCGTCGAAGGTGCGTCCTGTGCGCCGGGCCCGGCGACGGTCGAGGTGGCCGACCGGGGCCGGGGACACCCCGGCCGGGGGCTGGCGCTGGCCGCGGCCGCCTACCTGGTGCTGGCCGTCGGGCTGTGGTGGGACGTGTGGTCCGCCCACCCGACGTCGACCACCACCTGCGGCTGCGGCGACAGCGCCCTCTTCCTGTGGTTCTTCGCCTGGCCGGCCCACGCCCTGGCCCACGGGCTCGACCCCCTGTACTCGACGGCCATGTCCCATCCGGGCGGGGTGAACCTGCTGGCCAACACCTCCGAGCTCGCCCTGGGTGTCGTGCTCGCCCCGGTGACGTGGGCGTTCGGTCCGGTGGCGTCGATGAACGTCGCCCTGACCCTGGCGCCGGCGCTGTCCGCCCTGGCCATGTTCGCCCTGGTGCGCCGGTGGGTGGCGTGGTGGCCGGCGGCGTTCGCCGCCGGCCTGCTGTACGGGTTCTCGCCGCTGGTGCTGGTGAGCCTGTCCGACGCCCACCTGATGCTGGGCTGGGCCGTGGTGCCGCCGCTGGTGGTGGCCTGCGTCGCCGAACTCCTGTCCGGCCGGCGGGCCCCGGTGGCCGTCGGGCTCGTGCTCGGCCTGCTCCTGGTGGTCCAGTTCTTCGTGGGCACCGAGGTCCTGCTGCTCCTCGGCATCGCCGGGGCCGTGGCCGGGCTGATCCTGCTCGGGTACGGGCTGACCCGGCGCCACGAGCTCCGGGCCGTCGGACGACGGGTCGCCGTCGGACTCGGGACCGCGGCGGCCACCGCCGGCCTCCTCCTGGCCTGGCCCACGTGGTTCGCGCTGGCCGGCCCGGCCCACACGTCGGGGCGGGTGTGGCCGACCCTCGAGCTGGGCACCGAGGGGACCACCCTGCACGCCTACCTCTGGCCCACGCCGGTGTCGGCCGGCTTCACCCTCTTCACCCACCGGGTGGGCGGCTACCAGGGGCCCACGCTCTCGGGCCAGTACGTGGGGTTCGGCATGACCGCGGTCGCCGTCGTCGGCCTGCTCGTCTGGCGGCACGACCGGCGCCTGTGGTTCTTCGGGGCCATGGTCACCGTCTCGGTGGCGCTCTCGCTCGGGGTCAGCAGCTCGGTGTGGCTGCCGTGGCGGCTGGTGGCCGACCGCCCGCTGTTCGAGAACATCATCCCCAGCCGGTTCCTGGTGGTGACCTACCTGTCCCTGGCCGTGATGCTGGGCATCGTGGTGGACCGCACCCGCACCGCCGTGCGCCACCGGACCGGGCCCGGACCGGGTCCGGCGGCCCGGTGGGCGCCGCCCCTGGCCGGACTGGCCGTGGCCCTGGTCGCGCTGGGCCCCGTCGCCGGCTACCTGGCGCCGACGGTCCCCATGGTCACCCGGCCGGTTCGGCCGCCCACCTGGTTCACCACCGTCGCCCCCCACCTGCCGCCCCACCGGGTCCTGCTGGTGTTCCCGGTCCCGTACCAGGTGATCGAGAGCGCCATGGCCTGGCAGGCCGTGGTCGGGTTCCCCTACGCCATGGTGGGCGGGGGCGGGCCCGGCGGGGTGATCCAGCGGGCCGGCGCCGAGCGGGCCGGCGCCGACGCCATCGCCCGGGCCTCGTTCTCCTTCACCGGACAGACCCTCCACCCGGGTGACATCGCCGCCACCCGGCAGGCCCTGGCCGCCTGGAGGGTGACCGGCGTGGTCCTGCCCGACGAGCCCGGACTGCCCGCCTACGACCGGGTGACGTCGGTGCCCTACACGGTGGCGTTCGTGACGGCCGTGGTCGGCCGGGCCCCGGTGCGACAGCGCGGGTCGTGGGTGTGGGGTGGGCCGCCCGCCGGCACGCCGGTCGGGCCCGGGCCGGCACCGGCCGCCCTGGCCGGGTGCGTGGCGCTGGGTGCCTCTGGCACCACGGTCGACATCTCCCGGGTCGCGAGCTGCACCCTGGCCCTGGGCTGACCGGGGTCGACTGGTAGCGTCGCCCCCCGTGACGGCAGTCGGGACTCCCGAAGGGACGCGCCGACCCCGCCCGGTGCAGACGGGGCTGGTGGCCGTGGTCAGCGCCCTGGTGGCCGCCGTGGCCCTGGTGGCGCTGGCCGGCCAGGCCGTGCGCGGCGACCGGACGGTGCGGGCGCAGCTGGCCCCCGCCGCCGTCCACGACGCCTCCGTCGACGACGCCTTCTACCGGTGCATCGACGTCCAGGCCCACAGCCTCGTCCGCCCCGGCCAGACCGTGGCCCTCAGCACGGACAACCTCGCCGACGTCATCACCATGATCAAGGGGTTCGGCAGCTGGGTCACCGTGGCCGACCCGTCGTCGACCGCCGACGTCGTCCTCACCCTGCACGACGGTGCCGCCGGCCCCGGTACGTGCCTGGGCACCCGGGTGGTCGCCACCTCGGTCGGCCCCGGTGGCGTCCGGGTGGTGCGGCAGGGGACCGGCGCCGAGGTCCCCGGCCAGGGCCCGCCGCCGGCCCCGCCGCTGTGAGCACCGTGGCCGCCACCGTGGTGGCGCTCGTCGTCCTGTCCGCCGCCGGCCTCGTCCCGGTCGCCGTCGCTGTCGGCCCCCGCTGGGTGGCCGTGCCGCTGGCCCCGCTGGGTGGCGCCGTCGTGGCCGCGGTGGCCGCCACCGCCTCCCTGTCGTTCGGCGGCGCCCTGATCGCCTGGTTCATGGGCCTGGCCGTGGCCACCGCCGTGCTTGCGGCGGTGGCCACGGCCCGCACCGGCGCCCGACCCTGGGCCGTGGCATGGCGCGACCGGGGCGCGTGGGACCGTCAACGACTCGTCGGCCTGGTCGGCTTCGGCGTGGTGGTGGCCGGGTGCGCGTGGTCGCTGCGCGGGCTGCGGTCGCCCACCGTCGGGTTCGACGCCCGCGCCCTGTGGGTCATGCGGCCCGGGTGGTTCCTCCAGAGCCATGGGCAGCTGCTGGTGGACATGCGCACCCGGGGGCTCGTCCTCACCCAGTCCGCCTACCCGCCGCTGGTCAGTGCGGTGGTCGCCGTGGCCTGGCAGGTCACCGGCGTCCACACCGACCGGCTCGGCGTGACCACCGTGGCCGTCCTGAACGGGTGCGCCCTGGTGGCGGCGGCCCTCGCCGTGGTCGAGTGCGGCCGGATCGCCGCCGGCCGTCTGGTCGGCCCGGTGGGGCCGGGGACCGACCGCGCCGTTGGGCCGGGGACCGACGCCGTTGGGCCGGGGACCGACGCCGTTGGGTCGGGGACCGACCGTGCCGACGGGTCGGGAACCGACCGTGCCGACGGGTCGGGGGGTGCGCCCGGCCCCACGCCGCACCCGCCGTGGACGCCGATGGTGACCGGGGTGGCCGCCGCCGTCCTCCTGGTGGTGGTGGCCGCCGGCGTGACCGAGCCGTTCCTCACCAACGGCTACGCCGACCCGATCTGGTCGCTGGCCGCGGTGGGTGCGGCCGCCTTCGGCCTCCAGTCAGCGGGGGACCGGTCGAACCGGGCGGCCACGGTGGTCCTGGTGTTGGTGGCCGGCCTGTCGAAGAACGAGGGCCTGGTCACCGCGCTGGCCCTGGTCGCCCTGGTGGCCGCCCGGTCGATCGGCATCGAGGGCCTGCGCGGCGGCTGGCGCCGGTGGCGCTGGCCCCTGGCCGTGGCCGTGGCGGAGGTGGTCGTGCTCGCCTGGTGGCCCGTGCTGATGCACGCCGTCGGGGCCCGGGGCGCCTCCTCGACGTTCACCACGTCGAACGGGACCGGGGCGCGGGTGACGGCCGTGGTGCACGGCATGAGCCCCTATCTGCACGTCCTGGTGCTGGCCCTCCCGTTGTCCGTGGTCGGCGGCCTGGCCCTCACCGGAGTGCGTCGGCGGACCGGCACCGGCAACGACCTGTGGGCCTGGCTGGCGCTGGCCGTCGGGCTGGTGGCCGTGGGCGGCGCGCTGGTGACGGGCACCGGCGCCATCGTGCCGTGGATCCGGTCCACCGTGCACCGGATCACCGAGTACCCGATCCTGCAGGCCTGGTGGATCGTGGCCGTCTGGGCCGTGGTGGCCTCGTCGGGGATCGTGGCCGGGCGGCACCCGATCGACCCCGCGCCGGCGCACGCCGGGCTCGACCCGGCCGAAACGGATGACGAACGGGACCTGGCGTCGACGACACCGGTGGGAGCACGGGCGTGACCGCCGTGGACGAGCGGATGGCCGAACCGGCCGCCCCGGACGACACCGGTACCGGGCTCCCGTCGGACGCGCCCGGCCCGGGGGAGCCGGCGGCGGGCCGGGGGGTGCGCGGCTGGCGCTCGCTGCTGGTCGGCGCCGGGGCCTACCTGGTGCTGGCCGTCGGGCTGTGGTGGAACGTGTGGTCGACGCACCCGACCTCGACCACGACGTGCGGTTGCGGGGACACGTCGCTGTTCACCTGGTTCCTCGAGTGGCCGGCGTACGCTCTGGCCCACGGGCTGAATCCCTTCTACTCCACCTATCTCTTCCACCCCGGGGGCATCAACCTCCTGTCCAACACCGCCGAGGTCGGCCTCGGGATCGTCCTGGCCCCGGTGACGTGGGCCTTCGGGCCCATCGCCACCCTCAACGTGGCCCTCACCCTGAGCCCGGTCCTGTCGGCGCTGGCCATGTACGTGCTGCTGCGCCGCTGGGTGTCGTGGGCACCCGCCGCCTTCGCCGGCGGACTCCTCTACGGGTTCTCGCCCTTCGTGGTGGTGAGCCTCACCGACGCCCACCTGATGCTCGGTTTCGCCGCCGTGCCCCCGCTGCTGGTCCTCTGCCTCGACGAGCTGTTCGTCCGGCAGCGGTGGCGGCCGTGGGTGACCGGCCTGGCCATCGGGGTGCTGGCACTGGTGCAGCTGTCGGTGGGGACCGAGGTGCTGGTCCTGACCCTGGTGGCCGCGGTGATCGGCGTCCTCCTCGTGGTCGTCTGGGGGATCGCCCACCGGTCGGTGTGGGACGACCGCGCCCCCTATGCACTGCGTGCCGCCGCCGCGGCCGCCGTGACCTCGGCCGTGCTGCTGGCCTACCCGGCCTGGTTCGCGCTGGCCGGTCCGGCCCACCTGTCGGGCGACGTGTGGGGGAGCGGGAACCTGCTCAGCTACGGGGGGAACACCCTCGGGCTCTTCGTCCGCCCGATGCAGCCGTCGGCCCACATCACCGCGCTGACCCACCAGCTGGGCGGGTACCAGGGGCCGACGCTCTCCGACCAGTACCTCGGGTGGGGGCTGGTCGGCGTCCTGTCCGTCGGCCTCGTCCTCTGGTGGCGGGACCTCCGGCTCTGGCTCTTCGGCACGGTCGCCGTGCTCGCCGCGTTCCTGTCGCTGGGGCTGTCGATGCACGGGTGGACGCTGTGGCGCCTGTTGGTGCGCGCCCCGCTGATGGGCAACATCATCCCGAGCCGGTTCGGACTGGTCGTCTACCTGTGCGCCGCCGTGATGCTGGGGGTCGTCGGCGACCACGTCCATACCTGGGTGGTGTCGGGCCGGCGCTCGGGGGACCGGACCGGGCCCGGAACGCCCGTCGCCCCCGGACGGCGGATGGCCGCGGCGGCGGCCGGTGTCGCCGTCTTCGCCCTGGCCCTGGTGCCGATCGTGGTGTACTTCGCCGACGGGCTGCCCCTGGCCGCCACCCCGGTCCGGCCGCCGCCGTGGTTCCGCACGGTCGCCCGGCACCTGCCGGCGCGCCAGGTACTCCTGGTCTTCCCGTTCGCGTTCCGCCAGAGCAACATGACCTGGCAGGCGGTCGACCGCATGTCCTTCGCCATGGTCGGAGGGGGAGGGCCGGACTCCATCCCGTCCCGGGCCGGCAAGGAGCGGGTGGGCCAGGGGTACCTGGCCGACATCTCGCTGGCCGGCGGACCGCAGACCATCGTGCCCGGGGAGGTGGACGCCGTGCGCAGCGCCCTGGACGGGTGGGGCGTGACCGGTGTGGTCCTGCCCGATCCGCGCCGCCTGCCCGAGTACGAGCAGGTCTTCGCGGTCCGGGACATCGTCGTGCTCATGACCGCGGCCACCGGACAGGCGCCCACCTACGTGGCCGGCGCCTGGGTCTGGACGGGGGTGGACCACGCCGGGCCGGCGTCGACGCTCGACGCCGGCGCGCTCACCGCGTGCGCCGGCGGGGGGGCCGACGGCACACCGGCGTCGGTCCAGGCGTCGGCGGCCTGCGCACTGGCTGCGCCTGCGCCGGCGTGAGCCTCCGGACGGCACCCCCCGCCTGCTGGCGGACGGGGTGGCACGGTACGTTATGGCGTCCGGAGCCCGGGCCGGACGAGGGGGAGCTGCACGCGGTGTCGGTGGATCGGAGCGGTTCGGAAGGCGGCACCGCCCGTGCCGGGGGTCGTCCGTGACCGATCCGCCCGGGCCCGGGTCGACCGCCGTCGACCACCGTTCGGCCCACCAGGCCAGACGCACCTCGGCCACCGGTGGGTCCCGGATCCCCGCCCTCGACGGCGTGCGGGCCGTCGGCCTCCTCCTCATCATGGGGTTCCATTTCGGCGTGGGGTGGATGCCGGCCGGATTCGTCGGCGTCGACGTGTTCTACGTCCTGTCCGGCTACCTGATCACCGGCCTGCTGCTCGGCGAGTGGGCCCGGACGGCCCGGATCCGGCTCGGGGCGTTCTGGGCCCGGCGGGCCCGGCGCCTGCTGCCCGCCCTGTGCGTCCTGTTGGTGGTGGTGACCCTGGTGGTGCACTTCACCTACCCGGCCGGTCTCTACCCGGACCTGCGCATGGCCGACCTGTCGGCGCTCTTCTACTTCTCCAACTGGTGGCAGATCGCCGCATCGGGCAACTACTTCGTGGCCACCGGGGCGGTCTCGCCCCTCACCCACACGTGGACGCTGGCCGTGGAGGAGCAGTTCTACCTGGTGTGGCCGCTGGTGGCCCTGGCCGTCCTCCACGTCGGGAGGCGGATGGCCCGCGGCGCCGACCGGGGTGTGGAGCTGCTGCTCGGGGTGTCGGTGGCCGGGGTGGTGGCGTCCGCCGTGGCCATGGCCGTCCTGTTCGAGCACGGCGCCGACATCACCCGGCTCTACTTCGGCACCGACACCCACGCCCAGTCGATCCTGGTCGGCTCGGTGCTGGCCTGCGTCCTCACCCTGGTCCAACGCCACCGGGGGCTGGCCGGCATGGCGCCCACGGCGGCGACCCGGCCGGCGCAGGTGGCCCTCACCGTGCTCGGGCTGGCCGGGGCGGCCGGCACCCTGGTGCTCACGGTGTCCCAGTCGGGCACCAGCCCACTGCTCTACCGGGGCGGCTTCCTGATCTCGGCCCTGTCGGCGGCGGCCATGATCTGCGGGGCGGTGTGCGTGGCCGGCGGGCCCCTCGCCCGAGTGCTGTCGGTGCGGCCCATGGCGTGGATCGGCACCGTCTCGTACGGCGCCTACCTGTGGCACTTCCCGGTCTTCATCGAGCTCGACGCCGCCCGGACCGGCCTCGGTGGACCCGGCCTCCTGACCGTGCGGGTGGCGGCCACGTTCGTGCTCGCCGCCCTCAGCTACCACCTGGTCGAACGCCCGATCATGGAGGGCGTCTTCTGGCGCTCGCTGAAGGCCGCCGGCCCGGCCCTGGCCGCCCTGGGCGCCACCGTCGTGGTGGTGGTGGCCGGCACCGTGGCCCCGGCCGTGGGGGCGGCCCGGATCGTGACCACGGCGGGCCCCGCTCTCCCGGCGACCGTCCACGACCGGCTCGCGTCGGCCGGGGCGTTCGCCGGCAAGCCCGTGCGGTTCCTCCTGCTGGGCGACTCGGTGGCCATCACCCTGTCGGTGGGACTGGGCACCGGGAGCGTGCACGCCTACGGCGTGCAGGTCATCGATGACGGGGTGTTCGGCTGCGACTACGACACCGCACCGGCGTACAGCCAGGGCGTCCTCACCACGCCGTTCACCACCTGCCTGCAGTGGCGCACGCTGTACGCCGAACAGATCGCCCGCTACCACCCGGACGTGGTCGGTCTGCTCACGGGCCGCTGGTCGCTGACCGACCGGGTGGTCGGCGGCCGGACGGTCCACGTGGGGGAGCCGGCGTGGGACGCGCACCTCGTGACCGAGTACGCCGACGTGGTCCGCAGTCTGGCGTCCCATGACGTCCGGGTCGTGCTCTTCGACCTGCCCTACTTCGCGCCGCCTCAGGCCGCACCGGACGGGGCTCCCTTTCCCGAGGACCAGCCGTCCCGGGTGGTGGCGTTCAACCGGGACCTGGCCCGGGTGGCGGCCCTCGAACGAGGGCGCGTCACCCTGGTCGACCTCAACAGGATCCTCGACCCCACCGGACACTTCGAGACCGTGGTCGACGGGGTGACGGCGCGGTGGCCCGACGGGATCCACGTCACCCCGGCCGGCGGGCAGTGGCTGCAGCCCCGGATCCTGCCGACGGTGGCCGTGCTCGGGCTGGCGGCGCGGGCCGGGGTGACACGGTGACCGGCGGGGCCCACTCGGCCGGTCGGGCCGGGCACGAGGCGAAGCGCACCTCGGCCACCGGCCGGGAGCGGGTGGTGGCCCTCGACGGGCTGCGGGCCTTCGCCCTGCTGATCATCATGGGCTACCACTTCGGCGTGGCCCACTTCGGGGGCGGGTTCTTCAGCCTGGACATCTTCTACGTCCTGTCCGGCTACCTGATCACCGGCCTGCTGCTCGGCGAGTGGGCCCGGTCGGCCCGGATCCGGCTCGGGGCGTTCTGGGCCCGGCGGGCCCGGCGCCTGCTGCCCGCCCTGTGTGTGGTGCTGGTGGTGGTGACCCTGGTCATCCGCTTCACCTACCCGGCCGGCCTCTACCCGGACCTGCGCATGGCCGACCTGTCGGCGCTCTTCTACTTCTCCAACTGGTGGCAGATCGCCGCATCGGGCAACTACTTCGTGGCCACGGGGGCCATCAGCCCGCTCACCCACACCTGGAGCCTGGCCGTCGAGGAGCAGTTCTACCTGGTGTGGCCGCTGGTGGTCCTGGCCGTGCTGCACCTGGCCCGGCGGTTCGGCAAGGAAACCGACCGGGGGGTCGAGCTCCTGTTGGGGGTGTCCCTCGTCGGGGTGGTGGCCTCGGCGGCCGAGATGGCCTGGCTCTACCATCCCGGGGCCAACATCACCCGGCTCTACTTCGGCACCGACACCCACGCCCAGTCGATCCTGGTCGGCTCGGTGCTGGCCTGCGCCCTGACCCTGGTCCAGCGCCACCGGGGGCTGGTGGGCATGGCCCCGACGGCTGCTTCCCGTGGGGCGAAGGTGGCCCTGACGGTGGTGGGGCTGGCCGGGGTGGTCGGCACCCTCACGCTCACCGCCACCTTGTCGGGCACCAGCGCCCTCGCCTACCGGGGCGGCTTCCTGCTCTCGGCCCTGTCGGCCGCCGCCATCGTGTGCGGGGCGGTGTGCGTCACCTCTGGCCCCCTCGCCCGGTGCCTGTCGGTGCGGCCCATGGTGTGGATGGGCACCGTCTCCTACGGCGCCTACCTGTGGCACTTCCCGGTCTTCATCGAGCTCGACGCCGCCCGGACCGGCCTGGGCGGTGTCGGACTGCTGGCCGTGCGGGTGGCGGCCACCTTCACCCTGGCCGCCCTCAGCTACTACCTGGTCGAGCGCCCGGTCATGGAGGGCGTGTTCTGGCGCTCGCTGAAGGCCGCCGGCCCGGCCCTGGCCGCCCTGGGCGCCACCGTCGTGGTGGTGGTGGCCGGCACCGTGGCCCCGGCCGTGGCCGCGGCGCCGGTCCGGACGGTGCATCCCTATCCCGACCCGGCGACCGCGGTCCCCCCTCCCGAGGTCGTCGTGCTCGGCGACAGCACCGCCCTCACGCTCGGGTACGCCCTGGCCGCCACCGCCCCGACGGGCACCTCCGTCCGGAACGGTGGCCTGTACGGCTGTGGACTGGCCATCGGGTCCTGGGTGTCCAACGACCCGCCCGACCCCCAGCTGTCGATGTTCCCACCGTGCAACGAGTCGACCCCTGCGAGCGGCCGCTGGCCGGCGCTGGACGCACACGCGGTGGCCGACACGGGCCCGGGCGACGTGGTCCTCTTCGTCGCCGGCACCTGGGAGGTGCAGGACATGGAGCGCAACGGCGTGTGGAGCAACCTGTCGGCGCCGACGTTCCAACGCTACGAACTGGGCCAACTGCGCCGGCTGGTCGCCATCGGATCGGCCCGTGGGGCGCACGTCGAACTGGCCACGATGCCCGCCATGGGCGCGTCCACCTCATCCGTCGAGGCGTCCCGGGCCGACAGCCCGCAGCGCCGGGCGATCTACAACCGGCTGGTGCGCCAGGTCACCGCCGAGCTTCCCCGACGGGCGAGCGTCGTCGACTACGGGGACGTGCTGTCACCGCACGGTCTCTACCGCCTGTACATCGACGGGGTGCAGGTCCGGTCGCCCGACGGCATCCACACGCCGGCCTACGCGCCCGGAAACGTGTTCGCCGGGAACGCCACCGAGGCGGTGGCCCACGCCTTCTACGACTGGCTGTCCCCCCGGCTGTGGCCCCTGATCGTCTCCTCGGACCAGACGCCCCACCTGACCGGGGGAACGGGCGTGCCCCACACCGGCGGATGAGCGCCTAGCCCCGCACCTCGCACCATCCGGCCGTCGGATAGCCGGCCGGTGTCCACATGTACCCGGGTGCCACCGCCGCGGGCACCGGCCCCGGTGTCGATGTGGCCAGAGTGCCGGGCGGGCAGTTGACCGACGCGGCCGACGTGGTGCTGGTCGTGGTCACCGGGGCCGCCGGGGCCGTGGTCGTGACCGTGGTCGCCACCGGCGAGGACGAGGAGTGGGTGGACGCGTTTCCGAAGACGAGGAAGCCGATGACCACCGCCGCCAGCACCAGCACCCCCGTTGCGAACGTTTTCGCAACACCAGTTGACATACACGCACTCTCTTCCGCCGGATCGCCGTTGTCAATGGGGAAGACGCCCGATCCGGGCGTGACGAACACGGGGTCGGCCTGTCGGTGCCGGTGTGGTACCAGCCCGAGGCGGTGCCCCGCAGGCGGCGCGACCCGACCCCGGGGGGAGGCTCGGGGTGGGTCGGGGACAGGTGGAGGGGGTGCTCCGACCCGCCGGTGGCCCGCCCCTGCCCGACCACCGGCGGGCCGTCGCTCCCGCCCGTCCTGCCCCTGCCCCCGGAGACTGGTGCGCCCGTTCTCCGGGGGACGGTGCAGGTCTAGCAAGGCCTCCGCGAACGGGGGGTCACGGTTCGGGGAATCCCGGGCGAACGTTCGGTGACGTCCGCGGTCGGCCCCGTCCTGTCGTGCCCCCCGCCGGTCGCGGCCGACGTAGTGTGACCGGGTCCGCACGGGGCGGACGGGCCCCCCGCCTCAGGTCCGGGCCCCTCGAGCGAGGAACGGAGCACATACGCCGATGATCATCTGGATGCTGATGGCGATCGGGCTCGTGGTCATCGTCGCCGGCGGCTTCGCCGAGCGCAGCCGCCGGAACCGTGCATCGGAGCAGAACGGCCGGAGCGCCGGCCACAAGACCACCCATCACGGCAAGGGCGCCCACAGGTCGCGGGGGCGCGGCAGGGGCCACTGAAGCCTTCGGGGCCGCACCTGTCCCCTCCGGACGGGGAAGGGGACTCCGCTCCGGGTGGGGGAGGGTCCCGCCTGCTCA
>Ga0302202_10006550_pt1 | contig 11569 bp, 7 predicted proteins | sample II_Bog_N3_3_FD_194579 | JGI IMG/M metagenome (GOLD analysis project Ga0302202, IMG submission 194579) | Peat permafrost microbial communities from Stordalen Mire near Abisko, Sweden - II_Bog_N3_3 | ecosystem: Environmental > Terrestrial > Soil > Wetlands > Peat | place: Sweden: Abisko, Stordalen... | reverse complement strand
AGGTCTCCGACAGGGGACCGGGGGTGAGGATGGCCACGCGCGGCTCGTCGACCCCGTCAGGCGCCGCGTGGGCGACGCCGGCCCGGATGGCCCGGAAGAACCCGGCCTGGCGTTCGACGCCGGACTCCCGGTGCAGCTTGGGCAGGACCCGGGAGAGTGCCGACCGGTTGACCAGCGAATAGCCGAGGCCCGACGGGGCCTGGGCGCGGTCGGCCACCGCCCGGAAGGCCCCGTCCGCCTCGCGGACCACGTCGACGGCGGTCAGGAACAGTCGGTGGGCCCCCGGCTGGCTGATACCCGCGCACGGTCGCAGGAACGCCGGGTGCCCGAGCGCCACCTCGGCTGGAACCAGGCCCCGGGCGATCAGGGTGCGGTCCCCGTACAGGTCGGCGTTGACCAGGTCGAGGAGTGCGGACCGCTGGGCGACGGCGGCCTCCAGCCGGCCCCACTCGGCGGGGTCGAGGACCAGCGGCACCGGGTCGAGGGTCCAGGGGCGCCGCACGCTTCGGCCGTCGACGGAGATGTTGTAGGTGGCGCCCTCGTTGCGGAGCAGGCGGGCCAGCTCGTCCCGTCGGGACACGAGGCCCGGGGCGCCGTACTCGTCGAGGGCCTGGGCCACCGGGTGCCACCGCGGGCGGACCGAGCCGTCGGCGGCGCGGAACTCGTCGCTGCGCCCGGGGGGCGCGACGTACGTGGCCACCGTGGACACGGCGGCGGGTGGATCGTCCGGCGGGCCCAGCGGGCCCACCGGTGCTGCGGTCGTCACCGGGTGGCGGCCGCCGGCTCCCAGCCGACGAAGTTCGGTCGGAAGTACGTGTCGTCGACCCGCTCGTGGATCTCGACGAGGGCCAGCTGCACGTCCTCGAGGAACTCGGCCAGGCCGCTGATCGTGAGCCTGGCCACCGATGCGGATCCGACCACCATGGAGGCATCCTGGCACGCTTCCTGGGCGCGCTCGGAGTGGGGGAGGGCCTTCAACTGGGCACGGGCCTCGGTGAGGCAGGCCCCCACGGCCCGGGGGAAGCGGTCGTCCTGGAGCAGGAACCGCAGGGTGGATCCGCCCTGCGGCCGGGCCGGCATGGCCCGGCGGAAGGGCTGGTAGGCGGCCAGCGAGCGGAGGACGGCCATCCAGTGGACGACGTCGTAGGGGTCGTCGGCCCCCGGCTGGTGGAGCGAGTCGGAGCGCACGTCGAGGACACGTGTCGTGAGGTCGGCCCGCTCGATGTTCTGTCCGAGCACCAGGAACGACATCGCCTCGTCCCGGCTCATGGTCCCGAGCAGGATGCCGTGGATGCACTGGCACCCGGTGATGACGCGCCGCAGCCACCGGACCCGGCCCTCGCGGGTGTGGGCCTCGGCGATGTTGTCGTTGCTGCCCAGCCACAGGTTGTTGCAGGCCTCCCACGCCTCGCGTGGGATGACCGGCCGCGCCGTGCGGAGGTTCTCCCGTGCGGCGGTCAACGACGCCAGGATCGAGGAGGCGTTCCCTTCACCGTGCAGGAGGAATTCGATCACGTCCCCCTCGGCGGCGCGCACGTCGTCGGGGCCCTCGGCGGCCTGGTACCGCTCGGCGAACTCCGAGTCGACGCCGGCGATGGCCAGCAGCGGCTCCCATCCGACGTCCTCGCCCACCGGCATGTCGACGTGGGCGTCGGTGTGGACCTGGACGATCCGTGCCGTGCCCTCGGCCCGTTCCAGGTGCCGTCCTGCCCAGTAGACCGCCTCGGCCATGCGTGCGAGCAGCATCGTGCCACCCCTTTCATCGAGTTCCTCGTCCTCCGGTCCGTCCTGCTCCACCCGGTCCTGATCGTCCGATCCCTGTTGCTGTGACCCCTGGGCCTGCGACGGGGTCACGACTGCTCCTCGAAGGGGTTGAACCCTTCGGCCTCGACCACCCAGGTGTCCTTGCTGCCCCCGCCCTGGGACGAGTTGACGACCAGCGATCCCTCGCGGCGGGCGACCCGGGTGAGGCCCCCCCGGGTCACATAGGCCCCGTCGGGACCCATGAGTGTGAACGGCCGCAGGTCGACGTGGCGGGGCGCGATGACGTCGTCGCACAGCGTCGGGGCGGTCGACAGCTGGATGATCGGCTGGGCCACCCAGCGGTTCGGCTCGTCGGTGATGGCCTTGGCGGCGGTGGCCAACTCGTCGGGACTGGCCTGGCTCCCGACCAGCACTCCGTAGCCACCGGATTCGTTGGCCGGCTTGACCACCAGTTCGGGCAGGTTGGCCAACACGTGGGCCCGGGAGTCGGGGTCGCTGCACCGGTAGGTCGGGATGGTCCAGAGGATCGGCTCCTCGTCGAGGTAGAAGCGGATGATGTCCGGAACGTAGGAGTAGACCTTCTTGTCGTCGGCGATCCCGGCCCCGGGTGCGTTGACGAGGGCCACGCGGCCGGCCTTCCAGGAGCGCATCAGCCCGGGCACGCCGAGGAGCGAATCGGCGTGGAAGACCTCGGGGTCGATGAAGAGGTCGTCGACCCGTCGGTAGATCACGTCGACCTGCTCCAGCCCGTCGATGGTCCGGGCGTACACGCAGTCGTCGTCGAGGACCACCAGGTCGCCGCCCTCGACCAGCTCGACCCCGAGCTGCTGGGCCAGGAAGGCGTGCTCGAAGTAGGCCGAGTTGTAGATGCCCGGGGTGAGCACGACGATGGTCGGGTCGCCGGTCGAGGGCGAAACCGACGCCAGGGTGCTGGCCAGGCGACCGACGTAGGGGTCGACGGGTTCGATGCTGTAGTGGCGGAACATCTCGGGGAAGATGTGTTTGGTCACCATCCGGTTCTCCAGGAGGTAGGAGACACCGGACGGCACCCGAAGGTTGTCCTCGAGGACGTACCAGAATCCCTGGTCGTCGCGGATCAGGTCGCTCCCGCAGATGTGGGCCCAGATGCCGCCGGGCGGGTCGACCCCGACGCACTCACGTCGGAAGTTGGGGGAGCCCGTCACCAGGTCGGCCGGCACCACCCCCTCGTGGACGGACCGCTGGTCGTGATAGCAGTCGTCGATGAACAGGTTGAGTGCGGCCAACCGTTGCACGAGGCCCGCCTCGATGACCTGCCACTGGTCGCGGGGGATGATCCTCGGGATGATGTCGAACGGCCACGGTCGGTCGACGCCGACGCCCTCGTCGTAGACCGTGAAGGTGACGCCGATGGCCCGGATCTCTCGGTCGGCGGCCAGTTGACGTTCGGCCAGGGCCGCCGGGCCGAGCTCGCTGAAGTGGTTCCACAGCTCCTGGGCCGACGGGCGCGGCTCACACGACGGGCCCACCAGCTCGTCGAAGAAGGGGGCGGGGTCGTAGGACGGCCAGGGGGGGTCGGTCACCACGGAGCCGTCGTGTCGGGCCTCGGATCCGTCCGGCGGCGCGAGAGGGTCACGGGGTGCTTCCACGTCCACGAGTGTCCCGCATCGGTGGGTCCCACGCGTTGCCGGCGTGTTTCCACTCCGTGAATGCACCGCTCGGGTATCCTTCCCCCAGCCCACGACCGAGTTGCGGCCGTGGTTCCCACCCCCGACAGGAGATGCCGTGCCCGCTGAGACCCATGTGGAGAAGGGTCCCTTGGACCGTCAGGCGATCCTGGAGCTCATCCGGGAGCTCCTGGCCGACATCCTGGAGATCGAACCGGCCACCATCAGCGAGTCGGCCTCGTTCGCCGAGGACCTGGACGCCGACTCACTGGCCCTGATCGAGCTGGTCGAGGGCCTGGAGGAGGAGCTCGGTGAGCGCTCGGTCGGATTCCGCATCGAGGACGAGGACCTGGAGGAGCTCCGCACCGTGCGTGACGCCGTGGATTACGTGTACGCCAAGCTCGGAGGGGCCTGAGGCGCCCGATGGCGCCGAGTGACGACCGGGGGGAACTGGCCTCCGACCCCGGACTCGCCGAGTCCATCGGCCACCGGTTCGCCCGGCCCGAGCTGCTCGGACAGGCACTCTCCCACCGCTCCTGGTGCTCCGAGCACGGCGGGGCCCAGTCCAACGAACGCCTGGAGTACCTGGGGGACGCCGTCCTCGGTCTGGTGGTGGCCGAACACACCTTCCGGACCCATCCGGAACTGTCCGACGGGATGCTGTCCAAGGTCCGTGCCTCGGTGGTGAACGCCCAGGCCCTGGCCGCGGTCGCCGCGGACCTCGGGATCCCCGCCCATCTCCGCCTGGGCAAGGGTGAGGACGCCTCGGGGGGACGCACCAAGGTCTCGATCCTGGCCGACACCATGGAGGCGGTCATCGGGGCGGTCTACCTCGATGCCGGCCTCGACACCGCCCGTGAGCTGGTACTCGGTCTCCTGGACGCCCGGATCGCCGCGGCGGTCGGCGAGCCGGGGGAGTCCGATCACAAGAGCCGCCTCCAGGAGGAAGCGGTGCGGTTGGGCCGCGGTGTGCCCCGCTACGACGTGGCCGGGTTCGGGCCCGATCATGCCCGGAGGTACCTGGCCACGGTGTACGTTGCTGGCCAGCGCCTCGGTACGGGGGAGGGGCGATCCAAGAAGGACGCCGAACAGGTCGCCGCCCAGGTGGCCTGTGAATCGTTGGAAGCCGAGAGAGGCGGGGGAAATGCCTGAGCTTCCCGAAGTAGAGACCATCCGGAGGGACCTCCAGGGCGAGGTCGTCGGTCGCAAGATCAAGTCCGTGGAGGTGCGCAACGGTCGCACCGTGGGCCGCCATTCGAGTGCGAAGGCCTTCCGGGCCCAGCTGGAGGGTCGTTCGATCACGGCCATCAACCGGGCCGGCACCTATCTCCTGCTGGTCCTCGACGACGGGGCCACCCTGGTGGTCCACCTGGGGGTCAACGGCCAGATCCACCGGGTCAAGAACGCCAAGGAGGCGAAGGTCCCCCACACCCATGCGGTGATCACCTTCACCCAGGGCGGCCAACTGCGCTTCGTCGACCCGAAGACGTTCGGCGAGCTCTTCGTCTCGGCGGCGCCCGCCGAGGGCGCGCGCCCGCTGCCCGAGCTCGACCACCTGGGTTTCGACCCGCTCGAGGACATCATGAGCTGGGAGAAGTTCTGGGTGCTGCTGTCCGCCCAGGACGCCACCTTGAAGACGCTCCTGATGGACCAGGACTTCGTGGCCGGCATCGGCAACATGTACGCCGACGAGATCCTCTTCGCCGCCGGGCTCCGCTACGACCGGCTGTCGAACTCGCTCTCCTCCCAGGAGGTTCGCCGACTCTACCGATCGATGGTCGAGACGCTGGCCGAGGCCGTGAAGCGCCGGGGCTCCTCGACCGCCGCCGAGGAGAACCGCGACCTCTTCGGCGAGGTGGGGGACTACCAGGACCAGCACCAGGCCTACGACCGCGAGGGACAGGCCTGCCGGCGGTGCCGCTCGACCATCGTGAAGGTCAAGGTCGGGGGCAAGTCCACGTTCTTCTGCGAACATTGCCAAGTCTGACCAGGGGGTCTGACCAGGGCCTCCGGCGATGCCTCCCGCGTACCGGTAGGGTGAGCGCCCGGTGTTCCTGAAGTCCCTCTCCCTCAAAGGATTCAAGTCCTTCGCCGATCCGGCCGTGCTCGAATTCGAGCCGGGCGTGACCGTGGTCGTGGGCCCGAACGGCAGTGGCAAATCGAACGTCGTCGACGCCGTCGCCTGGGTACTGGGCGCCCAGGGACCCCGCACGGTGCGGTCGGCCAAGATGGAGGACGTCATCTTCATGGGCACGGCCAACCGGCCGGCGCTCGGCCGGGCCGAGGTCTCGCTCACCATCGACAACAGCTCGGGCAAGCTGTCGGCCGACCTGGCCGAGGTGACGATCACCCGGACCCTCTTCCGCTCGGGCGACTCCGAGTACTCGATCAACGGCGCCCCCTGCCGCCTGCTCGACATCCAGGAGCTCCTGTCCGACACCGGGGTGGGTCGTCAGCAGCACGTCATCATCAGCCAGGGCCACCTGGACGCCATCCTGGAGGCCCGGCCCGAGGACCGTCGTTCGGTCATCGAGGAGGCCGCCGGCGTCCTCAAGTTCCGCCGGCGCCGCGAACGGGCCGAGCGCCGCCTCGCCACCACCGAGGAGAACCTCGAGCGGCTGTTCGACCTCGTACGTGAGGTCAAGCGCCAGATCCGACCGCTCGAGCGCCAGGCCGCCGCCGCCCGGTCCTACACCGGGTTGGCCGACGAGCTGCGGGCCGTGCGCCTGCACGCCGCCGGGACCGAGCTCGCCTCGTTGGACCGTCGCCACGCCGAGGGCACCCGCCTCCAGGAGGAGCAGCGGGCCAAGGAGGTCGAGCTCCACGAGGCACTGGGCGCCCTCGACGCCGATTCGGTCCGCACGGCGGACGAGCTGTCGGCCGAGCGTGAATCGGACCTCACCGCCGCCCTCGGCCGCACGGAGGGGATGGTCGAGCGGGCCCGCGGCCTGTCCGGGGTGCTGCGCGAGCGCCAGCGCTCGCTGGCCCGGGCCCTCGATGCCGCGGCCGACGCCGACGTCGTGTCGACCCTGGAGGCCGAAGGGGCGCGGCTCGCCGACGAGCTGGCCGCCGCCGGTCAGGAGGCGGCCGACCTCGCTCCCGAGCAGGACGGACTGCTGGCGGCGGAGTCGGCGGTCACCGCGGAGCTCGAGGAGCACCTGGCCGCCCGGGGGGACGGGTCCGACCTCCGCCAGGCGGAGGAGGCCGTCACCGTCGCCCGCGGGCAACTCGCCTCCCTCGAGCACGCGCTCGAACGGGACCGTCGGTCCCTCGACCAGCTCGTCGCCCGCCTCGCCGCCGCCGAACGCCGTGCCGCCCTGCTGGAGGGCGAGGACCACGAGCTGAGCGAGCGGCTGGCCGAGACCGAGCAGAGCCGCCACCAGCTGCAGGCCGCCCGGGCCACCACCGAGGCCGCCCACCAGCGGGCCACCCGGCGCCTGGAGGTCGCCGAGGAGGCACTCCGTCAGGCCGAGCAGGAGCACGCCCGGTCCCAGGCCCGGGCCGATGCGCTCGAGCGGGCCCTCGACGAGGCCCGGGGTGCGGCCGGTGCCGAGCTGCTGGCCGGGGTCGACGGAGTGGTCGGGACCCTCCTCGACCTGGTCGAAGTGGACAGCGGGTGGGAAGAGGCGTTCGAGGCCGCCGCCGGTGCGTCGCTGGCGGCCGTGGTGGTGTCGGGCAGCGAACCCGCCCGGGCCGCCCTCTCCCGTCTCCGCCAGGGTGGGGCCACCGGTGCCGTCCTGGCCCTGACCGAGTCGGCGGCCCGCCGGAGCCAGCTCGCCGGCCCGGCCGTGCCGGAGGGTACCGAGTCCATCCGCGGCCACGTCCGGCCGCGGGCCGGGGGCCGTGCCTATCCGGGGCTCGACGGGGTCCTCGACACCCTGCTCCACGGATCGTGCTGCGCCACCCGTGGCTGGTCCGAGGCCATCGACCTCGCCCTCTCCCGTCCCGACCTGGTGGTGGTGACCCGCGACGGCGACCGCTTCTCGCCCACCGGATGGCGGGTGCGGGCCGGTGGGGGGGTGGTCACCGCCGCCGTCGTCGACGAGGCCCGGGAGCGGGCCGTTCTGGCCCAGGGCGAGGCGGGCCGTTGCGCCGAGGAGCGCACGGCCGCACGCGCGGAGGTCGAGACCAGCCGCGAGGCGGCGGCCGAGGCCGTGCGGGCCGATGACCGCAACGAGGTGGCCCACCAGGCCGCCCGGGTCGGTCACATCCGGGTGTCCGGGGACCGCGACGTGCTCGCCGTCGAGTTGGAGGAGATCCGACGTGACCGCGCCGAGCTCGACGACCGGATCGGTCGCGACGCCACCCGGGTGGGCGAGCTCGTGGCCGCACTGCCGGCCCTCGAGCAGGAGCGGGTGGCGGCCGCCGAACGGGTGGCCGGTGCCCGGGAGGAACGCCGACGGATCGAGGCCCGGATCGCCGAGGCGGCCGCGGCCCGCAACGAGTGGGAGGTGCGCACGGCCGGACTGGTCGAACGTCGCAAGGTGCTGACCGAACGCCTGTCCGAGGTCGAACGTCGGCTCACGGGGCACGCCGAGGAACGGCAGCAGGCCGCCGAGCGCCGGACCCGCCTGGAGGCCGACGCCACGGCCGTCGAGCGCCTGCTCGGCGTGGTGGCCGAGGCGCAGTCCGGTCTCGACTCGCTGCTGTCGACGCTGCGTGACCGCCACCGTCGTCAGCTCGAGGCGGTCCGGGCCGGGGGAGCCCGGCTCGAGGAGCTCCGACGCCAGCGGTCGGTGAACGAACACGAGCTGGCGGCCACCCGGAGCCGGCTGCAGAAGGCCGAACTCGACCTGGTCGAGGCCACGGTCCGTCGGGAGTCGGTGGTCGAGACCCTGCGTCGGGAGCTGGGGTGCGGACCCGAGGAGGCGCGCAACGCACCCACCCCCGAACTACCGGAGGGGGTGGACGCGACCACCCGCGTCGAGCAGCTCGAGGCCGAGTTGGCCGCCATCGGACCGGTCAACCCATTGGCCATGGAGGAGCTGACCGAGCTCGGTGAGCGCCACCAATTCCTCGAGTCCCAGGTGGAGGACGTGCGCAAGGCCCAGCGCGAACTCCGCCACGTCATCCGCACCCTCGACGAGGAGATCATGCACGTCTTCGACTCGGCCTTCGCCGACGTCAACGAGCACTTCTCGAACCTGATCACGTCGTTGTTCCCCGGTGGGACGGGGCGCCTGTCGCTCACCGATCCCGAGAACCTGCTGGACACCGGCGTCGAGGTCGAGGTCCGCCCCGCCGGCCGCAACGTGCGTCGCCTGTCGCTGCTCTCGGGCGGTGAGCGGTCGCTCGTCGCCATGGCCTACCTGTTCGCCGTCTTCCGCAGCCGTCCGTCGCCCTTCTACCTCATGGACGAGGTCGAGGCCGCTCTCGACGACGTGAACCTGATGCGCTTCCTGGCCCTGGTGAACGAGTTCCGTGAGGAGGCCCAGCTGATCATCGTGAGCCACCAGAAGCGCACCATGGAGGCCGCGGACGCCCTCTACGGCGTGACCATGGCACCCGGCGGTTCGTCGAAGGTCGTCAGCCAGAAGGTGCCCCGGGACCGGACCGCCGTCGACACCCTCGAGGCCCGCCCGACGACCAAGTTGGACGTGGCCGCGGTGGCGCCGGTCGGGGTGCCCGAGATCGACGGAGTGACCGAGGGCCCGGACCCGACCGCCGATGACGCCGACCGCGCGGCGTCGCTGGCCGAACTGGTCGACGACTCGGACCGGCGCGACGGACCGGCGATACCGGTACCGCCACCGAGGGTGGACGTGGGCGGCCCGGCCGGTCCGCGGCCCGAGCCGGGCGCGGGCCCCGTGGTCGACCGGTGATCGACGTGGTGCCCCTGACGGCCGCCGCCGACGGCCTGATCGCCGTCGTCGTGGCCGTCCCCGTGGTGCTGGTGGCCGGTGGCATCGCCATCGCCACCCGACGACGCGGCCGCGGGGACGGGTCACCGACTGCTGGGGCGGAGACGGGCGGAGGAGGCGTGGCCGTCGCCGAGCGGCCGGCACCGGCACCCGCCGCTCCGCAGACTTCCGAGCAGACCGGGTCCGGTGTCGCGGCCGAGCCCCGGGTCGGGGTAGGTGGCGAGCCCGTCGACGAGCCGGCGCCGGTCGTCGAGCCGCCGACCTACCGGGGGCGACTCGGCAAGGCCCGCGGCCTGTTGTCGGGCTACATCGGCGCCGTCCGGGCCAAGGGGCGCATCGACGCCACCACCTGGGACGATCTCGAGGAGGCGCTGATCCGGGCCGATGTCGGCGTGGGTGCCACCGACGCGCTCCTCGACGATCTCCGGGGCCGGGTGAAGGCAGGCTCCATCCCCGATCCCGACGCCCTGATCGACGCCTTGAAGGCCGATCTGGTGGCCATGGTGACCACGCCGGCCTCGGGGCTGTCCGCCGTCGGATCCGGGCACACGGAGGGGACGGGCGGGGGATCACCCGACGACGAGCCCGCACGGACGGTCGACGTGTGGTTGTTCGTGGGTGTCAACGGCGTGGGCAAGACCACCACGTTGGGCAAGGTGGCCACCCGTCTGTCGCGGGCCGGCACCCCGGTCCTGCTGGCCGCCGGTGACACGTTCCGGGCCGCCGCCGGCGAGCAGCTCAGCCTGTGGGCGGAACGGGCCGGAGCGGACATCGTGCGCGGATCCGAGGGCGGTGACCCGAGCTCGGTGGTGTTCGACGCCGTCCAGCGGGCCGCCTCCAAGGGCTATCCGCTCGTGCTGGCCGACACGGCCGGCCGGCTGCACAACAAGGTCAACCTCATCGAGGAGTTGAAGAAGATCCGCAAGGTGTCCGACCGGCCCCCCGGCCGGGTCACCGAGGTGCTGCTCGTCCTCGACGCCACCACCGGCCAGAACGGACTGGCCCAGGCCAAGGTCTTCCTCGACGCCGTCGTCGTGACCGGCGTGGTCCTGACCAAGCTCGACGGCACCGCCAAGGGGGGGATCGTGGTGGCCATCCAACGCGAGCTCGGCCTGCCGGTGAAGCTCGTCGGACTGGGCGAGGGACCCGACGATCTCATCGACTTCGATCCCGAGGCCTTCGTCGACGCCCTGTTCTGACCGCCCCGACCGATCCGTGCGCTCGGTGCCGTCGGTGTGGTCGGGTAGCCTGAGGACCCCATGTTCGAGAGCCTGACCGACCGATTCGACGGCATCTTCACCCGTCTGCGCAGCCGTGGACGCCTGTCCCCGGCCGACGTCGACGAGGTGCTCCGTGAGATCCGCACCGCCCTCCTCGAGGCCGACGTCGAGATCGGCGTGGTGCGGACGTTCACCACCGCCGTGCGCGACCGGTGCGTGGGCCTCGAACTGTCGCAGAGCCTCAGTCCGGGCCAGCAGGTCATCAAGATCGTCAACGAGGAGCTCGTCGCCATCCTCGGTGGCGAGACGCTCCAGATCCGCTACGCCAGCCGGCCACCGACGGTCATCCTGTTGGCCGGTCTCCAGGGCTCGGGCAAGACCACCGCCTCGGCCAAGCTCGCCCGGTGGTTCAAGCAGCAGGGCCGCAATCCGCTGCTCGTCGGGGCCGACCTCCAGCGCCCGGCCGCGGTGGAGCAGCTCCGGGTCCTGGCCGGACAGGCCGGGGTGTCGATGTTCTCCGAGGCGTCGGACCCCGTGGCCGTGGCCACGGCCGGCCTCGAGGAAGCCAAGCGCCTGGGCCGGGACGTCCTGATCGTCGACACCGCCGGCCGGCTCTCGATCGACGAGGAACTGATGGACGAGATCCGGCACATCGCCGGTGCCGTCCAGCCGGACTACACGTTCCTCGTGATCGACGCCATGACCGGCCAGGACGCCGTGGCCACGGCCGAAGCCTTCCACGACGCCCTGACCCTGGACGGGGTCATCCTCACCAAGCTCGACGGTGACGCCCGTGGTGGCGCCGCCCTGTCGGTCAAGGAGGTGGTGGGACGGCCCATCGCCTTCGCGTCGACGGGCGAGAAGCTCGATGACTTCGACCAGTTCCACCCGGATCGGATGGCCGACCGCATCCTCGGAATGGGCGACGTGCTCAGCCTCATCGAGCAGGCAGAGCGGACCATGGACAAGGAGGTCGCCACCAAGGGGGCGGCCGCCATCATGGAGGGTCGCTTCACCCTCGAGGACTTCCTGGAGCAGCTCGAACAGGTCGAGAAGATGGGCTCGATCTCCGGGATGA
>Ga0302202_10006548_pt1 | contig 11573 bp, 10 predicted proteins | sample II_Bog_N3_3_FD_194579 | JGI IMG/M metagenome (GOLD analysis project Ga0302202, IMG submission 194579) | Peat permafrost microbial communities from Stordalen Mire near Abisko, Sweden - II_Bog_N3_3 | ecosystem: Environmental > Terrestrial > Soil > Wetlands > Peat | place: Sweden: Abisko... | reverse complement strand
AGAATCATCATCGCCGCCCTGGGGCAGCGCTGAATCGCACGGCTCGCCATTATGCTCAACGCGCACTTCCAACCCCTCCGCCTTGGGAATGAGGGCGACAACGATGCTCATCGGCAGGTTGGGCTTCGGCTGGGCGCGCACGATCACCGTAGCGACCAATTCTTCGAGGCAGAGTTGCAGCGCGTAGAGGCGCTGCATCGACAGGCCAAGCTTGCGCCCGGCCTCATCGACCCAGGCTGTCAGGCGGACAAGTTCCGCCAGTTCCGGAAACAGCACCAGCGTGAATTGCTGTGGCGTGGCGCCTGCTGCGCGCGGGCGAAAAGGGTCAAACATGCAGTTTTGCCAGACGAGGACAGCGATTTTGAAGACGGTAACTCATCGTAAATTCATTTCATCAACGATGCGCATTATCACATGTTCCAATCTGGCAGATTTATCGCGAATGTTAAACAAAATCGTTCTCATAGGTGAACGCCCGCGACCACCATGGTCACGGGAATTGCCAAGGCCGCCAGCACGGTTTCCACCGCCACAATGCCCGCCATCAACGGCGCGTCGCCACCAAGTTGTCGGGCCATGATGTAGGAGGACGAGGCGGTCGGCAGCGTCTGGAACAGCAGGGCGGTGACGGCGGCGCGGCCGTCCAGGCCCAGCCAGTGTCCCATCAGCAGGGTGGCAGCGGGCATCAGCGCGAATTTCGCCACCGAAGCGATGGCCACCGGCCACAGCCACCGCCGCGCTGACCCAAAATCCAACGCCGCCCCCACGCAGAGCAGGCCGAGTGGGAGGGAAGCCTGCCCCAATGAGCGCAACACAGGCTCGGCAACCGGCGGCATTGGCAGCTTCAACATTTGCATCGCAATGCCAGCCACACAGGCCAGCACCAACGGGTTGAGGGCGAGTTGGCGGGCAATGCCGCGCAGGGAGAGTTTCACCGCGCCGAAGCGGGCAAACACCAGCACACAGAGGATGTTCACCGTCGGCACAATCGCCGCATTGGAAACCGCCGCCATCGCCACGCCCGGTGCGCCGAACAGGCTCTGGGCGGCGGTGACGCCGATGTAGTTGTTGAACCGCACGCTGCCCTGAAACACCGAGGTGAATTGCGGCCCTTTCAGCCGCAACCAGGGCGAGGACAGCACCATCACCACGGCGACAGCGCAGGTGGACAACATCAGCGTCAACACCATCTCGCGCACTGGCAGGTCACTGAGATGGGCGGTGGCCAGCCCGTGGAAGAACAGCGACGGCAGCAGCACGAAATACACCAGCCGCTCCGCCTGCGGCCAGAACGTCTCCTGCACCACGACAATCCGCCGCAGAATTTGACCCATAGCGATCAGCGCCGCCGTGGGGGCCAGGGCGAGCAGGATGGTGAAGAACATAGCCTCAGTCGATCACGATGCGTGGCCCGGCCTTGCGCTCCGGTTGCGACACTTTCTCCCACAGCCGGGCCGCAATCTTGGCGAAGGCTTGTGCCGCCACACCATCGGGATCGGACGCCGCCACCGGCGTGCCCGCATCAGCATTGGTGCGGATGTCGAGCAGCAGCGGGATTTCGCCCAGGAACTCAATGCCCAGCCGCCCAGCCTCATCCTTCGCGCCGCCATGGCCGAAGATTGGTGTGGTGTGGTTGCAGTTCGGGCAGCAGAAGAAGCTCATATTCTCGATCAGGCCGAGCACCGGCACCGAAGTGCGCTCGAACATCCGCACGCCGCGACGTGCATCGGTCAGCGCGATGTCCTGCGGGGTGGAGACGATCACGGCCCCTGCGAGGGTGACGCGCTGCGCCATCGTCAATTGCGCATCGCCCGTGCCGGGCGGCATGTCGACGATCATGATGTCGAGTGCACCCCATTCCACCTGACCCATCATCTGCTCAAGTGCCCCCATCACCATCGGGCCGCGCCAGATCATCGGGGTCTCTTCCTCCACCAGGAAGCCGATCGACATCGCCTTCAGCCCCCAGGCTTCAAGCGGGATCATCTTGTCACCCTTGATGGCGGGCTTGCGGTTCAGGCCGAGCATGCGCGGCAGAGAGGGGCCGTAAATGTCGGCGTCGAGCAGACCCACTTTGAGGCCCATCCGCGCCAATGAGACGGCGAGGTTGACCGCGGTGGTGGATTTGCCAACGCCGCCCTTGCCGCTGGCCACCGCCACAATCGCCTTCACGTCCGGCAGTAGAAGCGGCTTGGCACCCGGAGCAGCCTTAGGCGCTGCTGCGGCTTCCTTATGGGCGGTGAGCACAACAGAGGCGTTGGTCACGCCCGGCACCCGACTGAGAGCGGCCTCAGCGGCGCGGCGCACGGGTTCCAGGGCGGCTGCGCGTTCGCGGGTGGCGTAAAGGCTCGCCTGCACCAGACCGTCGCGGGTGTTGATATCACCCACCAAACCTGCCGAGACGATGTCGCGCCCACTGGCCGGATCGACCACGCTGGCGAGGGCTTGGCGAAGTTGGTCAATGTTCGGCTGGGACATTGGCTTGAAAACCTTTCTGGACCGGTCAATATCGTAGTTAAGGTCGCGATATGGCGGCTGGCGACCGTCCTGCCAATGCCCCGCCAATGCGGGACAGGGCGGCGGGACGAGCGAAGGAGCATTCCAAGACTATGCCATCAACCGAATCCGGCTCAACCGAGCGGCTTTCCGCCGTCGATTCCACGCGCGGTTTCACCGTTGTGGCGTCAGATCCGTGGAACGATGTTCCACCGCGCAAGCCGGACCGGCCAAAGAATCCCTGGGGACCACCGCCCGGCGGTGCCCAGCAGGCGCCTGATTTCGACGCGATGGTCGAGAAACTGAAAAAATCTGTCGAAGGAATCTTCGCGGGTGGCGGCGGTGGTGGCGGCCGCAATGGCGGATTCGGCGGCGGTGGTGGTGGTCGCGGCGGGCCGGGTGGCTCGGTGTTCGGCACGCTTGGCCCAAAATGGGCCGTGGTGATCGCCGGTGTGGCGTTGGTCGGCTGGTTCGCCACCGGCATTTATCCCGTGCAACCGGATGAGCAGGGCATCGTGCTTCGCTTCGGTGCCTATAACCGCAGCGCCGTCTCTGGCCTGAACTACCATCTGCCCTGGCCGATCGAGAGCGTGCTCCGCCCGGCGGTGACACGCATCAACCGCGTCGATATCGGCTATCGCTCCGCCAACGTTGACCCGCAGGGCCGCGGCGGCGATGTGCCGGCAGAGAGCCTGATGCTGACCGGCGATGAGAACATCATCGACATCAACGCCGCCGTGTTCTGGCGCATCCGTGATGCCAAAGCGTTCCTGTTCGGCACCCGCAACCCGGACGTCACCATCAAATCCGCTGCCGAATCAGTGATGCGCGAAGTGATCGGCCGCACGCCGATCCAGCCCGCCCTCACCGACGCCCGCGCGCAGATTGAGGCGGCGGTGACCAAGGGTGTGCAGGCGATTGTCGATCAATATGGCACAGGCGTAGAGATCACCCAGGTGCAGCTGCAACGCGTCGATCCGCCCGCCGCCGTCATCGAGAGCTTCCGTGACGTGCAGCGCGCCAACACCGATGCCGACCGCATGCGCAATGAGGCCGAGAGCTATCGCAACGACATCGTGCCGCGCGCCCGTGGTGACGCCGCCCGCATCACAGCGGAGGCCGACGCCACACGTCAGGCTAATATCGTCGAAGCCACAGGCCAGGCGCAGCGCTTCCTCTCGGTGCTCGCCGCCTACCAGAAAGCCAAGGATGTGACCGTGCAGCGGCTCTATATCGAGACGATGCAGGACATTCTTGCACATACCCCCACGGTGATCGTCGATGCCGGCACGCAGGGCGTGATGCCCTATCTGCCGCTGGATCGCGTCGGCAGCGGGGTGACCCCCGATCTGCCCGCACCTGCCGCCTCCACCGCAGGATCCACCGCTGGCCCCTTGCCGCCGCTTCCGTCGCTGAGCCGGGGGACCACGCCATGAACAGTCGTCTGTTCGGGCCGTTGGCCATTCTCGTCATCGTCGTCTTCATGCTGCTGGCCGGACCCACGCTGTTTATCGTGGGCCAGACCGAACAGGTGCTGATCGTCCGTCTGGGCGAGCCGCGCCGGGTGATTGTCGAGCCGGGGCTGCATGCAAAAATTCCGCTGCTGGAAACCGCGATCAGCTTCGATCGTCGCCTGCTCGACTATGAATTGCCGTCCGAAGAAGTGATTTTGGGCGATCAGCGCCGTCTGATCGTGGACAGCTTCACCCGCTTCCGCATCGTCGATCCGCTGCGCTACTTCCAGGCGGTGGGGGCAACTGAGGCCGGCATTCAGGCGCGGTTGAATTCCGTGGTGTCATCCTCGCTGCGCCGGGTGCTGGGCAATGAGCGGCTGCTTGACGTGCTTTCCTCCGCCCGACCGCGCATCATGGCGGAGATTCGTGATCAGGTGAACGGCGAGATGACCAGCTTCGGCGTGGCCATTGAAGACGTGCGCATCCGTCGCGCCGATCTGCCGCCGGAGAACACCCAGGCGATTCTGCAGCGCATGCAATCCGAGCGCGAACGCGTCGCCCGGCAGGCACGTGCCGAGGGTGCCGAGGCGTCGGCGCGCATTCGGGCCAATGCGGAGCGCGATCGCACCGTGCTGCTCGCCGAAGCCCGCTCGACGGCAGAACAGCTGCGGGGGCAGGGCGATTCGGCGGCGATTGCGACATATGCCGATGCGTTCGGACGCGATCCGCAATTCTTCCAGTTCTGGCGCACCTTGCAGGCCTATCGCGAGGCGTTTGCTGCGGGCAAATCGCGGCTGGTGCTGTCACCCCATGCCGATTTCCTGAAATTGCTGGAGCAGGCACCTGCGTTGCCCAGCAAGCCATGATTGCGTTCAAGAGGATCAGATCGATGACCCGGATTTCCCGCCTGCTGCGCCCGATTATGGTCACGCTGCTGGTGCTTGCCGTGCAACCGGCCTTCGCCCACCCGGCACCTGACGGATTTGCGGATCTCGCCGCCCGTTTGCTGCCCGGCGTGGTCAACATCGCCTCCACCCAGACGATCAAGGCGGGCAACGAGGAGGAGACGCCGGATCTGCCATTCCCGCCCGGCTCGCCGATGGAGAAATTCTTCCGCGACTTCATGGACCGCAATCACCAGGGCGGTGGTGGCGGCAATGGCGGTGAGCCGAATGAGGGGCGCAAATCGCAAAGCCTCGGTTCGGGCTTCATCATTGATGGTACCGGCTACATCGTAACCAATAATCATGTCATCGAAGGAGCGGATGAGATCAACGTCATTCTGCAGGACAACACCACCATCAAGGCCAAACTGATCGGCACCGATCCGCGCGTGGATGTGGCGTTGCTCAAGGTGGAGACTGACCATCCGCTCACCCCGGTGCCGTGGGGCGACAGTGACAAATCGCGCGTGGGCGATTGGGTGATCGCCATCGGCAACCCGTTCGGCCTCGGTGGGTCCGTCACGGCTGGTATTGTGTCGGCGCGTGGGCGTGATATCCGCCAGGGCGCTTATGACGATTTCATCCAGACCGACGCCGCGATCAACCAGGGCAATTCCGGCGGGCCGCTGTTCAACATGGATGGCGAGGTGATCGGCATCAATACGGCGATCTATTCGCGCTCGGGCGGCTCGATTGGCCTTGGCTTCTCGATCCCGGCCAATCAGGCCAAGCTCGTCATTGCCCAGCTGCGCCAATTCGGCCATCCGCGCCGGGGCTATATCGGTGTGAAAATTCAACCCGTGTCGCAGGACATCGCCGATTCGGTCGGGCTGAAAGAGCCAACAGGGGCGATGATTGCGGCGATGGATGATAGCGGCCCGGCGGCGAAGGCGAAGCTGCAGGGCGGTGACGTGGTGCTGAAATTCAACGGTGTGCCCATCAAGGAAATGCGCAACCTACCGCGCACGGTCGCCGAAACCGAGATCGGCAAGACCGTGCCGGTGGTGGTCTGGCGTGATGGCAAGGAGGTCAGCCTGGATATCACCGTCGGCGAGATGCCTGATGACGCCAAAGTGGCCACCAACGACAACAAACCCGCCGACGCCAAAAAGCCGAGCAGCAAGCCGGTCGATGTGGCGGCGCTAGGGCTGAAGATCGCGCCGGTGACGGATGATCTGCGCACCAAATTCCAATTGCCGGATGGCCAAAAGGGCGTGGTGATTGTGGATGTCGCGCCGAAATCGTCGGCCACCGAGAAGGGGCTCAAGCCCGGCGACGTGATTGTGGAAGTGCAGCAGGAAGAGGTGACAACGCCGACTGCAATGGCGGATCGCGTGGACCGTTTCCGCAAATCCGGCCGCAAATCCGTGCTCTTGCTGGTGCAGACCGGCGACGGCATGCGCTATATCGCACTCCCTCTGACGGCGGCAGCCAAGGGGCAGGGGGGCTGATTCAAACGCACCGCCATAGGTGCGGAAGAGGCGAAGCCGTCATCTGCCATTGCCCGGATCTTCGGTAACAATGGTGGATGACGGCTTCGCCTCTTCCGCCCTATGGCAGCGGCTAAAACGGTCCGGCCATGTTGGTGGCCAGGAATTCCAATCCGGTCAGGTTATAGGTCAGGCCCGCCGGACCGTGGATGACATGGCGCGGGTCGGTGGCAAGTGAGCGGGCGAAGTCGCCTCGGAAGACTTTCTGGCCCTGGTGGCTGAGGTTGGAATGCGTGTCGATAAACACGCGGCCGCCCACCTTGTTCCACCGTTTGCAGAACGCATAATCCTCGGACAGATAGCGGTTTGAATCCGGGTCGATCATCGTATCAAAGAGTAGGTAATGCAGGTCGAACGTGCCCGCTGGGTAGTCTTCCGGCACGTATTTCAGCTCTGGCAATGCCTGCATCATCCGTTCCAACGCGCTGCGTTTGATCGCCATGAACCCAGTGGGCGCCTCATCTACAGCGACGAAACCATCTGGCTGGATGGCAAGTTCAATGTTCGCATCCCCCGGCCGACCTGAGTTGGCTGTGTATATAGTGTAACGATCGGCATATTCTTGTGCGGTCATCCCGACAGGCAACCCCTCGGCGGGCCAGAATTCGCGCTTCAACGGGTAGACGCCTGCGGCGATGTCGTAATCGGACAGCAACAGGCGAAAGAATGACTGCGCAGAATAGCCGATATCGCCATCAATCCAGACCAGATGTGTCCATTGCGGATCGACTATGAATTTAGCGACGCATTGGTTGCGTGCTCTAGTGATCAGGCTCTCGCCACAATGGAACATGAAGTTCACCGGCAGACCAACTTCCATGCCCGCCCCGATGAGAGCCAAGGCGGAGGCGACGTAATTGGCGAAGAACTTGCCGTCATGACTCGGCGTCATGATCAGCGGGCGCATGCCGCGCAGGGCAGAGAGTTCGAGCATCTTGGGTCTCCCAGGCTTCATTCGCTTTAACCCAGCGTTGCTTCAGCGCCAAGGTCGCGTGATCTGGTGTGATTCTTGTGTCGAATATGTCGCAAGCGTGCTTTTGAGGGCATTATTCCGTGTCTTTACTCTTGCTGCAACGCACGATTCCTGGCACGAATCCCGCGACTGATATGCGTGTGCGATGCAGGTGTAACGGCATGGTTTGCTGTTTTTTTGTGTCCCCGAATGAAGGAAGGAGGTAGTTCCGTGCTGAACGTTTATCTCACCAAGCGCGCCCCGCGTTGTGTGTTGTTAGCCGGGGCTTCGGTGCTCGCATTCGCGATGGCTTCGCCCGCGAGCGCGCAGTTGGTATACAATTCGGTGTCCCCGGGTGCTGTGGCACTGTCCGCCACCGGCGCCAGCACTGCCGCGGTTGCGACTGGTCCGGACTCAATTGCCATTGGCACGGCGACGAATGCGGTCTCCACCAATACTGTGGCGATTGGCACATCAGCGACGGCACAGGGCGTCAGCGCCACGGCTGTGGGCAATGGGGCGAATGCCCAAAACAACTCTTCTTCTGCTTTCGGCTACAATGCTAATGCGCTGGCGGCGAGTTCTGTAGCCATTGGCTCGGCAACGGTTGCGGCGATTGGTTTGAGTGGCGTGGCTATTGGCTCTGGTGCCACCGTGAACAGTGCGACCAATGCCGTCGTCCAGAACGCAGTCGCCATCGGCGTCAATGCGACTGCCTCTGGCCTGGCAGGTGCCACCGCTCTGGGCTCGGGTGCCAATGCTTCCGGTCTGGTCAACGCTACCGCTCTCGGCTCTTCGTCGACGGCTTCGGGGCTTGACGCGACGGCGGTTGGCGCCGGTGCCAATGCTGTGGGCACAGGCACCTTCGCGACGGGCCTTGGCTCGACCGCGAATGGCACCAATTCGACGGTGATGGGCAACAGTGCCACAACCACGGTCGCCGCCACCAACGGCCTTGCTTTCGGCACGACAGCCTCGGTGTCGGCTGCCAATGGCGTCGCCTTGGGCACGGGTGCGTCGGTATCGGGTGCTGGAGGCTTGGCTTTCGGCACTAATGCCTCGGTGACGACGACCAATGGCGTCGCCATCGGTCCCGGCGCTTCGGTCTCCGGTGCCAACAGCGTCGCCCTTGGTTCCGGCTCGTCCGATCTGGGCCGCTCGAACACGGTCTCGGTTGGTTCGGCTGGCAATAACCGCACCATCAGCAATCTCGCTCCTGGCGTTCTGGGCAGCGATGCGGTGAACGTTAATCAGTTGAAGTCGGCCGAGCATCTGCTCAAGCAGGGCATCGCCACCTCGATGGCCATGAGTTCGATGATCACCCCGTCTGCGCCGGGTAAGACCACGATTGGTTTCAACGGTGCCACCTATGCCGGTTACTACTCGGCGGCGATCAACTTCGCCCACCGCGTCAACACCGACATTCCGCTCTACGTCACGGGTGCCGTGGGCGCAGGCGGAGCAGGTTCCGTCGGTGGTCGTGTTGGTATGGCGGTCGAATTCTGATCGCAAAGGTATAAGACATCGTGCGTGGAACTCACATCCGCGCGCTGGTTTGCGGGGCCGTGGCAGCTTTGATAGCTGCCACGGCCTTCGCACAAGCGCCAGCGCCTGCGCCAGTTCAAGCTCCGGCTCCGCAAGCGCCGCCCCAAGTTCCACAGCAGCCGACCTGGGACAGTTTCCCAACGATGCTGCTTGAGCGCATCTATCGCGGGCCGATGAAGGACACGATCATTCAGCGTTGGCGTGATCCGATTGATGGCTCGGTGTGTTACATCTATCTGCCGATTTCCGTGCCGACGCTGCCGGCGGAAGGTGGCTATTACCGCTATGGCGCGGCGTCCGTCGGCAATATTTCCTGCATTCACCCAACCGAGGTGTTGCAGCTATGGGAAGGCAGTAACCCTCCGACGACGCCGAGCCTGTCGCCGATGCCACGGCCTAACACCCCGGCGGCCCCGCCCAACAAGCACTGATCTTTCGTCATCGCGCTATTTCGCTGCCGGACGCGGGTTTTTCGGCTTGCGGACGCGTTTGGGTTTTGGTTTGGGGCGTTGTAGGTGAGAAATCAGCGCAACAATAGCAATTAAGCTGCAACAAATTCCGAAGGCCGTTCTCGGATGATCCTGCACGGCGAAGCGGGTGATTTGCAGCAAGGCCCCGGTGTCGAACAACCACAGCGCGCCAAACACCGCCAGCACCAGCAGGGCCATGATGAACTTGGGCCAGAAACGGTGCCCCACGGCTTGACGCGGTGATGGCGGGGCTGGTTTGCGGGGGGGCATAGGTCAGGGCACCAGACAGAAGCGTCTGGCCATCCTATGCTGTCGCGAGCCCGATTTGAATGGAGTGGCCGAATTGGATAGCGAGGCTTTCGCCACCGGTGGGGTGCTGACCGTCGATCTCGGGGCAATCCGCCGCAATTATCGCAGGCTCTGCGCCGAAGCGCCGCTCTCGGCGGTGGCGGGCGTGGTCAAGGCGGATGGTTACGGGCTGGGCGCGGTGCCTGTGGTGCAGGCGCTGCTGCTGGAAGGCTGCCGCCACATCGTCGTCGCCCATCTCGCCGAGGCGCTGGCGCTGCGCGACATCGTGCCGGCGGACGTTGAGTTGATCGTGCTGCACGGCCCGGCTCCTGGAGCGGAGGCGGGCTTCGCCGCACAAGGCATTCTGCCGGTGTTGAACTCACTGGAGCAGGTGGCGGCGTGGTCGGCGCGGGCGCGGCGGGATCGGCATGTGTTGCCGGCCTATCTGCAATTGGACACCGGGATGAGCCGGTTCGGGTTGTCCGAGGCTGATCTGGCATTGGTTTGCAACGAACCGGGTGCCTTGGTGGGCATTGGTCTGCGCGGCGTGGTGAGCCATCTTGCCTGTGCGGACACGCCGGAGCACCCGGCCAACGCGGCGCAGATTGCCCGGTTCAACCGGATGCGCGCTCTGCTGCCACCGCTGCCCGCCAGCCTGTCCGCATCGAGCGGGATTTTCTTAGGCCCGGCGGCGCAGTTTGACATCGTGCGTCCCGGTGCGGCGCTCTATGGCATCAACCCAACACCAGGGCATCCCAATCCGATGGAGCTGGTGCTGCGGCTGGAGGCTGTGGTGATGCAGACCCGCGATATCTCCGCCTTCACGCCGGTCGGCTATGGCCACACCCAAAGCCCGGATCATCCCGCCCATTTGGCGACATTGGCGGTGGGCTATGCCGATGGGTTTCGTCGGGCGCTGTCTGGTCAGGGGCAGGTGTGGTTCGGCGATCAGGCGATGCCGATCATTGGGCGGGTGTCGATGGATTCGCTGGTGGTGGATGCCACCGGCGTGGACATTCAGCCGGGTGATCTGGTGGAACTGATCGGGCTGCATCGCGATGTGGATGAGGTGGCAGTGGCGGCGGGGACGATTGGGTATGAGATCCTCACCGGACTGGGGCGGCGGTTTGTGCGGAAATACGTCGGCTAATTCGGCCACGCCTTCAAACCATGCCCGATGAACACGCCGAATTCCGTATCGCTCACGCTGACGGTCGGGCGTTCTTCAATGCTGGTGAACACCCCGCCATAGGCCGCCTGAATGTCCGCCAAACTGCGGCGAGGGGCGATGATCGTCACGTCGCTGCCCGGCCGGGGATGCGGATGAAAGCGAAACTCGCGGCTATCGACATTCAGGCATAGCATCTCCCGCTCCGGCCCTAACCCGATGCCGAGTTTGCCCGCATCCGCCCAAGAGATCGCCGCCACCGGCAGATCATTCCCCGACACGGCCGCGCGCAAGGCCGTCCAGTTGCGGGCTTGCAGCAGAGGGTCGTGCGGCAGATTGACGGGCAGACGGATCAGCAGCACGGCGACCAGCGCCACACTGCCCAAAAACCAAGCACTCGCTTTTGCGGCCCGGCCTGCCCAATCCTTGTGCACCAACCAAGCGCCGAGCAGCGGGTAGAGCATCAGATAGCCCGGTGCCGCCCAGTGAAACAGCACTTGCCGCGACCATAAGGCCACCACGCAGAACAGCACAATCGGTGGCGTGGCGAGGCAGGCGAGCAAGCGGCCCTCAATGGATATCCCGCGCCAGCCCTGCCAGAGGGCGAGCAACAGACCGGCCCAGATCCACGGCAAGACAAACAGCGACTCACCGGCCAGCACCACAAATGGGCCGAACGGGTGCAACGCGGCAGCGGCGGCACGGCCGGATTGGAAGGCGAGTGACGCGAAGCCGTTCTGCGCGTTCCAGATAATGACGGGCGAGA
>Ga0302202_10006546_pt1 | contig 11579 bp, 12 predicted proteins | sample II_Bog_N3_3_FD_194579 | JGI IMG/M metagenome (GOLD analysis project Ga0302202, IMG submission 194579) | Peat permafrost microbial communities from Stordalen Mire near Abisko, Sweden - II_Bog_N3_3 | ecosystem: Environmental > Terrestrial > Soil > Wetlands > Peat | place: Sweden: Abisko... | reverse complement strand
CAATCAAACCTGCGAGTTTTTTGATCAGCGCGGCCCGCGCGGACCTGCGCCTGGGCCACCGCGGCCGCCGGCACCGCCGCGTTCGGCGCCCGGTCCGGCGCCGAATACCGGCTTCGGCTTCATCGGCAGCAGGCCTTCGCGCTGCAGCTTCTTGCGGGCAAGCTTGCGCGCGCGGCGCACCGCCTCGGCCTTTTCACGGGCCTTCTTCTCGGAGGGCTTCTCATAATGGCCGCGAAGCTTCATCTCGCGGAAAATACCCTCGCGCTGCATCTTTTTCTTCAGCGCCTTGAGGGCTTGATCGACATTGTTATCGCGAACGAGAACCTGCACGCGGCATCCTCTTTCAATTGATCGGATTGGAATTCTGATAAAGCAAAAGGCTGGCGAAAGGCCCGGCCCTTAACCTCAAGCGCGCGGATGTATCAGACAAAGGCGGGAATGTCCACCGGCGAGACGCACATGCGCAGGCGAGGGGCGGCCAAACTTGCCGATTTTGGTCCCGATCACGCGGTTTTTGGCGGCGTGGGCCCGACCTGGGTGACGTGTCCCATTTTCCGGCCCGGCCGGGGCGAACCCTTGCCATAGAGGTGGACGGTCGCGCCCGGGACGGTCAGCCATTGTTCGTAGCCGTCGACTTCGTTCCCGATCAAATTGGTCATGGTCACGTGGCCGTGACGGACCGGCCTGCCGAGCGGCCAGCCGGCAATGGCGCGGATGTGCTGTTCGAACTGCGAAATCGAGGCGCCATCCAGCGTCCAGTGCCCGGAATTGTGGACCCGCGGCGCAATCTCGTTGACCAAAATCGTCGGACCGCCGCTTCCCTGAACCACGAACAGCTCGACCGCGAGCACGCCGACATAGTCCAGGGCGTGCGCGATCCGCTCTGCGATGCCGCGCGCCTGTGCTGCCAGCGCGTCGGGGATCGGGGCTGGCGCGCGCGAGATTTTCAGGATGTGGTCGCGGTGTTCGTTTTCGGTGACGTCGAAGCATTCGACCTCGCCCGACGCGCTGCGCGCGGCGATCACCGAGATCTCGCGCTCGAAGGGAACGAAGGCCTCAAGGATTGCGGATTTGGTGGCGAGGTCCTCCCAGATCCGGTCCGGATCGTCACCGGCGCGGATGATCGCCTGGCCCTTGCCATCATAGCCGAAACGGCGCGTCTTGATCACGGCGGGCAGACCGATTTGTTCGATCGCTGTCCGCAGGGCGGCCGCCGAGTCGACATCGGCATAAGCGGCGGTGCCGATGCCCAGCCGCTTGACGAAATCCTTCTCGGCAAGGCGGTCCTGGGTGGTTTCCAGGATTTTCCGGTCGGGCAGCACCGGACGGCGCGCCGCCAGAAGCATCGCCGAGGCCGAGGGCACGTTCTCGAATTCGTAGGTGATGACATCGACGTCGTTGGCGAACAGCTCCAGCGCCTCGACATCGGCAAATTCGGCGCATGTCGCATTCATCACGACATCGAACGCCGGCGAATCCGGATCCGGTGAAAACACCTGGCACCGCAGGCCCAGCCGCGCCGCCGCCAGTGCCAGCATCCGGCCCAGTTGTCCGCCGCCGAGAATTCCGATGGTGTCGCCGGGCTTCAGCTTCACCTGATGCGAGGCGGTCACGCCGATCCCTCCGGGCGCTCGCCCACCGCCTCGGTCTGTTGCTGGCGCCACGCGACCAGCCTGCCCGACAGCGCCGGATCGTTCAGCGCCAACACGCTGGCGGCAAGCAGCGCGGCGTTGATGGCGCCGGGCTTGCCGATGGCCAGCGTTCCGACCGGAACGCCGGCCGGCATCTGGACGATGGAGTAGAGCGAATCGACGCCGGACAGCGCCTTCGATTCAATGGGAACGCCGAATACCGGCAGTTCCGTCAGCGATGCGGTCATTCCGGGCAGATGCGCCGCGCCGCCGGCGCCGGCGATGATGATCTTGATGCCGGCCGCCCTGGCGCCCTTGGCGAAGGCGAACAGCCGATCCGGGGTGCGATGCGCCGAGATGATGTGTTTTTCGCTGCCGACGCCGAGGACGGCGAGGGTTTCGGCGGCGTGGCGCATGGTGTCCCAGTCGGACTGGCTTCCCATGATGATGGCAATAGGGGCGGTCATACGGTCAATTCTCTTCGGGAATCCAAAAGCATAGGGCGGATTATAGGATCAGCCCAAGGTTCGGCAAGGTGTGGCAAGGGGGCGGGAATGGACTATCCTGTCTTGGTGAATTCCGGCAAGCCTCCTCTCAAGGATGCCCATGAAGAAGAAATCCCCGGCAGCTGCTTCAAGGCCCGCAAAACGGCGCAAAAGCGGCCTTGCTGCGAGCAAGGCGGCGCCGCTGCGCGCCAGAAAGGCCAAGGCGGTTGCCCCGGTTCCCCGGCGGCAGCCAGCCGTGCGCACCAGCGATGGCAAACCGGCGATCCGCCGGCTCAAGGTCCAGTTGGTGCGGGCGCTCAAGCGCATCGACGAATTGCAGGCTTCGGCCGACACCGATTTCTTGCTGGATATCCCAAACCGGCGCGGCTTCGAGCGCGAGCTGAACCGCTCGATCGCCTATATCAAGCGTTATCAGGCGAGCGGCGCGCTGATTGTGCTCGACGTCGATCGCCTCAAGCCGATCAACGACGCCTATGGTCATGCCGCCGGCGACCAGGTGCTGAAAGCCGTCGTGGCGGTGCTGCAGCGCCAGGTGCGCTCCTCCGACGTGATCGGACGGCTCGGCGGCGACGAGTTTGGGCTGCTGCTGTGGAATCTCAGCAAGACCGATGCCCAGGCCAAGGCGGCGTCGCTGGAACAGGCGGTCGACCGGCTCAGCTTCGTGTTTCGCGGCCGCGCCGTCACGGCGGGTGCGTCCGCCGGGGTCGCGATTCTCGCTCCCCACGTCGATGCCGGCAGGGCGCTGGAAGAAGCCGACAGCGCCATGTATGTGCGCAAGGCGCAACGGCGGCATGAAGCGCGATGACTACAGGCCGCTGAGATCGTCCGGCACCTCGCCGAATCTCCTGAGCAACTGGGCATCGCCGAATTCGCCCATCATGGGATCGCCGGTACGGCTGAAGGCGACCGCGCCAATGCTGCCGGGGAGCCGCGACAGGATTTCCGCCCGCCGCAAGGCTCCCGACGAGCTCTGGCATTCTTCGGCGGCGCCGGCGACCGGCGAGCCGGTATCGTCCGCCACGAACGGCAGCGCGACGTAATACGTGATATCGGCCATGGCGCTCTCCCTGTTTGATCGATCGATCAGGCGGCGTCGCTGCTCGTTCGCGGCGATCTTGGCGCCGCGCCATCGCTCGACAGCGCCGACTGCAGTTCCTGCAATTCCACTTCCAGATATTCGTTCGCCATGATCAGCGCCTTGATGGCGCTGCGCAGGTTTCCGTCGCACATCGCGATGGCCTGGTCGCAGGCTTGCTCGTAGCGGCTGACGATGGGCAGGGGGGCGGGTTCGGACATGGCAAAATTCCCGAAATGGCCAGGAGCGGCGGTCACAATGTTCCTATTTTGTTCTATCGGAGTCAAGCCGATCGAAGCGCCCGCCGGCCGCTTTCCACAGCCCACGGGCTCCAGGCGGATCCGTCCGCGCGCCGGGTCGCCGCGGCGCGAGGCGGCCCGCGTCGGCCCCGGCGGCTAGGCAATGATATCCGGCGTGATCTGGTCTTCGATGAAGGCGATACGGTCGCGCAGCTGCAGCTTGCGTTTCTTCAGCCGTTGCAGCCGCAACAGATCCGGCGCGGGAGATTGGTGCAGGGCGTCGATCGCCGCGTCGAGATCGCGGTGTTCCTGCTGCAATCGTGCGAGCTCGGATTCGAGTTCGCGCTCATCTTCGTTTGTCATGGTGTACGTTAGCTGAAAAGCGCGATGAGGTTGCGGAAGCCTTGCAACGAATATCGCCCCTGGCGGCCCGCTCTGCAAGCGGGACGGTTCCGTGCTCACGATTCGTTACATATGGCGCGGAAAAATGAGGAGGCAATTTTCGATATCCATCGACAGATCAACCGGCTCGTGTACACTCTTTCGTCCGGATCGAATCTGAGGTCTAATTCCACCGAGGAGGTTTCGTATGGCAATGCAGGCGCATCTCGTTGAACTGGAACGGAAACACAAGATTCTCGAAAATGAATTGCACGACGCACTTGTGCATCTTTCCACGGACGATCTGCAAATTGTCGAACTGAAGCGCCGGAAATTGATGGTCAAGGACGAGATCGAGCGGTTGAGACGCACCGCGGGCGAAACCCTGCACTAAGGCCTGGTAGAGGCCTGGCCTCGTCAACATCAGCGCCGGTTGGCGCTAGCAGATGATTTTTTGCGACGAGTTCAGGTCGCGTGCCACCGCAGTTTTCATCATCTCGCAATCCTGGATGCCCCCTGTCGGCTGACATCGGGTTGGCCGATGGGGCATCCAGTATTTTCCTGTGCTGCCGCTCCCGCGCTGCAGCGGCGATATTCACACCCCCGCCAGCCCGCCGACATAATCCGCGATCGCCAGCGAAGAGGTCAGCCCCGGCGATTCGATCCCGAACAGATTGATCAGCCCGTCCACGCCATGGTCGCGCGGCCCCTGGATCAGGAAATCCTGCACCGCCACCGCCGGCGGCACGATCTTGGGTCGAATTCCCGAATAGCTCGGCATCAGCGCCCCGTCCGGCAGCGCCGGCCAGTAACGCCGGATCGCCGGATAGAATCTTTCCGCCCGCGCCGGATCGACCGCGTAATCGACGCGGTCGACCCATTGCACGTCCGGACCGAACCGGGCCTGGCCCGCCATATCGAGCGTGAGGTGGACGCCGAGTCCCCCGGGTTCGGGCACCGGATAGATCAGATGCGAAAACGGCGCCCGCGCGCTGCAGCTGAAATAGTTTCCCTTGGCAAGATAGGCCGGCGGTATCAGCTCGATCGGCATGCCGCTGATGCTGCGCGCGACGGCGGAGGCGTCGAGTCCCGCGGCATTGACCAGAAGTCCGCAGGCAAGGACGGTCGGCGTATCGCCGCCGACCTCGAGCTCGATTCCCTTCACCCCGGTCCTGGCGCGCAGCAGCGGCGCATGAAAGGCGCAGGCCGCGCCGGCATCTTCGGCGTCGCCGCGCAGCGCCAGCATGAAGGCGTGGCTGTCGACGATGCCGGTGGAAGGCGACAGCAGGGCTGCATCGCAGTTTAGCGCCGGCTCCATGGCGCGCGCGGCTTCGCCGGAGAGGGTTTGCAGATCGAGCACGCCATTGGCCTCGGCGTGAGCCTTGATCGATTGCAGCCTCAAGGTTTCATTCGGCTGGGTTGCCACGATCAGCTTGCCGCAGTTGCGATGCGGAATGCCGTGATCGCGGCAGTAGGCGTAAAGGGCCCGCCGGCCGCTGACGCACATGCGCGCCATCAGGCTCGCCGCCGGGTAGTAGATGCCGGCGTGGATCACCTCGCTGTTGCGCGACGAGGTGACGGTGCCGATGCCTTCCGCAGCCTCCAGCAGCACGACCTCGCGGCCCGCCTGTGCCAGCCGTCGCGCCACGGCGAGGCCGATCACTCCCGCACCGACCACGACGCAATCAACCCTGTCCATTGGCTTTTCAGATCCGGGATTGCGGGCTGTTCGCCCAGGGACAAGCGCCGCCGGCGGCCGCCGTCAGCGACCAAACGAGATCACGCGTGCTCCGGTTGACCGGCATGGCGCTGCCAGCACCGCGCCGGATCGTTTCAAACCGGTTGCCGCGCCGAATTGCCGTTAGGGATGCATTAATCATGTCAGGGTAATTGCCGTAATTTAAGCCACATTTTCCGGTTGCAAGGGTACGCGTTTACCTGATCCAAACCCGTGAGGCCAGACACTCCGCGCCAGAAATCCGCGGGTGACTGATGGCTGACAAGAATTGGCAGGCAGGCGGCAGGGTTATGATTTCCGCGCAGGCCGCCGTGTGCCTGATCGTCACCGTCGCGCCGATCAGTGCCGGCTGGGCCGAATCCGGCGACCTCGCGCCCGTCAGCTATATCGGCTCCGCCGAGGCGCACATGGTCTGGGAAGTGCTGATCGGCGGCATCACCGTCTGCTCGTTTCTGATTGCCGTCGCGCTTTGGGTTCTCTCGGCGTTGCGCAAGGTCAAGCGCTCGCAATTGCGCCGAAATGCGTTTGTCAGGTCCGCCCTCAACAATCTGAGCCAGGGCGTGGTGATGACGGATGGCCAGACGCGGATCGTATTCTGCAACGACCGCTATCTGGAAATCTACGGCCTGGCGCGTTCCGATGTTCCCAGGAACATGACCGGGCCCGAACTGCTGGAGTTGCGCCGCAAGCGCGGGGTCCTCGACGTCAGTGTCGAGGACTTCTACGCCAGCGCCGGCGCCCCGGAAGGCCTCATTACCGAGCTGCCCGGCGGCCGATCGGTCCTGGTCAAGTATTTTGCGCTGCCCAACGGCGGCGGTTCGGTGGCCACCCACGAGGACTGCAGCGAGCAGCGCAAGCTTTCCAGACAACTTGCATCGACCAAGCAGTTCCTGGAATCGGTGCTCGACAATGTGCCGGTATGCGTGGCTGCCAAGAGCATCGAGGACGGCCGCTACATTTTCGCCAACCGTGCGTTCGAACGCTTCTCGCGGTTTTCCCGCGACAAGATCGTCGGCAAGCGCGCCGATGAGATCTTCCAGCCCGAAACCGCGGCCAGCATCGAGGCCGCGGACCAGGCCGCGGTGAATTCGCCCGACGGCCAGTTTCGCAGCGAGTTCGCGGTGGAGCGCGGCAGCGAGAAGCGCATTCTCGCCAGCAACCGGGTGATCGCGCGCGACGACAAGAACCAGCCCGAATTCCTGATCGCGCTGTTCGACGACGTCACCGACCGCAAATCGCTGTCCAAAGAGCTGGAAAATACCAAGAAGTTTCTCGAACTGGTGGTCGACAACATTCCGGTCTCGCTGGTCGTCGAGCGCGTCAGCGACGGCCGCTATCTGCTCGCCAACCGCAGCGCCGAGACCATCCTCAACCGGCGGCGCGAGGACGTCACCGGACTGACGGCTGCGGATATCTTCAATCCGAAAGAGGCCAAGCTGATCATCGCGCGCGACGAGGCGGCGATCAAAAAGCGCGGGCTGCTCACCGAGGAACACCCGATCAGCACCAAGGACGGGCTGCGGCTGTTCCTGACGCGCCGCATGACCGTGCTCGACGAGTCCGGCGCGCCGCAATATCTGATCAAGACCCACGAGGACGTCACCGATCGCCGCCAGACCGAGTCGCGCATGGCGCACATGGCGTATCACGACGGCCTGACCGACATGCCGAACCGCGCCGCCTTCCTGCAGGCGCTGGCGCAGATGATCGAGGCCTGCGCGGGTTCCGACGAGGAGTTCGCGGTGCTTTCGGTCGACCTCGACGGATTGAAGGAAATCAACGACGTGTTCGGCCATGCGGTCGGCGACAAGCTGCTGATCGAGGTGGCGCGGCGCATCCAGGACGCGGCGCGGGGCGGCGTCGTCGCCAGGCTCAGCGGCGACGAGTTCGGGCTGATCATCGATGGCAAGCAGCCCGCCGCCGGCATGGCGCTGGCCGAGCGGCTCGCCGAAACGCTGGCGAACGAATTCCAGATCGACGGCAAGTCGGTCCGCACCGGGGTGACCACCGGCATCGCGGTGTTCCCGCACAACGGCTCGGACGCCGCCTCGCTGCTGGCCAACGCCGGCGCGGCCTTGTTCCGCGCCAAGGCGAAATCGCGCGGCTCGATCGGCATCTTCGAGCCCGAGATGGACCAGCAGATCCGCGATCGCCGCGTGCTGCATCAGGATCTCTCGCTGGCGATCAAGAACGGCGAACTCTCGCTGTATTACCAGCCGCAGGCGAAGTCGCGGCAAACCGTCGCCAGCAGCGAAGTGATCGGCTTCGAGGCCCTGGCGCGCTGGCTGCATCCGCTGCGCGGCTTCGTTCCGCCGGGCGATTTCATCCCGCTCGCCGAAGAGAGCGGCCTGATCGTCGAGATGGGCGAATGGATCCTGCGCGAAGCCTGCCGCGAGGCCGCGTCGTGGCGGCAGCCGCTGCAGATCGCGGTCAATCTGTCGCCGGCGCAGTTCATGCACGGCGACCTGGTCGGCCTCGTGCACTCGATTCTGCTCGAAACCGGCCTGGCGCCGGGCCGGCTGGAACTGGAAATCACCGAGGGCGTGCTGATCGAGGATTTCGATCGCGGCCTGGCGCTGCTGCGGCGGCTGAAGGCGCTCGGGGTGCGGGTTTCGATGGACGACTTCGGCAGCGGGTATTCCTCGCTGAGCTATCTGCAGGCGTTTCCGTTCGACAAGATCAAGATCGACCGCGCCTTCGTGATGAATCTCGGGCGCAATCCGCAATCGGCGGCGATCGTTCGCGCCGTGATCGGGCTTGGCCACGGCCTTGAAATGTCCATCGTTGCCGAAGGCGTGGAAACCCAGGAACAGCTCGGCTTCCTTGCCGAGGAGGGCTGCGACGCGGTGCAGGGCTATTTCATCGGCAAACCCGCGCCGATCGGACAGTATGCCGCGCTGGTCGGGCGAGCCGCCGACGCGGCGGAGCCCGCGCGCAAGACCGGCTAGGCCTTTTCGGCCTGACGCGTTTTCTTGACGCCGGCCGGTACCCACTTCGTTCGAAACCGCTATAGCTTGCGCATGGCGGATTATGATCTGGCGATCATCGGCGGCGGCCTGAACGGCGTCAGCGTTGCGCGCGACGCCGCCGGACGCGGCCTCCGGGTTGTCCTGGTCGAGCAGGGCGACCTCGGCGGCGGCGCGTCGCAGGCTTCGCCGCGGCTGATTCATGGCGATCTGGCGGCGCTGGAACGGCGGGCCTTGTTTCGCGTGCACAGGGCGCTGGCCGAGCGCGACAACTGGCTGCGGATCGCCCCGCATCTGGTGCGTCCGATGCGCTTTGCGATTCCTGCGCATTCCGACGAGCGTCCGCCCTGGCTGCTGCGGTCGTGGCTGCTGCTCTACGACCGGCTGGCGTCGCCGCTGCGGCTGCCGGCCTCGGCGACGGTCGACGTCACCCATCATCCGATCGGAAACGCGCTGAAGCGGCCGTTCGGCACCGCCTTCGAATATTCCGATTGCGTGGTGGACGATTCGCGGCTGGTGGTTCTCACGGCCGTCGATGCCGCCGAACGGGGGGCCGACATCCGCAGCGGCGCGCGCTGCGTTCGCGCCGACCGGCTCGACTTCTGGCGGCTGGCGGTGATCGATCGCGGCCACCGCCGGGTGATCAGCAGCCGGGCGCTGGCCAATGCCAGCGGCGCCTGGACCGCGTCGGTCGCGGAAACCGTGCTGCGCATGCCGCCACCCGGCCTCAGTGCGACCCGGATCAGCCAGATCGTCGTCAGGCGGCTGTTCGATCCCGACACCGTCTATGTGTTCCAGAATATCGACCGGCAGCTGATTTTCGCGAGCCCCTATCAGCGCGATTTCACCCTGATCGGCACGGTCCGGCAAGCCTTCAGGGGCGATCCCGCCATCGTGTCGATGCCGGCCGCCGACATCGCCTATCTCTGCGACGCCGCCAACCGTTATTTTCGCGAACGGGTCGATCCGTCGGACGTGGTTGCGACGGTATCCGGCGCCAACGCGGTCAGGGTTGCCGCCGGCGGGCGCGGTGCGCGGGACGGGGCGACGACGTTCGAAGCGGGCCGCGGCAAGGCGCCGCTGCTGACCATGTTCGGCGGCGACATCACGACCGCGCGGCTCCGCGCCGAGCAGGCGGTCTCCCGGCTGACGCCGTTTTATCCGATGTCGGCGCGCTGGACCGCGACGGCGCCGCTGCCGGGCGGCGATTTTGCCTGGGCGAGGTTCGACCGCCAGGTCGAGCTGGCGCGCGCGCGCTGGCGCTTCCTCGACGACGGCCAGGCCCAGCGCCTGGTCGCGGCCTATGGCACGCGCCTGGCCATGGTGCTCGGCGACGCCGGCAGCCGCGCCGAGCTCGGTCCGGCCTTCGGGCCCGAACTGACCGGGGCCGAGGTGCGCTATCTGATGGAAAAGGAGTGGGCGCGCTTTCCGGACGACATTCTGTGGCGGCGCTCGAAACTCGGCCTCACCCTGCCGCTGGCCGATCGCGAGGCGCTGGCCGCGTTCATGGCGACGGCACGCTGAGGCGGCGCGATCGCCGCGGCGGCAGCCTTGTCGGCGATCTCCTGGCGGGCAAACGGCGCGATCGGCGCGGACATTATTACGGCGATCCGCGGCGAGGCGGTTGAGCCGGCGCCGATCCATCGCTAGCGTGCCACCAAGATCGGGCTGGCGAGGATCATGGCTGAGGAACTGGCAACCTGCGAACCGCAAGCGACCGCGGTCGAAGTTCCGCTGCTGCGCATCGAGGCGGTGGTGAAGAATTTCGGCGCCTTGCGCGCGGTGGACCGGCTGTCGCTCCAGATCCGGGCCGGCGAGTTCTTCGCGCTGCTCGGTCCCAGCGGCTGCGGCAAGACCACGCTGCTGCGGATGCTGGCCGGTTTCGAGACCCCGGACCAGGGCCGCATCCTGCTCGATGGCCAGGATATCGCGCAGGTGTTGCCGCACGACCGGCCGGTCAACATGATGTTCCAGAACTACGCGCTGTTTCCCCATCTCAGCGTGCGCGACAATATCGCCTTCGGCCTGAAGCGCGCGCGAATGCCACGGCCGGCGATCGAGGCCCGGGTCGCCGAACTGGTCGCGCTGGTCAGGCTCGAGGGTCTGGAGAAGCGCCGGCCCGACCAGCTCTCCGGCGGCCAGAAGCAGCGCGTGGCGCTGGCGCGTTCGCTGGCGCGCCGCCCGCAGCTGCTGCTGCTCGACGAACCGCTGGCCGCGCTCGACAAGAAGCTGCGCGAAAGCACCCAGCTCGAACTGATGGAGCTGCAGCGGCGCCTCGGCATGACCTTCATCATCGTCACGCACGACCAGGAGGAGGCGATGACCATGGCCGACCGGATCGGCGTGATGGACAACGGCCGTCTCGAACAGGTCGCGACGCCGCGGGCGCTGTACGAGGCCCCCCACTCGCGCTGGATCGCCGAGTTCGTCGGCGACGTCAATATTTTCGAGGGACAGGTCGAGCAGCACGAGGCGCACCGGCTGACGATCTCGACCCGCGAAGCCGGGACCATCGTGGTCGCCGCGCCGGACCGGCCGGCCGGCACCGCCACCGTCTGCGTCGCGATCCGCCCCGAAAAGATCAAGCTGTCGCGGCGCGGCCCGGTGCCGGATGCGGCCAACGCCCAAGCCATCAACCGGCTCGAAGGCGTGGTGACCGACGTCGGCTATCTCGGCGGCCTGACCAGCTACAAGGTCAGGCTCGACAGCGGCGCGGTGCTGCGTTCCTCGATGGCCAACACCGCCCGGCTCGATGTCGATGCCTACAGCGCCAGCCAGCGCGTGGTGGCCTGGTTCGCGCCCGACGACTGCGTGGTGCTGGAGCAATGAGCGGGCGCCGCATCTTCGCCCGCCCGGCACGGCTTGCCGCGATCGCGCCCTACCTGTGGATGCTGCTGTTCTTCCTGGTGCCATTCGGCTTCGTGCTCAAGATCAGCCTGTCGCAGACCGCGATCGCGCAGCCGCCCTATCTGCCGGTATTCGATCCGGGCCAGGGCCTGGCGGCGCTCGGGGCGGCGCTGTCGGCGCTGTCGCTGGACAATTT
>Ga0302202_10006533_pt1 | contig 11594 bp, 8 predicted proteins | sample II_Bog_N3_3_FD_194579 | JGI IMG/M metagenome (GOLD analysis project Ga0302202, IMG submission 194579) | Peat permafrost microbial communities from Stordalen Mire near Abisko, Sweden - II_Bog_N3_3 | ecosystem: Environmental > Terrestrial > Soil > Wetlands > Peat | place: Sweden: Abisko, Stordalen... | reverse complement strand
CAACGTGCTCGCCGGACTCCGCCAGCTGTTCGAAGGTCAGCCCTGGCTGCCTGCTCCGACCTGAACAGTTACTATCCGCATTCGCTCGTTGTTCCGACCCCGTCGAGTTGGGATCAACAGCCACTCCGACGCTGTCTCTGAGGCATCCCTCAACCTGCCACGCCGGATCGATGACCCGACGTCAGCAGCCCAGCTCACCCGAGACCTGCTCCGCAACCATCGGGAGGACATCACGATGGCGTTGTACCTGGACGACCGGCACCGCCTTGTCGGTACGGCCATCCTCACTATTGGCTGGGTACATGCTGCTCGCCTGTCCGCTCGCCCGATCCTCTTCGGTACCCAGGCGTGTCAGTCCAGCACCTGCATCCTCGTCCGGTACCGCCGCTACGGTGTTCCGAGCGCCACCGAAGGCGAGGACCGCTCCTTCCGTACCATCGCCGCAGCGTGCAGCCGGTACGGAGTTGTCGTGGCCGTTCACGTAATCGTGGTCGGCTGACGCCACCAGCTCGGCGTTGAGAGATCATCCGTGGTCTCATATTCGGCCAGGTAGCGCACCCTTGTCGTACCATCATGGGATGGTTCGAAATGCTCTCCGCCAGGCACGTGCCGCCCCAGGGAAGACGGGGTGATGGCTCGTGCTGCGACCGGGAGCCGAAACGACAACGAACTGGCCGACGACCACGAGGATGAAGAGCGCGCTGGCCAGCGTCCACCAGAGCACCGCCTGTCCACGCCCGAGGGGACGATCGAGCAGCGGTTGACGGGGACGGTCCTCCTCGTGCATCGTCCCCATTGACATCCTCCCGAATCGATCCGTGTCACCATGCCACACCAGGCGTCACACCGACTTCGGATCTCTCGGCGACGACGGGGATTCCGGCGACCGTCGGGCACGCTGCCGCATCCTCCCGGTGGAACTGACGGGCGGTATCTCCGCCGAAGCAGTGGAAGGCGTTCGTCTCCGGGGCGATCCCGTGACACTATGAGTCTCCCGACCGCCGAACATCGCCACGTACGAACAGCCCTTGCGACAACGCACACGTGGTGGGAGTCTGGAGGCATGGACCCACTTTCTGGCGGTGCCCGTGTACCACCAGCACCGCCCAGGCCTCCGGCACCGCCGGCGACGGGCGGTGGGCCACCGGCTCCGGACGGACCTGCGCCGAGTGTTCGGGCCCTCGGCGTGCCGCTCCTGCGATGGATCCGTGAAGTCGTCGCCGGAGTGCGGTCGGTCACGTGGCCTTCCCGCACGTCTGCCTCGGCGAATGCGAGGATCGTGGCCGGCACCCTCGGCGGATTGGCCATAGCGATCGGCGCCCTCGATGTCGCCTTCGGAAGTGCCATCGCTTCGCTCGTCCGGTAGCCCCGAGTCCGGATACCCGTGCCTGTTCCCGACGTCCCGAGCCCACCCCACCGGGCCACCTGCCCCGAGGGGACCCGGCGAGCCCGCAAGCGAACAGACCGCACGGTCCATCAACCACGTCGGGGTCCCTCGCCACGGAGCTGACCCGGGCCGTTCTCCGATGCTCAGACCGATCCGGGGACACCGCCATGGCATCTTCAGGATTCCGTCTGACGTGGTCGGGACACCGGATCCGGATCGGACGCTGGAGGGCTTCCGTCTTGACCCTCCGGGTGGGGCATGTCGACCTGCCCTTCGCCCTCCCGGGCCTGTACGCAACGTTGCTGAGCGCCTCGCCGTGGGCCCTGACCGTCGGGGCGTTCACCGGACTCGTCGCCGCCGTCGCCGTTCGACACCCACGCGTGTGCTCGTTCGAGCCGAAGCACCCCGTTATCCGGTGGGCACGACGAGGCCTCCTGGCCCACTGGCCACGGACACGGGTGACGTGGTCCGAACGCAGCGATTCAGCATGTCCTTGGTGCATCCGGATCGTCTCCGAGATCGCCGGCCACGCTCGCCACGAGCCACGTAGATACGGACCGAACGGCCGGTGGGCCACGCTTGCTCGAACGACTTCGATGCTCCCGCCGCCCGCCGGCTCCCGAACTACGTGAACCAGCCGACCACGTCGACGATCACGTCCGCCGACCCGTTGAAATTGGTGACGTTCACGTTCTCTCCGGTACCGACGGTGGCGATCACCAGGTTGGGCACCGTCCTGCCGGCGGTCCAATTGAGATCGGAGACGGTGGGGAGCGGCTGCCCGGCCGGATAGACCGTCAGGTGGCTTGGTGTGGTGGTGGCGGTGACCGTGACGTTCAGCACCACGGAGGAGGCGTCGGCGGGGATCGAATCGGTCCCTCCCACCGCCACGGTGATGGTGCCCCCGGCACCGAGCGTCCGGCCGGCACAGGGTGTGGCGTAGGACAGCCCGCTCCTCGTGTCGCACACCCTGATCGGCGTGACGGCCGGGGTGAACTCGGCCCCGGTGGCTGACGAATCGGAGTCGTCGGTGTACCACCCGGCCACGTCCACCAGGATGTCGGGGCTTCCGTAGGAGGAGAGGACGTCGACCACCCCGCCGGGCCCCACCGGCACGATCACCCGGTTGGGCACCACCTCGCCGGCGGTGAAGTTGACGTTCGAGGCCAGGGGGGCGGAGGCGTCAGCCGGGTACACCGTGAGGTGCCCGGCGGCCGTGGCGTCGACCGCCGTCAGGTTGAGGACGACGGCTCCCACCCCGGTGGCCGGCACACCCCCCAGTACGTCGACGGCCAGCGAGTTGCCCGGTGACGGTGCCTGCCCTTCGCACTGGGTCAGGACGGTACCGCTGAGACCCGACGGGTTCCCCGCCCGGGTGTCGCAGATACGGACCGGGGACGGCAGGGCGTTGTAGAGACCTTCTCCCGGTGCACCGGCGGCGTAGTACCCCTCCACGTCGATGATGACATCGGTCGAGCCGTTGAAATTCTCGGCCTCGAACGTGCCGCCCGGAGAGAGCCCCACGGTGACCAGGTTCGGGACGGTCTGGCCGGCGATCCAATTGAGGTTGGACGCCGTCGGCTCGGGCTCCCCCCCGGGGAACACCGTCAGGAAACTGTGGGATGTGGTGTGCACGGCGGTGACATTGACCACGACGGCGCTCACCCCCGATGCCGGCACCCCACCGTTGCCCGCCACATCGACCGTCAGCACCCCTCCGGCCCCGAGCGTCGTCCCCGAGGCGCAGGCCAGCTTGACCCCGCCGGTGCGGGTGTCGCAGACCCTCGTCGGAGTGAGCGCGAAGTAGGCCTCGGGGGTGGCCGGGGTCACGTAGGTGTACGGGGTGATCGACGGGGTCAACGAGGTCGAAGTCGACCCGTAGGGGTTGGTGACGCCGATGGCCACGGACCCGGCGGAGCCGGCCGGAGCCACCACGTCGCAGTCGGTGTACGAGCAGCTCACGATGGTCGCTGCCGTCGATCCGAACTCCACGGACGTCGTGCCGGTGAGACCGGTCCCGCTGATGGTCACCGGGGTCCCACCGAGCGTCGATCCGAGCGACGGGGAAATCCCCACGATCAACGGGGCCGGATCGGGCACTACGACGATCGACAGGATGGTGAGCCCCTCGAAGCCGAAGGCATCGGTCAGTTCGAGCGCCACGTAGTCCGTGCCGGCGTTCGTCGCGGTGCCGGATAATTCCCCGGTGGAGGAATCGAGACTGAGCCAGTCGGGAGCGGTCTGGGAGATGATCGACCACCGATACGGGGCCGTCCCACCTGTCCCCTCGAGGGTCGCGTCATAGGGGATGTTCGTCGTCGCCGACGGCAGCGACGTCGTGGCGACCGAGGGGGGCACGCCGTAGACGACGATGAACGCCCCGTTGTCGATGGCCCCCGGATAGGTGATGACCTGGTTGCCGCTGTCGACCAGCGACAACGACGTGTAGGAACCGGCGGACAGGTCGACCCCGGACGTGGCGAGGTTCGTGAACTCGACGGAGCCGAAGTCGGCGAAGGGGAAGAGGCCCAGGGTCTCACCGTTGGTAGGATCCTCCTCGATCCACTCCGCCGACGCACCCGGACCGCTGTAGACGTAGTCGTTGGTCGACCCCTCACTCTGGGTCAGATCGTCCACCGTGATGGCCCAGACCTCCGGGAACACTTCGGTGATGGAGACCGCCATGTGGTCGCCGGGTGCGACCTCTCCGATCACGATCGAGGCTGCGGGAAGAATCTCGTACCAGGAGAAGTAGTCGGTCTCCCCGTCCTCACTGGCTTGCGTCGTGCCTGCCTGGATCAGCGACGAGTTGGTGGCACCGTCGATTCCGATCCAGGTGGACGACACCTCGGTGGACTCCGTGGGCGGGACGGACGGGACGACCCAGTCAGCCGAGACCCCGGTGAACCGTGTCCCGGTCTCCACCCACCCCGCCCAATTGTCGGACTGGGCGTCCGCATCGTGCGCGAGCCCGAACCCGGAACCCGCCGTCGACGCCGGTCGGAACGGTTCCGGCTGACGGTGGGCCACGGCCGGGTCCCCCGAGCTGCGCCACGGGACCAGGGGCTTCGTGAGGTCCGGCACCGGGCTCCGACCGGCGGAGAACCGGCCGACCCCCTCCGGGCCGGCACGGCCGGCCGTCGACACCCCGGTGGTGGGCGTCGCACCGGCCCGCTCCGCCTGCGGAACAGTCACCCCGACCGTCACGGTCACACACAGCAGCAACGACAGCACCCGGTTCACCCGGACGAAGTGCCTGGACCCGCCCGGGCGTCCTCCCCCTACCCCGGCTCTGCCCTTCGGGTTCGCCTGCACCAGGTCCCCGACCGCCTTTTCGTCGTCGCCAGCCGCCTGGTTCGCAGGCTAATGCACCGGCTGACTCCTGCCGCAGGCGCCCGCCGACCGGCCGTAGGCCCCGGGGACGGACCACGCCCCACCTCCAGCGACCGGGGGAGGAGCGTGGACCCGGAGTGGACCCGACCCTCGGTGTGGCGGACGGGTCCGGGTACTGCCGGCCGACCGGGACGTCACCGGCGATCGGCATGACCGCGTCGATGGGCGAGACGATCGGCGAGGCGCCGTCAACGACCGCACCGAAGGACAGAACCGGCAGTCGACATCGATCAACTCGGCTGCGTCGTGGACGGCACCCGCGAGGGCACCGGCACCGGCGACGCCGTTGGCCACTCCCCGCTTCGAACTGCGGGGACGCACGCGCCAATTCGTACCATCCCGGAGACGCACCCGTCGGCGACGGGTCGGAGCGACCTGCGTGGGGGGTCCTTGTAACGCGGGGTCGCGCACACCAGACTGGTGGCATCGTGAGCAACGTCGAATGGTCCTCGACGGCGAGACCAGTGGACCGAGGGGCACGACGTCGGACGACACGACTCCGGTCGGTCGTGCTGCTCCCTCTGGCCATCGTCACGGCAGGCACGTGGGTGCTGGTCGCCCCGACCGCCTCCTCCGGCGCCGACCAGCTGGCCAGCGCCAAGGCCCAGGCGGCGCAGATCGAGGCACAGATCCAGTCGGAGGGGCAGCACATCGACGCCCTCTCCCAGCAGTACGACGCGGCCAACTACGAGCTGCAAGAGGTCGACGGGCGCATCACCACCGCCCAGGCCCAACTGACCAGGGACCAGGCCCAGGTCACGCAGGACGAACTGCAGCTGCGGCAGCAGGCCGTCAGGGACTACATGATCAACGGCACCTCCGACACCATGAGCCAACTGTTCTCGGGCAATCAGGACGCGTCCGAAGTGCGCAACGAGTACGACCAGATCGCCACGGGCAACGTGGACACGACGGTGTCCACCCTCCACACCGCACAGACCCAGCTGCAGTCCGAGCAGGCCTCGTTGCGCGGTGAGCAGTCCCAGGCCCAGGCCGCACGGGCCAGCGCAGCCACGTCGCAGCAGCAGGCCCAATCGGCCATCGCCGCACAGAAGGTCACGCTGAGCTCGGTCAACGCCTCCATCAACGCCCTGATCGTCCAGCAGCAGCAGGCCGAGGCCGCAGCGGCCGAGGCGGCGTTCAACCAGAAGGTGGCATCCGAGCGGGCCGCGGCAGCGCAGGCGGCCGCCCGGGCGCCGGCGGCGGTGTCCGCGACGGGATCCGGCCAGCACGACGTGAGCACGGGGACGACCGTCGGCGGCGTCCACATCTCGACCGGACCGGCCGGCGGAGGTGGTGGCGGCAGTGGCAGTGGTGGGGGCAGCGGTCCGCAGCCGATCGTGCTCCCACCGCCGCCTCCGGCCAACAGCGCCGGCCAGGCCGCGGTCAATGCGGCCGAGACCCAACTCGGCGTGCCCTACGTCTGGGGCGGCGAGACTCCGGGCGTCGGGTTCGACTGTTCGGGCCTGGTGGCCTGGGCGTGGGGACAGGCGGGCCACCCGCTGCCCCACTACTCGGGAGCCCAGTACGAGGAGACCACCCCGGTCCCGCTGGCCGACATCGAGCCGGGCGACCTGCTGTTCTACGGGCCCGGCGGCGACACCCATGTGGCCATGTACATCGGCGGCGGCGAGATGATCGAGGCACCGTACACCGGCGCCTGGGTGCACAACACGCCGGTCCGCACGGACGACGGTTTCGTCGGGGTCGGCCGGGTCGAATAGTCCACGGGCCCGGCCGGGCCCGGTGGTCCCGGGTGGTCGGATGATGCACCCGGTGGCGTGCCGGTGACATCGGCGGTCCGGCTGCGGGTCGTCCTCGAGCTCGTCGTCGACGACGACAGCGGGCGGTTCAGGGATCACGACGTCGACGGCCGCCGGATCGTCGACCTCCGTCACGCTGCCGACCTACTGCCCGACACCGGCCCAGCTCGCCGGGGCCGCCGGAACGACACTCCCCGAGCCCCAGTCCCAGACCTCCCCCGGCACCCAGGTGTGCAACTACAGCGACCCGGCCACCGGCGCCAACGTGGTGGTGACCCTCTCCCAGGAGACCAACGCCAGCATCAGCGAGGTGGAGGCGTCGGCGAGCAGCCAGGCCAAGACGCTCGGCGCACCGCTCTCGTCCCTCCCGGGACTGGGCGAGGCCGCCTTCTTCTTCACCCAGGACGATGCCAGTGAGAACGTCAACGGGGTCCCCACGATCACGATCGTCGCGCTGAAGGAGCCGTTCGTCGTCAACGTCACCGCCGATCTGAGCCAGGCGAATGCGGAGAACGTCGCCCGCTACGCCCTCAGCCTGGTGTAGTTCCCACTGACCGCCGGACACGGTGGAGCCGACGGGTCGGTCCGTGTACCGCCCCGGGTCGGCCGGCGGCCCATCCGGCCCGTGGTGGAGCCGGCACGGGTACTTGCAGCCACACTGTCACCATGCTCTGATCTCCCCCGTCGGCACCCTGCCTCCCGGGCGACCGGCGTACCGGGCACCCACCCCGTCACCATCGACCGAATCGAGGATCCCATGTCGTCCACCCTCCCGGCCCGACGCACCTTCACCGTGGCCTCACTGTGCATCGGTGCGGTCCTGCTGCTGGCCGGCTGCAGCTCGTCGAGTTCCTCCTCGGGAACGACGGCCGCCTCGACCTCGACCACCGCGGCGTCGGGCTCCGGCGCCACGACCACGACGGCGCAGACCAGCGGATCGACCACGTCGGGCTCCGGCAAGGTGCCGTCGACATGTCCGACACCGGCCCAGCTCGCGCCGGCCGCCGGCACGACCCTCCCGGCGCCCCAGGCCCAGAACACGGGAGGGACCCTGGTCTGCAACTACAACGATCCCAACACCGGCGCCAACGTGGTGGTCGACTTCACGGCAACGCCGCACACCTCGGCGAGCGACCTGGCCATTGCGGCCGCCTCCCAGGCCAAGGCCGAGAACGTGACCGCCACCCCACTTCCGGGACTGGGCAAGGCGGCGTTCATCATCACCCAGAACGACGCCAGCCAGAACGTCAACGGGCAGGCCACCACTGGGATCCTGATCCTGAAGGACGGGGTGATCATCGGGCTCGAAGCCGAGTTGCCGGTAGCCAACACCAAGGCCGTGGCCACGTACCTCACCGGTCTGGTGTGAACCTCGGCATGGGGACCGGGGTCCGGGTGACGGCGGTCGGTACCGCCGAGACGTCCCTGGGCGGCACGGATGCCGTGCCCGGTAACGTACCCCGGTGAACGCGGACGACACCGCTCCCGCCAGCCGGCCGACCATGTCGACCGACTGAGCCGGGGGCGCACGGGGAGGGACGATGCAGGCACTGCGCACACCCGACGAGCGGTTCACCGCGCTCGACGGCTACCCCTTCGAACCGCACTACCTCGAGGTTCCGGACGGTGACGGCACGGGAACCCTCCGCCTGCACCACCTCGACGAGGGGCCGGCCGACGCCGCCGAGACCGTGCTCCTCCTCCATGGCGAACCGTCGTGGTCCTACCTCTACCGGCACATGGTCCCCCTGCTGGCCGGGGCCGGCCACCGGGTGGTGGTCCCCGACCTCATCGGCTTCGGGCGGTCGGACAAGCCCACCCAGCGGTCCGACTACACCTACGCCCGCCATGTCGAGTGGCTGCGCTCGGCCCTGTTCGACGGCCTCGATCTCACCGGGGTCACCCTGGTCGCCCAAGACTGGGGCGGTCTGTGCGGCCTCCGCCTGGTGGCCGAGCACCCCGGGCGCTTCCGACGGGTGGTGGTGGCCAACACCGGACTGCCCACCGGTACCGAGCCCCTGTCCGAGGCCCTCCGGGCCTGGCAGCAGTTCTCCCAGGCCGCCGAGACGCTGCCCATCGGGACCATCGTCGACGCCGGCTGTACCACGGCACTTCCCCCCGAGGTCGTCGCCGCCTACGACGCCCCGTTCCCCGACGAGTCCTACAAGGAGGGCGCCCGGCAATTCCCGGTCCTCATCCCGACGTCGACCGACGACCCGGCTTCGGCGGCCAACCTGCGGGCGTGGGAGGTCCTCGAGACCCTGACCCTCCCGTTCCTCACGGCGTTCTCCGACGGCGACCCCATCACCGGAGGCGCCGACGCACCGTTCCGGCGCCGGGTGCCCGGCGCGGCCGGGCAGGCCCACACCACCATCGAGGGCGGTGGCCACTTCCTCCAGGAGGACCGCGGCCCGGAGCTGGCCCGGGTGGTCCTCGACTTCATCGCCGCCACCCGGGGCTGACCCCGCCGACCACCCGCTCCCACCGACCAACCGTCCATCCCACCCGGGACGACCCCAGGAGACCGACATGGGCCGCAAGATCCTCTTCATCACCACCGACCAACAGCGCTACGACGCCCTGGGCTGCAACGGGGGGCGCTTCGCCCGTACCCCGGTGGTCGACGGCCTGGCCGCCGCGGGCGTCAACTTCCGGCGGGCCCACAACCAGAACACCGTGTGCATGCCGGCCCGGTCGACCATGGTCACCGGCCGCCACGCCCGGAGCCACGGAGTGGTGGCCAACGGGATCCCGCTCCCCGACGACGCCCCGAGCATCGCCGCCTGGCTCCACGACCGGGGCGGCTACCGAACCGCGCTCATCGGCAAGGCCCACTTCGAGCCGGCCTTCGACCTGGCCGGGAGGTGGGAGGAGAACCGCCTGGCCGGCGAGGGGAGCACAGGGCCCCACCGGGGGTTCGAGCACCTCGAGCTGGCCATGCACGGCTACTTCGGCCCGTGGCACTACGACAAGTGGCTGGAGGAGCACGGGCCGGCCACGGGGCTCGACTGGCGGCACGCCTTCTATCCCCTGCTCAACGCCGAGCGCACGGCGCTCAACGCCGAGGGCGGGGGCGACACCGGCGCGCCGGAGTGCCGTTACAACATCCTGCCGCCCGAGCTCTACCACACCGACTGGGTGGCCGAACGGACGATCAGCTGGTTGGACTCACTGTCGCCCGACGAGGACTGGTTCTGCTGGATGAGCTTCCCCGACCCCCACCACCCGTGGGACCCGCCGGCCGAGGCGGCCCGCCGGTTCGACTGGCGGGAGCTCCCCCTCCCCGACGGCCACCCCGGCTCCCCCGAGAAGATCGTGGAGATCCTCTCAGGCAAGCCCCACCACTGGCTCGACTGGTACGAGGGACGGTTCGACAACGGCGAGGGCGGTCCGGCCCACTTCCGGCCGAACGAGATGACCGACGACCAGCTGCGCGAGGTCAATGCGCTGATCTTCGCCGAGAACGAGCTGATCGACGAGGCCTGCGGGCGGGTCCTCGACCGGGTGGCCGCCCGGGGCTGGGCCGAGGACACCGACGTCTTCTACACCACCGACCACGGAGAGCTGCAGGGTGACTTCGGCCTGCTGTTCAAGGGGCCGTACCACGTCGACGCCCTGATGCGGGTGCCCCTGGTGTGGCGGCCGGCCCCGTCGGCCGGCGTGACCCCGGCGGTCATCGACGACCCGGTCGGCCACGTGGACCTGGCCGCCACGTTCTGCTCGGTGGCCGGGGTGCCCGCACCCGGGTGGTCGGAAGGCAGCCCCCTGCCCACCGCGCCCGGTGAGGGTGGACGCGAGCGGGTGCTCACCGAGTGGGACAGCCAGTTCCCCCACGTCGGGATGCACCTGCGCACCATCACCCGGGACGGGTGGGTGTGCACGGCCTACGAAGCCGGTCCCCTCTACGAGGGCACCGAGGGCGAGCTCTACCACCTGGCCGAGGACCCGAAGCAGTGGGTGAACCTGTGGTCCGACCCGTCCCACCGGGCCGTCCGGGACGATCTCGTCGCCGACCTCTACGCCTCGCTTCCCCCGGCCCGGGAGCCGGCACTGACCGTGGAGGCACCGGCCTGACCGGACCGCCGATCCCCGGCGCCCTGTGGGGAGTGGAGGTGTCGCCCGGCACCGGCGCGTCGACTGGTCCGGCGCCCGCGGGCTCGCAATTGGCCGGCCGCCCGGTGACGTCGGAAGCAGTGGCCTGCAGCTGTCGGCGCGGCACCGTGTGCGGCGAGACCCGCGCCGATCCCGGCGTTTCCCCGTCGGGGAGACGTCATGGGACGGTCCACTCGACGATGGATCACGCGGCGACGGACCCCGGGGAGGGGTTCAGAGCTGAACGATGACCTTCCCGGTGTTGGCCCCGGTGAAGAGCATGTTGAGGGCGGCGCCGGCGTGCTCGAGGCCCTCGACCACGTGCTCGCGGTGGTGGATCTGTCCGGCCAGCACCCACTCGAACATGGCGGCCTGGGCCTCGGGGAACCGGTCGAAGTAGTCGAGGATGAGGAATCCCTCCATGCGGGCCCGCCGGAAGATGAGCGAGACGTAGTTGCCAGGGCCGGAGGCGGCGCGTTCGTTGTACTGCGAGATGGCACCGCAGATCACCACGCGGGCCTTCAGCGCCAGGTTGCCCAGGGCCGCGTCGAGGATCTCGCCGCCCACGTTGTCGAAGAACACGTCGATCCCCTCCGGACAGAGGTCGTGCAGGCGGGTGGCCACGTCCTCCGTGCGGTAGTTGACGGCGGTCGTGAAGCCCAGTTCGTCGACCAGCCAGGCGCACTTTTCGTCCGAGCCGGCGATGCCGACCACGTTGGCGGCACCCTTGATGCGGGCGATCTGGCCCACCACCGAGCCCGTGGCCCCGGCTGCTCCCGAGACGACCACCGTGTCGCCCTCACGGGGCTGACCGATGTCGAGCAGGCCGAAGTAGGCCGTCATGCCGGTGGTGCCGAACACGCTCAGCACCAGGAGGGGATCGATACCCTCGGGCACGACCGTGGCCGGCTGCCCGCCGCTGACCACGGCCAGCTCCGACCATCCCAGCATGCCGAACA
>Ga0302202_10006524_pt1 | contig 11607 bp, 9 predicted proteins | sample II_Bog_N3_3_FD_194579 | JGI IMG/M metagenome (GOLD analysis project Ga0302202, IMG submission 194579) | Peat permafrost microbial communities from Stordalen Mire near Abisko, Sweden - II_Bog_N3_3 | ecosystem: Environmental > Terrestrial > Soil > Wetlands > Peat | place: Sweden: Abisko, Stordalen... | reverse complement strand
GGTCCAGACCGAGCGGATGGTGCAGCGCACCGAGGTGGTCCGCCAGGCCAACCATGTGGCGCAGCGCATCCTCGACGACGCCAACGAGGAGGCCCGTCGGCTCCGCCACGAGGCGGAGGACTACGCCGACAAGAAGCTGGCCAGCTTCGAGATCGTGCTGGACCGGACCATGAAGACCGTGCAGGCGGGCCGCGAAAAGCTCCAGGTCAGTCCCATCCCCGCCGTGGCCATCGGCGACCAGGGGGACACCTCACTGTCCACCGGCGGCGGGTTCGGCTCGGAGGACGAGCCGGAGGGGTTCTTCGACCAGGACCTCTCCTGAGCGCGGCCGTGCCCACCCCCGACCGCACCGCAGCACCGCCCGCCGGCACCGCCCGGGACCTCGCTCGGGTCCGCCGGCCGTTCAACGTCCAGGTGGCGGCGTTGCGCAAGCAGGCGGGCACCATCCGTCACGAGGAACGCGAGGGGCTGATCCCCGGGCTCGGTGCCGTGTCGGTGGTTGTCCCCGACGACGAACCGATCGCGCTGCAGGTGACCCTGTCGTCCTATCCGGGTGGGATCACCGCCCAGGGGACGGCGACCACCCGCTGGCGGGGGGAGTGCCGTCGTTGCGGCGGACCCGTCGAGGGCACCGTGGTCGCCGAGGTGCGGGAGCGCTTCGCGCCGACCGGAGGGAGCGACCGGGACGAGGAGGCCTACCCGCTGACGGGCGACGAACTGGATCTCGAGCCCCTGGCCAGGGACGCCGTCCTGCTCGAGTTGCCGCTCGCCCCGCTGTGCCGCGAGGACTGTGCCGGACTGTGCCCGACCTGTGGCGCCAACCTCAACACCGAGACCTGCGACTGCGCGCCTGTGGGCGACCCGCGCTGGGCCGCACTCGACGCCCTGCGTGACGGGGACCCTCCGTCATGACCTAGGATGTCCTCCTTATGGCCGTTCCGAAGAAGAAGACCTCCAAGGCGAAGAGCCGCAGCCGCCGGGCATCCAACTGGGTGTTGAAGGCGCCGGCACGCTCGGTGTGCCCCCAGTGCACCACCGCCAAGCTGCCCCACGTCGTATGTCCCAACTGCGGTTGGTACAAAGGCCGTCAGGCCATCGAAGTCGACTAGTGGCCCGAGGCGCACCCCGGCCGACGGGGGAGGCGTTCAACGCCCTCCCGGTGGCGGTCGATGCGATGGGCGGGGACAACGCACCTGGTGAGATCCTGGCTGGCGCGCGCCAGGTCGTCGAGGCCGGTGCCGTCGGCGTGCTGCTGGTGGGTGTGCCCGACCAACTGGGCGATCTCGGCGGCATCCCCCTCCTGGCCTGCACCGAGGTCATCGGCATGGACGACGACCCCGGCAACGGGGTGCGTCGGAAGAAGGACTCGTCACTCGTGCGGGCAGCGGAGGCGGTCCGTGACGGCCAGGCCATGGCCATGGTCTCGGCCGGCAACACCGGCGCCACCATGGCCTCGGCCCTGCTCCGGATGGGGCGCCTCCCCGGGGTGATCCGTCCGGCCATCGCCACGCCGATCCCCGACCTGAAGAAGGCCTACCCGACCGTGCTCCTCGATGCGGGGGCGAACGCGGAGACGACGGTGCCGATGCTCGTGCAGTTCGCCCAGATGGGTGCGGCCTATTCGGCCGAGCGCTACGGGGTGACCCGTCCCCGGGTGGCACTGCTGTCGATCGGTGAGGAGAAGTCCAAGGGGACTCCCCTGGTCAAGGAGGCCCACGCCATCCTGGCCGCTGGCGGGAACGGCGACTTCGACTTCGTGGGCAACGTCGAGGGCCGGGACTTCTTCGACGATCAGGCAGACGTCATCGTCACCGACGGGTTCACCGGCAACGTGGCACTCAAGACCCTGGAGGGCACCCTCCGGTTCCTCATGAGCACCCTGACCGACATCCTGACCCGGCCCGAGGTGGCTGATGCCGCCGGCGTGCTCTTCCCCCACCTGCTCCCGCTGGCGTCGACCTTCGATCCCGAACAGACCGGTGGCGCCATGTTGCTCGGAGTGGACGGCGTCTGCGTCATCAGCCACGGCTCGTCGGGTTCGGTGGCCATGGTCAATGCCATCACCGTGGCCCATGACGTAGCTGTGGGCGGGCTGGTCGAGGCCGTGGCCTCGTCGGTCCGGCCGCCGACCGAGGGCTGATCCGGCCACGTCGCCGAGCCGGTTCGGGCCGATTCGGCGACCCGCCCGAAACCGCGGTGCCTAGGACCGGGTGAACCCGGCGATGTCCCGGGCCGTGTCGCGACTCACGTCGGGACAGGCGATGGTGAAGACTTCTGTGCCGTGCATGGTGCCCATCTGCTGTCGGCACCGGGCCGCCACACCTGCCTGCAGCAGCAGACGGTAGAACTCGATGCCCTCGTCACGCAGCGGGTCGCACTCGTTGACGCTGATGACCACCGGCGGCAGTCCGGCCACGTCCTCGACGGTGGCGAACAGCGGCCAGGCCAACGGGTCCCCGGCCTCGAACGCCTCGATGCCGTACCCCATGCGCCCCCGGTTCGAGTGCAGGGCCAGGAGGATCCCCTCGTTCTCCACCGACGAGGGGAGCCGGTCCTGGGGCCACTCGCCGGCCAGGTAGGGGCAGAGGGCGTAGAGGCCTTTGACCAGGCCGATCTGGCCGGAGCGCAGGAGCGACATACCGGTCGCCAGTGTGAGGTTCCCGCCCCCGCTCTCCCCGGCCACGACGATGCGGTCGGGGTCGATACCCAGTTCGGCGGCGTGGGCCACGGTCCAGTGGAGGCCCGACAGGCAGTCGTGGAGCCCGGCGGGATACGGCGCCACCTCGGGTACCGACGAGGCGACCACGGCATTGCGGAAGTCGACCATGACCACGGCCACCCCGTTGGCCGCGATCAGCTTGCCCCAGCCCCGGTACATGCCGTCGAAGCAGGACAGATTGGTCATGCCCCCTCCGTGGATGTAATAGACGCAGGCCACCGTGTCGTCGGAGTCGGGCCGGATGACCTGGAGGTGGATGGTGTTGCCGTCGGGCTGGGACACCACCTTCTCGGTGTGGACGCGCAGGCCGGCCGACGGGGCCGCCTCCTCGGTGTCGCACAGGTCCATGAAGGAACGGAACGCCTCCGCCCCCGCCAGCGCCTCGGGGGTGTTGGCCTCGGCGATCAGCTCTTCGCGGCTGGCCACGTCCCGTGCCGCAGGCGGAGGGATGGCGGTCAGGATGGCCTTGATCCTGGGGTCGATGCGACGGTCACCGGCGATGTCCGGGGCCATGGTGCTCCTCGTGGACGTGGCCCGCCCGACCGGGGGCCAGTGGATGGGGGTGGCAGAGGTGCCGCTCAGCGGCGGAGCAGGTCCTTGGCGATGTGGGTGACCTGGATCTCGTCGGTCCCGGCATAGATCTGGAAGACCTTGGCGTCCCGGGCCAGCTGCTCGACCCGGTACTCGGCGGTGTACCCGTTGCCTCCCATGAGCTGCACCGCCTCCATGGCCACCTCGGAGGCGGCCTGGGCCGAGTACAGCTTGAGTGCCGACGCCTCGGCCAGGGTCAGGTCCTTGCCGGCGGCCGAGGTCTCGATGTGACGGAACACCAGGTTCTCCACGTTCAGTCGGGCGATCTCCATCTTGGCCAGCTTGAGCTGGATGAGCTGGAACTCACCGATCGGGGTGCCCCACAGCACGCGGTCCTTGGCGTACTGGACCGACAGCTTGAGGCACTCCTCGATGACCCCGAGGGCCATGGCGGCCACCCCGGCCCGTTCGGTCACGAAGTTGGACTTGGCCGATTCGCGCCCGGCCCCACCCCGCTGCTCCTGTTCGCCGAGCAGGTGGTCCCGACCCACCCGGACGTCGGACAGGAAGAGCTCGCCGGTGGGAGAGGAGTGGAGACCCATCTTGCGCAGGGGCTTGGACTGCTCGAGGCCGGGCGTGCCCCGGTCGAGGACGAAGGTGAGCACCGGTCGGTCGCGGATCGGGGTGTCGGATCCGTCGTCGAGCTTGGCGTACAGCACGATGGTGTCGGCGTAGGGCCCGTTGGTGATCCAGGTCTTCGAGCCGTTGATCACGTACTCGTCCCCGTCGCGGCGGGCCATCGTGGTCATGCCACCGAGGGCGTCGGACCCCGAGTTGGGCTCGGTGATGGCCCAGGCGCCGACCTTCTCGGCGGTCAGCAGATCGAGGCCCCACCGCTCCATCTGGGCCGGGGTGCCGCCTTTCATGATGGTGCCGGCGGCCAGACCCACGCTCACCCCCATCGAGGTCACGATGCCCGGACAGTGACGGCACAGTTCGATGATGGGGATCAGGGTCATGGCCGCCGCCCCCCCGTCCCCGGCCCGCTCGGCCCGTTCGGCCGCGGATTCGGTGGTGCCGGACACCTTGCGCTCGAGCTGCTTTTTGAAGCGGTCCCGGGCCAGCTGGTCCATGCCGAAGGTCGAGTACATCTTGCGGATGATGTCGTACGGGGGAACGCCCTCGTGCTCGACGGCATCGATCTGGGGTACCACTTCGGCCTCGATGAACCGCCGGATCGCGTCCCGCACCATGAGCTGCTCTTCGGACCACTCGTACATTGCGACCTCCCTGGGTGGCTCGGCGCCACGGCTGGAACACGTTCTGCCCGGATCAGAGGCTAATCGCGTACCGCCTACAGTCGGGAGCGTGCGACTGAAGCGGAAGTCCGAGGGGACCCCGTTCGAGCGGTGGGGAGGCCAACCCTTCTTCGACGCGTTGGTCGGACACTTCTACGACGGGGTGGTGACCGATCCGCTCCTGCGTCCGATGTACCCCGACGAGCTGGAGGAGTCCCGTAGCCACCTCGCACTCTTCCTCGGCCAGTACTGGGGTGGTCCGGGGACCTACAACGAGGTCCGGGGGCACCCCCGCCTGCGCATGCGCCACGCACCGTTCGTGATCGGCAAGCCGGAGGCCGAGGCGTGGATGCGTCACATGACCGCAGCCGTGGATGCCATGGACATGTCCCCGGACGACCGCACCGAACTGCTCGACTACCTGGCGATGGCCGCCCGGAGTCTCCAGAACTCGGACTGAACGCTCCAGGAGCCGGGGCGCGGGGCGGCGGCGGTCGGCGGCATCGGGCCACCGCCGTCACCAGGTGACGCCGAGCACCGCCCGCATGGTGGACTCGAAGGTGGCGTCGTCCATCGACGACCGGGCACCCAGGACCATCGACGCATCCTCACCCACCGGGACCCGCAACGGGGTCGAATCGTCCTCGATGGCCCCGAGGACGGCCCGGGCCACCACCTCGGCACCGGGCCGGCCCGACGGACCGGTCACCACCTGGTCGGTGTGTTCCCACTCCTCCCACAGACGGGCATAGGCGGGGTCGCCGACGGACCGTTCCGCCGGTTTCATGCCCGGGGCGATGTACCCCGGCTCGATGATGACCACCCGGATGCCGAAGTGGCTGAGTTCGTAGTGCAGGCTCTCGGACAGCGACTCGAGCGCGTACTTTGTGGCGGAGTAGGCACCGTCGAGCGGGGTGGCGACCCGTCCCTGGATCGAGCTGACGTTGACGATCACCCCCGACCCCCGTGCCCGCCACGACGGCAGGAGGGGCTGCACGAGGCGCAGCGCACCGATCGCATTGACCTGGAGCATGGCCTCGAGCTCATCCAGCGGGAAGGACTCCAGCGGACCCTTGCCGTTGCGGGCGGCGTTGTTGACCACCGCATCGAGCTCACCCGCCTGCCCGAGTGCGGCGGACACCGAGTCGGCGTCCGTCACGTCGAGGGCCAGTCGCTGCGCGACGTCGAGGTCGTCGAGGAGCCTTGGGTCCCGGGCGGTGGCCACCACCTCGTGTCCGGCCCGGGTCAGCTCGACGGCGGTGGCGGCACCGATGGCCCGCCCCGCGCCGGTGATCAGGATGCGCATGACGACCGAGGCTAGACACCTCCGGGGGGCCACGCCGTGAACGGGTGCTGCTCACGGGGCCGACGGGCACCGGCCGATCGACGGGCACCGTGGTCACGAGCACCGCCGTGCGCCGGACGGTAGCCTCCGCGCATGACCACCGATGAGCTCATGGCCCGTGCCTGCCCGATCATCCGCGACATCGGGTGGGCCCACTTCTTCTCGCCCGAGGCCGAGGCGGCCGCCGCCCGGCTGGACCTCGATCTGTTCGCGCTCTACGCGGTGGGCCGGGGAGGGGTGCTCGGTGACGTGGAGCCGGTGGTGGTGGCCAGTGCGTTCGGCTACTTCAACCCCGTCGCCGTCGAGGCCCTGTGGAACGCCGGCCGGGCCAAGATCGCCCCCCGTGAAGGAGCCCGCGTCTACCTCGACGTCGCCGCCGAGGTCGGACGGCGGGCGCTGGCGGGCATCGACGGCCTGGATGAGATGGTGACGGCGGCCGACGCGGTCAACGACGCGGCCGATCCGGTCGGCCTGTCCCTCTACTCGGGGTACCGGGGTGAGCTCCTGGTCGACGACGTGCCCGGTCGGGCCATGCAGATCATCACGATCCTGCGCGAACTGCGGGGGAGTGCGCACCTGCTGGCCGTGCGCGCCAGCGGGGTCGATGCCCGTACCGCCCATTTCATCGCCCGACCGAACGACGGAGCCATGTTCGGGTGGCCGGCCGAGTTCATGCCCGAGATCAGCGACGATCAACGGGCGGCGATGGCGTCGGCCGAGGCACTCACCGACGACCTGGTGCGTCCGGCCTACGACGTGTTGGACGATGCGGGTGCCGCGGCGCTGCTCCGTGGGCTCGACGACATGGCGGTCGCACTCGGCGGATGAACCGCTGCCGGGGCCCCGCCGGCCCCGCCGGTCCCCGTCGACGACGACGTCGGCCGTGGTCAGCCGGTGGTGACGGGCCGGGTGGTGGGGGTCGAGGGCCGTCCCGACGGCGTGTGACGGCCTGTCCTCGCCCGGGTCGGGTGCACCCCCGTGCTCGGCCGTGACGGGCCCACCCCCGTGCCCGTCCTGGCCGGACGATGGGTCGCCGTGCCCGTGGCGGCCGCCGTGGTCGACGTCGCCGAGGACCTGGCCGGCCTGGTCGTGGTCGTCGGCGTCGCCGGTGTCGCCGGTGGTGCGGTGGACGTCGTGGTTCCGAAGCCCGAGGGCGGGGTGGGCGGTCCTGCGGGAACCCCCTGGCCGGCATGGGTCGGCTGTCCGGTGAGGACTCCGACCGCACCGACCACGGCGGCTATGGCGAGGGTGGCCACCAGCACCATGGGCACCAGCACGGCCCGTCGACCCTTCCCCGGTCGGGCGGCGTCCCCCGACAGCCACCGGAGCCACTGCCTGGCGGCCTGCATCCACTCCCGTGCCATCAGACCCCTCATCTCGCTCACCGCTCCCCCTGCGGGTGGACCCGGTCCGTCGCCCAACGCGGGGGTGGACCCGAGCTTCCGTCGGCCCGGTGGCGGAGGTGGCCGGGCCGTGCCGACGAACGCTAACCCCCGGACTGAGGCCGGCGGTGTCGGGGCCGACGCCGTCCGTCTGCAGGTCGGCTCAGACGTTGCCGCTCGTCTGACCCGCGGTCGGCGTCCTCGTCACACCGGTACGTGACGTCGTGGTGCCGCCGGCTCCACGACGACCGGTCCGCGTGCGCACCACCACCACCCGGGGATGGGTGACCCGGGTGCCCGCCGTCCTGGTGGCGCGTGCCGCCGGGCTGGTCGACGCACGCCCGCTGCGACCAGCAGCACCCGACGGACCGGATCTGCCGGACGAGCTCGAGGAACCGGAAGTGGTGGAGGAGCCCGAAGAGCCCGAAGAAGCCGAGGAACCGGACGAACCGGACGAGGCGGACGAGTCCGATCCACCCGATGCGTCAGACGATCCACCGAGGTCGGGGGAGCCGTAGGGGGAATCGGCGAATCCGGGTGGTGGGGTCGGGGGACCCGACACCGCATCCACCCCGACGGGTGCCGACGACGGCGCGACGAAACCGATGACCGCGGTGAGGCCCACGACGGACAGGCCCAGCACCAGGACCATCGGGAGCAGGACCGACCGCTGGCCCTTTCCTGGGCGCGGCGCTTCACCCATGAGCCACCGCACCCACTGCTCCGCCGACCGTGACCATGCCCGCGCCATAGCGCCCCTCTCAACCACTCAGACGCTACCGCCCGCCGTGCCCGCCGGGAAAGCAGCGGTGGATCCGGGGCGCCGATCCACCCGGCCGGTCCAGGCTGTCGGAGTACCTCCGATCAGGCCTCCTGGACCTGGTCGGAACCCACCCGGGCCACATCGACGGCCACATCGAGGGTGTGGAAGTCCCCGCCCCCGAAGACGATCCCCTTCAGGGGCGACACGTCGGCGTAGTCACGCCCCCAGGCCGTCGTGACGTAGTCGCTGCCCACGATCTTGTCGTTGGTGGGGTCGAGGTCGAGCCACCCCCACCCGGGCACGAAGACGGACAACCAGGCGTGGGATGCGTCGGCACCGACCAGTCGCTCGGTGCCCGGCGGGGGTGCGGTCTCCAGGTAGCCACTGACGTAGCGGGCGGCCAGGCCCATCGACCGGACGCACCCCACGCCGAGGTGGGCGAAGTCCTGGCACACGCCGCGGCGGTAGTCGAGGACCTCGTCGAGCGGCGTGGTCACCGTGGTGAAGCCGGGGTCGTAGATGAAGTCGGCGTGGATCCGCTCGGTGAGGTCGGTGACCGCGTCGACCAGTGACCTCCCCGGGGGGAACGACGGTTCGGCGTACTCGCGTACCACCCGGGACGTCGAGACGAGCGGCGACTCGAAGCAGAACTCGCGGGCGTCGAGCATGTCCGGACTGAGGTCGTTGGTGAGCAGCCCGAGTGCCTCGGTCCAGCCCGGGCCGACGGCGGGGAGCGGCTCGATGTCGGTCACCTCGACGGTGCTGGTGGCCGTCACCGTCATGAACTGGAAGGGGCCGTCGACCACGAAGCTGGTGACCGGGTTGTCGTAGAAGTCGGCCCGGTCGGCCCAGCTGGTCGGGATGGGGTCGACCACCAATTGGTGGTCGAGGCAGGTCTGGCGCTCGGTGTCGCGGGGACGCAGGTGGGCCTCGTTGCGGCACCTGCTCACCGGTGCGTTGTACCGGTACTCGGTCCGGTGTTCGATGCGGTACCTCATGCCCCTCCGCCACCGTCCTCGGGTCGACCACCGGCCAGCACCGAGAGTCTCTCATGGGCGAAGTAGGTCCGGCGCAGCGAGTCGAGCAGGTCGACCAGGAGCCCGTCAGCGGTGGCGAAGACGGAGTCCAACTCGAGCCGGCGGCCCGTGGCGGGGTCGACCGCTGCCAGTCGGTCGGGGTCGGTGAGGCGCAACAGGGTGGTGGTCTCCAGGGCGAGCCGCTCCTCGTTGCCCAGGCGCTGGGCCGAGGACTGCTTGGGTAGTTCGGCCAGGTGGGCTTCCAGCCGGTCCAGCTGGAAGAGCACGCTACGGGGGTTCGCCTCGTCGTAGACGAGCAGGTCGATGGCCCCGGACACGTGCAGGATGGACCCGGCCCGACGCCGGAAGATCATGAGGCTCTCGGACGTCTTCAACAGGGACTCCACCAGCAGGTCCTCCACGACACCGGACCGGCGCGCCACCAGTACCGCCCGCAGCAGGCGGACCACGCCCTGCGCGCGCTCGAGCCGTCGGCCCCCGTCGAGGAAGCGCCAGGCCGAGTCGCGCTCCATGTTCTCCGCGGCCACACCGGACAGGGCGAGGAGCGAGCGTTGCAGGCGGAGCAGGCTGGGCTGGGCCCCGACGAACTGGGTCGGCGGTCGGCGACGGAACCGCCCGAGCTCCTCCTCGATGTCTCCGATCAGCTGCCAGGTGTCCGACGACAGTTGCTCACGGACGGAGTAGGACGCCTCGACCATGATGCCGAGCGTGGACACCAGACTGCCGGCCACCCCTTCGTCGAACAGCAGGTCGAGGGCCCGCCGGTCGTTGGGCAGGAGGCCCTCGGCCACCACGGCAGCGGTTCCCGGGGTGACGGGTGGGACGGCGTCGGAGTCGTCTGGCATGGGACGGGGGTTCCCGGACCGGTGGGTGTCGGGCTCGGACACCGGATCGAACCCCGACGCCGACCCGAGTGCGGACAGCAGTACCTGCAGCGACTGGGCCCCCCCGTCATCGCCGGAGCCGAGCGGCTGGTCGAGTCGGGCCAGGACCGTGCGGATGAGCCGGATGACCAGCTCCGCGTGCTCGGCACTGCGTCCGAGGACGAACAGCTGTGCCGCCACCCGCCCGGGAAGGGCGACCGGCAGTTCGGGGACCAGCACCGGATGGTGTTCCGAGCGCACGGACGGCAGCCAGGGGCTCTGTTGGAACGCGGGCTCGGCCGAGACCACCCAGGTGTCCTTGCTGGTCCCGTCGCCACGACTGTTCACCACCGGCGAGTCGGCGTCGGCGCCGACCCGGGTGAGACCGCCCGGGAGGAGGGACACGCCGTGGCCGGGCACGCCGTCGACGGAGTCGTCGGCCACGGCGAACGTGCGCAGGATCACCGGCCGGGCCTCCAGCCGACCGTCCACGGTCACGGTCGGCATGGTGGACGGGGCGAGGATCTCCTGTCCGACCCAGTCGGCGGGACGGGCCCGCACCCGTGCCCGCAGGTCCTGGCGCTGGTCGTCGGTCAGCAGATCGGGGAGCACCGGACCGAAGCCGGCCGCAGGCTGGACCGGGAGCAGCATGAGCCGGTCCATCGACGCCAGCACGTGACTCAACCCGTCGGGGCGGCCGCACCACCAGCTCTGCGGTCCCCGCAGGGCCAGCTCCTCGCCCAGTAGGGCGGGGGCCAGGTCGTCGAGCAGCCCGGCCAGCGCCGGGCTCTCCAGGATCCCCGAGCCGAGGGGGTTGAGGACGGCGACCCGACCGCGTCGGACCACCTCCATCAGTCCCGGCACCCCGAGCAACGAGTCGGCGCGCAGTTCGACCGGATCGCACCAGGCGTCGTCCACCCGGCGGATGACCACGTCGACCGGGTCGAGACCGGCCAGCGAACGGAGCCACACCCGGTTGTTCTGGACCACCAGGTCGCGGCCCTCGACCAGCGGGTAGCCCAGATACGCGGCCAGGTAGGCATGCTCGAAGTAGGTCTCCGACAGCGGTCCCGGGGTGAGGATGACGACCCGGGGCTCGTCGACCCCGTCGGGCGCGGCCCCGGCCACCCCGGCCCGGATGGCACGCACGAAACCGGCCAGACGCTCGACCCCCGAGGCCCGGTGCAGGGTGGGGAAGACCCGGGAGAGCGCGGACCGGTTGACCAGCGCGTAGCCGAGTCCCGACGGTGCCTGGGTGCGGTCGGTCACCGCCCGGTACCCACCTCCGGCCTCGCGCACGACGTCGACGGCGGTGGTGAACAGCCGGTGCACACCGGGCACGGTGCTCCCGGCGGCCGGTCGGAGGAACGCGGGGTTGGCGAACACCAGCTCCGCCGGCACGTTGCCGCGGGTGAGGAGGGTACGGGGTCCGTAGAGGTCGTCCACCACCAGGTCGAGGAGGGTCACCCGTTGGACGACGGCGGCCTCGAGCGACTGCCAGGTGGTCTGGTCCAGCACCAGGGGGACGGGGTCGAGCGCCCACGGCCGTCGCACCGAGCGACCGTCGATGGTGGCGTTGTAGGTGGCTCCCTCGTTACGGAGCAGTCGGGCGAGTTCGTCGTTCCGGGAGGCCAGTCCCTCGGGACCGAAGTCCGCGAGAGCATCGGCC
>Ga0302202_10006521_pt1 | contig 11608 bp, 9 predicted proteins | sample II_Bog_N3_3_FD_194579 | JGI IMG/M metagenome (GOLD analysis project Ga0302202, IMG submission 194579) | Peat permafrost microbial communities from Stordalen Mire near Abisko, Sweden - II_Bog_N3_3 | ecosystem: Environmental > Terrestrial > Soil > Wetlands > Peat | place: Sweden: Abisko, Stordalen... | reverse complement strand
GCGATCCCAGGAAACTCAGCACCACCCAGCGGCCGGCGCTGACATGCAGGTCGAACGAGCCGCCGGTGACCAGAGGCGCACTGAACCGCGGCACCGGATCGCCCAGAATGATCCGGTTTTCGACTGTGGTGTTGTCTGTCATGATGAGCTCGCGAAAGCAGCCGTCCCCTGCAAGGAACTAGAGCAATTATGCTTAATAATGGCTTAAGGGATCCCCGGTCCCGCGCGGGCCGCGCGCCTGCAAACCCTGCGATGATGGCCGGACGGCGACGGGGCAAGGCCCGACGTCACCGCGACTGACATTCGCCGGAGCTGTCCTGCCGGTGTGGCCTCGGCGATAGCCAAGGGCCCCGCCGGGAAGGCTTTCGGTCTAGCCGACCAGCTTCCTGCAATACGACACGCCGCCGCTCACGGCATCGCGTCCCTTCCACGCCAGATAGGTGAGGCGGCCGGCAAGGGAATGGTGCTTTCGCAGGTTGCGCGACCCCAGCACATGGCCGACCTTGTCGGGAAAACGGCTCACCTCCGTCTCCACCAGTACCGTGATCGCGTTCATCAGTTGCTCGAGCCGCTCTCCCCATTCGGATTCGTCGAGCCCGTCGATGCGGACCCGCATCGCATATTCGTTGTCGTAAATTTCGGTGAGAATATCCCTGGCGACCATGATCCTGGTGTTCTTGAGGGCAATCCGCAACGCCGACCGCTTGTCGTCCAGCCGGTCCAGCGCCATCGAGACCGCGATCGCATAGGGCGTGGCGGCGATGTCCGCCGCCTTCTTGCTCGGCGCAGCCTTGGTGGCGAGGCGGATCAATTGCCACGGCGATCGCAGCCGCTTGGCCAACAGCGCCAGCGCGAAGTAAATCTCCTCGCCGTGGCTGCTGCGGAACGCATCGAGCAGCTTCGTGATCTTGCCGACCTGTGCGTCGTCGAATTCACCGATGCTGGCCGGCAGCGCCTCGTCGAATTTCGCCAGCGCTTCGCGGGCGCGCAGCACGCTGCGCATCTTGGTCAGGTCGTCATAGGCTGCACGTGAAGCCGTATAGATGGCGAGTTTGGCGCGCGTCTGGTCGGCACCATCCGTGGAGTTGAGCGTCGTCTCGAGATACCTGACGACCTTGGTCTGGAACGCCGTGGCGGCGGTGCGGGCTTCGCGCTGCTTGTCGGCGGCAACAAGTTCGTTGATCTCCTTGACGTAGTCGCGCGCCATCGTCGGCAACAGGTCCTGGCTGATCCATTCCCAGATCGCCGCCAGCGAACCGCGCTGAATTCGGCCGGCATTGGCGTGTTCCGGAGCGTTGTCGACCAGAATAGGCTCCAGCGGCGCGAAAAAAAATCGCGAGGGATTGCCGGCCCGGCTGGTCGTCGATCCATCCTTGCGAAATTCAGCGCGCAATTTGGCCAGCACCGTCGCCGCGCCTTCGATCTCGGCGCCGCAGGCTTCCAGCCGATCGAGTTCGGTCAGCAGACAGCTGCGCGTTCGCGGCGTCAAACGCCGCAGGTAATCCTGAATCCGATCGGCCAGTGTCATGGCATGACAATTTTACGCGACTGTCCGGGATCGACGATCACCGGTCGTGTTCGGCGTCGCCGCGATCAAGGGAGGACATGGAACCATGGAACCGGTTTGCGCCGGCTTAAGAAATAAATCCAAACCCCCGTGAAATTACGGGCATCCACGCCGGTGCAAGTCATCGCGATTATTCAGTAGTACTACGGGGATTTGTTCCACATTCAGCATAATCGTTGCGAATTCCGCGTATTCGCCGCGCAACCGGCAAGTTTTGTCTTCCGATCGGCTGCGCAATCACCGTAGTCTTACTAGGTAAAAAATTAACCCTCGTGGAGCGGAAGCCCGTTAAGTAAATTGTATGTCACAGCAAGAAGAACGGGCCAGTGATTCGCTGTTTTCGAAATGGATCGAGAACAGTGCGCCGCTCGGCGACGAACTTGAAGTTGTCCAGCAGACCGCCGCACGCGACCTGGCAGTGGATGAGGCGGGCGCCACGATGGCCCGGCGGCTCAACGGGCCGCTGACCGCGCTGCTGCTCTACATGGGTGAGATCAAGCAACACAGCCACCAGCTCACCCAGGCCGGAGCCAATCGCGCGTACCTGCAGCAGGTGGTGGAAAACGCGCTTCAGCAAACCGAACGTGTCTGCGCCATGGTCAAGCAGATGGCGGACCTCAAGGGTGCCGCGATCGCGCCTGCCCGCAAGCCTGCATGGGATGCGCGGATCGGCCACGCCAAGGATGGCGGTCGCGAACCCGGCGCGATGTTTTCAACCGGCTCCGGGCAGAAACCCCTGACCAGGCGCGAGCGCGAGGTCCTGAATCTCGTCAGCGAGGGACTTTCCAACAAGCAGGGCGCATTGCGGATGCACATCAGCCCGAGGACGTTCGAGAGCCATCGCGCCGAGGCCATGCGAAAGCTCGGCGCACGAAACACCGCCGACCTGGTGCGGACCGCCTTGTTGCATCCGGGCGCGGTTTAACCGCAGTCGCGACCGCGCGGCGTCGGCGGGACGGAATGATCGCTGCCGCGCGGTTCGACGTCATCATCGTCAGCTTCGGGTTTGCCGTTCTGCTCGACCGCACGGCGGAGCCTGCATGAGCCGATCCCGTGTGATCGCGACGGGTGGCGCGACCGGATCGATAGATCGTGAGCGGTCGCCGACGGCGGTGCCGGCCGACGGTCCCGCTCAGTAGAAGTCTTCGACGAAGGCGCGGACGCGGGGCGCGGGGCGCAGCTGCTCGTTCTTGATCTTGGGCATGCTGGGGACGATGGTGATGGTCCATCGCGCCGGATCGCTCTTGCTTTCCAGCACCGATCGGACATGGCCGGTGACCGTCGACCCGCCGGATCTTGCGGTCGCGGTTCTGCCGTTGAATTGCGCGATACGGAAACGCCGGACTTCCTTCTGGTCTGTCGTCTCGAACGTAAACATGAAGCGCTCCTTTGCTCGCGCAACTATCGCCGCTTTATATTAGTCGTATATGAAGATCCGACGCCGTATAATTACTGCCGTGCGACTCCGGGCGCGGCCACGCTGAAGCATCGAGCGCGCTTCGCTGCGGGAAATGCGCCACCACGGACCAATCGGCCTGACCGCGTCGAGCCCGGCGAGTATTGCGTCGAACGCTGACTGCGCGAGGGCATGGCCCAGCGGCGCTTCTAAAACCTCGTCATCGCGCCCGGCTGTAACCTTCTGTCGGCGACAGCGGCGCGGCCTCGACTTCGGCAGACCCGTGTGTGACCGGGGACGCCAACACCCGAATGATCGCCTCGACCATTGCCTTCTTGCGCGCCGGCTTGACCACAAAATCGTCCATGCCGGCTTCGCGACAGGCCGCAACGTCTTCCGGGAATGCATTGGCGGTGAATGCAATGATCGGGATGGCCTGTGGTTTTCCTCCGCTCGCCCGGATGGTGCGGGTGGCCTGGAGGCCGTCCATTTCGGGCATCCGCACGTCCATCAGGATCAGATCATAGCTGAATTGCTTGGCGGCGGTGACCGCCTCCGCGCCATCGCATGCCGTGTCGGTCTGTATGTCGAAGTCCTTCAGCATCCTGGCGGCGACCAGACGGTTGGTCGGATTGTCGTCGGCGATCAGCACCCGTAGCGGCCGACCGAACCCGCCAATTCTGCTCCGCAAGGCGGCGTAGACGGCCTGATCGTTCTGCTCCGGCGCCGCCTCGTTCTCCGCCACCGGGAGAGTCAGCCTGAAGCTGAACCGAGAGCCCTGTCCGAGCCTCGACTGCACCTCGATCTCGCCGCCCATTTGCTCGATCAGCCGCTTGCAGATCGCCAGTCCGAGCCCCGAGCCGCCGAAGCGCCGGCTGATCGAGGTGTCGGCCTGCATGAAGTTCACAAAAAGCGAGCCGGTCTTTTCCTGCGCAATTCCTATTCCGGTATCGCTGACCGCCCACTCCACGGTCGCCTGTCGAGTGTCGCCCGCGATCCAGCGCGTCGATACGGCGATCTCGCCGGTCGCGGTGAATTTCACCGCATTGGAAACCAGATTGAGCAGCACCTGGCGGATGCGCCCGGCGTCGCCGATCAGCGCTGCCGGCAGCGCCGCATCCTCGGTGCTGCGGATCGCCAGGCCCTTCGCCGAGGCGCGCGGCCCGATGATGCTCAGCGTATTGTGCACCAATGCCGCGGGGGCGAAAGCGATGTGCTCCAGCGACAATTGACCCGACTCGAGCTTGGAGAAATCCAGTATGTCGTTGAGAATCTCAAGCAGGCTGTCGCCGGCATTGTGGATAGCCAGTACGAACCTTCGTTGCTCGATATCCAGGCTGGTTTCAAGCAAGGTGGTGGCAAGCCCGAGCACCGCGTTCATCGGCGTACGAATTTCATGGCTCATCATGGCAACGAAGGTGGACTTTGCCGCGTTCGCGGCCTCCGCGGCATCCACCAGCTGTTCGTGCCGCCTCCACCACCGCGCGATAATGCAGGCGAGCAGAAGAATCACGATAGCGCTGATCAGCGACATGGCGCTCAGCAGCGTGGCCATGTCGCGCCAGCTGCGCAACGCGGTCTGCTCGGTCTGCGAGACCGCGATCAGCGCCGGATAATTCGGAAGCATCGTGGCGGCGCGAAGCCGCATGAGGCGATCGCGGGTACTTGCCTCGCGGATAGTACCTCCGGTCGCAAGGGCGCGCTGCCCGCCACCCGAGGAAGGCTTGCCGATCTCCCCGGTGGGAGGAAAGTGGGCCAGCAGCGTGCCATCCTCGCGAACCAGCGAAATCGACGTGTCCAGCCCAATCGAGGTGGCGCCGAAGAAGTTCTCGAGATATTGCAGCGACATTGCACCGAGCAGAAGCCCGATGAATTCTCCGTTCGGGCCGTTCAGGCGCCGTACGATATAAACGTTCCAGGTTCCGGAAGCGCGATTCCGGAACGGCGCGCTGATGAAACTTGCGAGGCTGGGGTTGTCCTTCGCCGCCTTGAAGTAGTCGCGATCGGATATGCTGACTTCGGGAATCGGCCAGGAGCGCGAGAAGCTCAGCAACTCGCCATCGGCGTCGATCAGCGTTACGGCCTCGATCTGAGGCAGGCCGGCGATCTTCTCCTTCAGCTGACGATGGGTCTCCTGGTCCGAGGTCAAGCGCCGGTAGGACGCGCCATCGGTGACGCCCTTGCGGGCGAGATAGTCGTCGATGCTCGACAACACGAGGTCGACGGACTGGAACGACTGGCCGGCATATTCCGCCAGGGTAAGGCTGTGGCGGGCGAGATCGGCTTCGGCGGTCTGCAGCGTGCTTTCACGCAGGTTGCCAAGGAAGATCAGGTTGGTGCCGGCGATCGTGCCGATCAACGCCAGGGCAATGACGCCGAGCGCGCCGAGCCAGCGCCGGGGGCGAAGCATCGCCATCTAGCGGCCGGCGATCGTGAGGAGAGCCGCTTGATGCGGGCCGCCGCCGGCGATGACCAGGACTTGGCTTTCCATGCAGTCCATTTCTGCCCCGAATTCGACCCGTGCGGCTGTTCGCGCAGGCCACCCGGCTTGTTCTAGAAGCAGGCCTCTACCTCGGCGTAAATTTTAAATACCGTACAAATACCGAGATGGCGCCGCCAGGCGCCTTGCGGACGTGGTTCATGAAGAAACGCCTGGGGACGAACCCTGAATCGGCATCCGCGCAGCGACGGCAGCAGGGCTGCGATCGCCTCGCTCCAGAAAGAACGGCGGGCGCCGCCCGCGAGCCGGTTAGGCGGCAGATCCTGGAAACACCGCTTCCATCTTGGTCTTCAGCGTCGCGGCGTTGAATGGCTTCACGATGTAGTTGTTGACGCCGGCCTTCTTGGCGGCAATGACGTTCTCGGTCTTGGATTCCGCGGTGATCATGATGAAGGGAGTTTGCGAAAGCTCCGGACTGGCGCGGACTTCCCGCAGCAGATCGTAACCGGTCATCGGCTCCATATTCCAGTCGGAAATCACCAGGCCGTATTTCTTGACCTGCATCTTGGCAAGCGCTGCAGATCCGTCGCTGGCATCGTCGACATTTTCAAATCCAATCTGCTTGAGCAGATTTCGGATGATCCGGATCATGGTGTTGTAGTCATCGACCACCAGGATCGGCATCGACAAATCAAAGGCCATGTCCTTACTCCGCGCAGTTCGCAAATTGCCGAACACGGACGCGACGTTCGCTAGCAAACGAAAAATCCTCGTATGCTTGTATCGAACTCGCCCGTCAGCACCCCATAGCTATCAGCGGGCGTTGAACAGCCAGTTAACTGCGGAACGAATAAATCCATAAAGGCCGTGGCGGCAGGCCCGTAAAAATACGGGCTCGGAGCGCCAACCGCGGTCAATGCTCACGACAGGCAACGTGGGCGCAGCAACCTCTCGTAATGGGCCTTCACGGCAGCGTAGCACTCGCAGGAAGTATTGCTGAGGCCCTCCAGATTGGTGATTTCGATGTGACCGCGGCTATAGTGAATGAAACTGGCCTGCTGCAGGGTGTTGGCCACCAGCGACACGCTGTTGCGGCGCGCGCCGATCATCTGCGCCATCGATTCCTGGGTGAGAACGAGTTTGTCGCTGCCGGACAGGTCATGGGTGTGCAGCAGGCATCGCGCCAGCCGGGATTCCACGGTGTGCGAGGCGTTGCACCCCGCGGTCTGCTGGATCTGGGCGTAGACCGCCAATCCATGCCGGATCAGCGCCGATCGGAAGGTTGCGCTTTGATCGGCGGCCGCCCTAAGGCGATCGATCTCAAGCGTCGAGGCGACGCCTGGCACCAGCACCATCGCGCTGTTCAGCGCGGTCGGATCGCCCAGGGCCGAGAATGTCCCGAATATGCTGTCGCGGCCGATCATGGCGACCTGGACGCTCTCTCCTCGGGCAAATTTTACGACCAGCGAGATCACGCCCCTGTGCGGCAGGTAAGCGCGTTTCAGCGTCTCATCAACTTCGACCAGCACGAATTCCGGAGCCAGCTCGACGGTACGAAGGTGCGGGCGGATCAATTCAAAATCATCCGCGGGCAGCGACGACAGGAATCCATTGGGTGAACGAGGCGTCGAGTCCAACGCAGTCTCCTGCCGGCCGGAGCACCGGTGCCCGGCGGCGGCCATGTACGTAACCTGCGGCACAGGATGAGCCCGGCCTGCATCGTTGACAAGAAAAATAAGCGAGCGGCGGGCGACCGCGAGCGTCCAGTTGCTGCCATATGCACGTCAAAGTGCAGTCGGCGCCAGGAAGCCGGGTCAATGTTTCGTCGCGGCAAGATCAGGCAGCGGCTTCAGCAATCGGGCATGTTGCCTCTTGACCGCGTCGTAGCATTCTCATGAGGTTCCCCTCAAGCCTTCGGGATCGGTGATGACGATGAGTCCGCGGCTGCGCCGCGGACTTCGATTGAGCTCGACCGATCAGTTGCAGGGCCTTGTCTATACACCGTAGAGGGCAGACAGCCCGCCGCATTGAGGCAGAAATAAGAAAGAGCTGATTCGCGGCCCGAATCGCCCGATCACGACTCAAGGTAGTTGGACGCGTAAGTGCGGCGGGAGAAGCCGTTATGCGACGCATTCTGGTTGTCGACGACGATCCGCATATCTGCCTGGCCATTCGGGCGTGGCTCAGGCGATACGGCTTCAAGGTCGCGATTGCCGATGGCGGCACGGCCGGCGTCGTCGCGCTCGATCATTCGACGTTCGACCTGATGATCGTCGATATCTTCATGCCGCATATGCGCGGCTTCGAGGCGATCAGGCTGTTCCACAATCATGCGCCCACGGTGCCGCTGATCGCGATTTCCGGATACGCCTTTTCGGGCTCGGAGGCATCCGGCCCCGATTTCATGCGAATGGCTCTGCGGCTTGGTGCGACACGTTGCCTGCGCAAGCCGTTCAGGCCCACCACATTACTGGGTGTGATCGATGAATGCCTGTCGGAAGCCGAGCCGAATCGCAGATACGTAGCTACGCTGGCAGCCGTCACCAACGCGCCATCGGAGCCGCAGGGCAGAGCCGGGATATCAAGCCGCCAAAGGAGAACGCTTTCACGCAATGAGGTGATGCGCGTTGCGGCGACGCCGTCGTCCGGTATCGCCGCAGCAATACGCGGCGCATAGCTCGATACAGCTGTGCATTCTGCAACGCAGACGCGCCTGGAATTTTGATTCAGACCAAAAAGGAGCGACTCGCTTGCAATATGATTCAGGGGCTTCAGGAGTTTCGAAAGCACACGTTCAGCCCCGGAGGGCCAACATGCCACGTGTTCTCGTCGTCGATGATGATCCGATGGTCTGCATGGCGATCGAGATCTACCTTGAACGGCACGATTTACACGTAACCATCGCCGATGGCGGCGAAGCCGGACTGCGTGCCCTGGAAGGTTCCCCCTTCGATCTGATGATCGTCGATATCTTCATGCCGCACATGCGCGGCTTCGAATCCATCAGGATATTCCACGAGCGCGCGCCGACCGTTCCGCTGATCGCAATGTCCGGCTATGCCTTTGCCAATCTCAATTCGCCGGCCCCGGATTTCCTCAGGATGGCTCTGGAACTCGGGGCGTCGCGCTGCCTGCGCAAGCCGTTCACGCCGGCGGCGCTGCTGACGGTGATCACCGAATGTCTGGCGGAAGTTCAGTCCCGCGTCCCGAGCGTCGTTCAACTCAGATAGCAATTTCATGGTCGGCGGGCGAGCGGCCGGACGCGGGGAGAAGGATATGCGTCAGAAGTCGCTGTCGGCGGAAGCCACCGAAGCGGAGGTTTCCCAGGCCCGGAGCATGCAGGTGGTCGGTCGGCTCACCGGCGGCATCGCCCATGACTTCAACAACATCCTCACCGTCATTTCCGGAACGATCGAGATTCTGGCGGAGGCGGTCGCGGATCGGCCGAAACTTGCGGCCATTGCGGCGCTGATCGATCAGGCCGCCAGCCGAGGTGCCGACCTGACGGCGCACCTGATGTCGTTTGCACGTGGCCAGCCGTCACGACCGTGCAACGTCGACGTCAATTCCCTGCTGGCCGACGCCGCCCGTCTGCTGCGGCCGATCCTGGGCGAGCAGGTCGAGATCGACTCGAAGCCGGCAGCCGGTGGCGCACGGGCGCTGGTCGATCCGCACCAGCTCATGACCGCGATCCTCAGCCTGGCGATCGACGCGCGCGATGCGATGCCGGAAGGCGGCAGACTCACCTTCGACGCCACCGCCGCTGCTGGCGTTGAGAGCGGCGGCGCCGGCGCCGCTGGCGGGAATTACGTCATGGTCGCAGTGAGCGCCCGCCGATACGGAGTGTCGCCTGATTGTCCGGACCGCGTTTTCGCCGACCTCGACGCGGTTCGGCGGTGCATCGAGCCGTTGAACGATCATATCGAGATTTGCGGAGAAGCCGGACATGGCACCACGGTCAGACTCTACCTGCCCGAGGCCAGGCAAGCCGTACTGTCAGCGGAAGATCATGCGCGAACCGAAGGAGGCGACGAAGCCGTCCTGATCGTCGAGGATGATGCCCTGTTGCTCAGCTACGTCGTCACCCAGGTGCAGGATCTCGGCTATCGGACGTTTGCCGCGAGCAATGCCGTTGAAGCGTTGAAGATCATCGATCAGAACGCGGCAATCGACCTTCTGTTCACCGACAACATCATGCCCGGCCCGATCAACGGACGGCAACTTTTCGCCAAAGCCCTCGATCGCCGGCCGTCGCTCAGGGTATTGTATACCTCCGGCTATGCCGAGGACGCCACGGCCGCTCAGGGACGTGCCGACGCGCTGCTGCTCGCAAAGCCGTATCGCAAGGCCGACCTGGCGAAAATGATCCGCGACGCACTGGCGGTCTGAAGTCAGCGAAATTCCCGCGCGCGGAGCGACATCACTGGTCGGGCTGATGATAGCTTGGTATCGGCGCCTCGTCTCGCACGGCGGTCGCGTCCTGCATCATTATGGCCTCGCGCAGCCGATTTCTGCGTATTTGTACGGAGCGGCAACTTAACCAACGGGTAGCCTGAACCGAACAGTGTGACAGCGTCGCCGAATGAAGTGTGCGGCGTCGCGTCAATCAGTTCCATCCAGAAGGGTACCCAAATGTCCGGCATTGTTCTCTCGCAGTCCGTCCGCCAGAATCTTCTCTCGCTGCAGTCGACCGCTTCGTTGCTCGCGACCACGCAGAACGATCTTTCGACCGGCAACAAGGTCAACTCGGCGCTCGACAATCCGACCAGCTATTTCACCGCGCAGTCCTTGAACAATCGCGCCAGCGACATCAGCAATCTTCTCGACGGCATCGGCAACGGCGTGCAGGTCCTGCAGGCGGCCAACACCGGCATCACCTCGCTGCAGTCGCTGGTCTCCAGCGCGCAGTCGATCGCCAACCAGGCGCTGCAGACCACGGTCGGCTACTCGACCCTGTCGAACGTCTCCACCACCATTGCCGGCGCCACCGCCTCGAACCTGCTCGGCACCACCAGCTTCAACAGCACCGTCGCCAACAGCAACATCCTCTATAGCGGCGCCGCCGGCGGCGCGACCGCGGCGACCTCGAGCTCGACGCTCGGCGGCACCTCCGGCGTCTCGACCGGCACAGCGGTGCTGGACGATTCGGCGACCGCAGTGGCGATCTCCTCCAGTACCCTGCTCGAAGGCGCAACCGGCGCACTGACCACGGCGGCCACCACCAAGTTCGCCGACGGCGACGTCTTCACCGTCAACGGCAAGACCGTGACCATCAAGGCCGCCTCCACTCCGGCCGCGTCCAGCCTCACCAACGGTGCCGGCGTGACCGGCAACGTGGTGACCGACGGCGCCGGCAATTCCACCGTCTACCTCAACGCCGGCACCACCGTCGGCGACGTGCTGAAGGCCTTCGACCTCGCCAGCGGCGTGCAGGTGGCTGCAAACAGCGCCGGTACGGCCACCGTGACCACCGCGACCGGCCAGACCGTTTCCTCGATCTCGGGCGGCGGCGCGATCTCGCTGCACAGCACCACCGGTCAGGACCTCACCATCACCGGCAAGGCCGACGACCTGGCAGCGCTCGGGCTGACCACCGCGACCGGCTCGGGCAATGCCACGGTGCAGGCGTTCCGCACCACCGGCAGCGGTACCCTCGGCTCGCTGATCCAGACCGGCTCGACCCTGAATGTCGACGGCCACGTCATCACCTTTGCCGACGCCGTGAAGCCCGCTACCGCTAATGTCGCCACCGGCTCCGGCGAGTCCGGCAACATCGTCACCGACGGCAACGGCAACTCCACCGTCTATCTGCAGGGCGGCACCACCGCCGATGTGCTGAACGCGATCGATCTGGCGACCGGCGTCAAGACTGCCAGCAATAGCGGCGGTACCGCCACCCTGACCACCACGGCCGGCCAGACTGCCTCCTCGATCAGCACCGCCGGCGCGCTGAAGATCAACACCGGCGTCAACGCCGATCTGGCGATCTCCGGCACCGGCAACGCCCTGGCGGCGCTCGGTCTCGCCGGCAACACCGGCACCGGCACGGCCTTTACCGCCGCCCGCACCGCCGGCGTCGGCGGCATCTCCGGCAAGACCCTGACCTTCTCCTCCTTCAACGGCGGCACCGCGGTCAGTGTTACCTTCGGTACCGGCACCGGCCAGGTCAAGACCCTCAACGACCTCAACACCGCGCTGCAGGCCG
>Ga0302202_10006518_pt1 | contig 11609 bp, 5 predicted proteins | sample II_Bog_N3_3_FD_194579 | JGI IMG/M metagenome (GOLD analysis project Ga0302202, IMG submission 194579) | Peat permafrost microbial communities from Stordalen Mire near Abisko, Sweden - II_Bog_N3_3 | ecosystem: Environmental > Terrestrial > Soil > Wetlands > Peat | place: Sweden: Abisko, Stordalen... | reverse complement strand
GCTAGGGAGTGTCGTCACGAGACTGGTGGATGTGCGAAACTATTTTTGTGAGCGATCAACCTGCAGCCTATCACCGTCACGATTTGAGCGATCATGCCTGGGAATTACTTTCTGCCCATCTTCCGGGCCAAGCCGGTCAATGGGGTGGTCTTGCCCGGGACAATCGTAGATTTCTCAACGGAGTTTTCTGGATACTGCGCACAGGGGCTCCGTGGCGCGATCTTCCTCCGGACTATGGCGACTGGAAAAACACGCATCGCCGCTTTTGTCGCTGGCGCGACAAGGGAAGGTGGGAAAAGCTCCTGGAACAATTGGTGGATGACCCTGATTTTGAATGGCTCATGATCGATGCCAGCCACATCAAAGTCCACCCTCACGCAGTTGGAGCGGTGGGCGGCAATCAGCAGATGGGCAAGACAAAAGGGGGCTCAACACCAAACTGCATCTGGCCGTGGATGCGCATGGTATGCCGTTCCGAGTCCTTATTACAGCGGGTACCGTGGCGGATTGTACGCAGGCTAACGCCCTGATCGAGGGGATCTCGGCCGAGCATCTGTTAGCCGACAAGGGCTATGACAGCGATGCCATTGTCGAGCAAGCAGAACAGCAGGGTATGCAGGCGCAAATTCCTCCGCGTAGCAATCGCAAACAGAAACGCGGTTATGATAAACACCTCTACAAACTGCGACATTTGGTGGAAAACGCCTTTCGTGACCTCAAAGAATGGCGCGGAATTGCCACTCGCTACGCAAAGCGTGCTGACTCATACCTTGCCGCAGTACACATTCGATGCCTCATGTTATGGATCAGAATCTCATGACGACACTGCCTAGCAGCTAGCAGCTGTCTTTCAGCATCTCTCTTCGCGCCGTCTCCGCCACACGCCCCATATCGGAGGTGGTCAGCACCCGGATCCGGTGTTCTTCCATCGTCTCCACTCCAAAGCGATAGACCTCCAGCCGTTCCGGATCCTCGTCGGTTGCGCCCAGCCGCGCCGCCGGTTCAATCACCGCGGTCAGTTCCAGTTGCGCGCGCTCCCGGCGTTCCACGCCCTGATGGAGCATGGCCGAGGAGAAAGCTAACACCTTGGCCATCTCCAGGCCAGACTGGCCCGGCTCCAGGCTCACCGCATGAAACATGCGGATCACCCCATTGGGCCGGTAGCCCATGTCGATGTGCAGCGGATCCCCTGGGCGCGTGTACTCTGCCGCGGCAATCCGTTTGCGCAGCAGGTCCCAAACCCCAACGTGTTCGAACTCACTGCGCATCCGCGCCTGAATCGTCGCCCGTGCACTCAGACGGGGCAGCTTCTCGCGCTTGAGCGGTTCCACGTAGAGCCGCATCAGCTCTTCCATCCCCGCCGGCAGGCTCTCGGCCAGATAAGCCTTGGGCTCTGTCATCTGCACGCTCAGCGAGAGCGACTCATCCAGCCGCCGCATCCACGCCTCGTCCTGCTCCTGCTGGAAGCTGCGGCGCAGTTCACCCTCCAGACCTTCCAGCAGCCCGGTATCGGCATCCGGGTCGAGACAGCGCACCCGGCGCCAGTCCCTCGTAAAGCGAATTAAAACCGGCTCATCGCTGCCCTGCTCCCGGAGCAAAACGCCGATATGCACAAACTCGTTCCGCACCGCGTCCGGTACATACCGGAGCAGCTGAAACTCGCATCGCCGCCGTCCCTCTCCGCTCATCGTATTTCTACTCAGCTTCTTTCAGCCTTGATCTGTTTAGCCTTTTGGCTGGTCATCCTTCAGCCTGACTCCACGCCCAGAAAAAACTGCCCGGCACCTCTTCAGGCTCTGCCCAACATGCTACTCCAGCCCGCGTCCATCCAGCCGATCTTCGCAGTATCCACGCCCAGCATTCCCCATTTGGGAAACGGCTTTCGGTCCGAGTTCGCAAAGCTCTCGATCAGCTCGCGAATCCGGCAGCGCCGCGCCAGCAGCTTCTCTACCAGCGCTTCCATCTCGCTGAGATCGCCGCCATACCACTCGGGAGGAACTTCGCTGGCCGCCTCCCACACCGTCTCCGCCGCCATCGTCTCCATCCGCGTCAGCCACGGCTCGAAGGACTCCCAGCCGGTCACTTCCTCATAAACGTCGTTGCAAAAGTAGACTCCGCGCAGCGGCACATCCTCAAACTTCCACGCGCCCACCTGAAAGCAGTGGCCATAGTCGATAAAGACCGCGCGATAGCGCTGTTCCCGCTGCTTGCGCGCGAAGACCGCCTGCCGCCCGTTGCTGTTTCCGGTCCACTTGTCCAGGGCCAGAATCCCGGCAAACTCGCGCAGGTTGCGCACTTCTGCAAGATTCTCCGCGGGCAGAAAGTCCACCACCTGCCCGGGCATCAAACCGCCCACAAAGCGTGAGCCGAACTGCAACCCCGTGGCGCAGCGCTCCCGCCGTCTACCCAAATCAAGCACCAGCTCCGGGGTGTTCTCTACCAACCACTCCGAAACCTCGACAAGATCCACCGGGGGTACGGTCAGCCCCGCCGCCAACGCCAGCCGCGAGGCCAGAAACTCATTAGCCAACACCCGCACATGCTGGGGATTGTTCTGGAACTTCACCACATACACGTGGCCGTCAGCGCCGAGCATCATCTGCCCCTGCGCGCCGCCCTTCATCCGCCGTATGTGCTGCACCGCCAGAACCGCCAAGGCCAAGCCTCCGCATCGTCGTTCGCTTCGTCGAAGGAATTGTAGGACAGCTTCTAGCTGCTAGCTACTAGCTTCTAGCTCAAGGTTGATTTCTTTCAAGCTATTCCCTTTTTGCAGGCCGAATCCTGCTTCCTTCCCAGCAATAAACATCCTTGATCAGCCCCAAAATCCAGCTAGACAACCGCAAGCTAGAAGCTAGCAGCTAGAAGCTGCTTTCAGCTGCCTTTCGCCGCCAGCGCAATTGCCATGGCCATCACCCGGTCATCATGCATTCCCGCCCGCGCTCCCGACCTTCCATCCGGCAGGCGCACAAAGCTGCGACACTCCGCCAGCAGTTTGCGGCTCATGAAGCGCTCCGGCTGCTCGACCAGCGCCGCATCCAGCCGCCCCAGCATCGCCGGCCGGCTCAGCGAGGTAGTTAGCCAGCCGGGCTGCCCGCCCTGACGAACAACCCTGGCGTAGCCGCAAACCGTCTCCACCAGCGCCAGCACACCGCTGCCATGATTGTTCCGCTCCACCGCCAGCCACGCCTGGTTGTACTCCACGGCCAGCGCCACGATCAGCCGCGCCAGCTCCAGTCCACCCACATGGCCGGCAAACTCCGCGCATTGCATTCCCGTCTCCATCTCCAGGATCTGAACCGCAGAATAATCGCCCTCACTGCCTCCGCCCGAAGGATCCACGGCAACCAGATACTGCTTGCCCGGGAGTGGCGGCAGCCAGATCTCCATCTCCCCATTGCGCCTCACTTCCACCGGCTCGGGCATCGCCGCCAGCCGCGCCTCAATGGCCGTCAGTTCGAAGACCGAATCGCCGCTGGCCAAAAAGCAGCTCTCCTCATCCTCGGCGTACTCCTGCCGGGCCAACCCGCGAAAATCTGCCTTGATCCGCCGCCTGTAACCGATCTGCTCCAGATCCAGGCGCTCACGTTCTTTGAGTTGTTTTTCTTCTTCGCTCAAACTCTCTTCGTCCACCGCCACAGCCCGGTAGCGTCGCTCCATCCACCAGGGAAAAAAGTGGCGTACCGTTCCCGTCTCTGCCGCCTTCCGCCACTCTTCGTGGAAGCAGCCGCCCACGCCATCGGGCGTGGACTCCAAAATCTGCTCGGCCTCCGGCGGCAGCGCCGCCCGCAACCCCGCCAGCGTCTCCGCCGGATCGCCCGGCCAGCGCGCCAGCTCCGAGCAGTGCAGGTTCTGCACCGTCAGTCCCCGCCCCGCGTTGCGCTCCCCCGCCGAGACCACCCGGTATTGGGCGTCGATCATCGGAAAGACGATCTGCCGTACATTGGCCCGCGAGGTCTTGAGCGGCCCCTCGCGCAGTTCCTCCGGAAGCCAGTCCACAAAGCGGTGCACGATGCGGAAGATCTCCTCGGCCGCCTCCTGGGTGTGCGCCACCTCCAGCGTAAGCGTTCCCGGATGTGTAATGGTCTTCAAAAAGAAGCGCGCCGCCGCCCAGGTGGTGATTCCCATCTGCCGCGCCTTGAGCACGATGTTTCTAGCTCCCCGTCGTCGCTCAAAGGCTCGCTGCGCCGCGTTGGCCTTGAGCGGCGCCGTCCATCCATCCCGCGTCCGCACCAAAAGCAGTTGCTCAGCCAGCATCATCCCCACCGTTCGCCCCCGCAAGCTCGCAGGCCGCTGGTCGAGAATCTTTCCGTAGCGAATTAGTTCGTCTACGTCCAGATCTTCCAGGCGCAGCGACCACTCCTTCGCATCGCAATGCTTTGCCGCAGCGATCACCATCGCACCTCACTCACTCCGCCAACTCCGCTAACCCCACTCACTCCGCTACCCTTCAATTCCCCCCGCACCAATACGTGAATTTGTAGGCAGTAGACGCGGTCAGCGCCGTCGTATCGACCTTCACCACCAGCGTGGTAGTTCCCGCCACCGGCTCCCAGTTGCTCACTTGTCCTGTTCCCGGCAGATACAGATTGCCCACGCAGTCCGCGGTGTTGCTGTGTGTATTGGGAAAGCTCAACGTAACCAGCGTTCCGGTGGCCGTGGAGGTCCCAGTGGTAATCGAGTAAGTCCCCTGCGCGCCGGTGCAACTGGTGGCGCAAGCTACCGTTGGCAAACTCCCCGCCGCCGCTCCCGCCGCCGCGCTCATCGCCGAGTTGCCGATGTAGAACTTCCCCGACAAAAACCCGGTCGCCGTCGTGTTACCCGAGCCGGTCACCGTCAGCTCCGCCGTCGATCCACCGTTGTACACGATGAAGCCTCCTGTTCCCGAGCCCGAGGTGTTGTTCACCACCACCGCATTGGAACCCGCCGAATTCAACCCCAACTGCCACGCCTGGTAGCCGATGATCCGGTCTGCCCCGTTGAGGCTGTCGCGAATGCGCAGGGTATTGCTGGCGTCCTTGCGCACCTCCCACTGGCTGCTCCCGGCATAGTTGGCAAACTCCAGCGCCCCGATCTGATCCGCCGCGCTGCCCGGTTGCACCACCAGGTAATCGCTGTTGGCGCTGGCGTTGGCAAAGGTCGTGGAGTTGCCGGTAAAGGTCGGCGCGTTCACCAGAGCAACCGCTCCGCTTCCGCTCGTCCCGTTGCTCAGATTCGAGGCTGCCACTGCGCAAGTCGAGCCCAAAGTGCATGTCTGCCCCGCTACTGTCGTGGATGAGTTGGCCAGCGCCGCATTCGGAATCGAACTCGCCGCAACCGACAAACTCGGCGTCGTCGTCGCATTGCTCACGCTGGGCGTCAGCCAGGACGGCCAACCCGTCGCCGCGAAGCTGGTCACCGTCCCCGACGACGAACTGCCGCAACTGAAGCTCGTCCCGTTATACGTGCATATTGTCGAACCGCTGGTCGCATCGTTCATCACAAACTGCCCGGCGCTGTTGCTGGTCAGCGCCATGTTTCCTACCTGCTCTCGCAGTGGAAACTGCGGACCGCGGTGGGTATAGTTGCTCGTCGCGCCGTCACTGTAGGTCACCGTGGCAATGCCCCCGGTCGTACAACCGCCAAAGGAGCCCAGGCTGTCTGTCTCCGCCGAGTTATATGCCCCTCCATCGTCGATCACCAGATTATTGAAGCCGTGTACCTCGATGTTGTGGAACGGAGAGCCGCAGTACATCCGCGTATCGCCCGCCACATGCAATCCATTGAAGGCATACCCCGGATAGTCCGATCCCGTCCCCGATCCCCAGGTATGAAACTGATCCGGCATCCAGCCCAACACGATCTCTGCCGCCGGTTCCTGAGAGTTGGGGTTGGAAACCAGCGTATAACCGGCCATACTCCCGGTGGAGTTCAAGTGCACCGAATCGATCATTGGAATGCTGCTGGCCGCGGGGTTCAGATACGACTCGTTCACGATCGTTCCCGCCGGCCAGGCATAGGCGGTGGTGCCATTGACCGCTCGAGTCGCATAGGCTGTGTTCTGAACAAAGACCGCCGTCACATTCTCATAGCTGCCCTTGAGAATGCCTCCACCCAGGCTGGATGCAGCCGTGCTCCCATAGACATAATCCGGCGGATAGAGGATGTAGCTGGTTACCCCCACTGTGCCCAGATCCGCGGAGTTCGAGAGCACGCTGCGCATCCACGAGGCGTCCGCTACAGTGAAGTTCGTGCTGCTGTTGGTCATCGCCGCTGTCGTGGTGGTGGTCTCATTCTTGCCGCCAAAGATCAACGCAGGATTCGCCGCCGGCGCGCCGGCCCCCTCAATATACAGATTCGCCAGCCGGATCGAACTGCCCGGAATGACGCGTATCGCCGCCAGTCCGCCCCCCGTCGGCTTGATCGACCCACCTTCCATCAGGATGTTGTAGCTCCCGTTCAGCACCACGGCCGCATGCATGTCGGCAATCACGTTGCCGCTTGCGGGAAGAACGCCATTCACCGCATTCACGTTGTACTGGTAATAGTTCCTGTTGGTCAGCGGGTCCGAGGTCGATCCTGCCTGCAATATCTCGGTATCGAAGAAGTAGCTCTCGTTCAGCCCCAGATCGCCGCCCTGCACCAGCGCCTGACGGCAGACCATGTACTTCAGGTTGTGCGTCGTCAGCCGCTCGGCCTGCTGCAGCAGGCATCGTCCGCCTGAACCATAGAAGGCCACATCCTCCACCAGCGTCGAGTAAGAGATGTCTTCAAACAACGTTCCCGTCGTTGTGCTGCCCCGCCCCAGCAAGGCCACATGATCCAACACAAAATGTAGCGGCCCATTGATCTGGGAGGCCGTCAGCAGCGCCGCCGTGGGATTGTTCTCCACCAGATACGAAGATCCCCACCCATCGCCTGTAATCCGGAATGGAAACGAGTTATAGCCCTGCGCAATCGGGCAGGCCGCCCACTGCGCCGAGGTCGGCGACACCCGCAGGTTTCCGTTGACCAGATACACCCCGTGTGGCACAAAGAGCGTGGCGCCACAAGCCGCAATAGCTCCATTGATCGCCGCCTGCAACGGCGCTGTATTGTCCGTGCCCACCGCCCAAACCGCGCTCGAAGTCACCGCCGTGCTCGCCGCCGCAGCCAGATTCACCACCGTCGCGCTGGCGCACGAAGTCACCGTGGTCAACAACTCTCCGCCCGATGCTCCCGCGCCCAGAATCGAAACCAGCTTGCCCACATCCGCCGTTGTGCACGCCACCGTCGCCGAACTGAACTGCGTAGCCCCCGAGGCAATCGCGCCATCCGCACCCCACCGCCCATCGCCCGCCGCGCCATAAAAGCGCGCATCGATCACCGGCGTATTGGCCGAGATCGCATTCTGCGCCGTCACCGTGCTCAGCGTCGTCGCGCCGGTAACGCCCAGCGTTCCGATCACCGTCTCGCTGGTCGCCGCAAGAGGTCCGGTCATCGTGCCCCCGGCCAGCGGAAGCGCTCCAAGATTGGCTAGAGCCGTTGCAGCGGTCGATGCGTTGGTCCCGCCATTGGCGATGGGCACTGTGCTCTCGCCGGCCAGCGCCGTGCCGCTGCCGTTGTAGTACGCGATCTGCCCGTTCAACCCCGTACCCACCGTGCCGTTGGTGTTACCCGTACCGCAAGTAGCTCCGGTATTGGTGACATACCCCGAATTATCGACCTGCAGGCAGCTATGCCCACTCGCCGCCGCCAGTCCCGGAAACTGAATCGCCGTCGTCCCCGTAAAGCTCGCATACAACGAACTGCTGCTCCCTCCATAAACCTTGAACGCTGTCCCCGCTCCAGTCTCGTAGTTGACCCTCACCACTCCCGAGGCATTCGACGCGTCGATATAAGTGTCTCCACTATTCGTGCTCTGATAGGCCTTGAAGCTGTCCAGCCCGCCCGTCGCCGAGTTCAGAGCCCAGTTATTGCTGGCGTCCTTCACCATGTACCACTGGCTGGCGCCGTTCCAGTCCTTGTAGATGAACGACTCTTTCTGACTGGTTGTAGCTCCCGCCCACAGAAACTGATCGATCTCTGCGTCCGCCTGATTCTTTACGGTCGTGGAGCCAAGAAATGTAGAGACCCCTCCCACCTGCAAAGTCCCATTGAATTGGGCACTGCCGGTGTTGCTGATGGTGGCGACCGTGCTCTCTGTGGCGCCGCCAGACCCGATCACCACTCCGCCCGTCCCCGCATTGGTCGATCCATTGAGTACTACCGCACCCGTCCCCGCGGAGTTGATCGCGGTCTGATTGTTGGTGCTCGATTGCCCGTTGTTATACTGCCCGATCGATACCCGGTAAACATTGTTCAGCTCGTCCAGAATCTGATAAAACTGCTCGCCCGCGGTCGCATCGCTCAATCCAGTCGTCCAGCGATAGCCATAATCCGTCTGATAGCGGTCCAGCAGCCCACGCTCATTGCCCGTGCCTGTCCCCAGCCGCCAGTGGTTAGTCACCGTCGCATCCTGCTGGCTTCCATACCAGTCGCCATTCATCCCGTTGAAGCTGCGATGAAAGGTATCCAAAAAGCTGTTGCGCGTGCCATTGTCCGTCAGTTTGCCGGTGAACAGCGTGCCCCCGTTCATCCAGTTGTTGTAGGCGCTGCCCGCGTCGGCCACAATCTGGTTGGTGGAGTTCTCGTTGCGCAAGCCGACAATCGTGTTGTTCTGCGCATTGGCTCCCAGATGGAGCGCCGTATTGCACCCCTCCACATCGCCGCCGATGAACGTGTTCCCATCCCCCTGCTGCAAATTAACTCCATACGTCCCAACAATCGGATTACCGCCGCTGGTCGGACAATCCACATGCAACCGCGCAAAGAGGCTGGCATTCATCCAGTCGGTCGTCGCCGCATTGGCGATCTGGTGCCCAATCCCATTCACCGCCGTCAGAAAGCCATTGAATGCGTTGTCGTAGAACGTCCCCCCGGTGTAATTGCCCGTCCCGTCCAGCGTCATGCCCGTCTGGTTGGCATTGCCCAGAAAGTACAAACTTTCCAGGTCCATCTCCTGCGTGCGATAGGCAATCAGTCCCTGCGCGGTAGCGCTCGCCGCGGTCGTCGTGTTGATGGTCACGTTGTCCAGATGGAATCCCGGCGTATCCGCGACATAAGTCGGATCTCCCACCTGCACTGCCGCCCCCGCGCCCGAATACAGCAACACCGTACCGCCCACGTTGCCGCTCGCCGCGCTGCTTCCACGCAACGCGCACCCGCGCACCGTCACATTCCTCGTCCCCGCCGTAACCAGGATCTGTTTGGCCGTGGCAATCGTCGCGCAGGGCAGCAGTACGGTGGTATTGGCCGTGGCAATGGTGAGATTGGAGCTCATGGCCAGCGTCCCCGTAAAATTTCGCCCGTCGCAGGTGCCGCCATTGCTTGCACTCACCGTATTCACGCACGCCTGCAACTTGGCGCCGAAGTCCGCGCCGGGAAAGGCTTCCACCGCAAACGCCGCGCCCATCCCCCCATTGACCACCAGGCTCGGATAGCTCAATCCGCTTACCGGCAACACGGCGGAACTCCCGCCATCCGCATAGCTCCCAAAACTCTGCGAGTTGGCGGCGTTCCACACCGTGTAGCCGCCATTGCCCTTGAGCAGGTTCCCGCCCAACAGCGTCACATTCTGCCCGCCGATCAGATTCACCGCCGCCGCCGTGTCCCACGTTCCCGCCACGTTGATGCCGGCGGTCGTCGACGTCGAGCAGCCCACACCGCCCTGCTGCACCGTCACCGTCCCAATCGAGCCGTCGCTGTTCACGCTGGCCGTAGCCTGCGCCGTGCAACTCCCGCTGAAGGCCAGCGGAACCTGCGTCCCATAGGGATCAAATCCCAACCCGTGCTCCGTTCCTACCGTCACCGCCGTCACCGCACCGCCCGAAGCAGTCACACTCAGCCCCGGAGCCACAACCACCCAGGAGGGCAGCACCACCATATTCCTGACTGTCCATCCCCGCTGCGTGCTGGGAAGATCCAGCACCAATCCTGTCGGAGTCTCCCCGGTCGCCGCCGAGTTCCCCACCGTCGCCACCACGTTGTCCAGCACGTTGTTTGACCCCGCCGCCATCACCAGCCCATGCGTCGTCTGCAGCGTGATGCTTTGCCAGCGGTTGGAGTCGGCATTGAGCCCCGTAGGTATCGTCCCTGGCAGTGCCGGCAGCGCAATGCCTGTATTCAGCCCACGAATATCGATGTTCCTGAACTCGCTCCACTTCGGCAATTGCGCCAGATACATCCCGCAGGTGTGCGTCGAATGCGCCCCGGCATACTGCGCCATGGGATCGGTCCCGGTCGTCGCAATCTCCAGATTTTCGATCTCCGCCGTTTGCAGCCCGTTGCCGCCCGCTCCGGTAACCGCCGGCATGGCGATCGCGCAATTCCCAACCGCCCACGCCGTCCCCGTGCCCGCCGTTCCAGTCAGCCCGTTTCCACCTGGCGACAGAATCGTATTAGCCTCCAGTGGCCGGTTGATGGCGCAACTGCCCGCCGCCTGCCGGCCTCTGGCCGCCGTGCAGGACACATCCACGCTCTGGTCCACATAAATCGTCAGATCGTGCAGCCGGGTATACGCCAGCAAGCTGGGACTGTCCGCCACCGACTGCAAGACATCCTGCCCCGGAAACCCCATCAGCGCCGAGACCTGCTTGCTCACCCCGCCGATCGACTCCCCATGCCAGTTGAGCGTCTGCGTCTTGCAGGTTCCCTGCGGAATCGACAGCCCCACCCCATGCGCCTGCGCGTAGTTGAGCGCCGTCTGCAGCGCGCTGGTGTCGTCCGTATGGCCGTCGCAGACCGCGCCAAACTCCCGCACGCTGCGCACCACCTGTTGCGCTCCCGAGGTTCGCAGGTCGGCTACATAAACTCCGCTGGCATTGGTGAACCCATCCGTCCCCGCATAACTGGGCGGAATCATCACCGCCCCATTGCTGCCCGCCGCCGACACCGTACTCTGCAAGTTGGTTTGCATGCTGCCAATCGCCGGCGACCGCACTCCGTTCACCGATGGCGAGGTCAGCGCCCCAGTCATTGCGCCCCCCGCCAGCGGAACCGCATTGGCAAAGGTGATGTCCACATAGTGCTTGTCCGCAGCCTGCAATGGAGCAGTCGGGTCGCCGTTCAGATAAAGCGGTCCGGTGAGCGTTCCTCCCGAGGCTGTCAGCAGACTCTGCGTCAACTCCGCGATAGCCAGATCGACATACGATTTGCTCACCGTTTGCACCGCTTGCGCCGCCGGCAGCAACTGCGCACGCACCGACCCCAGGCTGGCTTGCGCCGCCGCCGGAACCACCCAGTACTCCGTGCTCGTCGTCCCGTCGCTCAGGTGATAGACCGCGGTGTAATACAGCCCCGCCGGGGTCGCTCCCAGATTCGGCGCAAGGTTCACGCTCATGAATCCATCCGCGGCAATCGTCACCGTCACGCTGTCCGCTGTAACCGCCTGATTGCTCGCCGTTGTGAATGCCGGCCAGCTCACCAACACCGTCCCCGAGGCCGGTTGGCCATTGGCCAGATACACCGTCCCCTGCACCGTGGTCGTATTGACCGCCTGGGCGCTGGCCACTCCAACCAGCGCCAGAACGATCAGCAGAAATTCCAGCCCTCTA